>Ga0302322_100004006_pt1 | contig 12733 bp, 7 predicted proteins | sample Fen_T0_2_FD_203757 | JGI IMG/M metagenome (GOLD analysis project Ga0302322, IMG submission 203757) | Peat permafrost microbial communities from Stordalen Mire near Abisko, Sweden - Fen_T0_2 | ecosystem: Environmental > Terrestrial > Soil > Wetlands > Permafrost | place: Sweden: Abisko...
AAACGCGATGGCCACTATGAGCTCGCCCTACCGCTCTCGGGCGTGGCAATGCCCAGCACGCTGCGCGGGCTGCTCTCCGCACGCTTGGATCGACTTGGTAGTGCGAAGGAAACCGCGCAGATTGCCGCGGCGCTGGGCCGGGAGTTCAGCATCGACGTCCTTGCCAGCGTCAGCCTGTCCCCACCCGAGGTGGTCGAACAAGACCTCAAGACGCTGGCTGGCGAAGGCCTCTGTGGTCGTGGACACCGCCTTGCCAACCGACTAGGCACGTTCAAGCACGCCCTGGTTCGGGATGCGGCCTACGATTCGCTTGCCCGTCCCGCGAAACAGAATGTGCATGCGCGTATCGCGACGGTTCTGGAAGAACGATTTCCCGACATCACGCGGGCCCGGCCAGATCTGTTGGCCCATCACAATGCGGCGGCCGGAAGAACAGAGCTGGCCGTGCCTTATGCGCAGCAGGCAGCGGGGCAAGCTCTCAAGCGCTGTGCCTATCCCGAGGCGCTGGTTCACAGCTCGAAGATTGTCGAATGGGCGCAAACGCTCACCACGGCCCACGCCACCTCGGCCATCCTGGCAGCCAACGGTGTACGGGTTCAGGCTCTCATGGCGACCCGCGGGTGGGTCGACCCCGAGATCAAGACCATCGCCGAGGAATCCTTTTCGCTTGTTCAAAAATCGGGCCCGGCCGACCCTAACAAGGTCTCTTTGCTGGGGGCCCTATTCCAATACCACTACACGGCATGCCACCACGCCGAGGCTCTGGCGGTCGCCGACGAACTGGTGGCGACGGCTGGGAGCCTTGGCGATCAAGGACTGCTTGCATGGGCCGCAACCGCCCGTGGCGCCGCCCTCTTTGCCCATGGAAACTCCTGCGAAGCAGCAGTTGAGTTGAAGAAGGCCATTTCAGTCTACGAGCAGCAAATTGGCGCGCAGCCGCAGCTAGATACGCGCTTTGGAATGGATTCCTTGGTTCTTGCCAAGGGACTTCTCGCTCACATCTGCTGGTTCGAAGACCAGGAAGCCTTGGCGTTTGATCTTGCTTCGAGCGCGGTCACACGGGCGCGCCAACTCGGACACGTGCCATCGCTAGGGATGGCACTTCTCTATGAGGCGCAGGTTCATCAACATGCCGGTGACCACGCAAGGACCGCGGCGCTCACCGGCGAGCTTCTGATGCTTTCGGGAAAGTACGGCCTGCCCGCGTACGAGGGATATGCAGCTCTGCTTCACGCGTGGGCCAATAACAGCGAGGAGCACGTTGATTTCATCCTAGACACCTTGGAGAGGTTGGGCTGCGTCCTTGGGCTCTCGTACTACGCATCGCTGCTAGCCGAGAATCTTGCGGCGCGAGGCGAATGGGAAGCAGCGCTCAGGCGTATTGACAGCTGTATTGCTCTTTGCGAGAAGAATGACGAGCGTTACTACGAGCCTGCCCTTCGCTGGCGGAAGGCTTGCTACCAAATCCAGCGTGGCGATGCAGGCGATATTGTCCGCAGCTTACTGGAAGAGGCAATTGCTCTTGCCAGAAAATATGGAACACCCCGCATTGAGCGACTCGCTCGCGCGGAAATTGCGGAACGATTTGGTGAGAAGGATTGTGTGCCACCCGCCCGCACGGCGGAGCTCGGCTGACGCAGGGAGAGTGAAAGGAGCGATTCGATGCCAAATATAAATCCAGAAGATGACCTGATGCGCTTTCGAACCGCATGGCTTCGCGCCATAGCGCTCGCTTGGGAGGATTCGACCTTTCAGGCTGAATTATTGGCCGATCCCAAGACGGCCCTTGCAGGGAGCCCTATCGGTTTTCAGTGGCCTTGGACTGGAATAGTCGATGTGAGTGTCGCTTTAGACAACAGTTTTGTCTGGAAGGACACCGCCAAACGTGGCTCCAAGGCCGGATGGCAGTGGCCCAAGGTGCGAACGCCGAACGAATGGCTGGTCCTGAGTTTGCCGCTCTTGCCAAAGGGCGTCAACGGAGTCGATATTGATGAAGTTGACCTACCATCTGCCCTGGCTGATTACTACACCGCCCAACCGACGCTCTTTGGTTCTTCCAACACCGCCACAATCAGGGCATTTGTGTCGAGAACGACAAGCCCAACCTTCATCGGGCCGGGTACCGACTTCATGAATTTCGAGGTGGCGTTGCTTCTCGTTCTGGCGGAACGCTGGAAAAACCGGAAGAAGCTAGGCACAGGCTCCATCGGCCAGCAGAGTTTGAAGGCCTCGCTCAAAAGCTATGCGAAGAAGTACAGCATACCTTGGGCGTTCAGCATCTCGGTTGAGGACGATCCTACAATTCGTTGGGACAAGAGCAATGGAAGGTGGACGACCCCCACGCCTCACCGACTACAATTGGAGCTGCCAACAGTACCTAATAATCCCACGAGCCGTACAGTCGCACTTGCCGAATACAACGCGACCGGAGCCGAGTTTCCGTTCAGCTGTTGCTGCGCCTAGTCAGGGCAAGCCGCGCGACAATGGCGCCACTGGCTCTCGATGCTGTCCTGACGTTCAAGCCCAACCTGGTGGCCGAGACCGTTTCAGACCACACCACCTACTTCATCGGCGAGCGGCAACGCTTCGTCGTTGCCGATCCGCGCACGGCTCTCTTGATCGGGCACATCGACGGCAAGAGAACCGTGGCGCAAGTCCTTCAGCGGGTGCGTTCGCGCATTTTCGAACCCGAGGCTTTGTTTGTGCTTTCGCAACTTGTGGCGTTGGGGCATCTGGTACCGGCAACGCCGCAAGTAGCGCGAGAGGTAGCGGGATTCTGGAGTGCCCTCGGATTTGATCCGGAACGAGCTGTGGCCGCTCTTCGCAAAACGCCCGTTTCCGTGAAGGCGATCGGGAAGATCGCAACGGCCGCTCCCGTGAGGCAAGCCTTGCAAAAGGCGGGCATTGTCGTGAAAGACAAAGCGTCCGTTCGGATTGTGGTTGTCGATGACTATCTGCAAAAGGAGATAGCGCAAATTAACAGAGCGGCTCTTCGGCAGGGAGCAACCTGGTGCCTCGTCAGGCCCACCGGGACCAGGCCGCTCGTGGGTCCGATCTTCAAACCTGGTGTGGGACCATGCTGGGAATGTATGGCGTTCTACCTTCGCAACAATCGTCCGGTCGAAGAGTTGGTGCGCCTCGGTCGTCGCTCGCAAAAAACAGTTTCGTTGCCGCCCATCCATCTGCAGGCGAGCTTGCAAGCGGCATCTGGGATTGCAGCCGTCGCGGTGGCCTCTGCCCTGGTTTGCGCGGGGACCCATGTAGACCATCCTCTTTTCTCTAGCCTGCTGGCTCTAGATCTCACGTTGCCGAGCAGCGATTACCATCAGGTTATCAGGAGGCCGCAGTGTCCGGCGTGTGGTCAGCCCAGCTTGATGGCGGTCTTGGGCGAACAGCCCATTGAGTTGCGCTCGGTCGATAAGGCGTATTTCGACGACGGAGGCTACCGGCGGCAGTCGCCCCGTCAGACCTATCAGGCCTACCGTCATCTGGTCAGTCCGATCAGCGGACCGGTGACGCACTTGATACCCGTGCCAGGACGAGACACAGAGCTGCGCGCGGTGTACGCCTCCGGTTACATGGTTCGCCCACGCGGAGAGGTACCCGCCACCAACGTCTTTGACAGGGGGTGCGCCGGCAAAGGCTGCGGCGATGACCAGGCCAGGGTCAGCGCGCTCTGCGAGGCGCTGGAACGCTTCAGTGGCGTATGCCAAGGAGACGAGGCTAGGGTGCGCGCCACCACCGAAGGGTTGGGTCAGCAGGCCGTGCGGCCGGCCGAGCTATTGAATTTCAGCGAGGAGCAATATCGAAACCGCCCGCAAGAAGCGAAGGCCTCGCTGAACGTGCGCCGATGGGTTCCACAGCCGCTCGCCCCTACCACCGAGATCGATTGGACCTTCGGGTGGTCCCTGACCCAGAACGAAAGGCGCTACGTGCCCTTTGCCTATTGCTACGCCGAGGCGCCGGAGGAATCCGGCACCGCCTATTGCCAGGCTGAGGGCAACGGCGTGGCGGCCGGAACATGCCTGGAAGAAGCCCTGCTGCAGGGTCTCTTCGAGTTGGTGGAGCGCGATGCTGCGGGAATCTGGTGGTACAATCAAATCCTTCGACCGCGCTTCGATCTGGCAGGTTTTCGTGATTCGTTCATCGACGCCCTGATGGCCGACTATGGTCGCATGGGATGGACGGTTTGGGTCCTCGATCTGACGCACGACCTTGGCATCCCCGTGGCGGCGGCCGTCGCGCACCAACCGCGCGAAGACCGCTACGTGATCGGATTTGGTTGTCACCTGGAGGCGCGGCTTGCCGTAAAACGCGCGTTGACCGAGCTGAACCAACTCTTCGATCCAGCGGGCGTAAGCAAGAGCCCTTGGGAAGATGCGGGTGTGACCTCACACGGCTATATCATCGGCGACTGCGATTCGGCGCCAACCTCAGTGAGCGAGGCTCCGAGGAACCTAAATGGCGACCTGCGTGCCGCCGTCGAAATCTGTATGCAACGCCTCCACCAGGCAGGTCTGGAACTCGTGGTCGTGAACAAGACCCGGCCTGACCTCGGGCTGAATGTGGTGCAGGCCATCGTTCCAGGTCTTCGTCACTTCTGGCCACGACTCGGTCCGGGAAGGCTTTACTCGGTCCCATGCGTATTGGGCTGGCGACAAACCCCCGTCGCTGAGCACGACCTCAACCCGGTACCACTGTTTCTGTAACCCCGTTTGCGTCGTTTCGGGACGCCCATGCGTCCCCCAAAGACGCTGGTTGCCCCGCATCCGCGCTCGCGGCCGAGCACATGCCCCGCGGCACCTGGTGGCTTTCCGTTGGCACGCGAGCTGCTTGTAGGCTGGCATGCTTCGAACTCTCACTGGTAGCCGGAAAGCGTCGTGATGAGGCTCCAAGGCTATCTTAACTTGTTCGTACCGGGACGGGTTGGGGGGCCACGCAACATGCTTGGCTCGGGGGCGGCGATGCCAGCCGCATCGCTGCCCCCGGTTTTTGGTGGACACCCGGATCTTCGCAGCGTCCCGTCCGATGCCATCTCGGGCGGAGGGGGCTGGGGAGGTGGCAGTCGTAGCATGCTTGGTCTGCGGATTCGCAACTATGAGGTTGTCGAACTACTCGGCGAGGGCGCAATGGGGACGGTCTGGCTAGCACTGCATGCTGTCACTGGACGGCAGGCGGCTATTAAATTTCTGCGTCCCGAACTGATGCAGGACGAGTCAGAAGTTGCGCGCTTCCTTGATGAGTCGCGTGCCACGAGTGCCGTTCGCCACCCCAACGTCGTGGACGTCAGGGAGGCAGGTATGCTGCGCGACGGAAGCACGCACTACCTGATGATGGAATTCCTTGAGGGCGAGTCTCTACGCCGGCGATTGCAGCGGTCCCGGCCATTGCCTATCCACGAAGCCATCGAGATTGCCTGTCAAATCGCTGCGGCACTGGATGCGGCCCATCAACTTCAGATCATTCACCGCGATCTAAAACCCGAGAACCTGTATCTAGTTCCCGATGAAGCAGTGGCCGAGGCGGTGCGCGTGAAGGTGCTGGACTTCGGCATCGCCAAGCTGTGCGGGAACAGGAACAATGCTCCGGCCCGCATGAGGACCGGTGTACTCTTGGGCACGCCTCAGTACATGTCTCCGGAGCAGTGCCTTGGTGTCCCCGGAGAGATCGACCATCGCACCGACATCTACGCACTTGGAACGATCCTTTACGAGATGCTGTGCGGACAGGTTCCCTTTGTCAGTGAGGGAATTGGCGAGATCCTGATTTGCCAGGTGTTCGAGCCGCCACCATCGTTGCGGACGCATTCGCCAGAGATACCCGAATCACTAGAGCGGGTGGTGCTGCGCGCATTGGCCAAGAATCCGGATGAGCGATTCGCCTCGATGCAAGATTTTGCGCAAGCTGTCCGTGAAGCAGAACCCGTGCACGGAGCAGGGGCAGGGCGGGCCGGCGCCAGCGTCGCGAAACGACAGTGACGGACTTGGGCGTGTTCTCAGTAACTCAATCCGTATCCGTAGGCGTAGAGCGGATCGTAGGTGGCGTCGCCGTCGTTGATCGGGATCTGCGCCATCGAGCGTGGCCAGGTATGCGGCAGTTTGCCCGAGGGCTTGGCGTCGCCGAATAGGATGTCCGTGACGCCGGCGCCCTCGCTGCCAGGCAGCCACGCCACCACGATGGCATCCGCGTAGCTCATCAGCGGATCGAGAATCATAGGGCGGCCGGCAACTAGCACGACCACGGTCTTGAGGCCCGCCTGCTTCATGGCCTTGACCACGTTCACGTCGGCGGCGGCCACGGTGAGATCCGTGCTGTCGCCCTTGGTTTCGGCATAGGGTGTCTCGCCGATCACGGCCACGCCAACGCTGGCGCCGGACGTGCTGGTGCCATCGCTGGAGTACTTGACCTGACCTGCGCCAATCACGGCCTCGAATGCCTGGCGCACGCTGGTTGCGCCGGTTACGCTGCCGGAAGCGCCCTGCCACGAGATGGTCCATCCGCCGCACTGATTGCCGGTGTTGTCGGCGCTCTTGCCCGCGAGCGCGACCGTGGCGGTCTTGGCCAGCGGCAGCACGGCGCCGTCATTCTTGAGGAGAACCAAGGATTCCTGCACCGCCTTGCGCGCCACCTGCCGGTGGGCCGCCGAGCCGACCTCGTCGGTGAGCGTGCGATCGACCTTGCCGCTCGCCTCGAAGAGCCCCAGCTCGCATTTCACGGCCACGATGCGCCGGACGGCATCATCGACGCGTGTCTGGGTGATGGTCCCCGCCTTCAACAGGGCCGCGAAGTAGCCCAGCATGGTGGGAATGGTTTGGCCGTAGGTCATGAACATGTCCACGCCCGCGTTGAGGCATTGGCCGATACCATCCTGATTCGCCAGCCCGAGCTGGAAGCAGGCGTTGAAGTCGGAGACCACGAACCCGCCGAACCCAAGCTCGCCCTTCAGGACGTCGGTGAGCATGGTCTTGTTGATGTGCATCTTGGTGCCCTCCCAGGTGCTGTAGGAGGCCATGATCGAACCAGCCCGGGCCGCGACCGCAGCGCGATAGGGCGCGAGGTGGACAGCGCGCAGGGCAGTCTCGTTGCCCGTGACCGTGCCACCGTTCACGCCGCCCGCCGTGCCGCCGTCGCCCAGGTAGTGCTTGGCATTGGCAAGAATACCGGTGGGGGCGCCCGTCGAGGTGAATTGCAGGCCCTTGATCATGATGGCACCTATCGTCGAGGCCAGCTCAGTGGTTTCGCCGAAGGCTTCGTAGGTACGTCCCCAGCGTTCGTCGAGCGCCACCGCCACCACCGGCGAGAAGACGAAGTCCACGCCGCAGCCCAAGCTTTCCCGGGCGGTGATGGTCGCGATCTCCGCCAGCAGGGCAAAGTCGCGCGTGGCGCCCAGGCCAATGTTGTGCGGGAACACCACGGCGCCCTTGACGGTGCCGATGCCGTGCACCTCATCGGCGCCGTACAAGAAGGGGATTTTCAGCCGGCTGGCCAGCGCGGCCTGCCGGTAGCCATCGGCCATGTCCGCCCAGCCCGCGGCGGAGTTGGTGGCGGGGGCGGAGCCGCCCTGGCTGAAGCCCGAACCGACGCCGTACTGGGTGACCATCGCCGTGGTCAGCGCCGCCCGCTCCATCTGCAGCATCTGCGCGTACTTTTCGTCGGCGGTCATCTGGCCAACCAGGGTGGTGGCGCGGTCGAGGCACGCCTGGGACGGGTAGGGGCCGCTGGCCGTCGAGCCGCCCGAGCCCGTGGCACCGCCCGAGCCTGTTGAGCCGCCCAAGCCTGTGGATCCGCCCGAGCCCGCGGCGCCACCCGCCGCGTTCACGCCGCCGGTTCCCGTGGATCCTCCCCCGCCAACGCCGGTGCCGCCGTTGCCCGCAACCCCACCGCTACTGGTGGTGCCGCCTTTACCCGCGACCCCGCCGCTGCTGGTGGTGCCGCCGTTGCCCGCGACCCCGCCACTGCTGGTGGTGCCGCCGTTGCCCGCGATCCCGCCACTGCTGGTGGTGCCGCCGTTGCCCGCGATCCCGCCGCTGCTGGTGGTGCCGCCGGAACCGGGCGTGCCACCGCTGCTCGCGCCACCCGGGCCACCCTTGCTGCTCCCCTGACAGGCTAGACCGGCCAGTGCGAGTGTGAGGACCAGGAGATGCGACTGCTTGTTCATGGTCATCCTTCGACGTTGAAGAGGGTATGTTCGCCTGCCCGGAGAGACTCGACCATCATAGCCCTAAATCGCGGGATCTTGCCGGACAGGTGGGGAACCCATGGTCGAAAGGTCATGACGCCACTGGCGGCTCCACGCACACCCAGGCGTCTCTTCAGCAGCACAACACCGGGGCATTCGAGTGGCGACCCAATGGTTTCCGCGGCCGCTGGCTCAGCGGACTGCGCACAGGCTGGCCTCGTCCAAGAGGTAGAGGTGCTGCGGTCGGCGTGAATCCGGGTCCATGTAGGGGAAGAGCTTGCCCGTTGCAACGACCTCGATCCGCGGCGCCTGAGGACGCTGACATTGCAAAGCACCGAAGGTGAGCGGACCCCGATCGTCTGCTCGCTGGAGCACAAGTCCGGGGCCGGCTTCCCTGGGATCGACCACGACCCAATGCGTGCCGCACATGTTGCAACAGTCGCAGCCCTTGAGCGTGCACATCCAGTTTTCGTCCCAAGTCAGGATTCCCCGCAAAGCAACCTGCCTGTCGATCATGTCAGGGCGGATCGCTCCGACCGCCTTGGCTTGCCCGGGCGAGGAACATGCAGGCAGTCCCCCCGGGCGCGTTGGTTCGAAGGGTGTCGCCTGGGGACTTGGTTCCATCTTGATGGAATCGGGCAGGATGGCATGGGTCGCCATCGACAGGGCCTTGCGCCACGAAGTTCCGAGGGTCATCACCCCTTTGCCCGACGCCAGCTCGTCCATTGATGCGTAGGGGGAGAGCGAGGCAGTCGCCACATCCCCAACCTGGATCCCTTGCAGAGGTTGATCGATCCGTCGGTTGTCGTTGCGACTGAAATCGATGCCCAGGTCGGTCAGATCCCGCAACGAGACGGACGTCTTGTTCGTGTACACGTAGGCGCTGGTGCCGAATGAATAGCCCACGCTGAGCTCGTAAACGCCGCCATGACCCGTCCACGCAATCAGCTTGTCGTTCGCATCCGCACCGCCCAGGGTCAGCGCAGGCCGCGCTGGTTGCGTCGGAATGGTGAAGTCACGCATGCCGATCTTGCCACCGCACTGGATGGCTCTTACGCCCCAGCCCGCCCCACCAATCGACATGCAGTAGTCACCCCCCAGCGTGGTCAGGTCGGGCAGCACGCAATCGAAATCTCCTTTGGTTGGACACTCGCCCAAGTCGAGCTCTCCGTTCCATCCCGGAAGCACATAGCTAAAGCGCAGTGTCTCCGGTTCCTGGAATGGCGAAGTCGTGGCCCAAAACTGCACCTTGCCCGCGATTCGACCATTGGCAACGGGGGCCAGATTCAGATCCACGCTCACGGCGTCCCCGTCCGCGAGAGATAGCGGTGCGGTGGCCAGGTACGCGCTTGTCCACGGTTGCTCGTAAGTTCCACCGCTCACCAGCGCAACTAACAAGCCTTTGGCCACGGGCTCGCCCCGCCAAGCGATGTCGAGAGCCCCATATCGACTGCCCGAGACGGTCACCTTCCCCACGCCCTGTCCGTTGGGCCGCACTGACGGTGACAAGAATCGGATCGCTGATCTCTCGGTGGGGTTGAGAATAGGAACATCCGCTGATAGCAATCCCGCGATGGACGCGCGGTAACGGCCTTCGATCAATGCCGAATCTTCCGCCGTGTGAACCAGCACTGGCTGCCGCGTGCCGAGGCCGAGATAGGCCGTGACTCTCAGACCATCGCGCTCCGCGATCCGGATGTCGTAAGCCTTTGGCGCGTGCTGAAATACGAAGCTGCCGTCCCCGCTCGTGATCGCCACTTGCGTGCCCAGGGTGACCTTGCGTCGAGGCAGCCCAAGCCCCGACCGACCGATGACGCGTCCACGAACCGTGTCAGGGGCATCGCCGATCTTGGACGTTGCCTTGGCATCCAGCGGGGCCGTTTTCGGCAAGGGCATAAACACGGGTCCACAACCAAGCCGTAGCCGGGATATAGACTGCTCGGCGCGGACCGACTTCAGCTGGTGGGTGGTTTGCCCATCGCCGCATGTCCATTCGACAGTGTAGTCCGGCCGGCAGGGCACACCGGCGTTGCCCTGCCATTGCGTGGAAACCACGCTATCCAGCACCGTGTGATCGCAGCGTCGGCGACCGTCGCACAGCTTGGCCAGGTTGGCTGTCTCGGTCCCCTTGGCCAGCCCACAGTTCGCACCGAGAGTCGCCGACATCACGGCAATGCGCGGTCCTTGGCTTTGACCACCTTCGTCCTGCTTGTGCGCGTCTGGTGCCAACGGGTCAGAGCACGCCGGTCCGGGAACCACCACGGCTGGACGAGAGGTTCGCGCGCACGCCATCCCAACAAGACAGATCGACAACCGGGCGGGATTCAGCATGGTCGCCATCCTAGCCGTCCCGCGCCCAATTGCCGATGTGCAACTATACCGGGCCATCGCGCAATGTTAGCTGAATGCTAGTTGCGTTCCCGGTGCGCGCGCCCGCCGAGAGCGGCCACGCCACCACTGCCGTGGGCGGCGATGAATAGGAACAGGAAGCAGTAGATCACGGCCAGCTCGCCTTTGTTGATGGCCGGGATCCACATGCCGCCGGCCAGGGCGAATTTCCAGTGGAACTGGATGTAGGCGACGGCCATCTGGCCGGCGACCAGGAACGCGGCGGGGCGGGTGAGCAGTCCGAGCGCGATCAGCGCGCCTCCCACCAATTCGATGAGGCCGCCGATCCAAAGCTGCGATCCGACTGGCGGCATGAACTGGCTGTACACGCCGAGGATCTTTTGCATGCCGTGAAACGCGAACATGGCGCCCGCGACGATGCGAAGGGTCGCATAGAGATAGGGCTCTGCGCGCAGCGCGAACTCCCTGACTTTCGTGGTGAACATGGTGTCCTCCTTGGACGTTGTCGATGGCGGCGCGGTGACGCTCGCCAGATGGCGCTCATTGGATTGGGAAAGGGCTGAAGTCTGGATCATGACAAATCCTCCATTGTCTTGGTTATGTGAAAGGCCACTTGAAAAGCTGTGTGCTAAGTAGATGATCGAGAGCTGGTGGACGTTGCATGGCAAAGAATCCAGAAAAATTGACTGATCGTCTCGGTCTGGTGGATGGTGGGACAACCAACACCACCGATATTTTGGGCGATCTGCTTGGCAGCCTGCGCTTCACGACCATCGTCTACGGCCACCTTGAACTGGGCGCCCCCTGGGGCCTGAGCTTTCCCAGCTTGCCCGCGTCGGCCAGTCTCATCGTCGTTGCCCGGGGCAGCGCTCAGCTTGAGGTTGAACAGTCGGGTGAGACCACGGTGCTTTCAGCGGGCGACGTGGCGCTGCTTCCCAGCGGTGGTGCGCACGTGTTGCGCGATGGTAAGGGCAGCCCGCTGCACGTCCTCGGCACCAGTCAATGCCAGCGTGCGACGGCCATCAACCCCATTCGCCTGGGAGGCAAGGGTGCGCGCACCACGCTGGTCGCGGGCGCGTTCCGTTATGGTTCGGGGCACCGCATCCCTTTGTTCGAAACGCTTCCGTCCGTGATTCACATTGCGGCGTCGGACGGGCGTGCCTCGCCGTGGTTGTCCTCGACCGTGCAATTGCTGATCGCCGAGAGCGCCGCCCGCAGCCCGGGTGGCACCGTGGTGGTCAGCCGGCTGGTCGATGTGTTGTTCGTCCAGGCGCTGCGCACGTTCATCATGAGTGGTACCTGCAAGGAAAGCGGTCTGCGCGCTCTTGGTGATCCGCAGATTGGGAAGGCCTTGCAGCTGGTCCACGAGCGCCCAGCGGAACCGTGGACGGTCGAGGGGCTGGCCCGCGTGGTGGGGCTGTCGCGGTCGGCGTTCGCGGCGCGCTTCACCGAGCTGGTCGGCGAGTCGCCTCTTGGCTACGTCGCGCGCTGGCGCATGACCAAGGCCGCCGAGCTTTTGCGCGAGAGCGATCTGTCGATGCTAGACGTCGCCGAGCGCGCCGGTTACCGCAGCGAGGCCGCCTTCAACCGAGCCTTCAAGCGCCACGAAGGCACCGCGCCCGCGCGCTACCGGCGCCAACAGGCGAACGCGCGGTCGTGAGCTAGGCTGCCCTACCTCCACGTGTACGGCGGCGCCGGGGTTTTGTCGGTGCCGGGGGCGGTGCAGGTCGCGCCATCGACGAAGCCTGAACAGGTGCCGCTCGCTAGGGTCGCCACACGCAGCTCCACGTCACCGACGAGCGAGCCGCCGGTGAGACTTCGCCCCTCGAAGTAGTCGAGCGGATAGTAGGTCGTCATCGCCTTGGTCGAGGCCCCCGTCACGGAGAACCCGCTGCCCAAGACCGTGAGTGCGCCAACGGTGGCATCGGTCACCTTGCCGCCGAGCACTTGGGCGTGGTCCTGGATACGTGCCGAGCCGGTCACGCCGTTACCCGTCACCACGGCATAGGGTCCAACGTAGACGGTCGAGGCAAGGCCTGATGGACCGCAGCCGCCACCGTTGGCGATTCGCACCGTGCCCGACGGACACGCGGCCAGCGCGCCACCCTGGTACCCATCTGGCCACGCATTGGCCAACTGGATCATGTAGGGGTAGCGTGGCACGGTGTTGTAGGCCTGATCCCAAATAATCTGCTGCTGGGTCGA
>Ga0302322_100004008_pt1 | contig 12730 bp, 9 predicted proteins | sample Fen_T0_2_FD_203757 | JGI IMG/M metagenome (GOLD analysis project Ga0302322, IMG submission 203757) | Peat permafrost microbial communities from Stordalen Mire near Abisko, Sweden - Fen_T0_2 | ecosystem: Environmental > Terrestrial > Soil > Wetlands > Permafrost | place: Sweden: Abisko...
CAGAATGCCGCCGGGTGGAGCGGGGTTCTTCGTGATCCAGGAAAAGAGCGCGCTGGAGAGCTGATCGACGAAGCGGCGCTTTTGATCGTAGTTGGGCAAGCCTATCAAGCTGACGACCGAAACGCGCGTCTTGCCCGGGTTGCTCGAACGGAGTAGCGCGGCGGGGTCCAGCGGTGCGCCAGCACCGCCGATCAACGGATCGTTCTCGACTTGGGCGTACAACCGTTCGGCCAAGTCTCGCGCGAGCTTGTCGCCTTTCTCATAGGGCTCGGTCACGTCGTCTGGCGGTTCGCGCAGCAGCCCGGCGAGATCGCGGATTGTGCCGCCTGCGCGCCGCGCAAAGTGACGCATGGTCGCTTTGAGGATCGCGGTCTGTTTCTGCGCGGTGCCACCGCTGCCGTCGATGATCCTGTCCGCGATGCTGGTGGTGGCGATTTCGATCGCCGCGTCGAGTTGGGCCGCGCGCTCATCCGGAGTGGAGCCGTGCGCGGTGAAGTCGGGCAAGGGCTCGAGCCGTATTGGATTGCCGCTTCCGATCCCCGGCGTCCAAATCACGACTTCGGAGCGGGCGAAATAGTCGTTCGACTTCTGGACGTCGCTGTCCAAGAAGGATTCCGGACGATCTGGCCAAGGCAGCGCGAGACGCGAGAGATCGTTTGCGCCGTCGAGCACCAGGCTCGGGATGCCGAGCAACGCCGCTTCCTCGACCACGCGTTTGAGAAATACGGTTTTGCCGCTGCCAGAGCCTGCGAACACGCAAGTGTGATAGGGCAACATCGACAGTGGAATGCCCACTTCTTCGCCGAGTTCACCGCCCGCCACGCGCCGGCCGATGGGGAGGGTGGAAGGTATGGGGCGAGGCTTCAGTGGCTCGGCGATCGGAATGTTTTTTGGCGCGACCGCCGCGGGGGGAGGCTTGGACGGCGAAGGCTTGGGCTGCGGAGTGACGGGGTTGGTTTGCGAAGTAACAGCGTTCGGTTGCGACGTGATCGCCTTGGGTTGTGAGGGGCTGCTCTTGTCTGGCACGCCGCCGAACAGCGATTCGACCGCACCGCGGAAGCAAGCCATGGACGAAACGGGCCGCTCTTCGGCTAACCATTGTTCGAAGCGCGGGGGCTCGTTGGCGGAGTGGAGCAGCTCCGCCAGCGCGAACAGGATCGCCAGCTCGGACTCGCTCGGTTCGAGCAGATGTCCGCCCCGCGCGCGCAGCTCAGCGATCAGCGTTTTGGTTGCAGGACCTTTCGGGACCGGACCAACACGTAGGACCGACAACCCACGAAATCCGAGATTTTCATCGATGCCCGAAGCGGTCAGCGCCGCTTTGAGTCGCGGCAGGAAGGCTCGGTGGTCCGATTTCTGCAAGAACCGGAATGAATGATGCAGCTCTCGTTCACGCTGATCGGTCAGCACCAAGCGAACGCGGGCGTGCAACGGATCGTAGCTGCCCGTGCCCATGAAATCTTTGTCTACTGCGGCCAGGATGCTGGAGGGGACTGGGTTCTCCAGCACGAGCGCGTCGCAGGCCGCCTCGATCAGCCGATCCTGCCAGTTCTCAGCGTCTTCGTGCAAAAGCTCGCCGAACGGGGCACTTGCCACGAGTCCCGCGACCTTCGCAGCGATCGGGACTTTCCAGTCGACCGGGGGACGTGGCTCCGGACCAATCGAGTCGCTACCGCGCGCTTCGCTAACTTGCTCGGCACGCCGGCACGCTTTGCGGTGGGTCTCGCAAGCTTTCAGCAGTTCGCGCGGCGTATTGCTCGCGAATTTCTCAAAAAAACCGTCCGCAAACGGATACGTCGGGTACGGCGGCACGAAGTGCGTTTGCTCATACGCGGGTGCAACGCGGCCCGCGACCAGTTCGCGCAGCGCGGCCGGGCTCGATTCCGGCTTGAGCAAAAGCTTGCTGTCGAAGCGATCACCCATACTGACCGCAGCTTGAACGTGGAGCACGTTCCAGGTGGTTTCGAGTGCAGAAACGACGGACAGCGTGCGCCGCGAGAGATCGCGCAGCTCGAGCAGACCGCTAGCAATGCCCTGAATGATGGCCAGCGAGCGCCGTTGTTGCTCCGAAGGATTCTCGGCGTTCGGCTCCGAGCGCGCAAGCTCATGCTCGGCGACGATTGCATCAAGTTGGTCGAGCGCAAGCGTCGTGGGCGCGGTCAGCGAAAGTAGCCAAGATATGCCGCGCACGATGCTTGAAGGCGATTGCTCGCGTTGTCGGAAGCCGAACAAACTCAACTCATCGGCATCGATTGCAACCCCCTGCAACCATTTGTAACCGAGATCATTGATGTCAATGTGATCGCAAGCAAACAGCACGAGCGCCCGCAGCACGTCCGAATGCCGCTGGCCATCGGCGTCCTCGTGCTGGCGCACGCCGGCGATCAGCTCATCGATACGGTTGATCAAACCTGGCGGTCGCTGTTGCGGGATGGCCTCACTCCTCTTTACTCTCTGACCGAACTTGGCGATCATGCGCACGAGCCAGTGATCGACTTGGCGCTTGCCGTCCAATAGCTGCTGTTGCAGCGAGCGTAAATAGCCGAGCAGCACCGTGTCCCAGAAATCGCCCACGTCTGTCATGTCCGCGAGGATGAAATACATCCCGCGACCGAGGGCCTCCCGGCGCACGAAGCCGAGCAGGTGAGTCTTGCCTGAGCCAGCGGGGCCGAGCAATGGTTGTCCAAGCGGCGATGCCTCGCTCGTCTGGTCCCGCAGATCGTCCAAGCGATCGACGAGCCCACGCCGAGAGTCCGCTTGCAGACTTTGCGTCTCGTGCGGCTGATCGCGCCAGATTTGGTCGATGTGAGCGGTCCAATCGAAGTTCATTTTGCGGAGTGCCGCGAGCGCGCCTTGCATGATGATCAGGCCTCCAAGAGCACGAGATGACGGGGTTCATTGCCGACGAAAAGCGCTGCCTCGTGGTCTTCAGTCCGAAGCGCGGCGCTGTTGTCTTCGCGATAGAGCACGAGCTTTTTCTCACGCTGGAGCTTGAGCAGCGCACTGTCCAAGTCTTCGCGCGCGACATCCCGTAGGTTTGCGCGCAGGTCAGTCAACTTGACGCGCGTTTGCCGCGCGCCGTGGGTGACCGTCAGGCAAGCTCGTTCGATCCGTTCTGGGAGCGACGGCGCGGGTGTGAGCCGTTCGTCTGTGGATCGCGTGGCGCTCGGCCGTTTGGCTTTCCCTGGCTTGGCTTTCGATCGAGGGGTTTCCTTCGGCTTGGGGCGCTTAGCGGACTTCGCCTGGGCCTTTTCCTTCGCGTTGACCTTCTTCCTCGCCTTCTTTTTCGCCAGAGCTTTTTTGGTCTTGGCCTTTTTTCGCGAAGAGGTCTTCGACGTCGTTTTTTTGCGAATGCGCGGCGCCGGCGGAATAGGAGGAGTTGGAGGCGGGTCGTTCGCGAACAGCTCCGCCAAACCAATACCCCGCTCGCGCAACAACGGGAGGAGTCGGTTCAGCAGCGCTTCGAGTGCTGCGGCACCTGCGGGTGACTCGAACTTCTCGAGTTCGACACTCTCTGCCTGTTCTGCCCAGCTCCAAGCCTGGTTGGTCGCGGTGAGGAGAATTGCTCGCCCTGGCTTCGCAGAATCAAGGTAACCGTCGTCGACCAATGTCTGCCACTCGGCTGGGCTCAGCCTTGGCACCGTTTTGCTGGCCTGCACGCCGGCGTCGCTTGCTCCCTCGGTCAGGATAAGGTGCCAGAGAGAGCTTCAGCGCTCGCCAAGAATGACCCCGTTCCGCTCACGAGAAGAGGCCCACACCGCGATCGAGGATCCGCCGGTTAGAAGGGCAGACCGTCGTCAGTCTCGGGCGTCAGCAGGGACTGCCTGACGGCAATCCGGTAGCGGGCCAGGGCGCGGCGCAGGGGGCGCGTCGTGTCGAGCAGCAGTCGGGCCCGTTCGAGGCACGGGGGTTCAGGGCTACCGGTGCCAGGCTGCGCCGCGAGCTGAGGATGTTCGGCGAGCAGGGCGCGCACGGTGATGTCCAAGGCTCGGTCAAGCAGCGCGAGAGCGGCAAGCTCAGGGGCTGCGGCGAGCATCTTCGGGGCGAGTAACGACAACCGGGCCGCGTTCTTCATGGTTCTCTACGTCGCGCCCGGCCGCGCCTGATGGTACCGCCGGGGTCAGGGCGCGGGACGCGCTTTCGCGCAGGACGGGTCGTCCATCAGCCTTGCGGGTCGCGCAGTGACGGACCGTCGATGCGAATGGTGTGACACTGATGGCGCAGCCTCGACAGGAGCGCATCGACCAGAGCCTTGTTGCCGAGGAAATTGTGCCACTCCTCGTACTCGAGGTTGGTGGTGATGATGGTGGACCTGCGCCGGTAGCGCTCCTCCATCAACTTGAAGAAGATGTTGGTTTGCTCAGGCTTGAGATTCAGATAGCCCATCTCATCGATCACCAGCACGTCGACCCGCGCCAGCCGGTCAATGAGCTTGCGCGACGAGCGGTCCGCCAGCGACGAGTACATCTCATCGAAGAGATCTTGTGCGCGCAGAAAGAGGCCGCGATGGCCGTTCTGCAGGGCTTTGAGCAGGAGGGCGGAGGCGAGCCCCGTCTTGCCTACGCCCGTGGGGCCGACAAAAACCAGGTTCTCGGCTTTCGCCACGAAGTCGAGCTCCGCGAAGCCGCGGATTTGCTTTTGCGAAACACCCGGCTGCTTCTTGAAGGGAAACGATTCGAGCGTCCACTTCTCTGGCATTCGCGCGCGCTCGATACGCCAGGCGAGCGCCCCCTCCTGCTGCGCGTGCCATTGGGCTCGCAGGAGCCGCGTGAGAAAGTCCTGGTACGAGCGCTCATCCTTGTCGGCCAAGGCGAGCTCATCGTTCAAGATGTCCGCCACTCTGCGTAGGCGCAGCGCCTTCAGTAGTTGTTCGAGCTCGTCGGTCACTGTTCGTTCTCCTCATCGTTGCTGTCGTCGCGCCGAGGCAGCACGAAAAAATCGCTGCCCACACGGCGCAGCACCATGCGCTCGAGACGCTCGAGATCGGTCAGGCCGTAGCGCAGCGCCTCAGCGAGCGCGGCCCCCAGGGGCCCGACCGGGTACTCTTTGGCCATGCGCAGTAGCCAGCGCAACTCGCGCGGACTGCCGCGGCCACGCTCCCGTAGCAGCGCGATATAGGCCTCCGCTTCCGGCAGTCGCCCGAGCACTCGGCGCTGCTCGGCATCGAGCACACGCTGCGCAAATGGACCCGGACCATGGCCGCGCGGTGGCCGGTGGCTCGGCTCTGTCATCCGCTCTTCGCCACCGTCAAGGCCGCGGCGGTGTTGCGCAACCAGTCGTGGTCCGTCGAAGATCTCGACAGCGCGCAACGTCTCGCGCACCTCGACGCTACGACCGATCAGTTGCCAGGGCACCGAGTAGCGGTTTCGCCAAACGTTGACGTAACCCTCGGTGTCCACCACACGCTGGTGGAGTCGATACACCTCGGGTACGTGGAGCGGCAACGGGCGGAGTCGCACGCGCTCGGTTTGAAACAACTCGCGCGGGCTGGCATGCAAGTGACGCCGGGGGCGGGCGTTGTCGCGATCGCACCAAGCTCTCGCCTCGCGGTTGAGGTCTTCCCAGTCTGCAAAGCTGCGCCCGGCGAGGAAGTTGTTCTCGATGTGGTCGAAGAATCGCTCGACGTGCGCCGAGCGATTCGCGTCGCCAATCCGATGCGCCTGAAATTCGAAGCCAAAACGGTCGGCAAACGCGGCCATCTCTGGAGCGGGGACCATGTCCCGCCCGCTGCCAACCAGCACCACCACATGCGTGTTGTCGATCATGCAGTGCTTGCAAGCGCCTTCGAAATACTGAATCGCCTCAGTCAAGAAAACCTTGCACTCAAAACGCGTGAAGCGCGGATAGTGCTGAAAGAAGCGCATTCGCGAGTGACCCAGCACCAGCGCCGCTGTCTGCATCCGTGCGCGTCGCCCTGCCACCTGTGCCTCGTGCGGCGAGGTATCGTGCTGCATCTCCTGGCCTGGCTCAAATTCGTAGCGGCCCGCTGGCAACGGAGCTTCATAACCGATGCCGTGTCGCCGGCAGTACGCCGTCAACGCCGAGTAAGACAGCTTTACACCTTGCTTACAAAGCTCCTCGTGCACGCGCACCAAGTTGCCCTTCGTCACTGCATACAGCTCCACGATCTGCTCTCGATGCGGCTCACCAAGCTCGCCGCGCATCAGTGTCGGCACCTCGGCCGTGCCCGTTCGAAACACGCGCTTGACGGCCCCGCGCGAAATGCCGAGTGCGTGCGCGATCGCGCGCGCACCGTGCCCCTCGTCACGCAGGCGTAAAATGGCTGTTCTTGTCGTCTGATCCAACATCGCTTGTCTCCGTTGTTTCTTGCTTCAAGCGACTCACCAGCCGCTCGAGCTCGAAATGTGCTTCGAGTCCGTGCGAAAGCGCACGAGCTCGCTCTGTGTCGCGCGCACCGTCGAGCGCGCCCTCTCCCAGGCGCCGCCGCGCCCGCCGCGCCACCGACGACGCGACCCGCAGATCCTGCAGCAGCTGCTCGACTGCACTCAGCTCGCCGCCTGCGCGGCCAAGCTCAGCGCGAGCCTTGAGCACCAGCCCCGGCTGTTGCACCACCCGCTCGCGCACCGCCGCGCTGCCGGCTGTGTACGCCACGTACAACTCCGCCACCTGCCGGCTCGTCGGGCGCAGCGCACCGAGCGCCTCTCCCAGCGCCTCGCAGTCACTCACGTTGGCGCGCGCCAACGGCACCAGGTACTTCATCGCCGCGTGCGCGCCGATCGCGCCCGAGCGCACCTGCTCCTGCACCGCTGAAGGAAGATCGGTCACCAGTCCCAGTCGCCGACTTACCCAGCTCGGACTGCGATCAAATCGGCGAGCGAGCTCATCCGCCCCTAGTCCGAAGCGCTGCATCAACTCGCGCAGCAGCCAGCCTTGCTCGATCGCGCTGTCAGCGTCACCGCCGCGCAGCGCTCGCTCGAGCAGCAGAGCTTCGGCCTCGCCCAATGCCCACTCCGTGGCCAGCACCACGTCCTGTCCCAGCCGATGCACTGCCCGCACACGCTTGTACCCATCGACCACAACCCAACGCTCGCCATCGCGCACGACGATGATCGGCGTCTGCTGACCCACCTCCGAAAGCGACGAAAGCAGACGACGCTCACGTCGCGCGCTGCGCGTACGCAGTGCCTCGTAACGCCGATCCAACTGGTGCAGCTCGAGGTCCATCGCCGCCGCCGACCCTACGGATCGGGCGCCGCCCCGCCGATAGCGTCTCGCGACCTCCGCCCCCCATGTCTGCCGCATTCCCCTGTGATTCCAGAAGGATGCGCGCGCACTGCGTCTCGCGCCCAGGCCTCGGCATGTCTGGCTGATTCCTCAATAATTGCAGCGGTTTCCACGCCCACTGCGTCTCGCACCGCCGCCCAGTCAAGTCGCCCGCTCGGACCCTCCCCAACCACTCCGCGCGTCACTCGAAGACGCACTCGCTCGGCTCGCTCGTCCTCCGCGTTGGCCTCCCGCCAAGCCACGCACGACCGGCGGTGCCGCTCGCGCTGACACCCAGCCTCACCGCACACTAGCTGCCGATCGCCGGCCCGCGGATGCGGACGGAACCAGCGACGGCAGACGCGACAGGGGCGGGAACGGACCACCCCAATGCGTTACCAAACCCCCATCACCCCATCCCAATCACGCTGACTAGTTTAGACCCGGACCCATTCTCCAAAGCAGCGCCGGGTCATTTCTGGATAGCGCCGAAGCAGCCGGTGACGACCTGACCGCGCGAGCCCGATTCCGCCCAACGCACAGGTTGTGAAACTCAAGCTCGACGGGCAGAGCTTGCCGCGCCTATAGGCGCGGGTCGACCGGCTCACTCTCCAGTCCCAGGACAGCAAAAACACACTCGTGGACCCTTCTCAACGGTTCACCCCGAACGAACCGCTCGAGTCCTTCGATGCCGAGCGCGAACTCGCGAAGGGCGAGCGAGCGTTTCGCGGAGAGCCCGCGCGACCTCAGCCGCTCGAGGTTAGCGGGCGCGTCGTATTCGGGTCCGTAGATGATGCGCAGGTACTCGGGGCCACGACACTTGACGGCCGGTTGCAGCAGGCCACGCCGGCCGCGCGCCACGAAAGCCAAAGGCTTGACGACCATTCCCTCCCCCCCGCGACCGGTAACGTCCTCCCACCAGGCGATGGCAGCGGCCTCGCTAGCAGGGTCCGCCAAGTCGACCTGGCGAAAAGGCGTAGATATGAGGAAAGAGGCATCCCGTGCACAGAGGGACGCGATGGTTTCCATGTGCCAAGTGTGAGCTCTATCGGCGTGCACGCCCCGCTCGCTCGCCATAATGTGGAACGGCGCGAGCTTGATGTCCTCGATCGAGGTCACCGGCCAGCAGTAGTGGCGGTACGCCGTACGGAACTTCGCATTCATCTCGCTGCGCGCTCTCGTCCGCGAGGCAAGCCCAGCCACGTCGAGCCCACGCTGAGCGGCTTGCGCAAGGGTCGTGTTCGCCACATCGAGGGCCATCTCCGCAGCCGCGCCAACTGCGGCGTACTGCGCCCGGAGCAACTCCTGCGCCTTGAGTGACCACGGCATCAGCTCTGCATCAATGCAGAACCACGAAGTTTCAAACTTGGACCATAGATTGTCTTTTTCGATGGCCGCGGCAACGCGTGCAAGGACGGCGTTCGCAAGCACCTCATCGTTGAAAAAGGGTCGGCCGGTTCGGGTCACGATGGTTCCGAGCCCGCCCCCGACGATCCCGAAGCGCTTGCGTGCGGAGTTCTCGTCGCGACACAGCACGATGACGGCTCGCGAGCCCATGTGCTTTTCCTCGCACACCACCGCTGACACTCCCTGGTTGCGATAATAGCTGAAAGCCTCAGCGGGGTACTCGAGCATGCCGGGTCGGGTCGATGTTTCTGAAGGAGACATCGTCGGCGGAAGATAAATGAGCCACTTTGGGTTGGCGGCGAAACGACTCATTACCTCCAGAGCGGCGTTCGCGTTTGCCTCGCGAATCGTCACGGTGTGGTGCAAGGAGGTTCGCACGATCCGCTTACCCAGCACGTCGTCCAAATCCAGCAGGTCATCATGCTGCTGCTGGTCCGAGAGCACAGGGGCGGCCGCCTCCTCCTCCTCCTCCTCCTTAGGCAAGAACGGCTTACTTGGCTCGTAGTAGGTGCGTGCCGCCTTGACGCTGACCAGCTCGCGCTCCGGCCAACGGAGCGCGGTGAGCTTGCCGCCAAAGACACAACCGGTATCGATACAAATGGTGTTGTTCAGCCACTCCGGCTCGAGAACCGGTGTGTGCCCATAAACGACGGCTGCGCGCCCCCGATAGTCGTGCGCCCAGGGGTAGCGCACCGGCAAACCGTAGTCGTCGGTCTCGCCGGTTGTCTCGCCGAACAGAGCAAACTCCCGCACGCCGCCGGACCCGCGTCCTTGGAGAGATTCCCTGAGCCCGGCATGTGCCACGACGAGCTTGCCGTCATCAAAGACGTAGTGGCTGACGAGGCTATCGATGAAATCGACCACCCGCGACGTGAGCTCCGGTGGTTCGCGCTCAAGCTGCGCCAACGACTCGGCAAGACCGTGCGTGATGCGCACGTCCTTCCCGCGGAGCTTGCGCATTAGCTTGACATCGTGATTGCCAGGCACAGAAAGGCCGACCTTCTGGGCGGTGACCGCCATGACCAGGCGGAGTACGTCTGGCACTTTTGGACCGCGGTCTACAAGGTCGCCGACGAACACCAGCTTCCGCCCTTGCGGGTGGCCGACCTCGAACGCTTGATCGCCACCCTCCGCTCGCGTGACGACATAGCCGAGCTCCTTCAACAGCACCTCGAGCTCGTCAAAGCAGCCGTGTACATCACCGATGATATCGAATGGGCCGTGCTCGTCCTTCTTGTTGTTCCAAAGTGGCTGGCGCTCGATGACGGCAGCTTGAACAGCATCCACTGAATCCAGTGCGAAAACGTGGCGAAAGCCTTCGCGATCCAGTTTCCGCACCGATGATCGAAGCTGTTGCGTTTGCTGACGGAGGACGTGCGAACCGAACGCGCGATCGGACCGTTCCGCGTTCCTCTCACGACAAATCTTCTCCGGCACGTCCAGCACAATCGCAACCGGTAGGGCGTGAAACTCCCTCGCGAGGGCAACAAGCGGTTTGCGAGCCTCGGGTTGGACGTTGGTTGCGTCGATGACCGTGAGGAGACCTCGAGCGAGTCGCTTCCTCGCGATGAACTGCAGGACATCGAAAGCATCGCCAGTGGCCGCCGAATTGTTGTCGTCGTCTGAGACTAGACCTCGGCACGTGTCTGACGAAAGGATCTCGGTCAACTTGAAATGCTTGCGAGCGAAGGTTGACTTGCCCGAACCAGAAACACCAACGAGCACGACCAACGCCAACTCGGGGATCTTCAGCGTCTGCATCACCGGCCCTCCGCGTCCCTGCGCTCAAAGATGGCCATCTGGGTCGGCGGCCCCGTTGTGGGATCTTCCTCGCCGATGCCGAGCAAGCGCACCGTATAGCCGAACCGAGTCGCGACGTCTTGAGTCCACGCATTAAGCTCGGCGCGGGTCCATTCGAAGCGATGGTCCTTGTGGCGGAGCCTGCCATTGGCCAAACCGTCAAAATGCACGTTGTACTCCGCGTTCGGCGTGGTCAGGACGACGGTTCTTGGTCGAGCAAACTCGAAAACGACGCGTTCGAACGCGGGGAGTCGCGGAGGATCGATGTGCTCGATGACTTCAACCAGTGCCGCTGCGTCGAAGCCAGCCAAGCGCTTGTCCCTGTAGAGCAGGCTTCCGTGCAGCAGAATGGGCAGCAACACCTCACGGCTCCTGCAGCTGCTTGACGCTGCTGGCGCCGTCGCACTCGAGGACGCGCTCGGCGAGGTCCTTGAACACGATGCCGTACACATCGGCGCCGTTCGACAGGTGCTCGACAAGCGACGCTCCGAGCTTGGTTTACCGCCACCGGTGACCGTCGCGCTCAGCTCTGACGAGCACCGCGACTTGGTCATCACCCCACACGCTCTCTCCACCTACGACGCACTCAAGACGCAAGGCAACAATGACCACTGATCTGACAACCACCGAGCTCAAGACACGCCTCAAAGCGCTTGGATTATTCGGCCTAATCAGCTGCTGCGACGAGCTCGTCGATAAGCCGTGGCTCCGAGAAGTCCTCGCCATCGAAGAGCGCGAGCGACAAAAGCGCGGCCTAGAGCGACGCACGCGCGACGCGCATGTCGGCGCCACCAAACCCATGGTCGACTTCGATTGGGCGTGGCCAAAGAAGATCGATCGAGCTGCGATCGAGGAGCTTTTCAGCCTCAACTTCATCAAAAGCGGCCACAACGCCGTGCTCGTCGGACCCAACGGCGTCGGCAAAACCATGATCCTCAAAAACGTCGCACAACACGCACTCAGTCGTGGTCACTCCGTTCGCTTCGCAACTGCCAGCGACATGCTCGCTGAGCTGTCCGCACAGGACTCAGCTGCAGGACTCGCACGACGGCTGCGGCGCTACACGCTCCCGCAGCTGCTTTGCATCGATGAAGTCGGCTACCTGTCGTACAATAGCCGCTACGCCGATCTGCTGTTCGAGGTCGTCACGCGACGGTACGACGTAGGAAAGCCACTCCTGCTCAGCACCAACAAGGGCTTCTCCGAGTGGGGCGAGGTGTTCCCGCACGCGGCCTGTGTGGTCACCCTCGTCGACCGCCTGATCCACCGCGCCGAAGTGATCGACATCGAGGCCGAAAGCTATCGACTCAAGGAGGCGAAGGAACTCAACGCGGCCCGCACAAAACAGCGAAGCAAGAAGACGACGCCACCCCAGGCCTAGCGACCTGTTCACCGGTGAACTTCACCGCCTTCAGGCGCGCATTTCACCGGTGAACTTCACCGTATATCCGCGGTTCTTCGTGCCCGTTAACAGCGGTGGGAGCATGACCGTCATCGGACGCAAGATGAAAGCGGGCGTCTCGTACACTCGCTTCGGCTGCACAGCACACGCCTCCCGCGGCGCGTCCATTTGCTCGAACGCGCTGTCCATTTCCGAACGGAAGGCGAGCCAAACACTCGTGAACGCCTTGCGCGACAAGCTCGATCGCCCCGAACTAGTGGAGCGCTTCATCTCGGTCTTCAGGCAGCGTGTCGCAGCGGGCCTCGCCCATAAGCCTCAGGCGGACGCCCCGGACGAGCGTCTTCGCGACTGCGAACGCCGCATCGCGAATCTGACCGAGGCGCTGGCCAAGGTCGGATGGTCCGAGGCGCTGGCCGCGAAGCTGCGCGAGGAGGAGGCGACCTTGGGCACCCTGAAAAGCGAGCGCGCGTCCGCCGCTCGGCAGGCGCCCCCGCCGGCCATCCCGGACCAGGCCACCGTTGCGGGCTACTTGAAGAACCTCTTCGCCGTCCTTGAAACCGATCCGGTGCGAGGCCGCGAGCTCCTCTCGCGGTTCGTCTCGCCCGTCGTCATGACGCCAGAACTCGAAGGCCCTGAGCGTCGTTACCGAGCGACCGGGGCCTTCAATCTTTCGTTCATCCTGACCGCTGCCGCCGTAGGCGAGAGCCGGTCAGGAAAGTTGGGTTGCGCGGGGAGGATTTGAACCTCCGACCTTCGGGTTATGAGGCGAAAATCGGCCCTGCGTCGCGTGCGTCACAACGATCGGAAATCATTCACAACCACTGAACATGACGTGGGAATCCTCGGCATCGCAGCATCATGGGTCGTCACGCGATATCACGAGATTTCAGATCGGCA
>Ga0302322_100004009_pt1 | contig 12729 bp, 6 predicted proteins | sample Fen_T0_2_FD_203757 | JGI IMG/M metagenome (GOLD analysis project Ga0302322, IMG submission 203757) | Peat permafrost microbial communities from Stordalen Mire near Abisko, Sweden - Fen_T0_2 | ecosystem: Environmental > Terrestrial > Soil > Wetlands > Permafrost | place: Sweden: Abisko...
AGTGATATTGCTCGACGATCTGCTCGGATAGCCCATCACAGCGCTCGGCCGAGCGTCCGCTCAAGTCCTGATCTCCGAGGAACCGCGGGTCGTACGGGAAATAGATGTCCCCCCACGGGGTAAGATCGCCTTCCGGTCTGCCATCGCCGCCGAGCTCGCTGCACTCCAAAAAGCGCAGGTGGCCCACCGCATGCACCGGGCGGTAACTGCGCTCGATCAGAAAATCTCCCGATTCGCTGACCCTGCCCTTGTCCAAGATCGGGTCGAACACCTTCTCTCGCCCCGCCTCACCCTCGCGCCAAACGCCGAAATGGCGGGTGATCGCTTCACGCACGAACACGCCTGCATCGGGATCCGCGGCGATCGCCAAGCCCACCGCGGTCGCAGCGTGCGGCTGCGGAGCAAGCTGAACTTTGCGCTTGTAGCGCTCCCGCAGCATCTTGCCGACCATCGGGAAAGCCGTGGCACCCCCGACCAGATAGACCGCACCGAGCTGACGCGCGTCGTTGGGATCGATACCCCGCTCTTCGAGCTTGCCGAAGACCCGCTCGAGCAAGGCGAGTGAGCGGTCGATCAATGGCCGGGTGGCCTCGTACAGATCGGCCAAGTCGAGCGTGATTGACTCGGTGCCGGGCAACACGCGACCGAGGTCGATCAGCATCCGCCGGGAGGACGAGCTGAGCGCCTCTTTGGCCTCGCGACACAGCTCGAGTAAGCGAGCACGCTCCACATAGCTGAGCGCTTGCGGGTCGAGCTTGGCCGCGCGCAACGCGAATTCGAAAATCAGCTGATCGAAGTCGTCGCCGCCCAGTTCGCCGATTCCCTCGCTAGCGATCAGCTCGAAGCGGCGGTGCTCGAGCGATACCGCAGACGTATCGAAGGTGCCGCCTCCCAAATCGTAGACCACGACATAACGCTTGGGGCTGCGCTTGCCGATTGTGCCCAGGTTGCGGTGTGCAAACTCGATCGCCGCCGCCGTAGGCTCGTTGACCATGCCCAGGACTTCGAATCCGGCGCGGCGGAACGCTTCGATGGTCAGGTAGCGTTGGCGCGTGCTGGCGTTGGCCGGCACGGCGACCATCGCCTCCAGCGTCTCGTCCGGCGAAATATCGAGGTTACTCTGCTCGACGAGGAGGCTGCGGATGCGCGTCAGGTAGGCGGCCACGAGCTCGACGGCGCTGGTCTGCGCCATGCCCAACTCGGCGAACACCTCGTCCGGCGAGACGCGACTGACCGCCCGCTTGATCGAGCGGAGCGCGCCGTCGGGATTCTGGTTGAAGCGCGCGGCGGCTTCCCACCCGAGCTCCAACTTTCCATGGCTGTTGGCCGCCAGCCCGGGCACGAAATCCGAATAGCCTTGGGCGGTTTCGAATTGAGCGATCGGATAGCGGCCTTGGTCTACCGCTGCGATCACGGTTCGCGTCGTTCCAAAGTCGATGCCGAGTCGCATGTGCCAATGCATTTTGCGCCGCTTCATGCGCGATGGACAAGTTGCGCGCGCATCGAACGCCGTACTTTTTCACGGCCGACCGCCAAACAACCGAGAATTGTTCAATATTTGGCGCAACTATCGGTCCACGCCGGAGCCCGCATCCGCTCCGCGGAGCAACCTCTCCTAGATTCGCGGCGCGACTGCGAAAGCTGCCCCAAGCGGTCATGACGTGCTCGCCGCGCCGCCCATCACAGTGCTCGAAACAGTGCTCGATCCCGGGCGACTCGACCCCGGCAATTCGACGACGAAGCGCGCACCTCCGCTGAACCCGAGGTCCAAGGCAATGCTCCCCCCGATCGCCTCGACCAAACCACGACATACCGCGAGCCCGAGGCCGGTGCCCTTACCGACCTCTTTGGTCGTGACGAACGGTTCGAACAGGCGATCGCGAACCGCGAGGGCGACTCCTGGCCCATTGTCCTCGACGACCAATTGCACGCCACTTGCGCTCGGCCGAGCGACGACGCGCACCCGGCCTCCGCCGTCCAGGGCATCGACCGCGTTCAGCACCAAGTTGAGCACCAGCTGCATCAGCTGCTCGTCGCTCAAAGCGACCCTCGGCAATCCATCGGGGATGGACAGATCGAGCTCGACCTCGCGCATTTCCTTTTGAGGCGCGACCAGCGCCGCGGTGTCGTTCACCGCTGCCGCCACATCGCCATCACCCGCATTGGCCTGATCGTGATGCGCTCCGGGGCGGGCAAACTGCAGCAGGTCTCGTAGAATTCGATTGATGCGCTCGGTCTCCTTGCGCATCCGCTGCAAGAAGTCCTGCTGCTCGGCGATGTCCAGGCCGCCCTCGAGCAAGAGATCTTCGAAACCGAGCAAGGCCGCGATCGGGTTGCCGACCTCGTGAGCCAAACCCGCCGCCAAGCGTCCTACCGACGCCAAGCGTTCCGAGCGGATCAGACGGTCTTGCGCTTCCTTGAGGCTGACCGTGGCGCGTTCGACTTCGTCGACCTTCGCGCGCAGCGCTTCTTCCTCACGGATCAGGTGCTCGGTCATCGTATGCAGGTTGCGCGCAAGATCCGTCAACTCGCGCGCCCCCCCCTGCGGCACGGAGAAACGTCGCGCGCCGGTGGCAACCCGTTCAGCCGCTCGCGCCAGATCGTCCAATGGTCGAACGATCAGCCGTGTCAAGGCAAAGTAGGCGGCTACGAGCAAGAGCAGGCCGACCAAGAGTGAATACAACCCGAGCAACCGCACGAGCGGCGCGGCACGGGCCGCGCTGTCGTCCGTGCGCAAGATTGCGGCAACCGCCCCGTCCGCACCGGGTACGACCACTTCGAGCGCGGCGTGTTTTTCCAGCTCGAGCACGCGTTCGCGACCAGCGGTGACGCGCTTCGGCAGCAAATCGACGATGAACGGCTCACCCGCGCGCGCCACCGGTTGGCCGTCCGAGTCATAAACGCCGATCGCGGCGACGCCCTGCGATCCGATCTCGGCGCCGAGTAGCCGCAGTAGGCCTTCTGGAGAGCGGTGCGCGCGCGCCTCCGAGACGTGACCCGCCACCGCACGACCGAGCGCTTGGGCGTGGGTTTCGCGCACTTGTCGCAAGCTGAAACTTGCATAAGTAGCGACCGCCAGGAACAGCGGCACGAACGCGAGCAAGAACAGCCCACCCAGCAGCAACAAAATCTGGAGGCGTAAACCGGCGCGCACCCGAGCTACCGTATCCGACCTTTTCGTACAGTCCTGGTTTCTGGCGAAAGTACGGGAAAATCCGCGGAGAAGTGGGCCGGTTCACGCGCGGTTTGCTACGGGAAATCGTACATGGACCCGCTCGTGCGCTCGGCCCTTTGGGTGCAGCAAGTGATCACTCGAAGCACCGGCTTGGCGTTGAGCTTCGCGCTGAGTGGCTACCTCATTTACTGGGCGGTCGAGCCGCCCCCCCTGCTCTGGAACGTGGCCGCCGTTCTGCTCCTCGGAGGCTCCCTTGCCTACCGCTTATTGAAGCGGCTGCGCTCACTCAATTCGAACGAAACGACACGGCTGGACCTCGAGCTGTTCACACACTTGGTCGTCTTGGCTTACGGCGTGATCCTGCACGCGCCGGGGGGCTTGGACGGGCCTTACTACCCGGCCGTGTACGCGCTCGTGATGATCTGCGCAAGCTTTGCCAAGCCGCTCGCCGCAGCTGGCACGATCGCCTTCGCGGTGCTGATGGAAGCCGCGCTGAACTTCATCGCCTGGGGTGGTCACGACACCGACCGACTACTGCCCCACGCGACCTTGCTGGGGGTGTTCGCGTTCTTGAATATGTTGGTCTTTCGCGCCGAAATCGCGCGCATCCGCGCACTTTCACGGCAACGCATCGAAACCGAGCTGCGCAAGATGAAGGACGCGGCGCGTTCGTATCGGTTGCTCGGCGCGCCGACTGCGGCCGGCGAACGCGCGACGCTGTCCAGCCCGGACGCCGAAGAACGATTGTTGCGCTCGGGTGTGGACGAGATCCACCAAGCCGTCGAGTTCGCTCTGATCTTGCTCTGCCGCACGCTAGGCCTCCGGACTGCGCTGCTGCTCGGTCTCGATGCAACCGGTAGCCAGCTGCACATCCAGGAGCTGTCCAGCACCGAGGACGGTATCGCGAGCGGACCCTTCAGCGCCCGCGATGGTATCTTCGGAGCTAGCCTTGCCCAGGGTTCGCTGCTGTCCATCGCGGGACCCAAAGCGGGTGCCCACGTGCCGTACTACACGCGGAAGCCCACGATCGGTGCCGTGTGCGCGACACCGCTGCTCGACCATGGCAACGCCCGTGGCTTGCTCGTCGTCGATCGCGAGTCGAAAGAGGCGTTCTCGGCCGAAGAAGAGGAGACCCTGCGATCCGCTGCACATTTCGTGCTCCGCGCAATCGAGAACGAGCGCGTTTTCGTGCAGTTAGACCGTGCCAAAGTCGAGCAAGGCAAGTTGTACCGCGCGGCCAACGCGCTCGCTTCGGCGACGACCGAAGCGCAGGTCATAGAGGCCGGCGTGAGCGGCGCTCGCGAGTTCGCAGCCTTCGACTTTGCGGTGGTGACCTTGTTCGACAAGAACTCGGGCGAGCACGAGATCTGCGCGGTCAGTGGCGAGGGCGCGAGCGAGCTCGTCGGTCAGCGGTTCAAGCACAATTCGGGCTTGGTCTCGATGGTCGTGGCCAATCGCCATGCATTGCCGTACCGCGGGGACTACGATCCTTCCCGTCAGACGGTTTTCACGCGCCGGTTGAACCCGCCGCCGATGCCGTCGCTACTCGTCTTGCCGCTCTTGGTTCACGATCGCGCGCTGGGCACGTTGGTGCTCGGCTCGAACCGCCGCTCGGCGTTCGGCGATTCGGTCCGGCCCACGCTCGAGGTCTTGGCCAGCCACGTGGCCGTGTCACTCGCCAACGCCCGCATGCTCAAGCGTCTGGAGGAGCTGGCCACGATGGACGGCATGACCGGCCTGTTCAACAAGCGGGCGTTGCAGGACGTCGCCATTCAGAAGTTGAAGAGCGCGCAGCGGTTCAAGAAACCGCTCTCACTCTTGGTCTGCGACATCGATCACTTCAAGCGCGTGAACGACACATACGGGCATGACGTAGGCGACATCGTGATCAAGGGCTTCGCTGACGTACTCAAGCGCGTGAAGCGCGACACCGACGCCGTCGGTCGCTTCGGCGGTGAAGAATTCGTGATCGTGTGCGAAGAGACCGACGAGCGCGGCGCGCTACTGCTGGCCGAGCGCATCCGCAGCGAGTTGGAAGCGACATCGTTCCACACCGAACTCGGTCCAATCAAGGTTACCTGTTCGGTGGGCGCGTCACTGTTCCCTCTCGCCGGACAAACCTGGGAAGCCTTGTTCAAGTCGACGGACGAAGCGCTCTACGCCTCCAAGCGCGGCGGCAGAAACCGCGTCACGCTCTGGACGTCGAAGCTGCAGGGGTGCGCGGCCTGAGCTCTCAGGTCTCGATCTCGACGGCGGGTCCGCTGCGCTTAGCCGGGCCATGAAACACGGCCTCGACGTTGTTGCCGTCCGGATCCAACAGAAAGGCCGCATAGTAGCCGGGATGATAGCGCCGCTCTCCGGGCTCACCGTTACTGACGCCGCCCGCCGCTAAACCTGCCTGATGGAATCGCTGCACCACTTCACGGCTGTCGGCTTGAAACGCCAGGTGAACCCGCCCGGTCAGACGTCCCGCCGCAGCCGGGCTGTCCGGAGAAGAAACGAACAGCTCATCGCACCAGAAGTAGTCTTCGCCCGCGCCCCCGAGCGGGACGCCGAGCGCTTCGAACACGGCTTGGTAGAAGCGTTTGCTGGCGGCAAACTCGCGCACCACCAAGTGCAGGTGATCGATCAACCTTCCTCGAAATAGTTTCATCGATTCCATCGGGGGACCTCCGGCAGGCCCCTATTCTACACCAGCCGAAAGCCCATCTTGGCGGCCCGCGCTGCCTCCCCGTCGGCGTCGTCGCGATCACCAATCACCAGGCAGCGCGCGGGCTGCACCTTCAGCAATTCTGCCGCATGCAGGTACCCTTCCGGATCGGGCTTGAGGCGTCTGGGCCCGTGAGCTTCGCCGTTGGCGACGATCACGTCGAACAAGCTACGAGCGCCCAGCGCGTCGATTTTGCGCTCGGCAGGGTAGTCGCTAACCAACGCGGTTCGGCCGTTTCTCGCCTTGAACGAGCGCAATTCGGTCAGTAACGCCCGCCGTGGGAAGCGACCGATCCATTTGCCGGGTCGCTCGAACATCCAGCTTTGAACCACGCGCTCTACTTGCGAAACGGGCCGGCCGAGTGCCGCTGCCGTGCGCGCCAATTGTCTGGCAAATGGGCTTTCGTGCGCGGTGGCCAGGGCGTTGCCGACGCTCTGCTCTTCGCGCAGGGCTTCGTGGTCGTGACGAAATTGTCGCAACGTCTTCAACGCGGACCAACCGAACAAGGCAAGCTCGGCGGCCATGGCGAGCTTGACCCAGCGCGCCGTGTACAAAGTGCCATCGAGATCTACCAACCAAGCATCGTATTCCGCGTCCGCCACACGGCACACTTAGCGCGACTCGCCCGCGAGGGACAGCCAACGCCCGGTTGGAGGGGCTACTCCTTGGCTTTGCCGAAGATCTTGGAGTTCGGCGGCACGGAGCGCACGAGCCAGACGTTGCCGCCGATCACCGAGCCTTCACCAATGACGGTATCCCCGCCGAGGATGGTCGCGCCCGCGTAGATCGTCACGTTGTCTTCGATCGTCGGGTGACGCTTTTGCCGTCCCGGATCATCGCAATCCGAGCGGCGGGTGCTGAGCGCACCCAAGGTCACGCCCTGATACATCTTCGCGTGACGGCCAATCACCGACGTTTCACCGATCACGACACCGGTGCCGTGATCCAAGAAGAAGCCGGGACCGATTTGCGCGCCCGGGTGAATGTCCACCCCGGTCAAGCCGTGCGCATGTTCGGAGATGATGCGCGGAACGATCGGCACGCGCTCCGTGTACAGCACGTGCGCGATGCGGTGCGCGGTGATTGCTTCGACGACTGGATAGCTGAAAACGATTTCTTCCACGCTCTTGGCGGCCGGGTCTCCCTCGAAGGCCGCCAAGATGTCTGCATTCAAGATCCGACGTAACTCCGGAATGCGTCGCAGCAACCGCAGCACGACCTCTTCGCTCCAACCGGCAGGCCATGGCCCCTTTACCTGTCCGCAACGCTCTTCGTAGGCGAGCGCGCGTCCGATTTGATCGACCAGGATTTCGCAAGCGGGGTACAGGTGCTCGCTCAGCGCGTAGCGCAAATTGCTGCGCGTCAGCGAGCGTTGACTGTAAAATCCCATGTAAATCACGGGCTTCAGGTGATTGTACGCCTGTACGACCTGGCGCTTGTTGGGCAGCGCCGCGCTTTCGAGGTTGTTGATCTCTTCGGGGCCGTCGTAACTGTCGACGACCGCGTCGATCACGTCTTCCAAATCACGAGTGCGTTGCGGCGACGACATGGGCAACAGCCTAGCGCGAGCTCAGTTGGTCGTCACGACCACGCCCAACGTGGACGTGACCTGGGTTCCGGACAGCTCTCGCACGCCCTTCGGGAATATCTGCTTGGTCGACGAGTCCAGGCGATTGTCGAGGCGAAACAGCAGATTCTTACTGGGCAGGTAGTCGAGCGTCACCGTGGCCGTGTAGATCGTGGCGCGAGTGATAGGGATTCCGTTCACGGAGCCGGTCGTGACGCCGTCTTTGTCGCGGTAGATTTCTCCGCGGCCGGCGACGGCGAACTTCTCGCTCAAGAGGTAGCGCGCGCCGAGCATGGCACCGAGCCAAGAGTGTCCCGTGAAGGTCGTGGCAAAGTCGGAGTTGCGTTGTTTCTCCGTGGCATAGTCCGCGTTCAGGACCAGGTGCAGCGAGTCGATCGGGTCGGACGTGATCAGCAAATCGACGAAGTGACGCCAGCCGGAGCTGTTGTTGCCCGGGCGATCGACGGTGCCGCTCGTCTTGCCGCTCGTGCCCGGGGAACAACCGCTGGCACTATTGGCATCGAATACGGTGCCCGCCGCGCACTGCACGGCGACCGTGTCGTCACGTTCCGGGCCACCGAGGTAGCCGAGCGACGCCGACAGCCACTCGTGCGTTTCGCTACGCGGCGCGTGCGCCGTGAACTGCGCGCCGAAAGTCTTGCCGGTGTTGTTGTCGATCGTGTTGTTCCAACCGTTCACGACCAGGGCACGCGCGCTCAGGTTCTTCGTGATTTCCAAGCTGGCGCGCAGACCGGTGTGAAATGCCGGTTGTCCCAGCCAGTAAAGCACCCCGCGTGTGTAGTTGATGTTGTCTTGACTGTCGGCCACTTCGGCTCCGTAGATGGTGTCGAACTTGCCGAAATCCAGGCTAATCGGGCTGCCATCGCCCCCGGGGCGAAAGGAAGCGTAGGCCTGTTTGACGTTCTGCAACCCGTACTCCGAATCGCACTTGCCCGCGCAGCTCGAGTTATAGCGCTGGGCGCTCGGCCCGAAGCGCAGCGAGAGCATGCCGCCGATCGGTTCGGGCGCATGCCCGATGTCGAGCCCCGCCCAAGCCAAGGCAAATCCGTTCGAGGTATCGAACGCGCGGATTACTCCGTTGCCCGTGGCCTGCGGTTTGGGTGAGTTGTAGTTCCAGCCGAAGTAGGCGTCCGCGAACACGCGTACGTCGAATGTATCCTCCCAGCTCTGTTCGCTGACTGCGTCGGCTTCGTGCTCGTTGGCTTCCGCGTGCGCTGGGGGCAGCTCTGGCAACACAGTAGTCGCCGCGGGCAGTGGCTCTTCCGGCACTGGCGGCAGCGTGACGACGGGCGGCGTCGTGGGAGCGACGACTGGTGCCGGTGTTGGCGCAAGTGGCGGCGGTGGGGCAGGCTCCGGCGTTGGCACCGTTGCGGGAGCGGTGGTTGCGGGCGTCATAGTTCCAGCTTGCGGCTTCGCGACCGTGGTCTGAGCGAAGACCGGCGCACTCAGCGCTGCGACACTCAACGAAAGACGTGCCGCACGAAATCGAACCGCCCATTGCCCTAGGACCAACATCTACGCACTCCTCCGCTCAAGCGACCAAAAACTCGAAGCCCTTCTACCACTACTGTTTGTGGTCTCACCTCAGGCGAACCGCTTCCTCACGGGGGTCTGCAAAGTGTGCGAAGCGCCGCAAACGTTGCGTCGGCGGGAGCGCCACCCCCGAGCGCATTCCGGCCTGGACACCGATCGTTCGTTCAGCGAACATTGGCTCACAATTGCAAAGATTTCCCACACTTACCGACAACCTGAAGCGGCCGCGGGGCCGAGCAGGAATGGCGCTGCAAACGGCTTTGGCCACAACCAGCACGGCATGGAAAACGCAGGGAGCGCGCCCATGCTGAGGTTGACGTGCGCGCCGAGCTCCGTAAGGCGTCCACACTTGTCGCATCTCGAAACGCTTTGGGCCGCACTAATCCTGCCCTGCCTGATCCTGCTCGGCTGCTCCTCGTCCTCAGACCACCACGCAAGCTTGGGCGTCGGCGATGGCGGCACAAACAAACCGCCCCCTACCGCGGGAGCCTGCGACACCCCCAACCAGGGCTGCGAGTGCGACACTGCGGGAGAGGTCATCGATTGCGGGCAGGTCGAACGCGTTTCTGGTGACTACGTCTCGTGTTCGATGGGAAAGCGCACTTGCGACGACCGCAAGTGGGGAGCGTGCGTCGGCGACAGCATCGCAACGTTGCACATCCCGGCGACTGGACAGCGCACACAAGCGCTTGGCACCGGCGCGACCTGTCCCGACAATCCCTGTGATCCTTACTGCCGCGTCGTGATCGACAGCCCAACCGATCTTCCGCTGCCCGACGGCGGAGTCTTCGGCAGCGACGGCGGGCTTCAGGTGGTGCCGACGGTGTCGAGCGGCTCAGGGCTGTGCAAGTCGATGATCGTGAAACCGTCGCCCCAAGTCCTGACGGTGACGGGCTTGGCGAAAGGCCCCGCCGGGTTGTTCGGCGAATACTTCGATCGTGTGGATCGAAATGCGCCGCAAATACCGGCCGCGTGGACACCAAAGGGAACACGCCAAGATCCAACCGTGAACTTCAGCTGGGGATATGGCGTCCCAGGTGTCGCTGGAATCGGCGAGGACGAGTTTTCGGTACGTTGGACGGGTTCGCTGGTCGCGCCGTCAGGAAATCCGTACACGGTGTGCACCACCACCGATGATGGCGCCCGACTTTGGCTCGATGACGTGTTGGTGGTCGACTCTTGGCGAGACCAAGCTCACGTCGAAAAATGTGCGCCTCCCCTGAGTTGGGCAGCAGGTTCAACTCACAAGATCCGATTCGAATACTACGAGGGCTCCGAGAAGGCAGACGCGATCTTGACTTGGTCGAGCCCGTCGATTCCGGACAGCGTCATTCCGGCCTCGGCATTCGTGCCGGCCGGTGACGGGCCGGTCCCAGTCGTATCGGGTAGCGCTCAATTTCAAGTCGAGCTGAGCCCGCCCGGTTGTCTTCCCGGGACCCCGACCCCCGCTTGGACGCTGGATCGACTGGATATAGCGACGATCGACGCTTCCGGCACCGTTGGGCTGATCAGCGCGGTTGCGGGTCCGATCACGGTCACCGCGTACCTGGGTCAACTGAGCGCGACCGGTGTCCTCGACGTCAAAGTCGCGATCACCGACAATGCTGCGGCACCAGCGGGCAGCGTAGCGACCTTCAATGCCGCGCCGGCCGGCGCCGATCCCGGTGTGGTGGTCTACCCTTACGATCAAACCGTATTGCCGATTGGCCTGCTAGCGCCGGTCGTGCAATGGGATCGCAAGACATCCCCGGCGAGCGCCGTGAGAGTGAGCTTGAGCTATCCGGCCACGGGCGCGAGCATCTTCGACTGGTCCGAGATTTTGCCCGAGAGCGCCCCAGCCCAGGCGACGATCGCGGCGTCAATCTGGAAATATTTCGAACAGACAGCCAAGGGTCAATCGGCGAAGCTCTCGGTGCAACGCATCGTCTCTGGACAGCTCAAGCAGCCGATGTCGCGCACGCTCACATTTTCCAGCTCGCCCGTGCGCGGTAAAATCTATTACACGCAGTACCATCGCGGCGGTGACCCGAGCGAAATGGTCGCCGACCCCGGGTCCGAGAATCCAGCCCAGCCTGCGTTCGGCGCGACCGATGGCTGCCCGGTTTGCCACACGATGGCGGCGAGCGGAAACGTATTCGCGACCTCGAGCCGCGTGGGCTACGTCAACGACGACCTCGCCTCGCCAATCACGTTCAGCGCCACGTTGGGCGGCGTTTCCAAGGTAAACGGCAACGGTACGCTGACGCCGATATCGGACTTCGTGAGCGGCCCCTCGCGGGCGAACTACACCGGTGGTTCGGACGATTGGCGCGGCTTCGCCTGGGCGCCGATCACTCCTGATGGAAAGTATGCGCTGGTCGCCAACAACTTCTGGGGCAACACCCAAGAAGCGCTGGTGGGGATCGACGATGCGACCAGGCAAGTCAACACGGGTAGCGCGATGCTCTCGGGCGGCTCCGGCACCGGCTTGCTGGCGCAGTACTATCCATCCACCGACTACACGGGCGTGCCGTGGAAGCGCATCGATCCGCAGCCAAACTTCAACTTCGCGGGCTCGCCCGGCGGGTTCATCGGCGCGAACTTCTCGGTCAAACGCAGCGGGCAAATCCAGGCGTTCTTCAGCGAGACTTACAAGTTCGAGGTGGTCAGCAGCAGCACCGACAGCTTCAGCTTGACCGTCGCGGGCACGACGGCGAACGGCACCGGCCCGACCACGTTGGTAGCCAACGTGGCGATGACGGCCGGCGCGCTCACGCCGTTCGAGCTCGACCAGATCAACACCACGGGAAACTCCAACGTACAGCTGTTCTGGAGCAGCCCGTCCACGCCGCGCGCACTCGTCCCGCAATCGCAACTCTATCCGCCCGTCACGGAGCCCGTGCATGGGGCGAACGTGACTTACGCCAACTCGAGTGGCGGCAGTGTCTCGTTGGTCGAGCCGGACATTGCCTCCAATTGGCAAGCGCACAGTCCGGCCGACGCCATTGGTACGGACGATTGGACCTCTACCTGGGACGCCCAAGTAGAATCCCCTTATAGCGGCCCCGTTCAGCTGTGCGTCGACGCCGATGACAGCGCGGTGCTGTCCGTGAGTGGCGGCCCGGCAACGGTGTTGGTCAACGGCTGCGCCGCTGCGCAGACTTGGGTGGCCGGCACGAAGTACGACGTGCACATCGTGCACACCTCGGGCGCAGGCACCGCACGCCTGATCCTCAAGTACAAGTACGGTGCGGTCACGGAGGTCGTTCCGACCACGAATTTGTATCCGGTAACGCCGCCCACGACGACCAGCGGCTTGACCGCGACCTACTACGATTTCGACGACTTCGATGTCGCCTTGCCGGCCAATCAGAGCAATCCGCGCGCCTTTCAACGCATCGATCCCAACATCGATTTCGGTTGGCTGTCGGGGCGTCCGAACTATTCAATCATCTCCGACGACGACACCTACAGCGTTCGTTGGACCGGGCAAATCACCATGGCTTGTACCGGCATGTACGAGTTCCGAAGTGATGGCAACGTCGATGACGGCGGTCGGCTTTGGGTCGACGACACGCGCGTGATGGGTCGCTGGGACTACGGGCCGATGAGCGGCGTGGGCACTTTCAGTGCCGGGCAGCATGATTTCAAGTTCGATTGGTACGAAAACGGTGGAGACGCCGCGATCGGGCTGCAATGGAGGACGCCGTGTCCGGGCTCTCCGGGCTGGGTCACGATCCCGAG
>Ga0302322_100004010_pt1 | contig 12727 bp, 9 predicted proteins | sample Fen_T0_2_FD_203757 | JGI IMG/M metagenome (GOLD analysis project Ga0302322, IMG submission 203757) | Peat permafrost microbial communities from Stordalen Mire near Abisko, Sweden - Fen_T0_2 | ecosystem: Environmental > Terrestrial > Soil > Wetlands > Permafrost | place: Sweden: Abisko...
TCCCCACCGCCCGCCGCCGACGGCTTCAGTCGGAGGTCGCCGCGGACTCATCCACCGTCGAAGGTTACGCATCGTGGCGGGACCCTGGTCCGGCGACGGAGCAGTTGCCGGTGCAGCGGGCCCGGCCGGCCGGCCAGCCTGCACCCGGAGGTGGACACCCGCCCGGGACCACCGTGGCAACGCCGGAATCATCCGCTGGAGAAACGTCACCGGAACCCATGGGAACCGCCGGCCCCGGCCGGCCGAAATCCAGGACCGGTCCACCGGCCGCTGCGCGGGGCACCAGCCGTCGACCTGGTCCGCATCATCGAAGGCCGGGGCACGTCCGCCGCGCACGGACCGAGGGTGCCCAGCGCGCTCCACCGCCACGCACGCACGGCTGCCGTTCTCGCGAATGAAGTCACCGGGCCTGCAGGCGCGGTGGCCGGTCGAGCACGGCGCTGGCCGGGCTGGCTGGTTCGGGTGCCGTGCCGGTTCGGGTTTGCCTGGCCGTGAAGGCCCGCGGCCCGCCTCGCCGCGCCGCGTGGCCCGGGTGGCTCATGCGCGTCCACAGCGGTTCTGCCCGCGGGCCGGGTCGCGATGGTCGGAAGTGTGTGAAAGGGGTAAATGCGACGGTCAGGCGTCGGCGGTGGGCGGATCCGCGGGAGGTAGGCCCTCGATCCGGCGGGCGTGTTCGATCATGCCGCGGATGGCTTCGAGGCTGGGTTCGGACAGGCCGGCGGCGCGTAGGGCGACGGTGCGGACGGCGTTGTCGCGCAGGGCGGCCAGCAGTTCCAGTTGGCCGTCGATGCGCTGGGCGGCCTCGTCGTCGAGGAAGTACGCGGCGTTGACGCCGAAGAATTCGGCCAGGGCTTCGAGGTGGCGCTTGGTCGGGTTGTCGCGGGCTCCCTTGCGTAGTTGCCAGATGTACGTGTGTGAGATGCCCACCCCGCGTTCGCGGATGGCGGAGGCCACCTCTTCGTAGGTGTATTCGCCGCGGCCGGCCGGGCGGACCGTGCGGAACAGCCGGTCCAGCTTCGCTGCGAGTGTCATGTCCGTCATCGGCATCAACCCTTGACAATCCCACCGTGTCGGTGGAAATCTCCATCATAAGCTCAGATTTATGAAAGATTGCGGCTCGTCAGCCGAAATTGATGCTCATCGGGGGGTGTCGGACGGAACGTTGTGGCTGGGGGCGCCAACGGGGGTGGCCACAACGCTTCGTGCGGCACGCGGTGGCGACGAGCGCCAAGCGGCCAATAACGTCCTGACTTGATCGTCGATGTCCATGTCTGCCCTGGTGGCGGTGGGTGCGGCCGGGCCCGCGAAGGCCGACCAGGCCGTGCCCGACGGCGCAGGCGAGGCCGAATCCGCCGCTGCGGGGCCGGCCGCTGCGGGTGACCCCGTAGATGCGGGATCCAGGGTGGCCGTGGGTGACTGGGTGTTGGTCAGGTGCCACTGGGCGTCGCGGATTTCGATGATGCGGCGGTACAACCGGAGTTGGACGCTGCGCACGGCGAGCAGGTCCTCCAGCCGGGTGGGCGGGTCGCCCAGGACCACCGACGGCACCGCCGTCGTCACGGTCAGCCAGAAGGGGCGCAGGCGCTGCAGGGCCAGGTAGCGCGAGGTCCAGCGGCGCAGGCCGCTCAGGGCCGGCAGGGAGATGCCGGCGGCGAAGAGCAGGAGCATGCCGCCCAGGAGACTGCGGGAGACGTTCATCGCCGGGGTGCCGTCCAGGGCGGTGCTGCCCATGGCGTGGCTGACCTGGAACAGGACGCGGTTGGCCATGAAGAGGAGGCCGACGACGGCGCCGGCGCTGAGCAGGTGCAGGCCGGTGCGCAGGAGGCCGGGCTCGGCGCGGCGCGCGGCCGGGCGGAAGAGGACCAGACAGCACAGCAGGCCCACCGCCAGGCCCAGCTGGGCCAGGACGCCGTAGGCGGTGACCAGCGGTGTGCCGGCGTGCTCGGCCACGAAGTCGCCGCGGGCCGGGCTGCGGGGCACCAGGATGAACAGGATGATCATCGTCGCGCCGGTGGCGGCCAGCAACGCATACACCCAGCGGCGCAGCCGGGCACCGGTGGACGGTGTCGTGGACATGATGCCGACGATGTGCACCATGCCGGCCGAGGCGGCGACCGTGGCCAGGTTCTTCAGCGGCACGGAGATGTCCGGCACGTGCAGGATCTGGTCGGTGGCGAAGGAGATCTCACGGCGGTTGAAGGTCACCGACAGCGTGACCAGCAGGGCGGTCAGGCGGACGGCCTTGCCGCGGGCGGACTGCGGGGTGATGAAGCGCCAGATCGTGAAGGCCCAGAAGGCGATCAGGACCGTGATCTCCAGGGTGTCAACGGCCACGGTGGTCCACGACGAAGGCGTCGTGCAGGCCGACCAGGGTGGGGTCGGCGGGCGGGCGGCGCGAGCCGCTGGCGGCGCGCTCGTTGATCATGGTGGCGATCATCTCGGCGATCTGCTCCTGCGGGGCGGTGTAGGACGAGCGGTGCAGCACCCGGGCGACGGTGGCCGGGTCGAGGTCGGGCAGCAGCGGGACGGGGGCCTGGTGGTCACACAGGATATGACCCATCTCGTGCAGGATGATGTGCTGCTGGTGCAGCGCGTCGGTGCCCGCGGCGTAGAAGACGTGATCGGCCTGGTCGGTGCCCAGCCACAGCCCGCACGGCGAGCCCTCGGCGAAGGGCAGCGGGTGCAGGTGCAGCGGCCGGCCCCGCCGTGCGGCGATGTAGGACAGGAAGACGGTCAGATCGAAGGGGTCCGGCACGTCGATGTCGGCGAGCAGTCGCCGGCACTCCTTCTCGAGCTGCGTCAGCCGCATCCGCCCCCTCCTTCCGTGGCCAGCCTAGCGCCCTGCGGATCGGGAGCGAAAAATCCGCGGAAAGGCCGGGATCGCAGGATCCCGGCCTTTCCAATCCCCCCGGCAGAGCCGCTCCGGCGCCACCCCCCAGCGCCCCGGAGCGACCTGCGGAAGGCCTACGCCGCCAACTCGGTGCGCACCACGTCGGTGAGCTTGTTGGCGGCCCGGATCGCGGCCAGCTGACCGTTCCAGATCACCATGAGGTCCTCGACCACACAGGCCGGCGGGGCGTAATTGAGCGCGGCGGCCAGGTCGGGGTTGGACTTCGCCCACTTCACCAGCGACGCGGTCACCTCCGCCTCCATGGCCTCCTTGGTCCGCGGCGCGGCCGAGAGGACGGCGAGCAGCCGCTCACGGTGCGCCCAGTAGGACCAGACCTTCGCCTCGTCGAGGAGCTGTGCCACCGCGTCGTTGCGGCGGTAGTACAGGGCGAGCTGGATGGAGTCCATCCGGCCGTCGTGGATGAAGTCGTCGATGAGCGGGTGCCGGGCGTGGGCGCCCGCGACCTCGTAGAACGTGCTGCGGCTGCCGTGCGGCTCGGCCGCGTCCACGATGCTCTTCCACGTCAGCTGGGTCGTCGGCGCCGTCGAGACGAGGACGGCGACCGAGCGGAAGTAGATGGTCTTGGTGCGCCAGTGGCTGCGCTTGGCCGTCGGGTTGCTGGAGAGCCGCCGGTGCCACCGTCCGACGACGGTGTTGTCGAGATCGGGGCCGTCTGGCGTCGCGTGCATCGTCAGCGTCATTGTCGTCATGGGTCCTGCCCCTTGTCCGGTGGCGTTGTCCGGTGGCGCGTTCGTGATTCGAGCCTGGCTCGGTGACGGCCGTGCCGACATCACGCATTCACGTGGTCTTGCCGCCGCGCCGCAGGTCGGAAGCCCAGGACGAGGTCAAGCACCGCGTGCCAGCCGCCCGCCGCGGCAAAGCCGGCCGGATTGAACGAGTCGGCCGAGCCCACGCCGCCGGCAGTGCCGCCCGATCCGGCCGACCGGTCAGGTCCGGTCGGTCCGGTCGGCGCCCCGGCCCGCCAGGCGATGTGCTGATCCGGCCGGACGAGCACCAGCGGCCGGTCCCACACCGCGCGGGCCGCGGGGTCGGTGAGGTGCAGGTGGGTCACCGGGATGCCGCGCTCGTTCGCGGCGTCGACCAGCGGCCGGCCCGCGCCGCCGGGTGTGAGGTCGACGAGGGTCAGCGCCGGGCCGAGGCGGTCGAACAGGTGCGTGCCGTCGCGCAGCCGGACCGCCGGGGCCCGGCCGCCCGGCCGGGTCGTGGTGGGCCGGAGCGGATCGGCGGCCTCGTCGTCGTACCAGATGATCGGGGACGTGTCGTAACGGCCGGCGAGGCGGCTGCCGAAGTGCGTCTCCTGCCGCAGCACGCCGGCCAGGAACTCGCGGCCGGCCCCGGCGGTCACCAGCCGGTTGAAGCGGCGGCGGGTCTCCAGCTCGCGGGTCAGCAGCTCCCGGTCGATCAGCGCGCACGGGCGCCGCTCGCATTCGTAGCTGGCCAGCAGCTCCGGGCCGCCCCAGCCGCTGATCACGGCGGCGAGCTTCCAGCCCAGGTCGACGGCGTCGCCGATGCTGGTGTCGGCGAGATCGCTGACCGGGTGGAACCGGTGCGCGGCCTCGCCGACCAGGTAGACCGGGCCGCTGCGGTAGGCGGTGGCGACCGCGAGCGAGTCGTCCCACTGCGTCACGCCGAGGATCTCGGGCACCTCCAGGCCCAGGCCGAGCCGGCCGCGCAGCATGCTGACCGGGTCGGTGGTCACCGGCTCGTCGGAGGGGACCGGCAGGTGGCCGACCCAGGTGTCGCCGCCGCTGCGTGACACGGTGGTCAGCCCGCCGACGATGATCGTGGAGAGCGACCGCTCGCCGGCCGGCAGGCAGGGATCGGCGCTGCGGAAGAAGACCGAGCAGTGCTGCCCGGCCGGCCCCAGCGGCTGCATCGGCACGTCGAGACAGCGGCGCACGGTGCTCTGCGCGCCGTCGCAGCCGGCCACGTGCTGGGCCTGCACGGCGTGCCGGATGCCGGTGCGGGTCTCGATGACGTTGACGACGGCGCCACCGGCCTCCGCGCGCAGGCCGGTGAACGTCCAGCCCTCCCGCAGGTCGACCAGGGGATGCCCGCGGAGCACCGCGCGCAGCTGCCGGGCCAGCTCGGTGCCGGACACCCGCTGCTGCCGCTCGACCGGCACGCTGCCGTCATCCAAAGAAGGAGCCGAATCCAAGAAAGGAGCCGAGTGCGAGATCAGCACCGGCGGGTCGTCGAGGCCGCGCCGCCACTGCAGGTCGGCGGCCGAGTCGGCCGGCACGCCGTGGCGGCGGACCAGGTCGGCCAGGCCGAGCCGGCGCAGCAGCTCCATGCCGCGCCCGCTCAGCAGGTCGAGGCCGGGATGCCGCGCCGCGGTGACCGAGCGCTCGACGACGGTGCAGGCGACGCCGTGGTGGGCGAGTTCCAGGGCGAGGATCGCGCCGACCGGCCCGGCTCCCACCACGAGCACCTGACTGCGCAGCGTTGGCCTCTCGTCGACAGCCACCGGCATTCCCCCTGTCGCAGACTGCGGTGACGTTTCGTCACCCACAGCCATGCTGGCGGGGCAGGCACCGGTTACGGCATCACGTCATCACGTGATTCGGTCCCGCATGACGAGACTGGCGAGCTCGACGCGGCTGCGGATGCCGAGTTTGCCGAAGATCTTCCGCAGGTGGCTGTCGACGGTGTGCCGGGACAGGAAGAGCTCGTCGGCGACCTGCCGGTTGCGGTGGCCCCCGGCGACGAGGACGGCGACGTTGCGCTCGGCCGGGGTCAGCTGCGCCAGCAGTGAGGTGGGGGCGAACATGGCGGTGGGGGTGAGGGTGGGTGGGTGCAGGGCGCCGAGGCTGGTCTGCAGGCGCAGCTGGGTGCGGCGGGCGCCGCACTCGGTGGCGATCTCGATGGCTTCGCCGCCCCAGCGCTGCGACTGGTCGCGGTCGTCGATGATGAGGGCGGCGTCCTCGAGAGCGGCGGCGAGGGCGAGGCGCCGCGGGGTCTGCCGGAACCGTTCGATGGCTGACTGGAGCAGCCGGGGGTCGCCGCGCAGGACGCCTTCGGCGTGATCGGCCGCGGCCGCCAGGGACCGGACCGTGGGGTTGCGCAGGGCGAGCCGGCGGGCGGTGGTGACGACGAGCTCGGCGCGGGTGCGGTCGCCGGCCTTGGCGGCGATGTGCACGAGGGCCGCCGCGGTGGCGGGGTCGCCGGCGATGAGCACGGGCCGGGCGGGCAGGGCGTCGTAGATGCCGGTGAGCACCCGCAGGGCCGCCTCGGGGCCGCTGGTGGCCTCCTGGATGACGCCGTCGGTCCAGGTGATGTCCTCGGGGGCGGCGGAGACGCCGCCGGTGAGCCGCTGGTGCATGTGCGCGAAGTGTTCCTGGGCGGTGGTGTTGTCGCCCTGCATGACCGCGATCCGGGTGAGCATGCCCAGCAGCGGTACGGCGAGCTGGTACGCGGCCAGGTTGAGCGCGACGGCGACACCGGCCTCGGCCTCGGCGACGGCGTCGTCGAGCCGGCCGCGGCCGGTGAGCAGGGCGGTGTGGTAGTAGTGCCAGAGGGCGGTTGACCAGGCGGTGCCGAGCCGTTCGGACTCCTGCCGGCCGCGGTGGAAGGTCAGCTCGGCCTCGTCGAACCGGTCCAGTGCGGCCTGGGCGTTGCCGAGCCAGATGCGGGGGTGGCGGTGCACGGCCTCGCCGCGGACGCGGTCGGCGAGCTCGGTGGCCTCGTTCGCGTGCTGGAAGGCGTCGTCGAGGCGGCCCTCGGCCTGGGCGACGAGGCTGCGGGCGGTGAGCCCGAAGACCGACGCGCCGTATTCGCGGGTGGCGATGCCGGCGGTGTGCGCGCTGATGCCGGACGCGTCGGCGCCGGGCAGGTCGCCGCAGTAGAAGAGGGCGTGGGCGCGGATCGCGGACAGTTTTGCCCGTACCGACTCCGGGGTTTGCTCATTGGCCAGGGCCCGGGCGGCGTAGTCGGCGGCGACCTGGTTGTGGCCGCTGTGCTTGAACGCCTCGGCCAGCCCGAGCAGCAGGGTCGCCTCGGTGCGCGGGTCCAGGCCGGTCTGCAGGGCGGCCTCGCCGAGCTCCTGGGCGTGGGCGAGCCGGCCGGCGGAGGCGAACAGCCCCACGGCATCGGCGATCAGCGCGGCCCGGCCGGGGTCGTGGTCGCCGAGGACCTCCAGGGCGTGGGCCATGAGGTCGGCGGCGGTGCTCGGGGCGGCGTCGGCGACCTCGAGGGCGGCCTCGTGCAGCATGCTGACGGCTTCCGCGGTGCCGGACCGGCCGGTCTTGAGCAGGTGCTCGGCCACCTCGACGGGGGAGCGGCCCTCGGCCCGGGTGACAAGCGCCGCCTGCCGGTGCATCAGCTGGCTCACGGTGTCGCCGAGGCGGCCGTAGACGGCCTGGCGGACCAGGTCGTGGCCGAAGGTCAGGCCCTCGCCGTCGTCGACGAGGACCCGGGCGGCGGTGGCCTCCTTGATCTCGCGCAGCAGCGACGCGGGCCGCACGTCGAGCAGCCGGGCGACGGCGTCGACGCTGAACGGCCGGCCGAACACCGACGCCGCCTGCAGCAGCTCCTGGGCCGGGGCGGACAGGCCGCGCAGCATCTGATCGACGATCGTGATGAAGCTGGACGGCAGCTCGTCGCCGACGACGGTGCCGACCCCCTCGGACACGACCAGCTGCCCGGTCAGGTGCAGGGTGCGCACCAGCGACTCGACCTGCAGCGGGTTGCCGTCGCAGCCGCTGGCGAGGGCCAGGACGGTGTTGTCGACCTCGTTGCCGAGGACCTGGGCGCAGAGCCGGGCGACCGCGGTGTCATCGAGGGTGCCCAGGGTGATCTGCTCGTGGCCCTCGCGGATCAGCCGGTCCATCAGCTGCTGCCCGGGGGTGCCGGCCGGGCTGGGACGGCGGGCGAACAGCCACCGCACCGGCGAGGACGCCAGGGCCGGGACCAGCTCGGCGATCGCCAGGGCGGACAGCTCGTCCATCCACTGGGCGTCGTCGATCGCGATGATCAGCGGCCGGCCGGCCGCGTAGTCCTCCAGCGCCGCGCCGAGGCGCTCCAGGGTGCGGTACTGCGCGTCGCCATCCTCCCGCAGCCAGCCGATTCCGGGCGTCGGGGGCTGCAGCTGCTGCAGCGTCGAGGCAAGGGTGATCAGCGGCGCGGCCCGGTCGAGCTCGAACGCCGCGCGCGCCGCCACCGACACGCCGAACCGGCCGGCCCCCGCGAGGGCGACCCGCAGCAGGTGCGACTTGCCGATGCCGGCGGAGCCGGTGACCACCGTGCAGCCGCCGGCGCCGGCGGCCGCATCGGCGACCGTCTTGCGCAGCGCATGCAGCTCACGGTCCCGGCCGAAGGTCGCCGGTGCGGCCTTTGCCCGGTGCGGGTCCCACCCGAGGGTCGTCAGCACAATCACCCTGAAATTCTCGTCGCGGCTTGACTCAGCGGCATTCTTTCCGACCCCGAAGATCGACGTCCACATCCATTCGGCCGACCTCGCCGCCGCCGTCCGGCACCCGGCGGTGACCCCGCGTCGGCCAGGCGTGGGCCCGGATCGGCGGCCCGGCGGCCACGGTCGCCGCTTCGGCCGGAACCTCGCTCAGTATTTCGGTCAGCATTCGTTGCAGTATTGCGGACCCGTGCTCGGTCAGCACCGACTCCACGTGGAATTGTATTGACCGTGATCGTAGTGTGCGCATTGCGTGCACGGCCCCGGTGCGGGGGTCGCGGAGCAGGTGGACCGGCTCGCCGGTGTCCGGCAGCGGCACCTCGGGCACCGAGGCGGGGTCGCTCACGGCCACGAATGTGTTGTAGAAGCCGACCCGCTCCGCCCGGCCGTACAGCGGGATGCTGCGCTGCAGGCCCTGGGCCGGCTCGGCGAGGCGCTCGATGCGCAGGCCGAGCTCGTCGGCGAGCACCTGATGGCCCAGGCAGACGGACAGGAACGGCGTCCCGGCGGCCAGCAGGTGGCGGGTGATGTCGTGCAGGCGGGCGATCCGGGCGTCGGTCAGGTCGCGCGGATCGCCGGGGCCGGGACCGACGATCACCAGGTCATGGTCGTCGGACCAGGGCGCGTCGTGCGGCAGCACGCGCACCTGCGGCCCGAGCGCCCGGGTCAGCTGGGCGAGCATCGCGGTGAAGTCGTCCTCGGCGTCGACGATGCGGATCCGCCACCCGGCCAATGGCATCGCGGCGGTGTGCCTGGTGCCGCGCCAGAATCCGGAAAGGCCCTCGTTGCGGCGCCGCAGCGCGCGCAGCGTGCCGCGGGTCACGTTCGGCGGTACCACGTCCGGGGTCGCCCGTTCGGCCCCTTGCAGCGCGGCGAGCAGGGCGGCAGCCTTGGCTTTCGTCTCCGCGGCCTCGACGGCAGGGTCGGAGTGGCGCACGAGCGTTGCCCCGACGCCGATCTCGACCCGGCCGGCGGCGTCGATGTCGGCGGTGCGGATGAGCAGCGCCGAGTCGAGGGTCCCGTGCTGGATCAGCGCGAGCACGCCGCCGTAGTAGCCGCGGCCGGTGCGCTCGTGCGCGGCGATGGTCCGGCAGGCCGCGGCCAGCGGGCTGCCGGTGACCGTGGGCGCGGGCATCGTCAGCCGCAGCACGTCGCGGGCGTCGAGCCCGGACGGGCCGTCGATGATGTACTCGGTGTGCGCGAGCCGGGACATCGGCCGCAGCCACGGCCCGCGCAGCCGCCCGCCGCCGTCGCAGACGCGGGCCATCATCTTGAGCTCCTCGTCGACGACCATGAACAGCTCCTCGGTCTCCTTGCGGTCGGCGAGGAACCGGCGCAGCCCGTGGGCGGTGGCCCGGGTGCCGGCCGGGGCGGCGGGGTAGCGGTAGGTGCCGCTGATCGGGTTCATCGCCGCGATCCCGCCGTCGAGCCGGGCGTGGCACTCGGGCGTGGCGCCCAGCAGGGTCCGCCCGCCGCAGTGCACGAGAAACGTCCAGTAGGCGCCGTGCTCGGCCGCGAGCAGCCGGCGGAACACGGCCAGCGCGGACCGGGTGGAGTAGTCGCGGATCACCGTGCGGAACGACCGGCGGATCACGAAGTTCGATCCGGTACCGCGGCCGATGTCATCCTCGACGACCCGCCGGACGATCGCCGCGTATTCGTCGTCGCTCAGGTCGAACCCGCCCGCTTCCAGCTCGGTCGCGTCGGCGGGCAGGAGCCGCAGCGCCTCGGCCACCGGCAGCTCGGTGCGCGCCCCGACGGTGAACGCGAGCAGCGGCGTGCCGTCATCGACGCACGGCAGGCCGCGGTCGGCGATCGTGCGGTACGGCAACACGGCGATCACCGCCGGCCCGTCCTCCGGCAGCTCCGCGATGCCGCGCACCGCCAGTGGCCCGCCGGTGCAGACCTCCAGCCGTCCGCCGGCGCGGCGCAGCAGCGCGAATGCCGGCGCGGCCAGGATTTCCTCGAGCAGTGCGGTCATACTTCTCAGCGTGACGACCCGCGCGGGGTCGGACAACTACTCGAACGAGCAGCCCGGATCCGGCCTACCCATTGAGGTAGTGGGCGGTGCACCGGCCCGCGCCTACCTTTGCCGCCATGCCATTCAACGACACCTTCGCCCGGCGGGTGCGCCTGGAACACCTGCACCGGCACGACACCGCCGGCCTGCTCGTCGTGCCGCTGGACCACTCGATCACCAGTGGACCGATCCTCCACAATGGACATCTGGACCGGCTGATCGGCCAGATCTCCGACAACGGCGCCGACGCCGTGGTGCTGCACAAGGGCTCGCTGCGGCACATTCAGGCGCGCTGGTTCCGCACCATGTCGCTCATCGTGCACCTGTCGGCCAGCACGAGCCTGGCTCCCGACCCGGATGCCAAGTACCTGGTGTCAAGCGTTGAGGAGGCGCTGCGGCACGGCGCCCACGGCGTCAGCGTCCACGTCAACGCCGGCTCACCCACCGAGGCCCGGCAGATCGCCGACCTCGCCGCCGTCGCCGAGGCGTGCGACCGGTGGGGCGTGCCGCTGCTGGCGATGATCTACGCCCGCGGCCCCAACATCCCCGACGGCCGCGCACCGACCCTGGTCGCGCACGCCGCCGCGGTCGCCGCCGACCTCGGGGCCGACCTGGTCAAGTCGACGCTGCCGCGCTCCCTGGCGGCGATGGCCGAGATCACCGCGGGCTGCCCGATCCCCGTGCTCGCCGCCGGCGGCGAGGCGGGCGCCGGCACCGACGACGCCCTGGCCCACCTCGCCGACGCCATGCGCGCCGGGGCGGGCGGGATCGCCGCCGGCCGGCTCGTCTTCACCGCCCCCGACCCGGGGGTGATGCTGCGGCGCCTGGCCGCGCTCGTGCACGACCGGACCCCGGTGCCGTCCCGATGAACCCCGTGAACCTCCCGAGGAGAGCAGATTCCATGAAGCAGTGCTGGCTCGACATCCGCGCCGCCAACGGCATGAAGGCGGCCCTGTGCCAGGAGGCCATCCACCGCGGCTTCGACGCGATCGTCGCCGCCGACGCCGCCGACCTGGCCGCCCTGCCGCCGACCGTGACCCGCGTGCTCATCCCGGCCGGCCCGGACCTGCCGGCCGGCTTCGGCGACGCCGACCTCGTCGTCGTCGACCCGGTCGTGCACGGCGAGCCGGCCCGGCTGGCCGAGCGGCACCCCGGGCACCGCTTCGGCGGCTACGTCGAGGTGACCGACGCCGACAGCCTCGCCGCGGCCTGCGCGAGCGTGACCCGCGACGCCTGCACCGTGCTGTCGTTCCGCGACCCGACCAACATCCCGCTGGAGATCGTGCTCGCCGCCGCGGCGGACGCGCACGGGCTCATCATCACCACCCTGGAGCGCGCCGAGGAGGCGGCGGTGCACCTCGGCGTGCTGGAGCACGGGCCCGACGGTCTCATGATCGCCCCGAGCGCGCCCGGTGAGGCGGGCCGGCTCAAGGATGCGGTCGAGAGCCGCTCGCCCGAGCTGAAGCTGGCCGAGCTTACCGTCACCGGGATCACCCACGCCGGGATGGGGGAGCGGGCCTGCGTGGACACCTGCACCTACCTCGGCAAGGACGAGGGCATCCTGGTCGGCTCGCGGTCCAAGGGCATGGTGCTGTGCGTCAGCGAGACCCACCCGCTGCCGTACATGCCGACCCGCCCGTTCCGGGTCAACGCCGGCGCGATCATGTCGTACACGCTCGCCGACGCCGAGCACACCCGCTACCTCAGCGAGCTGCGCGCCGGCAGCACCGTGCTCGCCGTCGGCGCGGACGGCCGCACCCGCGAGGTCACGGTCGGCCGGGTCAAGATCGAGACCCGGCCGCTGCTGTCGATCGACGCCGTCGCCGACACCGGCGAGGAGGTCAACGTGATCGTCCAGGACGACTGGCACGTGCGGATCCTCGGCCCCGGCGCCACGGTGCTCAACTCGACCGCGCTCAAGCCCGGCGACCGGATCCTCGGCTACCTGGCCCCGCGCGAGCGCCACGTCGGCTACCCCATCGACGAACTGTGCTACGAACAGTGACCTCCGACACGATCTTCGACTTCCACGCCCGTCTTTCACCCAAGACCGGCGCGGGCGCGGCGCTGCTGGCGGCGATGGACGCCGCCGGCATCGCCCGCGCCGCGGTGTCGGCCGGCGGCCTGCTGGACCTCGACCGGCTCTCGGAGCAGATCATCGACGGCGGCCGCAGCGACGTGGCCGCCGACAACGAGGCGGTGCGGCGGTGCTGCGCCGGCAGCGGCGGCCGGCTCCTGCCGTTCTTCTTCGCCGATCCGTACCGCGACGTCGCCGCCTACCGCGCCGCCGCCCCCGGCTACCGGGGTCTGGAGCTCTCGCCCGCGGTGCACGGGTTCCGGTTCGACGACCCGGCGGTGGCCGCGCGCGTGAAGTTCGCGGCCGCCCCCG
>Ga0302322_100004011_pt1 | contig 12726 bp, 12 predicted proteins | sample Fen_T0_2_FD_203757 | JGI IMG/M metagenome (GOLD analysis project Ga0302322, IMG submission 203757) | Peat permafrost microbial communities from Stordalen Mire near Abisko, Sweden - Fen_T0_2 | ecosystem: Environmental > Terrestrial > Soil > Wetlands > Permafrost | place: Sweden: Abisko...
AGGTGCGTATCGAAGTGCACAAGAAGTCGGGTGAGCGCATAGCCATCGGAATCAGGCGGCTCGGATCCGAATCCCGGGTTGCGATAAACCTCCCATTTTTCGCGGATCTCTCCGCCCACCGAGAAATTGCTCTCAGCCGCGACCAGCGGGGTAGCCAAGATCAGACAAGAGATAATCGCCGACAGCAGGTCAATGCGACGTTGGTGCATTGGGGAAAAAGGCCGGAATGGTGTAATCGGTGAGCAACCGTGCCATCGAATAGTCTGCATGCTTCGCCAGCATGGCGCCCCGAACTTTTATCGGGTCGTCAAGTACCAACGCGGCTCGAAACTCCTCCAGGTACCTCCGGGTTTGTGTGACCATCTCCGCCGTTCCTGGGTGTCCGTGACCCGGATAAAGTGTGCCCAGATTTTTCGTGGCGAATTCCTCGAATTCCTCCAACTGGGCCAGCCAGCCTTCAATGTGTTTTTCCCGCAGGAAAAGATGCGTGCGGTTGTAGACAATGTCAGCCGTGAGCATCTGGCGCGTATCCACTAAATGGAGATTGGCGAGATGCCGACTTTCGCCGTTCGAGAAGGTATGAATATCGATGCCTGCCCCTTCCAGCGTGAGGCGACCCCCGTCGAATATGGTCGGAAGCACCAACCTTCGCGGACCGTCCGCTCCCCAACGCTGCGCCAGCACTTTGACCAACCCAGGGCCGTCGCTGCCAATGTCCGCAACTACTCCCTCGGTACTATAAATCGGCACATGCGGGAAAGCATCGGCGATGACGTCGAGACCAAGAAAATGATCGGGGTGCGCGTGCGATATCCAAACGAAACGCAGTTCCTTACCAGAGCGTTGAATCATCTCCACCACCGCCTGCGCTTCGTGACGCATCTGTACCACATCGAAGAGAAAAGCCTCTTTGTCACCACTCACCAGATACGAGTTCGACATCGCGGCCGGCTCGCCGGACGTATAGGAATGAATGGCAAGAGCCGATTTTCCAGCCGGCAGCTGGGCGAACAGGCGCGTGACCGGAGCAAGTCCGGCGGCCAGCGTCGCACCCGTTCCCAGTTTCAGAAGTTCGCGTCGGGTCATCATGGCTCTCTTTTCTCACCAGAGGCCCAGCAAACGCGCGGGACCGCCGCTCGCGCCTTCGACCTTCGTTGCGCCAATGAAAACAGTCGCACCCGAACGAGGAATCCGGCCGAGATTCTTGATGTTCTCGATGCCCCACTTGCCACCCTTGAACAAGGCCTTGTGCGCCTTGTACGTTTTGTCCGGTCCGAGATCAAACGAGATAGTATCGACCCCCACCCCGCTAATATCGCGCTCAGTCAGCAGAAACTGGATCGTCTCCTCCGGGAAACCTGGAAAGTGCAGCGTATTCGACGAGTCGATATTTAGGAACGAGTGAATATCGCCAACTTTACTGTCCCAGCCACTATCCATGAAAACGGCCGAATGGCGAGGCAGCCGTCCGTGTTTCTTCTCCCAGGCAAGAATATCGTCGATCGTCACTGCGGTATCGTACTCCCGCGCCGCGCGCTCCTTCACCTCGATCACAGCCACTGGAGCGATTAGGCTGCGCAGAGGCGTATCCTTGAGATCGTAACCCAGGGGATTAAAGTGATTGGTGGCATCGATGTGGGTGCCATTGTGATCGATCATCTCCCACTTGTTTGCGAAGACTCCAAACTGCTCGATCGTGGCGATCGGAGTCTGCTTAAACGGAAACGTCAGACCCGGAATCGGAATCACCGGGAACGCGCTGTTCAACGTGTGCGTGAGGTCCACCACGTTCGAAACCCGCAATGAAAGCGGCTCCTTGAAGATCAAATGCTCCGGTCCGTCCCTTTCGGCATCAGGCGACACCGCCGGCGGCGCATGACGATGCGCTTCGGGTTCGGCCGCGCCGGCTACGCGCGCAACGAGCGCAGAGGCTGCCGCAGCCGCGCCTAGTTTCAAAACATCACGGCGCGACATCGCACGCGCCACTTCCTGCATCACGGTGGGTGCACACATGGTTAGTTATGGTTATAGGTTGTTGCCGCTTTCTCCGCGGGGCAGCTCGCCTCGAGCAACTCGACCAATTTCCGGCCGACGAGCGTGCCGGAGAAATTCTGCTGGCCGGTCACCAATCGTCCGCCACGCCCAACGGCAATCGCGGGCGTGAACGGCGGTGCCTCTTGGTATTTTCCGCCCTGTTTCACGATTTCGTCTTGGAGATAGAACGGCAAATACTTGGCGCCAATTTGTTGCTGCGCGATCGCTTCTTCGCGGTTGCTAAAACCGGTCACCGGCTCGCCGGCGATCAGGTAGCTGCCATCGTCCAATTTTATGTCGAGCAGCGCCGCGGTGCCGTGACAAAGTGCGGCAACGATTCCGCCCTGTTTCCATACACCCAAGATCACTTTCTTTGCATCGGGATCATCGCGAAGATCGAACACGGCGCCGTTTCCACCTGCAAAAAGAACGGCTTCGTACCGCGAGGGATCGACCGTCGCCAGTTTCAATGAACTGTTGAGTTTGGCCACATGCTGCGGCGAATTGAGGAAACCGACACTGAGGATATCGTCTTTGTTCACACCGCTTGGGTTCGCCGGATCGCTGTAGGGATCGACCGGCGGGCGACCACCGTCCGGGCTTGCTATATCGATTTCGAAACCGGCCCTGTTCAGCTCGAAATACGGATGGGTGACTTCGGGCAGCCAAAACCCCGTTGGGTACCCGGTGTTTCCGAGCACCGCATGGCTGGTCGTAACAATGAGCACCCGCCTCGGCGATCGGTCCATTTCTTGTCCCGCGGTTTTCGCCCCGTTCTCCGGCCCCGCTCGACCGACGAGCGCGCCTCCCAATGTAAAAGCGAGAGTCGCGACGAGTCGCGGGATAATTGAATAAATCGGAGTTGCCATACGATTTCGGTTTGGAGCGGTTTCTGTCGATTGCGCCACTAGTCTACCTGCCGCCCATGAAACCGACCAATACAACTTTGCTTCAGATGCCATATCGATTATGTATGGCCGCATGGAACTACGCCATCTTCGCTATTTCAGTGCCATTGCCCAGACCCTCAGTTTCTCGGAAGCCGCCCGCTTGCTCCACATCGCCCAACCCCCGCTGAGTGCGCAGATCCGGTCTCTTGAGGACGAGCTGGGGATCAAGCTTTTCGACCGGTCCTCGCGTGGGGTAACGCTCACCAAGGCAGGCCAGGCTTTTCTGCCGCGGGCGCACGACGCGATTGCGGCAGCTCGTCGGGCCACGGAAACGGCACGCGCCCTCGCCAGCGGTCAATCCGGCGAATTGCGCATCGGACTCATCTCCCCTGCTGCCACCGCCGAACTAGCCGCCAGCCTTAAAATCTTCCACCAGAAAAATCCATCCATCCAATTTCGCATTCGCCAGCATAGCGCACAGAACCTGCAACGCCTGCTCGAAGCTGATGAACTCGACGTCATTTTTACCCGCCCCATTCGGGCCAGCCACGAGATCGCGCAACGAATCGTGGGGCGACACGAACAACTACTCGCCATGCCTAAAGACCATCCTTGGGCGAGCCGCCGTTCCATCTCGTGGTCGTTGATCGACGGCGCCCGGGTGATGTTGATCACGCCGACCGCCAATGCCCAATACGGTCAGAATTTCCTCAAGGGTTGCGCCAAGCACCGGGTGAGGCCCGAAATCCACTATCCCGCCGACGATCTGTCTACACTGATCTGGCTTACCTCCGCGGGACTGGGAATCTGCCCCTATCCCTCTTCGCTCGTGGCCACGGCCCCGCAAGGCGTGACCTTTCGCCCCTTTTCGCCCCGCAATTATGGCCTCGAACTCGCCGTTATGTGGCGAACCAAGGAGACATCGAGTTTACTAAAGACGTTCGTCGATCAGTTTTCCGCCTGACCGTGACCGCTTCACTGTCCTGCAGAACTTCAAAAGAGGACTCGTAGCCAGAGTCAGATCAATGGCCGGAGAGATTTTCCGCAGCAGTCGCTTTAAACGCCAACGACGGCGTTGCCCGTACCTAGACGTGGGCAAACACGGAAAAGCCGCGGAACCTTATTTGGATATCCGCGGCTTACATTTCAATTATCCGTACTTACATTTTGAATTATTCGCCAACCACTGAAATCCGTTCAGGAGATCTCGATCTGTGGTCGGCTGGCCTCTGGCCAATCAATGTGGAAGAACTTGCCACGCGGTTTGTCGGTGCGCTCATAAGTGTGGGCGCCGAAGTAATCGCGTTGGCTCTGGAGCAGGTTCGCCGGCAGGCGGGCGGAGCGATAGCTGTCGTAGTAGGATAGAGCCGAACTAAAGGTTGGGGCGGGCACGCCGCATTCGGCGGCGAGAGCGACGACCTTGCGCCAGTTTTCCTGGGCCTTTTTGACGGTTTTGGTGAAGTACGGGTCGAGCAGAAGGTTGGCGAGCTCGGGTTTGCGGGCGTAGGCTTCAGTGATTTTTTGCAGGAACGTGGCGCGAATGATGCAGCCACCGCGCCAGATCTGGGCGATCTCGCCGAAGTTAAGCTTCCACTTATATTCTTTCTGGGCTTCGCGCATGAGCTGGAAGCCTTGGGCGTACGAGCAGATCTTCGAGCAATAGAGCGCGTCGTGGATGGCTTCGATGAGGGCTTTCTTCGAGCCCTTGTATTTCTTTGATGGGCCTTTCAGGATCTTGGAGGCAGCGACTCGTTCTTCTTTCACTGCCGAGATGCAGCGGGCGAAGACGGACTCAGCGATGGTCGGAGCGGGCACGCCCATGTCGAGCGCATTGACCGAGGTCCATTTGCCGGTACCTTTTTGACCGGCAGTATCAAGGACGATGTCGACGAAGGACTTCTTCGAGGCCGGGTCTTTCTGTTTGAGGATGTCGGCGGTGATTTCGATGAGGAAGCTGCCGAGCATGCCTTCGTTCCATTCGGAGAAAATGGCGCCCATTTCCGGGGCTTTGAGTCCGAGCAGACCCTGCATGAGGGCGTAGGCTTCACAGATCATCTGCATGTCGCCGTACTCGATACCGTTGTGAACCATCTTGACGTAGTGTCCTGCGCCGTTTTCGCCAATGTAGGTGGCGCAAGGCACGCCGCCGACGATAGGTTTTCCGGGAGCAGCACCGGTAAGCGGACGGCCGCTTTTGGCATCAACTTTTGCCGCGATGGCATTCCAAATCGGCTCGAGCTCTTTATAGGCTGCGGGGTCGCCACCAGGCATGAGAGCTGGGCCGAATCGCGCACCCTCTTCACCGCCGGACACGCCGGAACCGATGAAGCGGAGGCCTTTTTCGCGGAGCGTTTTCTCGCGGCGGATCGTATCGGTCCAGAGCGAGTTGCCACCGTCGATGACGATGTCGTTTTGTTCGAGGAGTGGTACGAGGCTGTCGATGACCGCGTCAGTGCCTTTACCTGCCTGCACGAGGAGGACAATCTTGCGGGGCTTGGCGAGGGACTTGACGAATTCTTCCAGAGACTTGGCGCCAATTAGGCCACCGGGAGTGTTCGGGTTTTCCGCGACGAACTTTTCGGTCTTTTCCGTAGTGCGGTTGTACACCGAAATCTGAAAGCCGTGATCGGCGATGTTGAGGGCTAAGTTTTGACCCATCACGGCAAGGCCGATGAGTCCGATGTCAGAGTAGGCTTTAGGCATAAGTGGGGAAGCGCAGCTAGCCACAAAGGCAGTGCGAAAACCATCCCAAAACGCGGCGAGACCGCGAAGGCTGTAAGCCGCTATTTTTTCGGCGGCTGCGTAGGTGGTACGGCGGGCTTCGCCGGGGCGTTTTTCTTGCCTGCGTCGATGGGGTCTTGCAGTTGTTTGCCCTCGTAAGCGCCTTTGCCCGGGAAAAAGCCAGAGCGCGCAAGCGGATCGATAATTGGCGTGAAAAAAGCCGGTTCGTTGCGCTCGTAAATCCAGTTGAATCCTACGACGCCTATCACCACGCAGCCGATGATGATCATGATGATCTTGTTCATGCCGCTGAGCCACTTCAGCACCGCAATAATCACCGCCAAGATAATGAAGGCGAGGATCACCTTGATCCAGAACTGGCCGGATACGTTGTGGAGCTTATCGAGTGGGGTTACCTTTTCGGCAGCGGCAAAAAGAAGGGGTGTCATACGCGGCAGAAGTTTATGCGCCAAGGAAGGCGAGACCAGATCAAAGCATGGGCTGGCGGCATTTAGCTTCTTTTTGGCGAAACCGAGCTTGCGTTCATTGGGAATGGTTTAGGTTTGGCTCTGCCATCACCACATTGCCAGATTCTCGCCACACTCAATCCCATGGAAGACGCCGCGCTCTCACGCCGTACCCGCCAGAAAAAGCCCAGCTTTCCAATTAGCGCGGGGTTGAGGGCTTACCTGAGCCGTTACCGTCGCGAGCGCGAGCTGCCCGTCACTTATGAACGCCTGCGACGGTTCACCGAGTGCGCGCCGTTAGTTGATGAAAACGGCCGCCCCACGCTTTGGGAAACGGTCATGTATGACCGCCTCGAAATGGATTCGCTGAACGAAGACCTTAAGCGCATCTACGCTTTGCTGCGTGTCGACGGCGACCTCTCGGTCATGCAGCATCTCTACGTTGACCGGATCGACTACTGTTCGTTTGGCAACTCCACTCCTTTCCGTATCCGGATTGTGAATGCCTACAACGACAACCCGGATCATTTCTACGTCAAACGTGGCGATGCCTCGCGCGTTTACGGGCTGGAATTGGAGCACCTGCTCTCGCCGAACCGGATGCACTACCTAACGTTTGGCGACACGCTGATTGAGGAGCATGTCGCAGGCATCCCGGGCGATGTCTTCATCGACCGTTGGTTGCACAGCAGTGAGCTCAAGCCCATCCGCGTGGCGAAGGAACTTGTGAAGTTTAACGAGCGCTGTTTCGTGCGTCTGCTCGGGGACATGCGCAGCTACAACTTCGTCGTGGTCGTTACGCCGGATTTTGAGGGCGCGCAAATCCGTATCCGTGCGATGGATTTTGACCAGCAGACCTACGAAGGCCGCATGAATCTTTACCGCCCGCAGTTCTTTCTCGAGAATAAGCCGCTGGCGCTTTTTTGCGTGCAACATCTACGCGTCGAAACCGCTCGCCAGTACCAACGCGAAGAACAAGTTCTGATGCTCCAGCGCAAGGCGATCATCGGCGAACGCTTTGACATGATGCTGCACGCCATGGCGGGCGACGAGCTCGCGCCGATGAATCACGTGATCGAACTGCGCGAAGGACTGGCTGCGCACTACGGCCGCACTGCCTACCTCCGCTGCGAAACGATGGGTGACCTTGTCCGCGAGAACCTTGAGAGCATCCGCCTCGCCGTCGACGCACCGCAAACGGCTGCCTCGAGACCGGAAGAATATGAATAACCAAGTCCTATGGTGCTGGAATCGTGTGGCGTTCCTGGCGTCGTGCGGTGCGCGGTTTTTCCTGATTTTGGCGGTGCGAGGATGATGCGGAAGCTGGCAGGTGCGGACGCAAAAACGGCGGCAACTCCCCGCGACCGCCGCGCTGAAAGTCCCGCCAAAGTGAAGCGGCCACTGTGGCGGCGTCTTGCTGGAGTTCTGCGGTGAGGAAATCGAACACGAGCTCCATCAACGTCACCAATGCGATGGCGTGGTGACGGCCTTCGCCGGTAAAGAGCCAGTCGCTTAATCGCAGAAACGAAACGAACGGCGAAACGCCGTTAGCCCAAACAAGCGGTACGGTCTCGACGAAATTCCCGCTGTTGCCGATTAAGTCCCAGTAGCGGGCGAAACGACGCAGCCGCTGCATCGAGGGAAAATCAACGAGTTTGGTGCGCAAGATTTCGTAAGTGGGCAGTGGAGAGTAAACCATTTCCCAGGCTTTATCGTGCCGCGAGATCGGCGTGCCACGCAGGCGCTTCAGGATGCCGACCTGGATTTCCTGCGGGCCGAGTGCAACGAGTCGATCGAAGCCGGCGGCGAAGCTTTCCAGGGTTTCACCAGGCAAACCGGCGATCAGGTCGGCGTGGAGGTGGACACCGGTTTTGGCGCGCAGGAAACGAATATTGTCGTCGAGACGGTCGTAGTCCTGACGGCGGCTGATCAAGGTGGCGACCTCTGCATTGAAAGTCTGGATACCGACCTCAAGTTGCATCATACCGGCGGGAAAGCGGGCGATCAGCTCGCGCAGCTCTGGCGGCAGTCGATCAGGCACCATTTCGAAATGCAGAAACAGGCCGGGCTTCATCCGCTCGAGGAAAAACTCCAGGATACGGCGACTGGTTGCGAGATTCAGGTTGAAGGTGCGGTCAACGAACTTGAAGTGCAACACGCCGCGCTCAAGCAGCCGGTCCAGGGTGGTAAGAAACGCTTCAATCGGCGCTTGCCGAACCGGTATGTCGAGGGAAGAAAGGCAAAACTCGCAGCTAAATGGACAGCCGCGTGAGGCTTCGACGTAGATCAATCGATGCGCGATGTCGGCGGCCGTGTATTCGTCGTAAGGTAAAGCGAGCTTGGTGAAATCCGGCAGCGGCGCTGGAATAATTTTTTGCGACGGAGGTGAGCCGGCAAAGAGTTGCCGACAGAGATCAGCAAAGGCCAGATCGCCTTCGCCCGTGATGGTGTAGTCGGCGAGGCGAACGATTTCTTGCTGATCCGATTCGTAACTTACCTCGGGCCCGCCGAGCACCACGGTGACATCAGGGCGGATCTTTTTGAGTAAGGCGACCAGTTCGGTCGTGAGCGTGACATTCCAGATGTAGACGCCGAGGCCGACGATGCGCGGATTATGCGAGAGGATTTTTTCCGCGATCTCCAGCGGTCGTTGGTTGATGATGAATTCCTCCAGAACCGCGCGCGAACGCAATTCACCGAGATTGGCCAGCAGGTAACGCAGGCCAAACGAGGCATGGATGTATTTCGCGTTGAGCGTCGCGAGGACGATATCGGGCATCGAAGACACGATCTATGCGATGAAGCCAAAGCTCAAATGTAGAAAACGAAAAAGCCGGTCCCGATAGACCGGGCCGGCTTGGAAAGGGTGGTTGACTTGTCAGCTCAGAGCCAGGCTTTGCCGGCGGGGAGGACTTCGCGGCTGAAGAGGTCGTTAAGGATGATGCGGGCCATCATGTACCAGGCGGCGAGCGCGCAGGTTATGAGTTCGTAGCCAGCAACCTTGTTCCAAATCGGGTCAGCGAAGTGGCCGACGTCGAGGAGAATGAAGCCAATCAAGAGGAGCGTGAAGGTGGTCGCCATCGCGCCGTGCACGCGCATCGAGCCGATCCAGAGTATCACGGTGAGGAGGGTCCACGCGATGAGGAACCAGCCGACATCGGTATGCGATGCGGCGAAGACGCCGAAATTATTACCGAGCAGCATTAGGCAAAGGCTGATCCAAAAGGCACCGTAGGCGGTGAAGGCGCAGTAGCCAAAGTTGTTGCCCATTTTCATCTCCTGGAAGCCTGCGATCATTTGCACGAGGCCGCCGAAAATGAGGCCAACCCAGATGACCGGGCCGATCCCCATCCAGCCCACGTTGTGGAACTGGAGTAGAAGTGTGGTCAGGCCGAAACCGGCGAGACCGACCACCGCCGGATTGGCGTGTTTCGATGAAGGAGGAGTGTTGGTGTTGGACATGGAAAGTTGCGATGAGTGGTAAGGTGTAAGCCGTAAGGCGGCGCGGCCTGTATGCGCGCAAAAGGGGCGAATGCTAGGACACGGTGGTCCCGGGGTAAGGGCGAAGTGACAGGAAGCCGTAGCTATTAGCCGCGATGAGCTCGCCTGAAGCCGGCGTGATAGGCGGCCGAAGCAGGGCGGATTATCCTTAATCCGCCGGTTGAGGCTGGGTCGGAGGCAGCGCGTTGAGGATCACGCTCTCAGCCTTCGGAACTTAGGCAGCGGTACTCTTGAGGTAAGCGTCGATCGCCTTGGCGGAGCGTTTGCCGTCGCCCATGGCGAGGATGACGGTCGCGGCGCCGCGGACGATGTCACCGCCGGCGAAGACACCAGGCAGGCTGGTCATGCCGTTTTCGTCGGCTTCGATGTTGCCACGCTTATTGAGTTTTAGCTCAGGACAAGTGGCGGTAAGGAGTGGGTTGGCCCGCGTGCCGATCGACACGACGACCACATCACAATCGAGAACAAATTCGGAGCCGGGAATCGCGACGGGGCTGCGACGTCCGGAGGCATCGGGCTCGCCGAGCTGCATGCGCTGGCACTTGAGGCCGGTGACCCATTTCTTATCGTTGCCGACGACTTCAAGCGGAGCGACGAGCATCTCGAAGGCGACGCCTTCCTGCTCAGCGTGGTGAACTTCCTCAGCGCGAGCTGGCATCTCGGCCTTGGTTCGGCGATAAACAATGCTGGCGACCTCGGCACCGAGACGCTTGGCGGTGCGAACGGCGTCCATCGCAACGTTGCCACCGCCGACAACGGCGACGCGTTTGCCGACGAGAACTGGAGTGTCGGCTTTGGGGAATTCATAGGCCGCCATCAAATTGACGCGCGTCAGGTATTCGTTTGCCGAGTACACGCCCTTCAGGTTTTCGCCGGGCACGTTCATGAAAACTGGCAGGCCGGCGCCGTTGGCGATAAAGATGGCGTCGAAACTTTGGCGCAATTCAGGCAGCGTGTACGTGCGACCAACGATGACGTTGCATTCGATCTTTACGCCAGCATCCGTGAGACGCTGGACCTCTTTGTCGACGATTTGCTTCGGCAAACGGAATTCCGGGATGCCGTACACGAGCACGCCGCCGGGTTGATGAAGGGCTTCGTAAACTGTGACGTCATGGCCGGCTTTAGCGAGTTCACCGGCGGCAGTAAGACCGGCGGGACCACCACCCACGACGGCGACTTTTTTACCGGTGGGCGCGGCTTTCGGAGCGGGGCGACCGCCGTTTTGCATGGCCCAGTCGGCGACAAAGCGCTCGAGATAGCCGATGCCGACCGGTTCGCCTTTGAGGCCGCGGACGCACAATTCCTCGCACTGGGTTTCCTGTGGGCAAACGCGGCCAGTGACGCAGGGAAGGGCATTATCGCCAAGCAGGCTTTCAGCTGCGCCGGGCAAATCGCCTTTGCTGAGGAAGTCGATAAAGCGTGGGATATTCACGCGTACCGGACAACCGGATACGCACTTCGGATCTTTGCACTGGATGCAGCGTTGGGCTTCGAGCATCGCGACCTGTTCGGTCAGGCCGAGGTTGACCTCGCAGAAATTGGCTGCCCGGGCGGTGGCGTCCTGTTCCGGCATGCGCTGGCGCTGGATGGCCATGCGCTCTTTGGGCGACATCTTCTTCGGTGCGGCAGGTGCGGGAGTGTCGGCGGACATGAGGGTGGTCCTTTAGAAATTATTTTTGCAGGCCCACGCGGCAGGTGCCGTCGGCACAGGTATTGGCGTTCTGTTCGTGGGTTTTGTAGGTGGATAGACGGTCGGCAAGGAGGTCGAAATCGACCTTGTGGCCGTCGAACTCCGGACCGTCGACGCAGGCGAATTTTGTTTCGCCGCCGATTTCGACGCGGCAACCACCGCACATGCCGGTGCCGTCGACCATGACGGGATTGAGCGAGACAATCGTGTGCACGCCAAAAGGGCGCGTGAGATTGGCGATGGCGCGCATCATCGGTACAGGGCCGACCGCGTAGACGATGTCGATACCGCCCGCGGTGAGGATTTCTTTTGCCGCATCAGTAACGAAGCCCTTGCGGCCGTAGCTGCCGTCGTCGGTGCAGACCACGACGTCACCGAGGCATTTGAGTTCATTTTCGAAAATGACCCATTCCTTCGAACGACCGCCGATCACGCTGGTGACATGGACGCCTTGGGCGTGCAGTCCTTGCGCGATTGGATGAACGACGGCAGTGCCGACGCCGCCGCCGACGCAGAGCGCGCGACCTTTTTCGATCACTTCGGTGGGCATGCCGAGCGGGCCGGAAATGTCCTGGATCGATTCACCGACGTTGAGCGCAACCAGTTCCTTGGTGCTTTTGCCAACCGCTTGGATCACCAGAGCGATGGTGCCCGCTTTGGGATTCGCATCGGCGATTGTCAGCGGGAGGCGCTCGGCGCGCGGGCCGCGGCGGACGATTACGAATTGACCGGGTTTACGGATCTGGGCGATGCGCGGCGCCTCGACATCGAGTCGGGTGACGTTGGGGCTGAGCTGCGCTTTGGAGACGATGCGGTGCATGGGAGAGGTTTTAACGCAGCAGTTTTGGGGCCATCAGCCGTTAAAGAGATCGACCGATTTGTAGACGTTGACGCCCAGCTTCTGGAGTTCGGCGATTGCCCGGTCCAGATCGTTGAAACGGATGATCATGATCGCCCGGCCCGTGCGACAGGCGAAGGCGTACATATAATCAACCGAAACTTTATGCTGATCGAGGGCGGTGAGAACCGAGGCAAGGCCACCGGGTTTGTCCGGCACTTGAATAGCGATGACTTCGCTGGCGGTGACGGCGTAGCCTGCTTTTTCAACGGCAGCGCGCGCCTTATCGGCATCTGGTGTGATGATACGCAGCAGACCGAACTCGCCGGCTTCGGAGAGCATGAGCGTGCTGAGGTTGACGCCTGCATCGGCCAGCGTGCGGCAGAGCGCGGATAGGCGTCCGGGTTGGTTTTCGAGGAAGATGGAAATCTGACGGATTTTCATGGGGTGCTCCTTGGATTTCTCAGGTTGAAAGATTGCGTTGGTCGAGGAGGCGTTTGGCCTTGCCCTCGCTGCGCGGGATGGTGCCGGGCTGCGCGAGCGTGACGGTGGCGTGCAGGCCGGTGATTTGTTCGATGCTCT
>Ga0302322_100004012_pt1 | contig 12726 bp, 12 predicted proteins | sample Fen_T0_2_FD_203757 | JGI IMG/M metagenome (GOLD analysis project Ga0302322, IMG submission 203757) | Peat permafrost microbial communities from Stordalen Mire near Abisko, Sweden - Fen_T0_2 | ecosystem: Environmental > Terrestrial > Soil > Wetlands > Permafrost | place: Sweden: Abisko...
GGTGCCGACACTGCCCACGCCGACGACCTTGCGGGCCACCTGGACCAGCTCGAACTGCTCGAGCAGGTGACGGCGGTCGGACTGCAGGGTGCGACGGTAGCCGCGCAGCACCTGGTGCAGCTGCCGGTACAGCGCGTCGGCATCCACGTCGGAGAACACTTCCTCGATCGGGACGATCAGCGGCGGGGCGCTGATGAACCGGCGGCGACCCTCCTCTTCGGTGGTCAGCTTGCCCAGCGCCTGCATGCTGTTGCGGGTGTGTGCCTTCGCCAGCATCTTCTGGGCGGCCTTGAACCGCTTGGGCGGGATCTTGGCCCGGAACTCCCCGATGCGGTCCTCCACGTCCAAATGGGCGTACCACACCGACATCACCGACTGGTTGGCAAAGTCGCGAATCGCCTGGCGGTAGCTCGCCGCGGCCGCGAGCGCGATCCTGCGACGTTCCTTGGTTGAGAAGCCGTTGTCCCGCCCAGCCACGGCCAGACTCGCAACCAGCCGCTTCACGTCCCACTCGAACGGCCCGGGCAGAGTTTCGTCGAAGTCGTTGACGTCGAAGACGAGCCGTCGCTCAGGTGAGGCGAATGCGCCGAAGTTGGCCAGGTGTGCGTCACCGCACAGCTGCACCTGAAGCCCCGACGACGGCGTGTTGGCGAGGTCGGCGGCCATGGGCAGAGCCGCGCCGCGGTAGAAGGTGAACGGCGAGACCAGCATCCGGCCGTGCCGGACCGGCACCAGCTCAGGCACCCGCGACTGTGCCTGACGCAGCAACAACCCGACCGGGTCCCGCGACCCGGCCGGGTCGAACTGCGCGTGGTCCTTCAGCGGGGCCTGGTCGCGGGCCGCCTTCCCTGATGCTCTCCGCTCCGCCCGCGTCCGGTGCACGACCTTGGCCTCGGTAGCCGCAGCACTCATCGAAGATCTCCCATCGCCATTCGTTGCGTCACGTGCCGCCGTCGGTGCGCTGGTACCACGGTGTGGTGACCAGTCAAGTCAGCGGATCGTCAACCTGTCTCAGTCAGATCCCCTGTGGGTTCTCATCCAGGATTCCTTGCGCGGCCTCGGCGCCGGCCTTGGTTGCCTTGCCCTTGAGGATGTACTCGAAGCCGACCGCGACCATCGCCCCGATGATCGGGCCGACCAAGTAGATCCAGTAGTTGGTCAGGTTTCCACCGACCAGCTCGGGGGCGAATGAGCGGGCCGGGTTCATCGACGCTCCAGACACGGGCGCTCCCCACACTGACACCAGACCGATGTAGGCGCCGACGGCGATGGCCCCGTTGATTCCGACGTTGCGAGCACCTGACGCAGTACCAAGGATCACGCTGACCAGCCCAAGGGTGAGAACCGCCTCGGTCAGCATGGCCACGGTCAGGCTGACGTCCGGGGTTGGCTCCGTGGCGCCGTTCATGACCCCGCCGTACATGACCTGCAGGAACCAGGCTGCGAGGACCGCGCCGACCACCTGCGCCACGATGTATGCCGGCACCCGGATCCACGGAAAGTTCCCGCGCACCGCGAACGCCAACGTCACGGCCGGGTTCAGATGAGCACCAGAGATCGTGCCCATGAAGAAGATGATCGCCATCACCATCATCCCCGGCGCCAGCGCCTTCATCGCCAAGGTGAGCTCGCCACCGAACGACGTCGCCCCGATCACCCCGCCGCCAGCGGCAACCAACACCAGCAAGAAGGTGCCCCAGAGTTCGGAGAAGAGCCGCCGGTACTCCAGCTTCGGGTCGTCGAACTCCACCTCCCGCTCACGCGCCAGAGAGGTCCGCCGGTCGAGCCACGCCAGCAGTGGCTCGCCTCCGCCCCCTGAGCTGTCCGCAGTCATGAGCCCATCACCATCCTCAGAATCGCTCGCTTGACCGGCAATCTCGGGTCATCAGCCTCCCCGGCCGCGAGCATGACGCCACACGCGAAGCCTGGACTCCGGAGATCCCGCCGTCTCCTGGTCGCATCCGGCGAGACCTTCACCAGGCGACGCCGATCGGCCTTCGACGCAGGCATGTCGCCGTACCAGGACGGGGTCAGGGGCAGGATCCCCTGGGCTCTGGTCATGGCGTCCACGGCGCTGATGGATCCGGTTTCAGTGTTGTTGCTTGGCGAGTTTGGTCTGGGCGTCAGTGATGGCGCCTTTGAGGGCTTGGACATGATGTCCCTCTGCTTCGCCCACCGCTCGGGTGACGGCGCGGGTCACAGCCGGCTCGACCTTCGCCGCTGCGGAGTGCGGGTAGGCGACGATCAGCCCGGCACCGCCGATCGGGATCGTGGCCCCTGCCTGCTCCTCCAGCTTCTCTGCGGTGCGATGGTGGAGGAGCTTGCCTGCTCCTGCGCCGATGACGGCGCCGATCGCCGTGGCCGCGAACAGTGGCGGGGCGAACAGGCCGACGACCAAGCCGACGGCGCCGAGGCCGGCTGCACCCTCGCGGACCATGTGGTCGGTCTGCTGGACCTCCAGGTGGCCCTCGAGGTCCTTGGTGACGACTACCGCGCCGTGTAGGTAACCGCCGCAGCCGAGGACCGACTCGTAGTCCTCGATGGCGGCATCTTTGGACAGGTAACCGCCGATCAGGACATCGATCGTCTCGTCGTCTATGGCCATGTGTCGACCTCCTCGGTGTTGGGCCGGCTCAGTTCGAGACTGCGTGGACCGCTTGGCCGTGCTGTCCGGCCAGGTGCACGGCGTGCTCGTCCTCGAGCGCGAGGTGGGGTCTGACGTCGAAGACGACCTTCTTGACCGTGCCCGTGAACGGGAACGGCCTACGGTCCGCGTAGCTCAGATCGACGACCCCGCCGTTGTCGCGCCCGATGTCCAGGCCCGCGTAACCGGAGAACCGGATGGGGACCGTGTGATCTATCCGTCCACTTCCGACCGGCTTGTCGTCGACGAACAAGGTGACCTCGCCACCGGTGGCCGGCTTCGGTGCGTCGGCAGCGAACTCCATCCGAACGGTCACCTCGCCGGTCGGCAGCGGCTCGGTGGCCTGCTGGCGGAAGACGAACACGCCCATCATCGAGTACGTGTGGGTGAGCCTTCCGCCGTCGACGAACAGCGAGAACCCACCCAGATGGTCCGCCTCGGCGACGATGACGCCCTCCGCGCCGTCCTCAGGGATGACCAGATCGGCACTGATCGTGTAGGAGTGGTTGTAGATCCGGGGGACCATGCCCGACAGGACGTTCTCCACGTCGCCGCGGAACTCGAACGTCGAGACCTCGGGCAGCGGGGGAGCGATTCCGAAGAACACCCCGAGCGTGGCCAGCAGGGGCAGCACCTTGTACTTCTCCGCCTCTGACCAGAAGAGGGCCCGCAGTTCCTCGACCTTCTCGGGGTGCTCAGCGGCCAGGTCGTGAGCCTGGCTGAAGTCGTCGGGCAGGTAGTACAGCTCGGTGGGGTCGTCGTCGGGGTTCCATACGCCGGGCGCGTACGGCTGCAGCGCAGCCGGCGTGAGGACCCAGGGGATCCGCTCGGTGCGCATCGCCAGCCACCAGCCGTCCTTGTACATGGCCCGGTTCCCGACGCTCTCGAAGTACTGCTGGGTGTGGCGCTCCGGGGCACCGGCGTCGCTGAACGAGTCGGCGAACGTCGCGCCGTGCAGCGGCTCTTGGGGGATGCCGTCGACCTCGTCCGGCGCGGGGATGCCGCACACGTCCAGGATCGTCGGGGCAAGGTCGGTCACATGGGTGAACTGCGAGCGCAGCCCGCCGTTGTCGGTGATCCGGTCCGGCCAGTGGATGACCATGGGATTGCGCGTCCCTCCCAAGTGGGAACCGACCTGCTTGCCCCACTGGAACGGTGTGTTGCCCGCCCACGCCCAGGCCGCGGAGTAGTGCGGGTCCATCATTGCCCCACCCCAGGCGTCCATCCCGCCGTAGCGCTCGGCGAGCTGCAGCTGCATCTCGTCGGTGAGCGGGATGCCGTTCTGCATGGTCAGCTCGTTGAACGAGCCGGTGAGCGAGCCCTCCATGCTGGCGCCGTTGTCCCCCCAGATCCAGATGACCAACGTGTTGTCGAGCTCGCCGAGCTCCTCGATCGCGTCGATCACGCGACCGACGTTGTGGTCGGCGTTCTCGGAGAAGCCGGCGTACACCTCCATCTGGCGGGCGTAGTAGGGCTTCAGCCTGTCCGGGACGTCGTCCCAAGCGGGAAAAGCATCGTTGCGCACGGTGAGCTCAGCATCAGCCGGCACGACACCGAGCTCCTGCTGGCGGGCGAAGACTTCCTCGCGCATCCGGTCCCAGCCCTGATCGAACCGGCCCTTGTACTTCTGCGCCCAGCTGTCCGCGACGTGGTGCGGCGCGTGACTGCACCCGGTGGCGAAGTAGACGAAGAACGGCTTGGTCGCGTCCTGTGCCCGCACACCGTGCAGCCACTGGATCGTCTTGTCCGCCATCGCGTCAGGCAGGTAGTAGGGGTTGTCCTCGTCGTAGAACGCTGGGTCGGTGCCGATGATCTTCTGGTTCTCAGCCAGGCACGGATCCCACTGGCTGGCGCCCCCACCCAGGAACCCGTAGAAGTGGTCGAACCCCCAAGCGTTCGGCCAACGATCCAGCGGGCCCGCCGGCCCCTGCTGGCCGTCGGGGGTGAGGTGCCACTTGCCGAACGCAGCCGTGCTGTAACCGTTCTCCCGCAGGATTCGCGGCAGCGGCGCGCAATCGTGCGGCAGGAGTGCCGTGTAGCCGGGGAAGCCGTTGGAGAACTCGCCCACCGAGCCGAACCCGACCGTGTGACTGTTGCGGCCGGTGAGTAGTGCGGCACGAGTCGGCGAGCACAGTGCGGTCAGGTGGAATCGGTTGTACCGAAGTCCACGCTCAGCGATCCGAGTGAAGTTCGGGGTGTCGATCGGGCCGCCGAACGTGCTCGGGTTGCCGAACCCCGCGTCGTCGATGAGAACGACCAGCACGTTTGGGGCACCCACCGGGGGGTGTGGATGGTCGATCTGCGCCCAGTCCGGCTGGCAGCCGTCGAGTGTGCGGGCCACGGTCCCGCCGAACGCAGGGCGTCGGATCGGGAGCTTGGTGCGATCTGGCCCGCTCATGGCACTCCTCAGGGTCAAGGGGAAGTTACTACCGCGGCGGCGCCGTGGGAGGGGGAGTTCCGCCGCCCTGCCGCGGCGTCTTGGATCAAACCGACTCGCGGCGGTGGACGAACAGCGAGTGGATGACCCACAGGTCCACCAGGATCAACGTGATCGCCCACCATGGTTGGACGGGGATGAACACGAAGTTGGTGATCGCCTGGATGCTGACGAAGATGATGCCGAGCCATCGAGCCCAGGCTGCCCCGGAGATCACCCCGAAGCCCGCAGCGAGGACCAATAGCCCGACGAACAGCAGCCACCATCCCCAGGTGGAAGCACCAGTGTTGACCCAGTAATTGGCGGGCTGGACGTAGAAGCTGCCCTTGACGATGAAGGCGATCCCCTGTAGGAAACCGAAGCAACCCGCGATGATCATGATGGTGGCCGCGAACAGGGCCCCACCTGTGCCTCGTTCACTTACCTCTTGCGTCATGTCTGCTTGCCTTCCTTGTGCGCTCGCACGACGGTGAGCCGTTGCTCAACGACGGTTCTGCCTGCGGTCGGTACGACGATTGACTCCGTGAGCCACGACCGCTGCAGTCGCCACCGTTGTGGCGGTGCGAGCGACGGGAGCCGGTCCTACGACGCCAGTTCGGCGTGCCCTTCTCCTCGCGAGCGGCATGTCAGACCTCCTCGTTCTCTTCGTCATCCGCCTCGATGGCGGCCAACAGGGCCTGGATCGGGATACGGCCACTCGCCACGAGTTGGCCGCCGGAGCGCCGCACGGCGGACGCGAACGGTGCGGCCCAGGAGTTCTCGAACACCAAGACCGCTGCCGAACTCCCCGGGTCTACTGCTTCTGCGATCGCGGCCACGTCGTCCTCGCTGAGCAACATCGCCAAGGCAGTCTCATAGGACCGGAGTTCGCCGATCTCGCTGTCGTCCAGCTCGGTGAGTTCGTATGCCTCCAATGATCCGTCAGTGCCCTTGCGGAGCAGGACGAGGTCGAGGATGCGAACGATGCCACGCTTGTCCAGGTCGACCAGTGCCGGCGCGATCTCACCGTTGAACTTGCTTCCGGGGAACTCCACAACGATCCAGTCGACCGGGCCGAGTTCGGCGACCTCGTCAGTCATCTGTTGACCTCCTTCTCTCGCTGGACCTGCGAGGGTTGCATTCCGTTCTTCGAAGCGACCCATGTGTCGCGTCCGGCTCTGCTCGCCACGACTCTTCTCGACTCTCTAGGACTCGGCATCCCCCCTTGTGGGGGAACTGCACTCTGCGACAGCGCAGCTACGCTGAGCGACATTCACTCACCCGTTGAACACGGTCCTCGACGACGTCACTCAGCAACTGACGGAGGCACGTGGGGGTCAGCATCGGCTGCGGTGGAAGGGCCGGCCGACGTGGGATGCGTCCCTAGCCGGGAAGGTCGATGCGCCCTCCGGGGCCCAGCGATTCGGCCAGCTCCTGAAGTTGGCGTCGCGAAGAGACGCCGACCTTGCGGTAGATGGACCGCAGTTCGCTCTTGACGGTCTCGGGTGAGAGCTGCAGCTCAGCCGCTACTTCGCGCAACGTGGAGCGGCTCAACACGAGCGGCCATAACCGCAGTTCCGCCGGTGAGAGCCGATCCAGCACCTCGGACCGGCCAATCGACTGGTCCGACCCGGCAACAAGTTCAAGGAGAAAGCCTGATGTGGGTAGTCGATCGAGGAGGGAATGGGCGACCTCAGCTGCCCTGACGGCAGAGGCCGTTTCGCCCAGGAGTGACCACGCCCGAGCGATGAATGACTGCACCAGGACAGAGAGCCAAGGCAGGAGTGGGCCCAGCCCCGAGACCATCGACTCCACCCGCTGGAGGTCGGCCCTGGCTTGGCGCTCACGACCGGTGCGTGCGTGAAGGTAGCCGGAGACCGCAGACATCCATGCCGTCGTGCTGAGATCGTCGAGGTCGAGTTCGACCCATACGACACGAGCAACCTCGATCGCCTCATCGGCTTCGAGCCATGCTTCGCTTTGAATGTCGAGGACAGCCAACATGGTGGAGGACCCGACCCAAGTCGTGCCGAGATTCATCGACTGGGCGAGATCGCGACTGCGTTCGATCGCCACTCTTCCGTCGTCGATGGCACCGCTCATCACCAGATACGCACCGCAAATCAAGAGGGCGAGCGGGCGAAGTGGATGGGTTGGGGGTAGGGCCTCATGTGACGCCGCGGCGAGCGTCGCTGAGGCATTGAACCCCGCCGTGCCGGGCAGTGCCATGAGCAGGGCCAGTGATGCTTCGACTGTTGAGCGGTCCAAGTGCTCCTTCCAGTCCGAGCCCAGGAGGGAAGTGGTTACTTCCGCCCAGCGCACCGCAGACGCACCGTCGGCCCGAAGGAGAGCGGAGTAGGCGGCCGTGATCGACAGCGCTGGCGACTGAGCCATCTCCGTCTCGTCGACATGGGCCAACCATCCGTGCACGGTGGAGTACCTGCCGACGATCAATGCCGCCGGCGCGTGCGCCCAGATCAGTGACCCGAGCAGGTCGAGGTCGCCAGCCCGACCGGCATGGGCGATCGCTTCTTCGACGAAGTTCTTGGTGTCGCACCACCGCGCCGCTCGCATGTGGAGTGCCTTCGCGTCGGCTGGGTCCGAATCGGTCAACTCTCCAGACAGCCGTTCGCGCAAGAGAGGGTGGAGGCGGTAGAAGCCATCGGCCCCGTCGAGCCGGCCAATCAGAAGCGTGGTCTGCTCCGCCGCGGCCAGTTTGCTGCGGGAGTCGGTGATTTCCAGAACATCGTCGCAGAGCGGCGCAGATAGGGTGGCCAGGACGGACGACCGTTTGAGGAAGTCGACGAGCGTCTGGTCCGCGTCGGCCATGACCACACTGTCGAGGTAGTCGTTCAGCGCAGATGAGGGAGTCGTCGGCGAGGGGTGACCGCCTTCGACTGCCAGCCCCTGAAGGTAGACGGCCACCGGCCATCCGCGCGTCGCCGCGAGTGTTTCGGCAACCAGCTCCTTCGACGGTGGATCAGTCATCGACCCGGTGAGAGACGCTGTGGTTTCGTCAGTGTCGAAAGCCAGATCGTCCGGCCCCAGCTCACGTACCCGCCCCTGGCTGCGCCAGAGGGCCACCGGCAGGTCCGGCCGCGATCGTCCAACGAGAGCCAACTGCGAGCCCGACGGTAGGGACTCGAGCACGGCGGACAGCACAACGGCCGCCCGCACGCCAACCATCGCGTGAACATCGTCGACGACCAAAGTCACTGGTCGGTCCATCTGTTCGAGCGACTGCTGGAACTGAGGCAGCACGCGACGTGAAAAGGCTGGCTCGTCGGCTGTGAGGGCACCGCGGGGGGCGTCGACCCTTGCGCCACCAGCGCTGAGGGCCGCAAGAAGGGTCGACATGAGGACAACCGGGTCGGCGTCGGTTTCAGTGACAGTGGCCCACGCCAACAGACGACCGGCATCGGCAGCCCACTGGGAGATGAGAATCGTCTTGCCGTACCCAGCGGGCGCCAGGACGAGGATCAACTCGGAACTGCTCCGCGACAGGTCGGCGAGTAGACGGTGCCGACGGACTTGGCCGAGCCGCGCGGACGGTGGTCGCACTTTCGAACGGGGTATGACAACCGGCCCACCCACACCCTGACCGCCGCCCGGCAAGATCGGCAGGAGATTCGACGCGCGGGGCACGAAGGCATCGTACGAGTCCCTGACCTGCTGTCTGCGAGACTTCGCGGTGACTCCGGGAGGTCCCCGCTCATCCGACGGAACCTGCCCCCTCCGAGAACGAATGGTCGAGGCACCAGCGAATCCTTGCCGCCATGGCCCCGTGCCGTCAGGCTCTACCCGCCGGACAAGACTGGGTGATCACTTGACGAGGGGATCTTCGTGGCACAGGTGACCCAGGAATTGCTACCGCTGGCTCTTGGTGTGGCGATCTCACCGATCCCGATCATCATCGTCATCACGATGCTGCTGTCGGAGAAGGCAGGTGCGACTAGCCGGGGCTTCCTGGTCGGCTGGGTCCTGAGTATCGGGGTCGCGTGTATTGCCTTTTCTCTCCTCGGCGGCGTCACGGAACAACGTCGCGGAACCCTGCTGTGGAAGGGAAACGCTCTTCTGGCGCTTGTCCTCGGGGCTGTCGTGTTGCTCGTTGCTCTGGGGACGTGGCGACGGCGCCCCCGTGACGGCCGGGTTCCCACCCTTCCTCGATGGCTGGCGACCGTGGATCAACTCAGCTTCAGAAAGGCCGTTGGGCTCGGCGTGCTGCTCTTCGTGGTGAACCCGAAGAATCTTCTCCTCAGCCAGGTCAGCGGCACGACAATCGCCCAAGGGCAACTCTCCGCGCGGCAACAGTTCTGGGCTGTCCTTCTCTTCACCGTGATCGCCGCTGCCACCATCGCCTTGCCGGTGGTGTTGTACGCCGCGGCCAAGCACCACCTCGGCGAGCCGCTGAAGAAGATCCGGAGTGGGGTGAGCGCCAACTCAAGCGCCATCACAACCCTGTTGATGACCGTGATCGCCACCGTCTTGATCGCCAACGGCATCAGAGGCCTGTCCTGATGGCACGCCAGCGGTGGTGAGGACTCCTCGAGGCGTCAGGCACGACGGTGATCTGGAACACGCCCCGGTGCGGAAGGTGAACTCCTTGGCACAAGGTGGCGCTCGTTTCGGCGTCGGGACAACTGTCAGCGGTCCTGGCCGGTTCCGACCTTCACGAGGCGGAACACCGAGTGGTCGTAGCGACGCCACCAGCAAATCGAAGGGTCGAAGCCGTGTCTGAAGCAGATCTCTCGCCAGCGACGATCCTGCAGATTGCGCCGGACGTCCGGCTTCGGTTCGACGCGACGGGCCACCTGTTGGTCGACTCCCCGACCGGAACGGTGGTGGATGCCGGCCCTCGAGGGTTGGCGATCGTGTCCCTGTTTGCCCAGCCGGTTCCCCTCGGCACCGCCATCGCGCGCCTGGAGGCGAAGGCGTGGGCCTCGACCGACTTCGCGCCGACCATGGGCGTGGTCAACGTGCTGCTCGAGGAGGGAGCTTTGGTTACGCCAGGCACCGAGCCCGGCCGGATCAGCGGGTGGGCCGACCCGGTCGAGCACGCGCGGATGCTGCACGACGATCGCCGCACGGGGGACTACCTGGCCGCGATCACAGCCGCGGTCCGTCCAGGTGACGTCGTGCTTGACATCGGCACCGGCAGTGGGGTGCTGGCCGTCGCCGCAGCGCGCGCCGGGGCCCGACACGTGTACGCGGTGGAGGCCAGCGACATCGCAGGCGTGGCCGGGCGTGTGTTCGCGGCCAACAGGGTGGACGACCGGGTGACGCTCGTCCGAGGGTGGTCACGACACGTCGACCTCCCGGAGCCGGCCGACCTGCTGGTGTCGGAGATCATCGGCAGCGAGCCCCTGGAGGAGGAGATTCTCGAGACCACGCTCGACGCCCGTCGTCGCCTGTTGCGGCCCGGTGCCCGACTCGTCCCGCACACTCTCACGCTGCTGGTCCGGCCGCTGCGGATCCCCGACGCCGACGTCCGGCAGCGGGCGATCGGCCCGGCTGCGGTGCAGCGTTGGCGGAGGCGGTACGGGATCGACTTCCAGCCCCTGCTGGATGCGGCCCGCCCGGGGCCGGTCCACGTACCCACCGAGGGTGAGGTGGCGGCCACCTGGCCTCCGGCCGGCCCGCCGGTTGTCCTGGCCGAGATCGACCTCACCGACTTCGCGCAGGCAACCGTGGACGCTTCGGTGGACCTGGTCGTCGACCAAGGTCGGGCAGTCAACGCGGTGGCCGTCACCTTCAGGGCTGGCCTGCACGGGAACGTTACCCACACCCTCGATCCTTGGCGCTGGCCGATCTCCAGCTGGGCGACCTCAGTCTGGGTGCTCCCCGAACTGGTTCAGATCGGCCGGGACGAAGTGCTGCGGGTCGACTACCGTCGCCGTGTCCAGGGAGCCCCGGACGGCCTGTCCTGCCGCGTGATCGCGGGCGTCCACGACTGAGCGGGTCACGCCCCCCGTCCTGGGCATCGATCACCCCGCAGGGGTGATGCGGCGGCGTGCCTGCCCTGGCAGAGTGTGGCCGGAGGTCCCGGACGCCCACACGGTGATGATTGAACGTCGGCCGGGCATCTGGAGCAACAAGTGCCCGGACATCCGGACAGAACAGGAGACCCTCATGGGATTCGTGCGTCGGCGGGCCCGCCGGAGGACTGCGATGGTGGTCGGCGGCATGGCCTACGAGAGAGGCAAGAATGCGGGTCAACAGGACGCGTATGCGACCGAGCCCCAGCAGGAGGTGCCTCCCGCGCCACCGCCGCCGGCGCCCACGAGCGGGGCCTCAGACCTGGATCAGCTCAAGGAGCTCGGGGAGCTCCATGCCAACGGGACATTGACCGACGAGGAGTTCGCGGCCCAGAAGGCCAAGATCCTCGGCAGCTAGCCGGCCACCCAGCTTCGCGAGAGGATTGATCATGGGGCAGAACACACGCAGCGACGTGCTGCGTCGCGCTCTGGAGGCATGCATCGTCGGCAACGTCGACGCCCTCCCGGACTTGTTCACCGAAGAGGTCAGCGGTTGGTCGCCGAACATGTTGGTCGGCTCGCTCGGGGAGTTGTCCGAGGTCGTCGCCGACCGTGACGGGTCCTTGTCGGACGTCAGTCTGCAGATCAATGCCCTCGACGTCTTCGGCAACAAGGGCTTCGTGGAGTACCGCGTGAGCGCGGTGTTCTCCGGCCCCTTTGTGATCACGGATACCACCGTCATCGAGCCCAACGGAGAGACGATCGTGGTCGGCGCCGCGATGGCCGCGGAGTTCGAAGGAAACAAGATCTCGGCGTTCCGCAACTACTTTGACGACATGACGCTGATGGAGCAGATGCTCTTCGCCTAGCCGCTTCGTCGAGTGCCGTCACTCATGAACGCCGTCCACATCGTCATGGAGGCCGCGCCGGATCCGGCCGACCTGACCTTGATCGAACAGAAGGTGGCCGACGCTGCCGTGAGCGCCGCCGGAGTCGGTGTCGAGCAGGAGATTGCCGTCTTCGTCCGGGACGACGACGGCCGAACGGTCGGCGGAGTCTGCGGCATTACCTGGGCCGGGTACTGCGAGCTCCACGCCATGTGGGTCGACGAGGCGTGGCGTGGTCGCGGACTGGCCCGTGAGCTGATTGCTACGGCCGAGGACGAGGCCCGCCGGCGAGGATGCGCCCAGGTCATCTTCATGGCCTACGACCTGCTCGCCCCGGGCCTGTACGAACGACTCGGGTACGACACAGTGGCCACGATCCAGGATTGTCCAGCCGGCAGCGCGGCCAGGTGGTACCGCAAACGACTGTGACCTCTGGCGCCAGCCGTCCAGCGGCTGCAGATCAGGAGGCGATCGCCTTCGCCTTGAGCTGGTCGAACTCCGCCTGGGTGATCGTCCCGCTGTCGAAGAGACCCTTGGCGGACGCGATCTGGTCGGCCTCTCGCGAGGTCGCCCCATCGACTCCGGCGCCTCCGTCATCCAGCGGTCGACCCAGACGCTTGCGCCCAGCCGCGTCCGGCGGTGCGTCTCACGCAAGGGTGCCGCAACTCCGAGCCCCCTTGATCAAGATACCCTCTGACCTGCACGAACGTGGTGGGCGATACAGGACTTGAACCTGTGACCTCTTCCGTGTCAGGGAAGCGCGCTAGCCAGACTGCGCCAATCGCCCGCGTGCGGTGCGAAACC
>Ga0302322_100004013_pt1 | contig 12725 bp, 11 predicted proteins | sample Fen_T0_2_FD_203757 | JGI IMG/M metagenome (GOLD analysis project Ga0302322, IMG submission 203757) | Peat permafrost microbial communities from Stordalen Mire near Abisko, Sweden - Fen_T0_2 | ecosystem: Environmental > Terrestrial > Soil > Wetlands > Permafrost | place: Sweden: Abisko...
CCTATTAAAAGTTCGTCGCCAATGGTGATGATGGAAGCCTGTGTCATGTATCGTTTTAAAAAGATTAATTTTAGTGCAAGATAAGAAACAGATGAAAACATTTTTTTTAGGATTTAGTTTAATGATCAGTTCAGTTTCTTTTGGACAAAAGGAAATTGAACAACTATCTAATGCATTTAAAAAGTTTGAGGCTGACAGCCAGTTCAAACATGCAACTATCAGCCTGTACATAATTGAAAGCAAAACCGGCAAACCGGTATTTGACAAAAATTCGCAGGTGGGTTTGGCACCTGCCAGTTGCCAGAAAGTGGTTACAAGTGCAGCTGCGTTTGAATTACTGGGGAAAGATTACCGGTACAGGACACAATTGATTTATAACGGGCATATCACTCATGATACTTTGTTTGGTAATCTGCATATATATGGTTTTGGCGATCCAACGCTAGGCAGTTTCAGATGGAGATCGACAACCATGGATAATGTAATTACAAATATATTCAAAGTACTTCGGGATAAAAATATCAAAGTTATTACGGGTAATTTAACTACGCACGAAAAAAACTGGGAAACACAAGCTACGCCGCGTGGCTGGACATGGGAGGACATGGGGAATTATTATGGGGCCGGAGCCAGGGGGTTTAACTGGAATGAGAACCAATATGACATGTTTTTGAAAACAGGCAAAAAAATTGGTGATGAAGTGCAAATAGTGGAAACAAAACCACTATTGAAGTTTTCCATTTTAAATGAATTAACAACAGGTGCATCAGGAAGTGGTGACAAATCAATTATTTATTTGCCGGAAGACGGAACTGTAGGATTTATAAGAGGTACAGTGCCTGCGGGCGAACCTTATTTTAAAGTGTCTGGTTCTTTACCCGATCCATCTCTTACATTTTTAAACGCTATTGAAGATGGCATGCAAGCAAATAGTACAACCATGATGGGAAGTTTAAAAACCAACAGGTTGCTGGTTTATAAAGACAAGGAATCGCCAATACCGCAAACAGTATTACTTACTATTGAATCCCCCTCATTGGACAGTATCAACTACTGGTTTCTCCAAAAAAGCGTTAATCTCTTTGGCGAAGCTTTTGTAAAAACAATTGCCTACGAAAAAACAGGTTTTGGATCTACAGATACCGGCGTAAATATCATCAAAGATTTCTGGAGCAAGAACGGCATAGAAAAATCTGCATTAAATATCATTGACGGTAGTGGCCTATCGCCTGCAAACCGGGTTACCACAAATGCTTTGGTAACTGTAATGCAATACGCCAAAAAACAAAACTGGTCCCCTTCTTTTTACAATGCCCTGCCTGAGCAAAATGGTATTAAAATGAAATCAGGTTATATAGGTGGTGTAAGAAGCTATACCGGTTATATCAAATCAAAATCAGGCACCGAATACACTTTCGCTTTTATCATCAATAATTACGACGGTAACGCAGGTGCTGTACGTGAAAAAATGTGGAAACTGTTGGATATTTTAAAGTAATTTCAAACTTCAACCAAAACTAAAAATCATGAGTGAACAAAATTTCAAAAATCATACACGGTTTGTACCCCTGTACCATTTTATTACTTCCACACTCATTGTGGTTTTACTGGTGGGCTCAGGTATTGGCCTTTTTCATGCCTGCAGCGATTGTACCAACCATGCGGGATTGCACAGTGCCATGATGTTTTTTGGGCTCAGCCTGGCACTGCTGTTTGTCTGGTTCTTTTCAAGGTCTTTCGCTTTAAAGGCGCAAGACAGGGCCATTCGGGCCGAAGAGAATTTCAGGCATTTTGTTGCAACTGGCAAACCATTAGACAGCCGCCTGCGTATGGGGCAGATCATCGCACTGCGTTTTGCAGGGGATGATGAATTTGTGGCTCTGGCAAAACAGGCAGCTGATGAAAACCTGGGCAACAAGCAAATTAAAATGGCAATTAAGAACTGGAGAGCCGATAATAACAGGGCTTAACGGTTCAAAAAAGGTATTGGCAGATCAATAAAAAAAGGTAAAGCAAAAGCTGATACCCATACGCCAATTACAAAAACCTTTTCATAAAGTTTCATATCATTAACGGGAGCAGCTTTTAAAAGCTGCTCCATATTTTTTGCAAGAGTTTGTTCTTTTTGCGAGTTAATGTCAAAATCAAAAAGATCGTATTGCCTGTATGCGCTGATGTGCTGAACCATCCGTTGCCTTATATGTGTATATTGCTCCTTATTCATTTCTCCGTAGGCAATACCTGGCTCAATACCTTCCTCTTGTAAAAGCTTTAGTAATTTTTGTTTTTGAATGCTGTTCATCAGCCACATCAGCAGCATGAAACCAAAAAATAAAAAGATGTAATCTTTGCTGGTTATAGCGTAGTAAATTATTGCTATGATCGAAAGCCCTGTAAAAATATTGCTCAGTATTTTACTGTTGCTCAGAAAAATGACCTGCAGAAGTCTGCCCCCGTCAAGCGGATAGATGGGCAGCAGGTTTATCAGGTTTATAAAAGTAAATCCCATAGAAAATCCATACATCCATGGATCATGCATCGAATTTTTATACAGCAAGAATAAAATGGCTCCGATGATGATCCCCGGCAGGGGGCCGGCGAGTAAAACGATGCTTTCCTGTTTTTGTGAAATATTGGTTTTGGTTCCTTTTGCAGCGCCGCCAAATAAGGGGATAAAAAATATACCCAGGTTACTGTAATTAAATAATTTCATTGCAAGCAGGTGGCCTAACTCGTGAAACAATATCACAGTTGTAATAATAACCAGCACCCTTATATTTGAATGCCATGCAAAATACCCGATAACTGCAAACAGGATCAGGCTGATCACCGATGTGGAGGTTTTGGTTTTAGCATTGTTCAAAACTGGTTTAAATATTTCGGTTTCTGCAGTTGTGTTTTCTGCAGCAATCGGGCCAGGCATAGTATCCTTAAATGAGCCTGGTTCTGAATCGGGTGAATTCATAATCAAAGGTTTAAAAATAGGGGCTTAATTTATTCTTTAGTTCCTCCGGCATATCGCAACGCTTCATGGTTTTGGCATCCACAAAAAACAAACTGACCATACCCGTATTCAGCAAATCATCCTGCTGGTTAAAAATTTCTGCGTGAAATACGATCTTGAAATGTGTTGGCATTTCTTTCAGCGTTGTTTTTACGGTAATCAGGTCATCGTATTTAGCCGGACGTAAAAAGCGGCTGTGAATTTCCACCACCGGCATAATAATTCCTAAAGCTTCTATTTCTTTATAAGTATAGCCAATCTGCCGGATGGCTTCTGTGCGGCCTATTTCGTAAAACTGTGCATAGTGGCCGTAGTAAACCACGCCCATCTGGTCGGTGAGGGCGTAATGTATGCGTATTTGAGTTTCGGTAATAAACATTAAGGTTCGGTTGTTTCTGAAATTTCTATACCGTCAAACGATTCTTCAATACTGATCGGTTCCTCACTGATATTTTTTGCAAAGTAATCAGCTATTGGTTTTGCAAACATTAGTAAAACAAAAGGTAAAATAATGTTTAATATAAGTCTTGTCCATTGCACTGGCCTTTCATCCTCCATTGTACTGAGCATGCCATGCGAACTGTGGTCTTTAAAAAAATCAAAAATAACAGTGAGCAGCGGGGTAAGATTAGAAAGTAACAGGTAAATACCGATCGCTATAAGAAGCACATGGAGCAGTTCATTTGGTTTGGTCACTATTTTAAAGCCATTTCCCAGTTCTGAGTTTCGATAAAACCAGGCTGCCAACTTATCAGATCTTGTTATTAACAGCCAGCAGCAAAGTGCCTGTAACCCAACAAGCGCAAAAATGCTTAAGGTACCCGAAAAATATCCCTCGGAATTGCTTCCACTGGCAAAAACCATGATAAAAATTCCGTAAAGTGAGGATAATAAATATTGAACCGCCACAAATCCAAACACAATACCTATTAACACGATTGTTAATTGTAATACGTCTGCTTTTTTCATTGGTTTGTTTTAAAATGATTACTTACCTATCATACTATCAACACTAACCCTTCCAGGTCCAACAAACAATAGAACCAGGTAGCCTGTGAGGTATAAGGCGGCAGTTTCTCCATCACCAAACACATCGCCATTATGAGCTTTAAAAACCATTACGCAGGTTGCAATGATCAGAGGAATTGCAGCCAGCCTCGTAAATAACCCTATAATTAAAAATAAAGAGCAGAAGAACTCTGCAAAAACTACCAGGGCCAGCGACATGGTACTACCCATACCCATAAAATTCATGAACTTATGTTGCATATCACCAAAGTGAATCAGTTTATTGTAACCATGCGCCATCATCAAAATGCCAAACCCAAGGCGTAATATTAACATTGCTGCACTGAATGCACCTGCAGAATATTTTGTAGATAATAATTTTTTCATCCTGATTTTTTTAACGGGTTTAGATTTTTTAATTAACTGTTATAAAATCATGCAACAAGGCTGATTTATCATTTTATTAACAGCATTGTAAAAATACATTCGTTTTGTTTACATCAATTATACACTTATTAACACTCATTTGGAATGATGTTTGTAAAGGAACTGTAATCAGGTAATTTTGCAACCAGTAAAAAAGAATGAATCTACAACTATGATAAAATACAAATTAACCCTTTTGTTTTTTGCTGCAGCGTTTTCCTTTGCTGCCTTTGCCCAACCTACAAATGCAATTACGGATCCCGAAAAAAAGTTTAAAGATGCCAAAGAACTTTTTGTAAAAGAACAGTTTGCGCTGGCATATCCCTTATTTGCAGAGTTGAAGGCTGAAAACCCGGACAATACGATCAGTAATCACACCTATATCAATGACGATGTGAATTATTATTATATCGTTTGCGAATTAAAATTGCAGCAGCCTGTTGCTGAACAGGAAGCCCGTCATTATATCAGTGTCGTTCCCAACGAACCACGCCGCCAGTTACTGAGTTATCATCTTGCCAAATACTATTTTGTAAAAGAAGATTTTAATAATGCTATTAATTATTATGAAAGGGCAGGACTGGAAAATTTGAATAATGATGAGATAGCGGATGTCAAATTTGAAAGGGCTTATTGTTATTTTAACCTGAAGCAATTTGCCGAAGCCAAGCCTTTGTTTAACGAGATACATCAGATGTCAGACAATAAATATTTTATACCTGCAAATTATTATTACGGGTTCATCAGCTATTACGATCGGGATTTTAATGAAGCCCTCAAGTCGTTTAAAATGGTGGAAACGCAGGAGGAATATAAAGGTGTGGTACCTTATTATATTGCCGAGATATATTATTTCCAGGGTAAAAAGGATGAGGCTTTGCGTTATGGTGAAAGTGTGCTCGGCAGACCCGGCGTTTTATTTTATCAAAAAGAAATGAACCTGCTGATGGGGCAATTGTATTTTGAAAAGAAAAATTATCAGAAAGCATTACCTCTGCTGGAGTCTTACACAGCAAACAGCGACAAAGTAACCAAGGAGATCATGTATGAGCTGAGTTACTGTTATTACGATGCCAATAAATTGGATAAAGCTATTGAAGGATTTAAGCAGCTGAGCACCGAAAAAGATTCGATGGGACAAAACAGTATGTACCTGCTGGGCGATTGTTACCTGCGTACCAACCAGAAAGCCAATGCACGTAATGCTTTCCAGTACAGTGCTTACAATAGCTCCAATAAGTTGCAACAACAGGTGTCCCGGTTTAACTATGCAAAACTTTCTTACGAACTGGGCTTCCAGGATATTGCTTTAAGTGAAATGAAAAAATACCTGAATGACTACCCAAACAGTGATTACGATACCGAAGCCAAAGAGATATTGGTAAGTCTGCTGGCCAATACCAATAATTTTGCCGATGCCCTGCAATTGTATGAGTCTTTTGATAAACCAACGACTTCCATGCAAAAAGTATATCCACGCATTTTGTACGGAAGAGCGGTTGAGTTGATCAACGACCAGCAAATTAAAAGGGCAGATGAATTGCTGACCAAAGTGCTTGCACTGCCAAACTCTGCTGTAACGCCTTACGCCAATTTCTGGAAAGGTGAAATTGCTTACCGCAACAGTGAGTATGACAATGCGATCAGGTACCTGAGTCTGTACATGCAGGCCAACGTACCTGCACAGGGCGAAGCCAATAAAAATACTGCCAACTACGATCTGGGCTACAGTTGGTTGCAAAAGGAAAATTACGCTAAAGCACTTACATATTTTGAGCAGATCACAACATCAGTAGCCGTAACATCTTCACCAATGGAACAGGATGCTTATGTACGCAGTGCCGATTGCTATTTTATGAAATCGGATTTTACAAAAGCAAACAGCATGTATGATAATGTTATCAATAATGCCTTGCTGCAGAGTGATTATGCCATGTTTCAAAAAGCAATGATCGCCGGCGTAAAAAGTTCCTCTAATAAGATCAATACATTGAATACCCTGCTTAGGCAGTATCCAAAAAGCAACCTGGTGCCCGACGTTAATATGGAGATAGCACAGACGTACATTGCCGATGAAAAATTCTTATCAGCTGTTCCGTTCCTGGAAAATATTTTGAATAACCCTGATGCCGGTGGATTGAAACCAAGAGCTTACCTGAAACTGGGATTGGTTTATTACAATGCCGATAAGTATGATGATGCTTTAAAAAATTATCAAACGCTTGTTGACAAATATCCGCAGTCCTCCGAAGCGGATGAGGCTACCGACATCATGAAGAACATTTATATAGAAACAGGTAAGCCCAATGAATACCTGGAAATGATGCGCCGCAGCGGAAAAACGGTTTCGGTAAGTGAGGCAGATTCATTAACCTATACAGCCGCAGCATTAAAATACAATGCCAATGATTGCAATGCAGCCATTGCAGGGTTTAAAAATTATATAGAAAGATTCCCCAACGGTGCCAGCATTTTAGAAGCCAATTATTTCAGTGCTGAATGTTATAATGCAGCAAAGGATTTTCAGAATGCATTAATTGGGTATGATTATGTAAACAGCAAGGGATTGAACCGTTTCTTCGAAAAAGCAACACTGGAAGCGGCCAGTATCAGCTATTTTGAACTAAAGGATTACAGTAAGGCGAAAAAATATTTTGAGTCATTAACCAGCGGTTCTGTAAACCAGGACAACCAGCTGGAAGCCTTGCGTGGATTGGTTCGTTGTTATTATCAGCTTAAAGACTATGCACAGGCAAATGATGCTGCAAAGAATCTACTTACCAAAAAAGGAATCAGTACCGATGATAAATCTGTTGCATTCCTGGTGTTAGGTAAATCACAGCAGGTTAATAATGATTGCACTGCTGCCATTGCATCATTTAAATCATGCGCAGCCATCAATAAAGCTGCATGGGGTGCCGAAGCCCGTTACGAAATCGGCGCCTGCCAGTTTAGTACAAACAATCTTGCAGCTGCAGAAAAATCGGCGCTGGCAGTAATCAAGGAAACAGGGTCTTACGATAACTGGGTAACCAAAAGTTATATTTTACTGGGTGATATTTTCATGCAACAAAAAGATTATTTCAATGCAAAAGCTACTTATGAAAGTGTAGCAAAAAATGCTGCTATTCCAGAGCTGAAATCAGAAGCACGGCAAAAACTGGACAAAGCCATAGCAGAGGAAAAGTCTGTTAGTAAAGTGGGAGAGTAGCACAGGCCTAATAAACTAATAAAACAACCATGCAAAAAATAACAAAAAGATATTCAATGATTAACAATCAAATTTTAATAATCAACAGGAAAGCAATAAGATTTAGTGTTGGCATTTTATTCATTCTTGGTTTCCTGTTTCCGACTGTGACATTTGCGCAAAAAGATACAATCAAAAAGAAATCTACTATTGATATTAACTCGGTTTATAAACCGGTATTGCGCAACGCAGTAAAAATAAATCTTTCTGCATCGCACTTAAATGCAGACACAACAGCACCTAACTTAACCTACAGCATTCCTGCACAAAATTTATTTTATTCTTATCAACCCATTTCATTAAAACCATTGGCTTTACAACAGGATACCAACCTTTATCTTGGCTTAAGAAATTTTGTAAAGGCAGGTTATGGTAATTTTTCAACCCCATATGTAAGTGCAGGTTTTAGCTTTGGTGATGGTAAAAAATTTTTAGCCAACGTGTATGCCGATTATATCTCTTCCAAAGGAAAAATGCTTTACCAGGATTATTCAAAGCTGCATGTTAAAGCAGCGGGCAGCTTGTTTTTACCAACCAACGAAGTGTATGCAGGAGTGGATATAAAGATGAATGAACATTTCCTCTATGGATTTGATACAGCTTTGTACAAATACAGTAAAAAAGATGTTCGCCAGCAGTTCCAGGATCTTTCCGCCACAATCGGCATCCGAAATACCAAGGTAGGAGAGTATGGCATCAGCTATAATCCAAGCCTGCAGTTCAGCAATTTTACAAACATAAACAGGCTTACAGAAACCTCTTTTATTTTAAATGCACCGCTGCAAAAACAATTTGGCGAAGCCTTTGCCTTTAAGCTGGAAGGCAATGCCGATATTACATCTTACACGACAAAAAACCTCATGCCCAATAATGTAAAGATCAATAACAATGTTTTCTCAGTATCTCCTTCACTAATTTTTTCTACGCCACGTGTAAGTATCAATGGAGGCATAGCACCAACCTGGGATAATGGCAAATTTGTATGGCTGCCCAATGTATATGCCGAAGCATTCATTGCAGAAAATGTTTTTGCGTTCCAGGCAGGATGGGTGGGACACATCACTAAAAATACTTACCGAAACCTATCGGAAATGAATCCATATCTAGCGCCCGTTACTTCGCAGCTGAATACAAAGGAGATTGAATATTATGGAGGAATAAAAGGTACACTGGGCAAGCATTTCAACTTTAATGCGAAAGCTGGTTATATTACTTACACCAATCTGCCCTTCTTAATTAATGATACCGCAACTGATGGTAAAGCATTCGTAGTAAGCAATGAAACTAAAGTGAATAATTTCAGGATACATGGTGATGTAAGCTATGTAAGCAAAGAAAAATTTACCGTGAGTGCCGGTATTACTTACAATGGATATGTGGGCATGAAGAGCAATGCAAAAGCCTGGAATAACTTGCCGCTTGAGTTTACCAGTTCTTTACGCTGGTGGGCATTCAAGCAGGTATTGCTGAAGGCTGATTTTTATGCATACAGCGGCAGTTTCTATCTTGCAAAAGGAAATGTGGCAAAGGCCTTCAAGCCGGGATCTGACCTGAGTGCAGGGATAGAATTCAAGATCAATAAAACCTTCAGTGCCTGGTTTGATGTGAATAATATTTTAAATGATAAGTATGAGCGCTGGCATAATTATCCCGTGTATGGTTTGAATTTGTTGGGAGGGGTGAGGGTTAATTTTTAGAAAATAAGTATAGTTGAAAATTTCGGTTGGCATATATGCCAACCGTTTTTTTTGTCCAGGCATCAAAAAAATGGCGACATCGTTGCATCGCACTCTTGTACGGCATATCTTTGCGCAACATCAGACTGCAATGCAAAAACAAATCGCTTCTTATCTTTTTCAGCATAAAACCTGCCCGTTACCCGGGGTGGGTACATTATCCGTTACCAATTCGGGTGCTGAATCTGATTTTACGAATAAGGCATTTACAGCACCAAAATCTGCTCTTCATTTTGAGCAGAAAGAAACCGATGCAACCGGTTTACTGAATTATTTATCTGCAACAACAGGTGCCGACAAATATGAAGCTACTGAAGCACTCAGTCATTTTTGCGATAACCTGAAACAGCAAATAGCCAATCAGGCAGGTGTTTCGTTGAATAGTATTGGAAGTTTTTCTGTGGATGCTTCCGGTACAATCAATTTTATACAAGAGGAATTACCCACAGCATTTGAGCAACCTGTCTTTGCCGAAAGGGTGGTACATCCTGATGCAGAGCACCAGATATTGGTGGGAGATAAGGAAACGACCAACACAGTAATGACCGAACTGCTTGCACCTAAATCAGCAACAAAGGACCGCTGGTGGATATGGGCTATTTTGTTGGGTATAATTGGTATTGCAGCAATATTTATTTATTTCACCCTGTTTAATGGCACAACTGCATTTGGCAATGCTATAAATTATATTCATTCATGATCCACTATACCGCTTGCCCCATCTGCATCAGCAATAATATACAGGAACAACTTTCAGCAAAAGACTATACCGTTTCTCAAAATATATTTTCCATCTGGCATTGTAATAACTGCACAGCCAGGTTTACGCAGGATGTGCCTGCACAGGATGCCATTGGTGCTTATTATGCTTCTGAGAATTATATTTCGCACAGCGATACAAAAAAAGGAATCATCAACAGTTTATACCACCTGGTGCGTAAAAGAACATTGGGCGGCAAGCGTAGATTGGTGATAAATGAAACTGGCATGGTTAAAGGAAGTATCCTGGATATCGGTTGCGGTACCGGTGCTTTTTTACAAACAATGAAAGAAGCAGACTGGAATATTACCGGCCTGGAACCAGACGTTGTTGCAAGAACAAAAGCTGCTGAATTATACAACATTCAACCGCAGGAGCCGGGTAAATTATTTGAATTGCCTGTTGCTTCTTTCAATGCCATTAGCATGTGGCACGTGCTGGAGCATGTGCATGAGTTGCATGCTTACATCAAACAGATTGCATACCTGCTTGCAGTAAACGGAAAAGCATTTATTGCAGTTCCAAATTATACCTCTAAAGATGCTGATATTTATAAGGAATTTTGGGCGGCTTATGATGTACCCCGCCACCTATACCATTTTTCGCCGCAAAGCATGGAAAATTTATTATCGCAGCATGGCTTAAAACTTAAAGCTGTAAAACCGATGTGGTTCGATAGTTTTTATGTGAGTATGCTGAGTGAGCAATATAAAAACGGCACGGGAAATATTGTTAAAGCGGTTTTCAATGGCTTTATATCCAACTTAAAAGCCTGGGGTAATACAAGGAAATGCAGCTCGGTTATTTATGTAATAAGCAAGTAGCAAAAATCCAATATCAAGTATCCAGAATCCAGTATCCGGAATTAATTAAACTTCAACTCGAACATTTTTGGCCAGCGCTTTCCGGTAATTAAGAATTTTTTTGTGGCAGAATCGTAGGCGATTCCGTTTAACACTTCATCACCAGGTTCTGGTATGTAATCCGGTGCAAACTTTTGAATAACTCCGGCCAAATTCATTTTTCCCACAACAAATCCACTTGCTGGATCAACTTTAATAATTTCATCTTTTTGATAAACATTTGCAAAAACAAAACCGTCAACATATTCAAGTTCATTCAGATCATATACCGGGCTCCCATTCTCTGTTACACTTATTGTACTCTTAAGTCTGAAATCATCCGCATTTACAAAAAAAAGTTTTTGGGTGCCGTCGCTTATAATAAGATCGCTGCCATTGTTGGTCAGTCCCCAACCTTCATAAGGCCAGTTAAAAGTTTTGATGGGTTTGTCAATATTGGCAACATCATACACATAAACGATATGACTTCGCCAGGTTAACTGGTAAATTTTATCTTTAAAAATGGTAATGCCTTCTCCAAAAATAGAATCAGTACCCATCATGTGTTTCTTTTCAACCTTACCGGTTTTATAATCTGTTATTCTTAATGAGGAAGTTTTAAAATCACCCGTCCCTTCGTATAATTTACCATTGTGAAATTCAAGTCCTTGAGTATAGGCAACAGTATCGTGAGGGTATTCGGCTGCAACCGTATATGAAATGACTGGTATTTTGGGAACCAATACTGTAGGATCTTCATATTTCTTATCCGGATTACCGTTACATGCTGCCAATAGTACCAGACTGAGTATTGCTGAATATTTTCTCATTTTTTCAAAATATGGACAAAAATAGGGAACTGTTTTGTTGCAACAGCTCCCATGGCTTAAAAGAATGCAAATATTTAGTTAAGCCTGTCGTTTAAATTCAGTTTTACGGTAATGAATATTCCTTTCTTCCAGGTAATTGAGTATAAAATTAAAGCAGGTTTCATCTTTTCCCACCAGTTCAGGAGGAAAAACACCTTTCTCAGTGAAGAGTTTTTCCACCAGCATATTCAATGCTGCCGTGCAGGTATATCCTGTGGTGCGGCTCATTGATGAGGTTTGCGTTGCCGCATCATATTCATCGTACAAATCGTAGCATATTGTTTTTGCTGCATCGCTTACTTTTATCTGCATTAAAGTAAACTCGGCTTCGTTTTCTGCCGGTTTCCACTGGTCAAATAAAAGCGAAGAAGTGAATTCCATTGGAGAGATCTGTTGTCCTTTAAAATTTACAGGAGTTGTATTTAAGAAACCCGCTTTAATCAATCCCTTCATCAGGTCGATATGCCCTGGGTAACGCAGTGTCTTTTCTTTCATATGGGGAATATGGCCCATCGTAAATAAAATAGAACGTAATCCATCTGTGTTAAAAGATTCCAGCGTTCCCACATTTTCAAAATCTATCAGTTCTGCATCGCTCAATGCAGGCTTCGTTACAATATGACTGTTCTCTACATATCGTGCCGGCCTGGTATACTCTTCCAGCACATCAATAGGAGAGAAGGGCGCTTTGTATTCAAACGGGTAAACCCGTTTCTTTGGCAGCCCGCCAACCATGCACTCAAAGTCAGTTATCTGCATCCGTTCATTGTGATAACCTAAAATTAAATTGCTCATACCCGGTGCTACGCCGCAATCAACAATGGCAGTTA
>Ga0302322_100004015_pt1 | contig 12723 bp, 7 predicted proteins | sample Fen_T0_2_FD_203757 | JGI IMG/M metagenome (GOLD analysis project Ga0302322, IMG submission 203757) | Peat permafrost microbial communities from Stordalen Mire near Abisko, Sweden - Fen_T0_2 | ecosystem: Environmental > Terrestrial > Soil > Wetlands > Permafrost | place: Sweden: Abisko...
TACCTCCGGCGTGATGGACACCAGCTCGGCCAGGTGCCCGGTGGCCCGCTCGAACGCCTCCTGGGTGGCCAGGTCCTCGAGGTCGCCGACGTGCGCGGACAGCCAGGCGTACCGGCCGGACGCGACGCAGAACGTGTTCTTCAGGTCGCCGCCCACGGCGAGGGCGGGCCGCACCGGCACGGGCAGCGACACCGGCAGCGGCGCGTAGCCGCGCGAGCGGCGCAGCGGCAGCTCCTCGCCGTCGACGACGGCGAGGACCGAGTCGTCGCAGGGCACGTGGATCGGCCGGTCGTGCCGCAGCCAGGCGTCCGCGATGCCGGCGAGGCGCGTCACGGCGGCGTCGTCGTCCGTGACGATCGGCTCGCCGGCGAGGTTGGCGCTGGTCAGGACGAGGACGCGCGGGCCCGGCGGGTCGTCGGGAAGGCCCAGCAGCAGGTGGTGGAGCGCCGTGGGCGGGAGCATGACGCCGAGATCGCCGAGCCCGGGGGCGACCGCGTCGGCGACGAGGCGCGTCGCCCCCGCCCGGCGCCGGACCAGGACGATCGGCGCCCGGCTCGAGGTGAGCAGCCGCGCCTCGACGTCGTCCACGTGCGCGACGGCCCGGGCGGTCGCCAGGTCGGGCACGAGGACGGCGAACGGCTTGTCGCCGCGCCGCTTGCGCTCGCGCAGGCGCCGGACGGCGTCCGGGTCGCCCGCGTCGCACGCCAGGTGGTAGCCGCCGAGACCCTTCACCGCGACGATCCGCCCGGCGGCGAGCAGGGCCCGCGCCTGAGTGAGCGCCACCTCCCCGACGGTGCTGCCCGGCACCAGGTCCAGCGTCGGCCCGCAGTCGTGGCAGGCGATCGGCTGGGCGTGGAAGCGCCGGTCGGCGGGGTCGGTGTACTCGGTCCGGCAGCGGTCGCACAGCGGGAAGGCCGCCATCGTCGTGCGCGGCCGGTCGTAGGGCAGCCCGGTCACGACGGTGAAGCGCGGGCCGCACGCGGTGCAGGAGATGAACGGGTGGCGGTACCGCCGGTCCGCCGGGTCGGTCAGCTCGGCGAGGCAGTCCGCGCAGGTCGCGACGTCCGGCGGGACGAGCGTGCGCGCGCCGCCGGTGCCGGCACCCGTACCGCCCACCGGGGCCTCCTCCGACGCGCCGATGACGAACCCGGTCTGCGGCCACGTCGGGACGTCGTCCCACTCGAGCTGCTCGACGCAGGCCAGCGGCGGCGCGTCGTCGCGCACCCGGCGGCAGAACGCCTCGACGTCCACCCGCTCGCCCTGCACCTGCGCGAGCACGCCGTCGGCGTCGTTGCCCACCTCGCCGGCCAGCCCCAGCTCGCTGGCCAGGCCGTAGACGAACGGCCGGAACCCGACCCCCTGGACGACGCCGCGCACCCGCACCCGGCGCCGCACCAGCCTGCTGCCCGCCGGGGCGGCAGCGACCGAGGCACCGGCGTCGGGACGCCGCGTGGACGGCGCCGTCATCGGGCGACCTCGGCCAGCACCTGGTCGACGACCCGCTCCAGGCCGGCTGCCACCGCGGGCGTGAGGTCGGCGCCCGGCTCGGTCGAGGCCGCCTCGACGAGGAACACGACGACGTCCCGCGGGTAGGCCTCCCCCAGCAGCCAGCGGCCGACGGCGAGGGCATGGCTCCAACGGAAGGAGTGCTGATCGACGCCGTGGGCGGGTGGCAGCTCCGCGAGCTCCTGCCCGGGCACCCGGACGACCGTGCCGGGCGCTGCGCCGCTGAGCGCGGCGTCGACGACGACGACCTTGGCCCGGCCGCGCATCCTGAACGCCACGTCCATCCCGGCGGTGCCCGCGTCCGCGAGCTCCACGTGCCCGGGCACGCCCCGCTCCTGCAGTCGCCGGATGACCAGCGGCCCCACCGCGTCGTCCCCGCGCAGCAGGTTGCCGCACCCGACGACGAGGACGGGCGCCTCAGCTCCGGCGTTCGTGGACTTCGGCGTGGTCATGGGCTCACCCGCCTCCTCGATCGACCGTCCTCCTGGAGGTGTCGCCGCGTCATCCGATGGAGCACGGCGATTCGCGTCGTCCGGCTGTTGGACCGCGGCGGTCCCAGCGGCGCAAGCGCATTTGGTCCCCCTTTACGGGCGGAGAACTTTGGACTCTTTCGGGACGAAGTCTTCCACCCTGCGCGAAAAGCTCTTATCGTTCCGAATGACCTCGGTCGACGGCGATGGGGGACGTCAGTGATCCGTGCTGTGACCAGACCGGAGAACGCCCACCAGGCGCGCCTGCTGCGCCTCCTGCGTGACACCGGCCCCCGTTCCCGGGCCGAGCTGGGCGAGGCCGTGCTCCTGTCCCGCTCCAAAGTGGCGGTCGAGCTCGACCGGCTCACCGAGCTGGGACTCGTCCAGCCCCGGGGGCTCGCCGCCTCCCGGGGCGGACGGCGGTCCCACCTGGTCGCCCTCGGCGACGGGCTGCGCTTCGCCGGCATCGACATCGGCGCCACCAGCATCGACGTCGGCATCACGGACGCCCAGCTGCGCCTGCTCGCGCACGCCGCCGTCGATTTCGACGTCCGAAGGGGGCCCGGGGCGGTGCTGGACCAGGCCCTCGACCTGCTCGAGAAGCTGCGCTCCGACGGCTGGGCGCCGCAGCTGCACGGCGTCGGCGTCGGCGTGCCCGGGCCGGTGAGCCAGCTCGAGGGCGCGCCCGTCTTCCCGCCGATCATGCCCGGCTGGAACCACTTCCCGCTGCGGGACACCCTGGCGGCCACGCTCGGCACAACCGTCATGGTCGACAACGACGTGAACATCATGGCGCTCGGCGAGCTGCACGCCGGCACCGCCCGCAGCGTCCGCGACTTCCTGTTCATCAAGGTGGGCACGGGGATCGGGTGCGGGATCGTCATCGACGGCCAGGTGCACCGGGGAGCCGGCGGGTGCGCCGGCGACATCGGGCACATCCGGATCGAGGACGCCGGTCCCACCTGCACCTGCGGCAACGAGGGCTGCCTGGAGGCGTTCTTCGGCGGCGCGGCGCTGGCCCGGGACGCCGAGGCGGCGGCGCGGTCGGGCCGCTCCCCCGTGCTGGCCGACCTGCTCGCCCGCCGGGGCGCTCTCACCGCCGTGGACGTCGGTGAGGCCGCCGCCGCGGGCGACCACGGCGCCGTGACCCTGATCCGGGACGGCGGCGAGCGGCTCGGTTTCGCGCTGGCCACGCTGGTCAGCTTCTTCAACCCGGCCATGGTGGTCATCGGCGGCGGGGTGGCCGGGCTGGGCCACCGGTTGCTCGCCGAGATCCGCGGCGTCGTCTACCGGCGGTCGTTGCCCCTGGCCACCGGCAACCTCCCCATCGTGCTGTCCGAGATGGCCGAGCGCGCCGGCGTGGTCGGCGGCGCCCGGCTCGTCTCCGACACCGTCTTCAGCGCCCGCTGACCCGATGGAGAAGGAGAAGGCGATGGACGCTCCGCTGCTGCAGATGCGCGGCATCGTCAAGCGCTTCCCGGGCGTGCGCGCGCTCGACGGGATCGACCTCACGGTCCGCGCCGGCGAGGTGCATTGCCTGCTCGGCCAGAACGGCGCCGGCAAGTCGACGCTCATCAAGGTGCTCTCCGGCGCGCACCGGCCGGACGAGGGCGAGATCAGCTGGCTCGGCCGCCCGGTCACCTTCGGCCGGCCCACCGACGCCCTGCGCGCGGGCATCGCGACCATCTACCAGGAGCTCGACCTCGTCGAGGGGCTCTCCGTCGCGGACAACATCCACCTCGGGCGCGAGCGTGCGCACCTCGGCTGGGTGGACCGGCGGGGCCAGCGCGCGGCCGCGCGCGAACTGCTGCAGCGTCTGGGCCACGGCGAGATCGGCCCGCGCCGGGAGGTGGGCCGGCTCTCCGCGGCGGCCCGGCAGGTCGTGAGCATGGCGCGAGCCCTGGCGCACGACGCCCGGCTGCTCGTGATGGACGAGCCGTCGGCGGCACTGGCCCACAACGAGGTCGACAACCTCTTCCGGGTCATCGGCGAGCTGACGGCGTCCGGGGTGGCCGTCGTGTACATCTCCCACCGGCTGGAGGAGATCCGGCGCATCGGCGACGTCGTCACCGTCCTCAAGGACGGGCGCACGGTCGCCACCGGCCTGCCCGCCCGCACGACTGCCACCCGGGAGATCGTCGGCCTGATGACGGGCCGGTCCGTGGAATACGTCTTCCCCCCGCGCCCGGAGCCATCGGCGCCCCTCGACCCGTTCCTCGAGCGGTCCGCCGAGCGGTCCGCCGAGCCCTCCCCCGAGCCGGTACTCGCCGTCGAGGCCCTGAGCCTCAAGGGCTCGTTCGCGGACGTCAGCCTCACGGTCGCGCCCGGCGAGATCGTCGGTATCACCGGCCTCGTCGGGGCGGGCCGGTCGGAGCTGCTCGAGACGATCTACGGCGCCCGACGCCGCAGCGGCGGCACGGTGGCGGTGCAGGGACGGCGGCTGCGGCCCGGGTCCGTCGTCACCGGCGTCGCCGCGGGCCTCGGCCTGGCGCCCGAGGAGCGCAAGTCGCAGGCCCTGCTGCTGGACCGGCCCGTGGGGCACAACATCTCGCTGGCCACCCTGAGCCGCTTCGCCCGGCTGGGCTGGCTCGACCGCCGCGGCGAGGCGGCCGCGACCCGCCGGTCCGCCGTCGAGCTGCAGGTGCGCCCGCCCGACGTCGACCGCCTGGTACGCACCCTGTCCGGCGGCAACCAGCAGAAGGTGGTGCTCGCCCGCTGGCTGCTGGGCTCGACGCGGCTCCTGCTGCTCGACGAGCCCACGCGCGGCGTCGACGTCGGCGCCCGGGTGGAGATCTACGGCCTCGTCCGGCGGCTGGCCGACGAGGGCCTGGGCGTGCTGCTCGTCTCCAGCGAGGTGCCGGAGGTGCTGGGGCTGGCCGACCGGGTGCTCGTGATGCGCGACGGCCGGATCATCCACCAGGCGCGCGCCACGGACCTCGACGAGCACGCGGTGCTGGACCTGCTGATGGAAGGGAGTGCGGCATGAGCGAGCGGACCGTGCCGGCGGCCACCACCGACGTCACCGCGGAGCGGGCCGGCCCCGACGCCTGGTGGCGCCGGGTCCAGGTGACCAACCTCGGGCTGCTGATCGTCCTGGTGCTGCTCATCGCGGTCGGCACCGCGACGAGCGACACCTTCCTCACCGGCAGCAACCTGCGCAACATCCTGGTCAGCTCGTCCGTGATCGGCGTCGTGACGGTCGGCGCCACGTTCGTCATCATCGGCGGCGGCATCGACCTGTCCGTCGGCGCGCTGGTGGCGCTGGCCTCGGTGTGGGCCACCACGCTGCAGACGCAGTCCTACGGGCCCGGGGTGATGGTGCTCTGCGCGCTGCTCGTCGGCGCCGGCGCCGGGCTGGTCAACGGCGTCCTCATCGCCTACGGGCGGCTGGTGCCGTTCATCGTCACGCTCTCCATGCTGGTCGGTGCGCGCGGGCTGGCGGCCCGGCTCGCCGAGAACCGGACACAGCTGGTCAACCAGCAGTCGATCAAGAACATCGCCACGACGGACGTCGCCGGCGTGCCGCTGCTCGTCGTCGTCCTCGCGCTGGTCGGCGTGGTCGGCTGGCTGCTGCTGAACCGGACGACGTTCGGGCGCCGGGTCGTCGCGGTCGGCGGCAACGCCGAGGCCGCGCGGCTGGCCGGCATCGACGTCCGGCGGGTCACGCTGTGGCTGTACGTGCTGTCCGGCGTCTGCTGCGGCATCGCCGCGGTAATGATCATGGCCCGGACGACGACCGGGTCCAGCACGCACGGCCAGCTCTACGAGCTGGACGCGATCGCCGCCGCGATCATCGGCGGCACCCTGCTGTCCGGCGGGCGCGGCACCGTCGTCGGCGCCCTGCTCGGCGTCGGCGTCTTCACCACGATCACGAACATCTTCATCCTCAACAACCTGTCCACCGACGTCCAGAACATCGCCAAGGGAGCGATCATCATCGGCGCCGCCCTGCTCCAGCGCCGGACCGTCCGCAGCACGTCCTGATCCGACCGCACCTCCTGATCCGACCGCACCTGCTCGTCCGACCGCACCTGCTCGTCCGTCCGCAGAACTCTGACCGGAAAGGTGTGTCCGCCATGCCCGAGAACAGCTCCAGCCAGCTCCTGGGACGACGTCATCTGCTGTTCGGCGCCGGCGCGCTCGGCGCCGGGGCGGCCCTGTCGGCCTGCACCAGCAACAGCCCCGCGACGTCCGGCTCGGCCGCCCCGGCGGCGGCCACGTCCGGCGGGTCCGGGGGCGGCGGGTCGCAGGCACCCGGCAAGGCGGTCACGATCGGCTTCTCGGCGCCGGCCGCCGACCACGGTTGGATCGCGGCGATCACCACCAACGCCAGGAGCCAGGCCGGCAAGCACAGCGAGGTCACCCTGCAGGCCGTCGAGGGCAGCAACGACGTGAACCAGCAGATCAGCCAGGTGCAGACGCTGCTGGACAAGAAGGTCGACGCCCTGGTCATCCTGCCGTTCGACGGCAAGGCACTCACCGAGATCGCGATCAAGGCGATGGAGGCCGGCATCCCCGTCATCAACCTGGACCGGGTCTTCGCCTCGCCGCGCGGCTCGCGCACCTGGATCGGCGGCGACAACTACGGCATGGGCGTGGCCGCCGGCCGATACATCGGCGAGCAGCTCAAGGCCAAGGGCGTGGCCGCCCCGGTGATCGCGGAGATCCAGGGCATCGCCAACCTGCCCCTGACCCAGGACCGCTCCAAGGGCTTCGCCGACGCGCTGGCCACGTACGGGCTCAAGGTGAGCCGGCAGGTCTCGGCCGAGTTCACGGTCGAGTCCGGCCAGAAGGTCACCGCGGACCTGCTCCAGGCCGCACCCAAGCTCGACGCCGTCTGGAACCACGACGACGACCAGGGCGTCGGCGTCCTGGCCGCGATCGACCAGGCGGGCCGCAAGGAGTTCTTCATGGTGGGCGGCGCCGGGTCCCGCAATGCGATGGACCTGATCAAGGCCGACTCCGGCGTCCTGAAGTGCACGGTCACCTATCCCCCGACGATGGCCGCGTCCGCGATCAACCTGGCCCGGCTGGTGGCCCAGGACAAGGGCATGGGCGACCTGGTGGAGAACGAGATCCCGGCGTCCATCACCCTCGCCAGCGCGACCGTGACCAAGGAGAACGTCGACCGGTACCTGCCGCTGGGCTTCGCCTCATGAGGGCGGCGCCGCCGCGGCTCGGCGTCGGTCTCGTCGGGTACGCGTTCATGGGGGCGGCCCATTCCCAGGCCTGGCGCACGGCGGGGCGGTTCTTCGACCTGCCGCGCACCGTCGACCGCGCCGTGCTCGCGGGCCGGGACGCCGCGGCGGTCGCCGCCGCCGCGGACCGGCTGGGCTGGCGCAGCACCGAGACCGACTGGCGGCGCGTCGTGGAGCGGGACGACGTCGACCTCGTCGACGTCTGCACGCCCGGGGACAGCCACGCCGAGATCGCGATCACCGCGCTACGGGCCGGCAAGCACGTGCTGTGCGAGAAGCCGCTGGCCAACACGGTCGCCGAGGCCGAGGCGATGGCGGTCGTCGCGGCGGAGGCGGCCGCGCGCGGCGTCCGGTCCATGGTGGGCTTCAACTACCGGCGGGTGCCGGCGCTGGCGCTCGCCCGGCAACTGGTGGCGCAGGGGCGGCTCGGCGAGATCCGGCACGTGCGGGCGGTCTACCTGCAGGACTGGATCGTGGACCCGCAGTTCCCGCTGGTGTGGCGGCTGCAGCGCGAGCGGGCCGGGTCGGGTGCGCTCGGGGACATCGGGGCGCACATCGTCGACGCCGCGCAGTTCGTCACCGGCGCCCTGATCACCGGCGTCAGCGCCGTCACCGAGACGTTCGTGAAGCGCCGGCCGCTGCTCGCCGCGACGGCGGGCGGGCTGTCCGCCAGCGGTGGCACCGAGCTGGGCGACGTGACCGTGGACGACGCCGCGCTGTTCACCGCCCGGTTCGACGGCGGCGCCCTCGGCAGCTTCGAGGCGACCCGCTTCGCCACAGGACGCAAGAACGAGCTGCGGATCGAGGTCAACGGCAGCGCTGGCAGCCTCGTCTTCGACTTCGACGCGATGAACGAGCTGCACTTCTACGACGCCGCCCCCGGTGACGACCTCGCCAACGATCTTGCCGGCTTCACCCGGATCCAGGTGACCGAGCCGTCGCATCCGTACATGGCCGCGTGGTGGCCCCCGGGCCACCTCATCGGCTACGAGCACACCTTCACCCACGAGGTCGTCGACCTGCTGCGCGACCTGGACGCGGGCCGCGACCCCGCCCCGTCCTTCGCCGACGGGCTGCAGGTGCAGCAGGTGCTGGCCGCCGTCGAGGCGTCCGCCGCCGCCGGGAGCAGGTTCACCCCCGTCGCCGGGGACACCAACGAGAGAGAGGGCTGATCATGCCGCGTCCGGTCACGCTGTTCACCGGCCAATGGGCCGACCTGCCGTTCGAGGAGGTCGCCCGGCTGGCGGCCGGGTGGGGGTACGACGGGCTGGAGGTCGCCTGCTGGGGCGACCACCTCGACGTCGTCCGGGCCGCCGAGGACGACGCCTACGCGCGGGGGCGCCGGGAGATCCTCGAGAAGCACGGCCTCGGGCTGTGGGCGATCTCGAACCACCTGGCGGGCCAGCTGGTGTGCGACGACCCCATCGACGAGCGGCACCGCGACATCGTCGGGGAGCGCATCTGGGGCGACGGCGACCCCGAAGGCGTCCGCGGGCGCGCGGCAGAGGAGCTGAAGGCGACGGCCCACGCAGCGCGGGCGCTCGGCGTCGACGTCGTCGTCGGCTTCACCGGTTCCAGCATCTGGAAGGCGGTGGCGATGTTCCCACCCGCCTCGGCGGACTTCGTGGCCCGCGGCTACGCCGACTTCGCCGACCGCTGGAACCCGATCCTCGACGTCTTCGACGGCGTCGGCGTCCGGTTCGCGCACGAGGTGCACCCGTCCGAGATCGCCTACGACTACTGGACGACGGCTGCCGCCCTGGACGCGATCGGGCACCGCCCGGCGTTCGGGCTCAACTGGGACCCCAGCCACTTCGTCTGGCAGGACCTCGACCCGGTGGGCTTCCTCTGGGACTTCCGGGACCGGATCTACCACGTGGACTGCAAGGACGCCAAGCGCCAGGTCGGCAACGGGCGCAACGGCCGGCTCGGGTCGCACCTGCCCTGGGCGGACCCGCGCCGCGGCTGGGACTTCGTCTCGACCGGTCACGGCGACGTCCCGTGGGAGGCCTGCTTCCGGATGCTCAACACCATCGGCTATGGCGGCCCGATCTCGGTCGAGTGGGAGGACGCCGGGATGGACCGCCTCGTCGGCGCGCCCGAGGCGCTCGCCTTCGTCCGGCGGATGGCGTTCGACCCGCCGTCCGCCGCCTTCGACGCCGCCTTCAGCTCCCGCTGACGGGCAGGAGGGCGACCGGCAGGAGGGCTGCGGCGAAGGTCACGGCGAGCCTGCTCCGGGTGACATATCGGTCAGCCCCTCGCCTCTGTAACACGCACGTTCCCCAGAGTTCACTTCAGCGCACGGCATCAGTGCCCGAGGACCGGGTCCGGCCAGGGACCTACCGCGTAAGAAACCCGTCGGGCATGACGGATAGTCGAGCCATGTCTCGTCCACAGAGCACCGCGATCGCCCTGCGTCTGGCACAGCTCGGGCTCCCCATGCCCGCGAGCCTGGAGGACTCCGAGTCGGTCCGACTGGTCCGACCGGTCCTCGCGCGCCAGCGCGAGCTGAGCCGGCGGCTCTCCGACCGCCTCTGCGCGGCCGACGCGCGCATCCAGGTCTTCCTCGACGACTACCTCCTCGACACGGGCGTCCAGCCGCAGCTGCCGCGCCGCACCCTCGTCCTCGACGAGCCGGGCCTGGCCCGCGAGCTCTCCCTGCCCCTGGACGGCGACAGCTTCCGCTCCCCGCTGCTCAGCAGCTACCGGGTGGCCAATGGGGTGCTGCACAACCCGGCGAACGACCGCCGCACCACCGTGGGGGTGTTCCACATCGCGGAGGGCGGCCTGCCCATCCCCGACGACAAGATCGCAGCCCCCAAGGAGGTCTTCGGGCAGCTGCTCGCGCGCGCCTTCGAACCGCCCCAGGCCGACATGGTGCTGCCCTACACCTCCGGCGAGCCCGACCCGGCGGCCTGCTTCGCCTCGCTGTACCTGCGTCCGCTCGTGCTGCCGGAGGTGCCGGGCTACATCCGCGAGAAGCGGATGGAGACGCGGTTCGTGGTGCCCGGCGGTCTCGTGGCCAACCTCGACTTCGTCGAGGGCATCTTCGGGAACGGCGGCGACCCCTACCTGCCGGAGAACGACGCCTCGCTGGCCCCGGTCACGTGGACCGGCCACACCGGTCTCGTCGTCCTGGCACCGCACCTGACGAAGGTGACCAAGAAGGAGCTCGGCCTCCCCCCGATCGCGGAGGCCACCGACCGGCAGCGTCGCGACGGGATGTGCTGGGACGCCGAGGACGAGCTCTACAACGGCGGCCGGGCCTTCAAGATCTGCGCGCGTGACGCCCGCGGCGTCGTGGTAACGGTCATCGCCGACACCTACTTCGGCTATTGCAAGAAGGAGATCAAGACCCAGATCTCCTACTCGGCGAACCTGTTCGGCAACGCCGAGGAGGAGCACGCCGGCGGTGCGCTCGTCTTCCCCTCCTGGGACCTGGGCCAGGAGTTCACGGAGACCTTCAGCGACGGCTGGACGCTCGAGGAGGTCCTCGCGCGCGACCCGGAGCGGTTCGTCGTCCAGCCGGAGGGCCACGCCCTCGACCGCCGGCTGCCGCACGTGGTGCTGGTGCCGGGCGGTGCGCACTACTCGCTGCGGCCCCTGCGGGTGACCTGGTCGGACGTCGACGGGCAGGAGCACGAGATCCCGCTGCGTCACGGCCAGGTGTACGTCGGCCCGAACGGCTACCGGGTGGAACTGGTCCAGGACCCGCACGACCGGACGGCGTGGACGCTCGTCGGCACCGACCCGCGGGCCACGTCCTGCCACAAGCCGGCGACGGTCTCCGGCGGCGGCAAGTCGGAGATCTCCAAGGCGATCACCGATGCGATCATCGTCGGGGCGGAGTACATCGCCGACTTCGAGGCCGACATGGACCAGGTGGCCGCCGTCCTCGCCCGGGACTGCTCCGCCCGCTTCGCCGACCCCGCGCGCAACTACCGGGACAATCGCTCGATCCTCTCGGACAAGCGCTCCCTCGGGTCGGTCATCAAGCTCCTGACGCCCTCCCGCGCGGAGTACAACGCCGAGTACAACGCCTGGCTTGAGAGCGTGCCGCACTACATCAAGGAGCTCGTCTACGTCGTCAAGCGCTCCTATCGGCCCGAGTGGGGCGAGGACTGGCGCTCGCAGTTCAGCGTGGCCGAGATCGACGGCCGCCCGGGCAACCGGCTGCGCCTGGCCGACGGCGACAAGATCGTCGTCAGCCGGTTGCGGATGGGGTTCAACGCCGACGGCTCCTGGCGCCTGTTCAGCCTGCGCCACGACTTCGCGCCCGCGGTGAAGGTGCAGACCCAGGACGACATCACAGCCTCGACAGTGGTGCCCGGCACGAGCCTCGGGCTGGACCCGCAGCGCTCGTACAAGGTCGTGGACAACTGCGAGAACCTGCTGTTCCAGCGCCCCGACGACGCGATCCACCGTGGCTACGACCGGCAGGCCGAGCGGGACATCGCCGGGCCCGGCGTCTTCCTGTCCAACTTCCAGCCGCTCACCCGGGACGACGTCACCGCGATGCGCGACGACGTGGTGGCGTTCAGCGCCTTCAGCGACCCGATGGCGCGGCTGCTCGGCGGGTTCGCCGACGCCGCCCCGGGCGCGGACGGCGGGGCGGACGGCGGGTCCCCGGGGTACGTCGTCAGCTCGGCCGACGCGCGCCTGGTCGACGGCAAGCCGTCGAAGAACCCGCGCTACCTGCAGCAACGCCCCGACCGGGCCGACGCGGGGCGCACCGCCGTGGCGGCGCTGTCGTCCCGGCTCCTGCGGCGGATGTCGGCCGACGCGCCCCTGACGCTCCCCGTGGACGTCGTCGCGGCGGGCCGCCGCAACAACCCGCCGGACGGCGCGTCGCCGCCGTTGTGCTCCTACAACCCGCTGCATTACATGGAACTGCCCGAGCTGTTCATGGAGTTCATCGCGTCGATGACGGGCAAGTCGCCCTCGACGACGGGCGCCGGTTCGGAGGGGGCGCTGACGAAGGGTCCCTTCAACTGCCTGCCGACGGTCATCGACCTGAACGCGGCGCTGCTGTCGTACGTCTTCACCGGCTACGACGGCTGGGTGTCCGCCGCCGCGTACGTGGGCCCGCACGTGAAGGTCGAGCACGACTTCTCGCTGCTCGTGCCCGAGCTGTTCGCCCGGATGACGCCCCTGGAGCGCGACGCCCACCGGCTGATCGCCGAGGGTGCGCTGGAGCGGATGACGGACGTCGAGCACGACGGTCGGGTCGTGTCGGCCGGCCGGCTCGGTTACCGGATGACCGACCGCTTCGCCTCGAAGTACTTCGGCCGGATCTTCCTGCACCCCGACGCCGTCTTCACCCCCGAGATGCTTCGCCCCGAACTGCAGGACATGGACGTCTTCGCCGAGTCGATCGCCACGATCGTCGCGACCCACGAGCGGGTGGCACAGGCCCACCGGCGGGACGGCACGATCTCGCTGGCGGTCCCACCCCTGCGCGCCCTGTTGGAGATCATGGCCGACGGCGCGAGCGCCGAGGGCTGGACGCTGGACTCCCCGCAGTTCAGGGCGCTGTTCACCCGGGAGTC
>Ga0302322_100004016_pt1 | contig 12723 bp, 10 predicted proteins | sample Fen_T0_2_FD_203757 | JGI IMG/M metagenome (GOLD analysis project Ga0302322, IMG submission 203757) | Peat permafrost microbial communities from Stordalen Mire near Abisko, Sweden - Fen_T0_2 | ecosystem: Environmental > Terrestrial > Soil > Wetlands > Permafrost | place: Sweden: Abisko...
TACCATCATTAGACAATATCAGAAGTATCATTGTGATCAGTCCAAGTATTGCTCCCAATCCCAGAAATCCGTAACTACCTGTAATTACTGACACGTGAAGAGTAAGCCAGTATGATTTCAGGACCGGGACAAGGTTAGTTATTTCAGGATCCATAAAGCTCAGATGTGCAACCATCAGCGTCATTGAAGCAAGAACGGCAGTTGCTGAAAGAGAGAATGCTGATTTGCGACTGAAAATGAATCCTGCAAGAAGTGTAACCCATGAAATGAAAATCATTGATTCGTATCCATTGGTCATTGGCGAATGGCCTGCTATATACCACCTTAAACCAAGTCCGAGAGTGTGAAAAAGGAATCCCCCAAAAAGAAGCCATCCAAGGATTTTCACAAATAATGATTTTTCTTTTCTTCCCTTTATCACCATTGTAATCAGACCGATAAGCATTATCAGACCTATAGTTGCATAAAAAGGAAAGAGCTTTTCGAAAATATTCAGCTTATAATATAATAGCTCAATGTTTGTCCTTGATTTTGAAGGCAATTCGTACTTAGCGAACATCAGTTGATAGGAGCTTATCGATCCTTCTACCTGCCTGATTACTGCAATATTATTTGTCTGAAGAGCTTCTGCTAAAACCGGTATAATCCCCTTCAGATAAGCAGAATCTTCTTTGGTAACAGCTTTTTGAAGAGCAGCCTCCGGTGAGCCCCAGTCATGAGTGCCATCTTTTAAAGGGAATATTTTCATAAAATCTCCCTTGTAAATCATATAAACAATATTCACCCGTTCGTCGATTTTCATCAACTCCTTGTCCACTTTATTTCTGTCACCCGGTGCTTTTGCATAGGCAGCGTTTACTTCTGCAGATAGCTTATATGAACCATTCCCTTCCAGATTAACCAGTTCAGCAAACGAAGCAAGATTTCTGCCAATACCAAGCTTATTCTGAATATCCTTATTTGAAACCACAATCATCGGAACATCCTTCCAGTTATTAAAATCGAGATAAAGGCCCAGAAATACCTGCATTGAGGAAAGTCCCTGGAACTCATTCTCCCTTGTCACTTTACGAAGAATATCATTACTCAGCGTGAAAAGAGGTTTGGTCCTTCCCTTTTGATCCTGAACAAGCACTTTTCCAAACTCTTCTGCTACAGCCTTATCAGGAACCAGTTTCTGTGCATTTACATTCATAAATCCTGACAGAATCAGAATCAGAATGACAACAGGAACAGACTTTCGGATGTTTGATTGCCAGTGTCCTGCCGTTATGTTGCGGAACAGAGTGTCCTTACTTATCATTGCCAGAATTATAAAAAAGAAAAGAAGAGCATAGCCTGTATAAGTAACGAGCATACCAGCCATATCGTGATTAACTGAAAGGATGGTACCCTTTTCATCCTGATCGAAGGAAGATTGATAAAAACGGTATCCCTGATATTTAAGGATATTATTCATGAAGATCACAAAAGGCTTCTGAACATTACCGGCTTTATCGAGAAGTACAACATCGCTCTTATAGCCTGAAGGACTGCTTGACCCCGGATATCTCTCAAGAATAAAATCGTTTAACTTAATGCTGAAAGGAAGAGTTCTAACCTTTGATCCATAACTGATTTCTACTGTTTTGTCACCAATAGTACATGAGCCGGAACCAACTCTTCCATCTTCTTTGTCCCAGACATATACTGTGGACGATTCATTGCCATTATAAAGATTAAATATGAAAGCATTTTTTCCGGTGTTCTGTTCTGCGGGATTCACCCCTTCTGCTTTTCCATTTACTTCAGCAGCATTCGGAATAATCTTCGCCAGCACCAGGTCGTATTCCTTATTATTAATATTAATAGTCTTTTTATACTCGTCAGCTGTAGCAGAAGTCATCGAATATTTCGAAGAGTTCATATCAAGAATTTTGCCTCCAGTATCCTTAATTGAATATCCAATAAATTTTTCAGTTGAAAAACAGCTGTTCTGCTCTTCTCCTTCACGAATATGAATTGTGCCTTCCCATCCAAAATATCTTGTTATACCGGCACCGGCAATCATAAGTACGAATGAAAGATGAAAAAGGAAAACAGGAAGTTTTGATTTCTTGTAAAGTTTGAAAATTATCATTTGTCCGACAAGGTTTGCAGCCAGAAGCAGTAAGATCAATTCGAACCAGAAGCTGTTATAAACCGAATTGTAAGCTGCAGCAGAACCAAAATCATTTTCGATAAAGGTAGCAGCTGCCATTGCAAAGGCAAAAAGAAGGAATAAAACACCCATCAAAACCTTCGAAAAAAGAAACTTAATATACTTCATACTATTTATTTGTTTTATGTTTTTAAATTTGGTTTGAAGACTTTTTCAACCTTTCTCCGATATCTGAATCAACCTTTCCTTGTCCAGAATCTTAATTTTTGAAGAATCCGAATAAATTACTCCTGAATCCTCCAGTTCTTTTAAGATCCTTACAACACATTCCTTAGCCATTGAGGTCATCTCACCCAGTTCCTGCCTCGATAGTATCATATCATATTCGTCATTATTGAATACGTCGTTTGAAAAATATAATAAAACTTCAGCCAGTCTCCCCGACATTCTTTTCTGTGCCAGATTGACCATTCTGATTTGAGTTTTCAGCGATTTAACGCTGATATCTTCAATCAGACTCTCGGCGAATTCTCCATTAACCCTTACCAGCTGTTTAAAAATATCAAAACTTATAAAACAGGCATGCACTGTTGTTATTGCTGCCACAGAATATGTGTGACGTGAGTTTACATAGGCTCCCGGACCCATAATTAGCATACCTGGTAAGCCAATACTCATTATGAAATTTTTGCCTTTTAGTCCTTCCATATACATCTTGGCCATACCGTCAGCCAAAAATAATGCATTTGACGTTGGGGATCCTTGTTTCAACATAACTTCACCAGGTTTGAATGTTGCTTCATACCTGTTCTCGTTTATAAGAAGCATCTCACTTTTTGTCAGAAGCTGAAAATTCTTCCATCCAATGGAACAATTTTCACATTTATCAATAAGATTTTCACCTGACATATTCCTTTTTTTAAGGGGTTCAAAAATAGGTTTTTAATAATGATAGAAACCACAAATCTAATAAATATCACTATAATAATTGATATTTATCACAACAAGATACTATATCTGTCAACTTTTCATATCTCAAATATCATTTTTTATTGTTAATTTAATAACAGAGTTTTTATTAGCTTGCAGTACGAAACTTAACTAACATACCTGATATGAAAAACGCAATTAAACTATTTTCGGTCTTGCTTATCGCAGGATTTCTCGCAACCGGATGTAAAGGTCCTATGGGCTCTCCTGGCAAAGATGCCAATGAAAGCTGTATCCAATGTCATAATCCAGGTGTTGTAGATGCCAAAGCCACCGAGTTTGAATTATCCAAGCACTCATTTGGAGAAGCTGCCACAGAAGAAGCTGGAAATAATACCTGTGGCCCATGCCATTTATCAGAATCATTTAAAGATGTTTGCAAAAGAAACGTACCTTCAACATTTACCCTGAATGCCAGTACCGGCAAATATGCAAATGATTACGCATCTTCAACCAGTAAAGCATTTGGTGAAATCAACTGTTTCACCTGCCATGGTAATTTACATACTGTTTATGACTCTACCGACTTTAAACCACTTACTACAGTCGCTGCAGTTTCAATGACGATGTACAAAGGTGCCAAAACAATTGACCTTACCCAGGATGGCAGTATTAGCAATTTATGTGTTAAATGTCATCAGCCACGTCCTCTTACAACAAGTACCACTACTTCTAATGGTGACGTAATTGATTACGCTGCTCTGGTAACAAGCCCAACGGTCCTTTTCTATGACAATGCAGTGGGCAATGCCGCTCCAAACAAAGTCATCCCATCATACAGAACTCACGTACATTATGGTTCTGTTGGCGCAATTTTTGCCGGGCAGGGAGGAATCCAGTTCGCAGGAACCCAGACTTATACAAATTCAACTCACACAACTGCTGCTTCATGTATCGATTGCCACATGGCTCCTATGACAGGAAAAGCCGGAGGACATTCATTTTTTGCTAAAGGGAACTTTAACAGCTGTAATGTAACCGGTTGCCATTCATCAGCAGTAACAACCTCATCAACAACTTTGTGGGTTACACCAAGAACAGACATTCAGACACTTCTGAATTCATTGGCAACTAAAATAAACGCTGTTGGTGCAGGAACAGATATTTTACATTCCGAGCCAGATGCTACCTTAAATTTATGGGCTGGTTTGACAACCAAAAATTTTGACGGCTATCTAAACATTTACGATCCATCAACTAACCCTGCAGGTGTATGGAAGAATCCTGCAGCCTCTGGCAGCTGGACAACAGCTCAGAAAGCAACCAACACTGCTCTTCCAATTTTCCCATCTCTTAAGAATGTAACAATGGGGTCGATCATTAACTTCCAGATGTGCTTAAGAGAATACAGCCTTGGAATTCATAACTATAAGTATACAAAAGCGTTGCTTCAGAATTCGATCGAAGCTTTGACCGCTGCAGGATACTAGAAATAACCTAATAAATAGAAAGGCTGCTAGAAATAGCAGCCTTTTTTTATTTCATGTCGTTTCTAAAACCACTTAAAAACCGGTTGATAATTGATATTTATCATACCTAATTCTAATATCTATCAACAATCAATATCGCAAATAGCATATAATGTGTTAATAAAATAACAGGGAATTGTGTAACTTGCAAGTCGAATTCTTAACTAATAAACTTAATATGAAAAGCCTGATCAAATTATCATTATTTCTAATTCTTACGGGATTTATTCTCACATCGTGCGAAGGTCCTATGGGTCCTGCAGGTAAGAATGCGAATGACGTTTGTATTACATGCCATAACACGGCCAACATGGATACAAAAGAAGCTGAGTATCATTTATCAAAACACTATTTTGGTACATCAAGCTCAAGGAATACCAAATATTGTGCAAGATGTCACACCAGCGAAGGGTTTAAGGAAATAACAGCACAGGGCAAATATGTAGTGTCCAATGATATCCCAAATGGGACCAGGATCACCTGCCAGACTTGTCACAAACATGCGGCGTTTGACTTTGTTGATGACACAGCTACCTTTATTCTGAGAACCACAACTCCGATTGCTTTAAATTATAATGGCAATTCAACAACAACTGATTTTGGAAAGATCGACAACCTTTGTGTTACCTGTCACCAGATTCGTGGTGTAACTGCTGTTAACTGGACTGATGCGACTGTAACGCCCAGCGTTATCAAAACATTTAATCAGCTTCCTTTCTTCCCTCTTGACAATACAAAGGAAGGTACAACAGTTAAATTCCAGGTCGGAACAAACTTTTCAGTTCATGATGGAAACCAGTCAAATCTTTTTGCCGGGATCAACGGTTATGAGTATGCAGGAAAAACTTATACAAGAACATGGAAACACTCAACTAACGCATGTACCGATTGCCATATGAATACATATGACCCGGATACAAAAACCGGAGGTCACACATTGATAGTTAACAAAGCGGCTTGTACTGCATGCCATAGTGGTACAGATAAAATCACACCTGTTCAGAGTCTGATAGATGCTAAACGTATTGAACTTGCTGAACTTCTGACAACCAGAAAAGTATTCAAGAAATCTACAAACTCTTCTGGTGTAGTATCCTATTCAGCAGAACCAACTCACGACTTCCTTGGAACTTTATTCCCAACTACAGCGTCAGCAACAAAATATGCAACAGCTCTCGCAGGTGCTAACACCGTAAGCCCAACAACCGGTCTTGTAGTTTATGCAAATAACGTAACAATGGCTGTTGATGCTGATTTTGCTAACAGAATTGGTCGTGAATGGAAATACGGGGAACTGGGTGCAGCTTACAATTATGGCTACATCAACAGTGAATTATCACTTGGAGTTCACAACCCAACTTATGCATTACAGCTTTTACAGAATTCAATCGATTGGGTGAAAGCAAATTAATCAGAATACCTAAGATTATCTAACGAGTATAATGAAAAAGGCTGCCGGAAATGGCAGCCTTTTCTTTTAAATAAATTTCTATGAAACCTACTTTTTGAATGTCCTCATATAATTAACAACATTCCAGATATCATTATCGGCTAATTTACCTTCGTATTTTGGCATTTCACCTCTTCCGGTTTTTGTTTTGTAGAAATGATCCCCGTCTGTTTGTCCCTGGAAATCGGCTTTTGAAAAATCACCCGGGAATGTTTTAAGGGCCCTGGCTTTTACTCCGTCGCCAAGACCAGCTTTACCATGACAGGAAGCACAGTTTTTAGTATAAAGAGCAAGTCCTGCTTTTGCACTTGCATCACCGGTAGCTACCGGATTTTTCATAGATTTTGAATTAGCTGGTACAACCCATGGTTTAGGTTGTGCTGCCAATGTTGCACTAAATACTAAAACAGCAGCGCCTGCAAATAAAAGTTTCATTTTTTTCATAATAATATCGATTTAATTAGTGGAATAATTACAATAATCGTGCAGAAATCATTCTATTAATTTGAATTCATCCAAAGCTTTTTGTCATATAAAATATTCATACTTATAAGCCTGATTAAAACAAATATACAACGATCTCCGACAATGACAAACAAAAACAACCTAAATAGATTAGCTATTTTCATGATGTTTAGCAGTATTTAAAATATCGTTCAATAATATATCCATGAATAAAAAAAAAGGATTAAATTGCTGAAATAGTTACTGAAATTCTTTTCATGATTTTTGGACATTTTTTATCCTATACTCCACCAGAGATCAATACATTTTGCGGAGACCTGCTAAGAATGAAAAAACCGATTATCATTACTAATTTTCAATAAAAGAAGTTTTCTCAATATATTTTATTATTTATTTGAAAAGTAAATTTGACATGAAGGAGAAATTTTACAGAAGTATTAAAATTCCTGCATTTATAATTGCGATCTGTTTTACGCTGTTCGTCAGCTGTAAAAACCAGGAATCAGTTAAACCTGAAATAAAAGATGAAAAGAAAGCTATACAAAAATCAGATAGCATTAAGAGCGATAAGAAGGTTGAAGAATTTGCAGTAGAGGCTCCTCCATTTAGCGATGGTATATTTCCCTGTATGGATTGCCATGCAAACTTTCCGCCGAAACCTGAAAGGAGAATTCTTACTGAATGGCATGAAGATATATCCGGAATGTTTAATCATGACAGTGAAAATCGCTGGTGTCTCGATTGTCATGATCTTAAAAACAGAGATTATTTAAGACTTGCAAGTGGGAAATTACTGGATTTTAAGGAATCCTATAAGCTTTGCGGTCAGTGTCATGGTGAAAAATACAGAGACTGGAAAGTTGGGGTACATGGAAAGAGAATCGGGGAATGGAACGGCAAAAAGGAATACTTTCTTTGTGTTAATTGTCACAATCCTCATTCTCCAAAATTTAAAGAACTTACCCCGGAGCCTCCTCCTATCAGACAGGAAGATATTAAATAGATTTACTTATTGAAGATTAGCAAAAATGAAAAAAGGAAATTCAAGAAGGTCGTTTATAAAGAATGTTTCATTGGCAACAGTCTCAACTATTGCACTTTCTGGTTGCGGGTCAAAAGCTTTTGAAGATTTTCTTCAGCAAAACTTCAGGACACTGACAAAGAAGGAAAAAGATGAAATAGTTAAAAACCTGGAACTAAAATACAAGGAACAGTACGGAAAAGAATTTCATGTATCGGATGAAGGGGCAATAGACGGAACCTTATTTGGATATGCCCTCGACCTGTCGAGGTGCGTAGGATGCAGAAAATGTGTGTATGCCTGTGTAAAAGAAAATAACCAATCACGTGATCCTCAGATACATTGGATTGAAGTTCTTCAGATAGAAAAAGAAAAAGGGATAGATTTTGCTGATTCGAATGTTCAGTATAATCCGGAAAAAGTTCCGGAAAAAGGATATTTCTATGTCCCTGTTCAATGTCAGCAATGCAGACACCCCCAATGTACTACTGTTTGCCCGGTAAAAGCCACATGGCAGGAACCTGATGGAATAGTGGTAGTTGATTATAACTGGTGCATCGGATGCAGGTATTGTATGGCAGCCTGTCCGTACGGAGCAAGGCATTTTAACTGGGGGGAGCCAACTGTTCCGGCAGAAGAAATTAATACCGAAATGCATTATTTAGGGAACAGACCACGTAAGAAGGGGGTTGTTGAAAAATGTACTTTTTGTATTCAGAGAGTAAGAAAAGGCAAGTACCCTGCATGTGTTGAAATATGTCCTGTCGGCGCCCGAAAGTTTGGAAACCTGCTGGATCCTGAAAGCGAAGTAAGATATATCCTCGAGAACAAAAGGGTTCTTGTACTGAAACAGGAATTGAATACTCAGCCTAAGTTCTACTATTTCTTTGGTATTTAGATATACCTGATAATTTATGTATGTTTTGAATCAGTAAAATATTTAACAAGAATTGATATGAATTTTATTCGTTTTATAACAGGCAGTATAAGAATAGTATTTCATGGCAGCAAAACATATTTTGCATGGCTGACTCTTTTGCTGATATTAATAATTTGGGGAGGACTTGGCTATTCAGAGCAGTTAGCTCATGGCTTAATTAAAACTCATATGCGCGATTCAGTATCCTGGGCTTTTTATATTGGGAACTTTACTTTTCTTGTCGGAGTCGCTGCTGCAGCCGTAATGCTTGTCATCCCTGCTTATTTATACGACTGGAAACCGATAAAGGAGATTGCAATTTTCGGTGAATTACTGGCTGTGTGTGCCGTAATAATGTGTCTTGGATTCATAATGGTCGATATTGGAAGTCCGCTAAGATTTTGGCATATGTTACCATTAATTGGAACATTGAATTTCCCTTCATCAATGCTTTCCTGGGATTTTTTCGTTCTAAACATCTATTTATTGCTCAATCTGGTAGTGGCAACCTATCTGTTATATTGCACTTTTTACAAAAAAGAGTACAAAAAATCGTTCGTTTTACCTCTAGTCCTGCTTAGTATACCCATGGCAGTTGCGATTCATACTACGACAGCTTTTCTTTATAATGCCCTTCCGGGACGTATCTTCTGGAATAGCGCCCTGCTCGCCCCGCGATTTTTAGCATCTGCGTTTTGTTCCGGCCCGGCTATCCCTTTGATTTTGTTTCAGATACTTAGAAAAACAACGAAGTTTGAAATAAAAGATGAAGCGATCTGGAAAATTGCTGAACTGATGGTTTATGCAATGTTCATCTATCTGTTTTTTACCATTGCCGAACTCTTTAAAGAGTTTTATTCCGGCACTGAACATCTTTTATACTGGAAATACTTGCTTTTTGGAATCGGTGATCACAAGGAAATTGTTCCCTACAGCTGGGCTTCAATAATTATGGGATGTATTGCATTCCTTCTATTTTTATTTCCTAAAACCAGGAGAAATTTTGTTACTCTGAATATCGGAGCTGTTCTTATTTATGGAAGTGTGTATGTTGAAAAAGGAATAGCGCTTATTATCCCGGCATTTACACCTGATGTTCTTGGGCAGATTTATGTTTATACCCCGTCTTTTACGGAAATCCGAACAGCCGTGATGATATTTTCTATCGGGTTCTTACTATTCACATTCATATCAAAAATAGCAATAGCAATTGTTTTTGAAGATTACAATATTCAGAGCTTAAATCCCAAAAAAGAGAGGCTGCCCGAATAGGGACAGCCTCACTTTACTAAGAAATTTATAGTTTTCTATTATTTCTTAAGAGTTCTGACATAGTTTACTACATTCCAAATATCTTCATCTGATAATTTACCTTCATATTTAGGCATATCACCTCTTCCGGTTTTGGTTTTGTAAAAATGTTCGCCATCAGTCTGGTTCTGCGATAATGCTACAGTGAAGTTTGTTGGTGTAGTTTTTAGTGATTTCGCTTTTGGTCCGTCACCTAGTCCTGTTTTTCCATGACATGCAGCACATGTTTTTGCATAAGAAGCCTGACCTGCTTTCACACTTGCATCACTTACAGCAACCGGATTTTTCATTGATTTGAAGTTAGCCGGAACAACCCATGCTTTTGGTTGAGCTACTATTGTTACACTCAGCAAAAAAACTGCAGCGCTGACAAAGAAAAATTTCATTTTTTTCATAATAATCTGATTTTAATTAATGAGTATAGTACAAATATCGTGCAAAAATATTAAATTTTATATTCCTCCCTTGCTTTTCTCTTAGCTTCAATTCTAATCCTGATTAGACTTATTATTGCAAAGAGATAATGCCCCCATACTCCGGCAAGCAAAATCGACAATGTATATATCATCCATTTCGGGGCAGTTTTTGTCCAGAGAGCTCTATGCGTTGATGGAATTGAATAATCAGTAGTCAACCCCCACTTAAGTGTCTCTCTTTTTTCTACAGTTCCAAAAGTCGGATTCTCTTCAAATTTTGCTATTATTGTTAAGTTCCCGTCTTTATTTCCGGGAAGATCAGAAGGAAATTCAGTGGTAGCAGTACCAGATTCATCGAGTGTAAGCTCACCAATGGGGAGAAGGCTGAACATTCTTGGAACATAAATTTTAACAGCTTCACCTGAAACTGGTTTCTCTGTTCCATTCACTTTGGTAAATGCTTTTACAGTAATAGTCTTTATTGTATCAATAACTGTAAGTGCCATCTCAAGTCTGACATCTTTTATTGTAATCTCCGATTTCCCGGCATCAATTGTATCGTTTCCTTTGTATTCAGAACTATAACTCCACATTCCATCCTTATCAGACTTAAGTTCTATATCACTTTTAAGTTCCAGTCTTACAACGCCTTTATTGTCAGTGACTCCTGTGGTGATTAATTTCTTTTGTTCTCCACCCGAATAGAAGGAAATTTCCATCCCGGAAAGGGGTAATTCCATCCTGTTCTTTGAATAAGTTAAGGTTGTTTGCAGAATACGCTGATCATCGGTATTTTTAAAATACTGCAACTGAACGGAAGGACTGATTTTAGTTAATCCCTGTGAAAACAGCCTGACTGAAAAGACTGATAGCAGTGATAAAATCAGAATCGCAAATATTGATAACTTCTTCATGATTTCTTTGATTTATCAGTTACTTCATTATTTCATTTTCGTCCTTTTCCTGCATTTCGGAAATCGAAATAATAGGAGCAATTTTAGATACGAGCATGAAAAGCATCGCAAATACAGATACTCCAGCAAAGGTTAATGACCATTCTACCCAGGTTGGTGCATATGTAATCCAGTCAGGACGTGTATCCTGAATTGGAAGGAAGGGAGTTTCAAGTGTTGGAATTACAATAATATAACGGTTTACCCATAGTGCACTTATTGCTATTATTGCAGCAATAGTAATATTCCGTATAGTTCTGAATCTGGGAAAAGCAATAATAATACATGGCAACAAAATTCCGACGTAGTTTGCAAAGATGAAAAGCGAATAATAATCTGTGAACAGCTTATCAATCAATATCGAATCCATTTTTATTGAACCATACCACTTTGTAAGATAATCGCTGAAAGTGAAATATCCGTAAAATGCAGCAATTACAGTCAGAAGAACTCCGACATTAACAAAATGACGTTTGGTGATATATTCTTCAAGGTGATATATTTTTCTGAATATCCACATAAGGATTATTAAAAGACCAGTTCCTGAGAAAACGGCAGCAATAACAAAGTAGGGACCAAAAATTGTTGAGTGCCATCCCGGCTGAAGAGTAACTCCAAATATCCAGGCCAGTACTGAGTAAACAATAATGGCAATTGCAATAATCATAGCTGCCATGATAATCCTGGCATTTTTCAATATCTTTTTCTCTTTGGGGGTTCCTGTAAAACCCAATGAAAGTGTTTTATAAAGTTTCTTTTTCCATGGAGGAACATTGAGATCCGCATAATCGCGAAGTATTGCAAAATCCTCAATAAATGAAAGATAGAGGTAAGTAAAACATCCGACAAGGTCAGTGATGATTGCAATAACGTCCCATGTAATTGGTGATTGTATGCGGGCATGAATGAAGAGGAAATATAACCTGTCGAGACGTCCTATACAGAAAAATATAAAGAAAGGTCCTATAATAAGCGAAATCACCGTGATAAGTTCTGCAATCCTTATCACAGGTTTTCTCCATCCTGTATGAAACAGATGCAGAACTCCCGATATCAAAGCTCCGGAATAGCTTAAGCCCATAAAGAAGATAAAGTTCACAATATAGAATCCCCAAACAACATTATCACGCATACCTGTGACAATATGACCCTTATCGATCTGCTGGATAAGTCCGTATACTCCTACCGCAAAAACAGCGAGAAAGATAGAAAAAGTTATATACCACGTTAAACTTGTCTTCTCAAGTTCCGGAGTAAGATCTTTTATTAACTTATTATCTGCATCCATGTTTTCTTCAGATTACAATTGAATTTTGTTATCGTGGTCCGGCATTTTTATACCTGCCTTTAATTGATTCATCAGTATCCTCCAAACCACTTTCCACCGGGAACATTCTTTGTGTTGGAGGCAGATAATAGACGCTGGGCAGAGTACCCAGTTCCTCACGATACCTGTAACCGGCTCTGTCGGTCATCAATTTACTGAACCGCTCGGTTTCATTACCATTGGTAACTGTATCTTCAAGTATATCACCAAAATAGATTACTCCCATCGGACATGCTGTAACACATCTTGGCAACTCATTTTT
>Ga0302322_100004017_pt1 | contig 12721 bp, 11 predicted proteins | sample Fen_T0_2_FD_203757 | JGI IMG/M metagenome (GOLD analysis project Ga0302322, IMG submission 203757) | Peat permafrost microbial communities from Stordalen Mire near Abisko, Sweden - Fen_T0_2 | ecosystem: Environmental > Terrestrial > Soil > Wetlands > Permafrost | place: Sweden: Abisko...
CTTTGCCGCTGTTGAAGGATGGCAGCACGGTCATCTTGAACTCGTCGATCACCGCCGAGCAAGGTACGGAGGCGTTCGGTGTGTATTCGGCTTCCAAAGCTGCCGTGCGGTCGTTCGCGCGCACCTGGGCCGTAGAACTGAAATCGCGCAAGATTCGAGTCAACGTAGTCAGCCCCGGCGTAGTCCCCACCGAAGGCTACACGGCACCGGGTACGCTCGCGTTTAGCCCCGCTCAATTGCAGGCCTTCACCGGACAAATGGCGGCGCTCATCCCCCGAGGCACCGTTGGCTCCCCCGACGAGATCGCCAAGGCCGTCAGCTTCTTGGCGAGCGACGACAGCAGCTTCGTCAACGGCTTCAATCTGATCGTCGATGGCGGCATGACCCAGATCTAGAGGGATGCAGTGTTCTACGTTTTGCTGACAATCGTGGCACTGGCCAGTATTGCAATCTACCTGCTCTTCATCTTGGAGACCGTCCCGGGCGCCAAGGAAGAGCGGCTCGGCGTTCCGGAGCCGCTGCCGGAAGATGTCGGGAAGTGGCGGGTCGATTCCACCTCGAGCGAGGGCAAGGCAGCGATCGAGCGAGGGCTCCAGCGTGAGGAGCGACTGTTCGTCGGAGAGGGCCAGGGGCTGTTCGCACGAGATCGGGTCGTTCATCAAGTGCGGTACCGCAACACGCTCAATGCCGAAATCGAAACGGTCGAACCGGAGCACACAGTCAGGCGCAAACGCATTCGGAACTAGCGCGCCGGTCTTGATGTATCATTGATGATGATGAACGAAACCGCGCTGATCACCACCACTTTCGGATTTTCGTCCACCGCCGACGAGGTGATTGCGGGCGTTGACCTTAGCGGGCAGCGCGTGATCGTCACCGGCGGCTCGTCGGGCATCGGCGTCGAGACGGCACGCGCACTCGCGAGCGCGGGGGCCGAGGTCACACTGGCCGTTCGAAACCTGGAAGCGGGTCGTGAGGTCGCCAAAGCCATCAGTGGCTCGACCAAGAATCCCCACGTTGATGTGCGCCATCTCGAACTCAGCGACCAGCGCTCGGTGCAGGCGTTTACAGCAGGATGGCACGGCCCCCTGCATGTCTTGGTCAACAACGCCGGCATCATGGCCCTGCCAGAGTTGGAACGCTCCCCCGAAGGCTGGGAGCTACAATTTGCAACCAACTTCATGGGGCACTTCGCGTTGACGTGCGGCTTGCATGGTGCGCTGGTTGCAGCGGAGGGAGCACGCATCGTGTCGCTCAGTTCGAGCGGTAGTCTTTTCGCCCCGGTGCTTTTCGGCGATCCGCACTTCCGCTTCATCCCGTACACTCCGTTCGTCGCGTACGGGCAGTCGAAGACCGCCTGCGCGCTGCTGGCCGTAGCAGCCGACCGCCAATGGGCAAGCCAGGGCATCCGCGCAAACGCGCTCAATCCCGGGGCGATCGCCACGAATTTGCAGAAACACACCGGAGGCCTGAAGACCCCACCTGAACGTCGCAAGACCGTCCAACAGGGAGCCGCCACATCGGTGTTGCTGGCCGCTTCGCCGCTGCTCGATGGCGTTGGTGGACGCTACTTCGAAGATTGCAACGAGGCGCGCACCGTGACCGAGCGCCCCGCCGACTTCAGCGGCGTCGCGCCCTATGCCGTCGATCCGGCCGAAGCCGACCGTCTTTGGGAACTTGCTCTCGAGCTGATGGGCTGATCGCAGATTTGGCCGAAGCGGCCGATCTTCGAGCGCCGCGCACACTCGTTGTCCCTCTTTTTCGCGTCGCTGGCCGGAGTTCTCGTGATCCTCGCGCGATCGCTTGCGCGCAGCGAGCGATTATTGATTGGGTATGAATCGTGCGTTAGCAGCCGCTCAGCATGAACCTGCGTTTCGCAATTGGCCGTCGATTGAACTGCCGCCGGTTGGCTCTTACGGCGGCAATCTTGGTTTTGCCCGCGTGCGGCCGATCGCGGGACAGGCCGCCCGACAAGAGATCGTTCATTTGTCAGGCACCGCCGCCGAGCAAGCGCGAGTCCTTCGGCTCTGAAATGCGGGCCGCGATGCGGCGAATGCACGACGGGATGGACGTCGGTTACAGCGGTGATTCGGATCGCGACTTCGCCACGATGATGATCCCGCATCATCAAGGTGCCGTCGACATGGCGCTCGCGGAGCTGCGCTTTGGCCATCACGAGCAACTGCGCCGGCTCGCTGCCGGCATGATCGTCGAGCAGCGCTCCGAAATCGCTTCGATGGAGAAGATCTTGGCGGAAACGGGGGTCTCGAGAGGCGAGCCCTCGGTGGTGCCCCAGGCTCGAATCGCGCGTCAGCCGGGAGAATGACGGCCGCCGACGCGAGCGACTTTCGACACTTGGGCTACGCGATGCGCCGCGTGCTCCGCGCCCGCTTGCCAAATCCAATCCATCCGAATTCCAAGTTCATTCCATTGCCGATTGCGGCTAATCGGAGCCCGGGGGCGCAACCGCATCGCACTCAATGCGCAGCGGGGTCGGCGCGGGCAACCGTTCAGCGCGCAGCCAGTACCGAACCGTACCGACGGCAAGCAGCGCGATGATTACGTTTGCCGCAACAAACAAAGGCGGTGCGAGCAGCAACACAGGGCCCGAATCCCCACGCTGGATCATGAGCAAGGGAGCGATCGCCAAGGCCGTCACGCCGAAACCGAAGGCCCAGTATGAAACACCGAACGGCTGTTCGCGGATCCACGGCAGCAAGCGGATCAGCACCAACGCCTGCAAGACCGCGTAGCCAAGCAATGCGTGCGCGAACAGGCCGGGCGGGCCAGACGTAATGCTGAGGTACGCCATGGTGCCTACCGCCGGCGGAGCGAGCTGAATGCCCATGGTCGGGCGCAGCGGAGGGGCCATTGCGGGAGCGGTGTACAGCCGGTGCAGCAGGACCGACTCGATGGCGAGCCAACTGAACAACCCCGCACCGAATGCGTATTGCCCCCAATCTGCATGGCCGAGTGCGCCCGCCACGGTCGCCGCCACGAACGAACCAGCAACGGCGGGCAGATAGAGGATCGCGGTGTTGGCGGAGGGATCTCGTCCGCCCATGTCGAGCGAGCCCATGCGCCAGACGGCAAAAGCGACCGTGTACGAGGCACCAGCGCCGAACAAGACCATGGCGAACGAGCGTGAATAGGGTAGCGCGGCCCCGCCGACGAGCATCGTGGACACCCCGACCAGGCCCACGAAACAACACAGTGTTGCGTGTCCGAGCTCAGCGACCGCGTCACTGCGAGCCTTCAGCCACTTGTACACGTACGAGATCAGCAGCACGAGCCAGACCACGCTCGCCAGGGCCAGCACGCCCTCACCGATGTAGCGTGGTAGGCCCCAGATCGCACTCGCGATACGCCAAGCGCTCCCGAGCCCCGAAAGCCCCAGCACGATCGCGAAAAAGGATACGGGAACAGCCCGCAGTGGATGCTCGGCTTTCATTTCGACGTCCGACCCTGAGCGATCTGCTCTACTCAACGGCAACGAGCATCACTTTGGATTGACTGACGAACGTTGCGGCATGCTGCCCGAGCCCACTGCACGCGGCGTGCCGCTCATCCCAGCGACAGCCTGGTCAGATTTCGGTGCGGCCTCCCGCTAGGTCCACGTCCGAAGGCTCGCTCGGGCTAGCCGCGATTGGTCGACTTGGCCAATCGCTGCTCGGACGAGCAAACGGACGTGCGAGCAACAGGTGAAGGGCAAATGCGCTGTCACACCATTCGCCCTCGTGCTTCGGCAAGCCGAGCAGTTGCTAGGCTTCCAATCCCGGTCCGCGCGCCATGCGTCTCGCCGGAGACTCGTGAGCCCCGGCCATGGCATGCATCGTGCTCCCACTGGCCAGGTGAACGAATACATCACGGTCATCCGACCTCGAGGCGGATCTCGTGGTGGTCGGGCACTCACGGGCACCCCGCGTCAACCCGCCTCGCATTGAGCTCGCTAGCCCACGCCATCGTTACGCGCCATTCCGTTGGTCTTCGACGAAAGTCGAGCGCGCAGCTTTTGGGTCTAGAAGCGAGCCAAGGGTCAAATCGAACATGCACGCCAACGAAAACCTAACCACACACACAAGTGATCGTAGCGCTCAGTATTGGGCCGGCCTCGCGCTGATCGGAATGATAGGTGGCCTCATGTCGGGGCTCTTCGCCGTGGGCGGTGGGCTCATCATGTTGCCGCTGTTGATGGCCTTCGAGCGCTTCGACCAGCGTAGCGCAGCCGCGACCTCACTCGCCGCGGTCGTGCCGACCGCAATGGTTGGTTCGCTGACATACCTGATCAACCACGAAATCGACTTGACCGCAGGCGCGCTCATCTCGGCGGGCGCCGTGGGCGGGGCCGTCATTGGCAGCAAGCTCCTGAAATTGATCCCGCTCGTTTGGTTGCGTTGGATGTTCATCGCCTTCATGCTGGCCGTTTCGGGACGCATGTTCCTCGTGACGCCGGTGCGGGGAGTTTTCGTGTCCTTCTCTACTGCCGTCGCGCTCGGGTACGTGGTGCTGGGGCTGGTCATGGGCATTGCGTCGGGCTTATTCGGGATCGGCGGCGGGATCGTTGCTGTGCCCGCTATGGTCGCGGTATTCGGCCTGAGTGACCTGGTTGCGAAAGGCACCTCACTGCTCGTCATCATCCCGACGAGCATGGTCGGCACCGCGGCCAATTGGCGCGCGAAGACCGTCGACGTGAGAGCGGGTCTCGTCGTCGGTCTTGGTGCAACGATCGGCGCCGTGCCAGGGGCGGATCTGGCGCTCATCCTACCACCGCGGCTATCGGGAATCCTTTTCGCCACGCTGACCGTGGCTGTCGCCGGGCAGCTAACGGTCAAAGCAGTGCGAGCTGCCCGAATGCCGGTACCGACGGCGCAAGCATCGCCGCCCTCGCCTGCCATTCCGAAACCGTGAAGCGGCGACTTCGCATCATCTTCGCTTCATCTTCGCTTCATCGCGCGTCTCGACGCGCAACGTTGATTTGCGACTGAATGTTAGCTGAACGTCTGCGACTCATTGTTAGCGCGGCATCCCGGACTAGCGCAAAGTTAGGGCCCGCGAATGGCTAAGTCGGTCGATGATCGCGGTCAAGGCGCCCAGCTGGCGAGGCGCGACGAAGGCGCATACTGCCGGTATCTAACTGAGGAGCAACGAAGCCAGCCGGGATGCATCGGCCGCGAGGGCGATCGACTTAGCCATTCGCGGGCCCTTAGGCACAGATATCATAGTCGGCGGCGGCAGCTTCTACGTGCTCCCCCGATGGCGTTGCCACGCGCGCCATCGGCCGGGGGCGATAGTGGCCGAACCAGTCTTCGATCAGCCGTTCGGCGGCGCTTCGATCGATGTCGCGGCGCTGCGCGACAAACTCGCTGAAGTCGCAGGGCAGATCAGTGGGACCCGCGGGCGCCTCGTGAGGGAGATCCGCAGTCTGAATGACAGGATGCACGTGCATACGGAAGTTACAGCAGAAACCGTGCCGTCGGCAGGGATGCGCTCGAGAACCCGCAGTTGACTCGAACGGACGGCACGATCGCAGGAACCGGATTCCCGCACAGCGAGCCAGGAAGCTGCGCTTTCGTCGTTGAGTTCGCACGTCGTGCCCGACCGAGCTCGCCGGGCCGTTGAGGTAATAATAACCATGGCGTTCGGCGCCCGCGTTCGCCCCGTGGTTTTGCGCACCATCGAAGTGGCAACAGTTGAACCTGCCTGCTCAATGGCCGTCCGACTCGGGCAGAGAGCAGGTGCTCCAAACTGGGACCTGAGCAAAGTCCAGCAAGGCGGCGAATGACAGACCCTCATCTTCCGCGCGCCAACCTGGAGGTGTGATGCGCACAGCGTGACTGCGTTGATTCGAAATCACGAGCGGCGCACCAGGCATGCTCGTTGCTTGAGGGGCGCATCGTGCGCATCCGACGGGATGCACGCTGGCTTCAACAAGGAACAAATCGCATGGCCAATGAGAAAGCAATCGTCGCAGTCTACAACACGCATATCGAGGCTGACGAAGCGATCAAAGCGCTCCAGAGATCCGGCTTCGACATGCAGAAGCTGTCCATCGTCGGCAAGGATTATCAGACGGAGGAGCACGCCGTCGGTTACTACAACATCGGTGATCGCGCGAAGTTCTGGGGCAAGACTGGCGCATTCTGGGGAGGTCTCATGGGAGTTCTGTTCTCTTCTGCGTTCCTGCTCATTCCGGTGGTCGGTCACGTGATCGTGCTCGGCCCGTTCGTCAGCGCCCTCGTTGGCGGCCTCGAGGGAGCAACCGCCGTCGGCGCCAGCAGCGCGCTCTTCGGCGCGCTGACAGGCCTCGGAATTCCGAGGGACTCGGTGGTTCAATACGAAAACGACGTGAGGGCCGGGAAGTTCCTCGTCCTCGCCCAAGGGGCGACCGAAGACCTCACGCGGGCCCGCGAAGTCCTGGACCCGGCTGTTGCCCAAAGCGTCGCCATCCATTCGGCCTGACAGGCCGCCGCTGCTCGATCGTTGCCGGCAAATCTCTTTTGCAACAAGTACTTTTCCGTTGATCCCACGATAACGGTCGTCGAGCCCGTAGATCGATCTATTGAGCCGATCGTGCGAGCGCATGGTCGTGAGCAGCAGCCGCTCGTTGCCGCCCCGTGCGCGGTCGGGCAGAGAGCACTCCGCGAGGGACTCAGCGAGGCGGTAAAGTCGAGTGCACGGTAGCGCCTGCGGCCAGCAGCTCGCGCGCGAAGCCCCGAAGTAGGTCGAGCCCCACCTCGGGGTGCATTTCGAGCAACGCGAGATAGCGCTCGAAGTCGATTCGAAACGCGATCACCGGCGTCTCTGCGCGCGCGTCATGAACGCGATTGCCCGCCCAGATGTCCAACGACCCGAGGGCAAAACCACGCCCGACCTCGAGCTGACGGCCGTCCGGGCTAGTGCAGCGCACCCGCCCCGCGTCGATTTGCAGCGCGTGGCTCGAATTGTCGCCCGCAGACCAGAGCGCAGCACCCGCGGGATACCGCTCGTCGATCATGCAGCGTGCGAAGTCCACCAGTGCATCGAGGTTCGTCGTTCCGAACAGACCTTCTCGCAGCAGCATCAAGATCTCGACGAAGGAGCGCGGCTCGAGGTAATGCTCGCCCTCGTCGATTACGCTCGTCCTATCTGGGTCGGCCGGAAGATTGCCGCGTATCTTCAACGCTGCGGAGCCAAATACGCGCAGCGAGTTGCGAAGCAGGGAATAGTTTTCGACCAGCGCCGATTCGAACGCCGAGGCGGGGATTTGGAGCAGTCGTGTCTTACCGACCGCTACCGCCACCGTAGAACCTGCCCGCGCCAAGAGCGAAAGCGCACCGTAAGCGTCGCCTGGGCCGCGGCTGGTGAGCTCCGCCGTACGACTCGAGACCATGACTTCGCCGTCGAGCACCAAGTAAACCGCGTGCGCAGGCTCGTTCTCGACCGAGATGGCCTCACCACCGGCATAGCAGCTAACCTGCGCGTGCTCCGCGAGCAGCAAGAGCCCGTCGTCATCGAGCCCCTCGAACATCGCGTGCGCGCGGAGCGCCAGAACGCGGTCCCGGATCCCGTCTCGGGCGGGTTGCCCGAAGGCCATGCTCGCGGCATTCATGCCGCCCGATGCTCCCGAACCGCCTCTACTGACAGCCCGAGCTCGCAAGCGTGAAACCTTGCCACTTGGCGCACCGCGTTGCTTTCGCTAAGTGACAGCCGCGTGAGCAGCTCGAGATAACCGATCCGCCACGGATGGTGGAAGCGACCCGAGCGCGCCAGGCGCTGCCGGTCTTCGCAATCGTCGATCAAGCCCAGCACCGCGCTTCGGATCGGTTCACGCAGGATACTCTCGACGAGCTCCATGCCCGCGGCGCGAAGCTCCCCACTCAAGCCCAAGCTGCGGTAAACTTGAGCGAAATTTTCGGTCGGATGCAGCAAGCTGAGCAACCGAAACAGCCGCCCCCGCGTGTTGAGCTCCTTGTCGCGCAATAAATCGTGGAGCAGTTGGTGGCCCTTGGTCTTTCGGCTCGCATCCTGCGCTGCACCGCGAATCAGCAGCAGTCGCGCGTCGAGGTGGACGTAGGCGCGCGTGATCGTCTGATGCATCGAACGCGTGAGCGCAGCCCGATCCAAAGGCAAATGCGGATGCGCTCGTAGCAACCGTTCGAGCTCGAGCAAAATCCCGAAGCGCATTGCGCCATTGGGCTCGTCCGACAACCAGGAGACCAGCGCAGGAACGGCTCTTTCGGGGCTGCATAGCGCGATCGCGCGCGGAAGGCGCCAGCGGAGCGTGCCATCGGTCGCCGTGTCCTCGAAGCGCTTTCGCAGCACGTCGCAAGCCGCGCCGGCCTGCATCGCCAGAGCCCCTTCGGCATCGTGACGGGTTACTTCCTCGGCCAGCGCGTCGACGAGCGCTGGCAAGAGCGCTGGCGAAGCGATCTGGCCCATGGCCACCACGGCTGCGAGTCGGACCTGCGGTTCCTTGGCTGCTCCCAGTTGAATGAGCACGCCGTCGAAGCCGCTAGCCCTACGCCGACCAATGGCCTCCGCGAGCGCCACGCGGGCGGGCCATGCCCCCTGGCTCAACAGCGCGTCGAGCTCCCGCTCGTGGTCGGCCGCATCGAAGGCACGCTCGACCAGCAAGCTCGCGACGATCGCAGCCCTCACCTCCGATGACTCCTCTGCGGCCAGCCGAGCACGCAGTCTCTGCGCGTCAGGCTGGAGCACGGCTCGCGCCGCTAGCGCTGCTGCACGAACTTTGGGCGATCCGTGCGCCGAGAGGCGATCGATGGTGGGCACGGCGGATTTGCGGCCGGATCGCGCGAGGAAGGCGAGCACCTTCAGGACCACCTGCTCGGACGGGTGGTAAACCAACAGGGTTAGCACGAGCTGCGGCTTGTTCTCGCGCTCCAAAGTCTCGAGCGCGGCCAGCACCTCCCGGTCGTTGGCGCTCTGGAGTGCATCGTGCATTGCCTCCAGAGAAGACATATCGAGCTCGGGGAGCTCTTCGATATGCCTCGAACGCGCGGCGTTCAGCCGAGCGCGAAAAAGCGCAACGTACGGCTTCCGCAACGAGAGCGAGTAAGCGAGCCACACCGCCGCGAGCAGCACGAGCAGCAGCGCAAGCGCTCGCGTTGGCACGCCGAGTGCCGTTAATCCGAGAATGGCCAACGAGGCCAGCACCTGCCCTCCGCGTTGACCGACCCGATCGATGAACGCCTTCGCTCGTTCGCTGCCCTTCTCACCTAGGGGCAACACCAGCAGCTCGGCTGTGGTGCGGTGGAGCGAGGCTCGCAAAGAGCCGTCGAAAAGTTTGAGCGCGACCGCGGCCGCAAGTGCGCCAGTAGCGACAAATCCGAGCCCAGTTGCGATCAGTAGTGCCGGCAACAGGCCGCACGCCGCTCCCAGCGAAATGCGCCGCAAAGCCCAGGCGACCAGACCCAGCTGGCAAATCAAGGCCAAGACGTTGACCCCGAAGTAAACCGAACCGAGAAATGCGCCAAGCTCCGCTCGGGGGACGAGGGCCGCGGTCGCGCTCTTGAACACGAAATCCGATAGCGTGAGGCACACGGCGGCGAGGGAGAGCGCGGCCACTGCGCGGCGCGCATACGGACCGTCGGCAACGTACGCCAGCGCATCGCGCAGAGCCGGCGCACGCTGTTCGACGGTTTGGGCCGGCAACGAACGGTGTTCGAACAGGAGCGGCAAAAGCCCCGCCGCGACGAGGCCCAACGCGGACAGCAACACCAGCCTGACCGGCGAAACTCCGCGCGAAAGCAGGCTTGCCGCGCCACTACCGGCGATTGCGCCGAGCACGCTGCCCGCGCCGATGAACGCATACAAGCGCTTAGCCTGTGTGAGGGTGAAGCGGCCGCCCACCAAATCCCAAAACTGTGCCAGCACGAAGGTCGTGAGCAGACCGGACCAGACGTAGAGTCCGTACAGGCCCCAGACCCCGAGTTCGCCATGCAGCACGAAGAACACCAGCGTTATCGCCGAAGCGGTCAACGTCACCGCGCACAACGCGCCGCGGGGGCTGAGATCGCGACCGAGTTTAGCGTTTATTTTCACGAGCCCGACCGACAATAGGGAGACGGCCAAGAACACCCAGGGCAGGCGACCAGCCTCGACCCTCGATAGGAACAGAGCATCGCGCGCCGTTTCGAGAAGCGCGTTGCTGGCGACAACGCCAAACAGCGTCACGAAGGCGGTCCACGCGTCCCGCCGTTCGCCCTTGCGGATGGCGAAGAGGTTCATTCCTTCATCTCGAGCGTTCAGGTTGCGACTCAATCAGCGCCGGCCACGCCCAGGTCGAACTTGGCCGGGACTTGCGATTTCACCCAAGATTTGCACGATTCGTGCCGTGGTCGCAGGAGCCCCACTCAGCGAAAAATGCGCAAAACCGGAAGCGGCAAACGATCCAGACTTGGCCGAGGCGGCCAATCGCTTGCACGTCTGACCAGGTGGTGCTCGCCGTCGCCGACGGCCGGCTTCTTGTCGCGCGTCCACGCGGCGTGCTTTCGCTGCATCGGTCGAGCGATGCTCGCGGCGTGCCGACTCGTGGTTCCCCGTCGATCTCGCCAGACGGAATCGACCTCCGGATTTCTCAGCGAGTCACCTCGGATGCCTGCTCGGAGAACGGCACTGACCGGGCACGAATCGTGCGTAAGTAGCAATCAAGATGAACGGTCAACTTGGGACTTGGTCTCCAATGCGGTACAGAGGCGGGACCGCGCAGCTGCGCTGGGTCTCCGAAGGCGCGCCGCTAATGGCGCCCCAGCCTCGAACCGCTCGCCAGCGAGGAGCGCAGAAATGAAGGCTATCTGGGCGCTATTGAGCGTCGCCGCCATCGCGCTCCCCGCCGCGGCCGGTCAAGCTCCGGGCGCCGCGACCAAGGCCGACGTCCCCATCAGTCATCGCGATCGCTTCTACACCTCGGATCAATTTTCCAACACGGTCTCGGTGATCGATCCCGCAGACAACAGACTGCTCGGTGTGATTCGCTTGGGCGAGCCGTTCCCGGGCAATTTCAACCCTCTTTACCGTAGTCAATTGCTCGTTCACGGGATGGGATTCTCGCCGGATCATCGCACGCTCGCCGTGATATCGGTCGGATCGAACTCGGTGAGCTTCATCGACACCGAAACGAACACGGTGAAACGCGTGACTTACGTCGGCCGCTCACCACACGAGGCGTTCTTCACGCCAGATGCCAAAGAAGTCTGGGTAACCGTTCGCGGCGAAAGCTACGTGGCAGTCTTGGACGGCAAGACGTACCAGGAAAAGCTGCGGATCACCGTGCCAAACGGTCCGGGAATGACCATCTTCTCTCCGGACGGCAGCTACGGTTACGTGTGCTCTAGCTTCACCGCCGAAACCGTGGTGATCGCCACCCGCGATCATCGGATCGTCGGGCGAGTGAAACAGGAAAGTCCGTTCTGCCCGGACATCGCCGCCACGCCGGACGGCACTCAGGTCTGGTTCACGCAGAAGGACACCGGCAAAGTGGTCGCGTTCAACGCGCGCCCACCGTTTGAGACGTTGAAAGTCATCGACTCGGGGCCAATCACCAATCACGTCAATTTTGCGCGTACCGCGGGCGGCCAGTTTGCCTATGTGACGATCGGCGGCTCGAATCAGGTGAAGGTGTTTCGTACGGACGACTTCGAGCTGGTCAGTACAATCTCAGTTGGCGCATTGCCCCACGGTCTGTGGCCCTCTGGCGACGGCGCGCGGGTGTACGTCGGGCTGGAGAATGCCGACGCCGTCGTAGTCATCGACACGCTGAGCAACGCCGTGGTGGCCAACATCCCCATCGGCCAAGCTCCAAATGGCGTCGCCTACCTCTCGAACGCGGTCCCGCGCGGCCAGGGCACGCAAAATCTCGTACCGCTCGGCACTGCCGGCAGCCGAGTGACGTTGTCCCTGGACAGCGCTGACCGGCTCGGCGCGACTCAGGTCACGTTGTTCGACCAGGGCTTGGTGCAAGTGCTTCAGGCAGCGGTTACGGGGCTCATGCCGTTGCGGCCCTACGTCCTTGCGCTGGCTCGCGATGCCAAGGGCAACGGGCCACTCGAACCGCTCGCTAGCTTCACGACCAATCCCGCAGGTGCGGCGATCGTCAATACCGCGGGTCCGATCCGCCAAATCGTCCAACAGGGCGGGCAGGACGTGCAGCGGTTCTTGGTGATTGCGGCTGGCACTCCAACCCAATTAGCTGAGCGAGTACAAGTCCAGCACTGCAATTGATCGTAACCAAATGACAGCTGCGAAACGAGCCATCATGTCGAGACCGCCCCTACCCCCATTCAACATGGATACCGCTCTCGAGAAAGTCAGACTCGCAGAGGACGCCTGGAACACGCGAGATCCTGGTCGCATCGTGCTCGCCTACACGGAGGACACCCGCTGGCGAAACCGCAGCGAGTTCCTGCGCGGGAGAGCGGAAGCCGAGGCGTTTCTGACCCGCAAGTGGCAACGTGAGCTCGACTATCGACTGATCAAGGAGCTGTGGGGCTTTCGAGAAAGTCGTATGGCCGTGCGCTTCGCGTACGAATGGCACGACGACAGTGGTCAGTGGTTTCGGAGCTACGGCAACGAGAACTGGGAATTCGACGCGGACGGCTTGATGGCGGTGCGCCACGCCAGCATCAACGACGCGCCCATCACCGAAGCCGAGCGGAAGTATCATTGGCCGCTCGGGCGTCGTCCCGACGGTTATCCTTCACTGAGCGCGCTCGGTTTCTAGCGC
>Ga0302322_100004019_pt1 | contig 12718 bp, 9 predicted proteins | sample Fen_T0_2_FD_203757 | JGI IMG/M metagenome (GOLD analysis project Ga0302322, IMG submission 203757) | Peat permafrost microbial communities from Stordalen Mire near Abisko, Sweden - Fen_T0_2 | ecosystem: Environmental > Terrestrial > Soil > Wetlands > Permafrost | place: Sweden: Abisko...
ACCAGCGTGCGAGCCCTCGGGATTCTCAAGCCCGTGCTTTTTGGATTCAGGATTGAAATGGCCACCGGCCGACTTGAAATCCGGCCCATCGCATTTTGCATTCTGGTGGAAGTGAATGGCGTGTTCGCCAGGAGCGAGCCCTTTGAGATCGAGCTTGAGCGAGACGCCCGGTCCGGCGGATTTGATGTTGACCGTTCCAACATCCTTGCCGGCGGCGTCCGCGATTTTGACCGTGATACCGTTCGACTTGGCACTGCCCGTGGCGGGCACAAGCGCGAACAGCGAGATGAGAAAGGAGAGGAGAATGGATTTTCGCATGGCCACAGCTTAGCGCCGATAGGGGGGCCGTCCAGCACCAGGGCATGGAAGGCCGAGAGCCGGCGAATGGCGTCCAGCGTGGCGAACTCACTTGGCCTCTTACTGCAAACATCCGCAGGCAGGCAGTACTCCTGACAGGCTGGCGGTGGCGCTGAAGGCTGGCGAGGTACACCAATAGAGCCCCGGACCATGCCCCATCGTGCCGGTGCTTTTTGAGCATCCCAGGCCAGAGATCGACGTCACATTCTGGACCGTACCTCCAACACCCAAGAGCGACAGAATAGTTGCGCATTCGGTGAGACTCCCACCCTGCGCCGCCGTTCCCACATGACCTGCGGCGAGTGACGATGGGCCACCATGTTCGGCGCAGGCTTGCGTGCAATTGCTGCCCGACGCTGCCAAGTACCAGCAAATCCCGGAATAGAGGACACCCGAACAGGCAACCGACGACGACCCGCCTGTTCCATTTGCACCGCCTGTTGAGGGAGCGCCGCCCCTTGCCAACATCCCGCCCGTCGCTGCAACTCCGCCCGTTGCTAGGGCGCCCCCTGTGGCGATGAGCCCACCGGTCCCGGTCGATCCCCCTGTCGCTCCATTGCCACCCGTCGTCTGGGCACCCCCCGTGGCGGCAAGGCCATCGCTGCCCATGGTGTCCCCAGTGGATGTCCCCGCCGCGTCGGTCTCCTTGCCACCCGCACCTGAGCCACCAGCTCCCTTGCCCACCTCTCCATGACCTCCGGCTCCTCCTGCGCTGCCCACGCCTACGTCGTGGTTCCCATCATAGTTTCCATCATGGTTCCCGTCATGGTTGCCAACAATGGCCGCATCGCCATCCGAGCCCGAACCTGCTTCCTCTCCTCCCATGGGCTGGTCTGCCCTCCCAGCGACCTCGCCCACCCCGTTGCCTCCCGCCTCTCCGGTGGCATCAACTGCAACCAGGCCGCCGGTCTCGTTGCTCCCGCCGTCAATAGCGGTCACCCCGCCACCGGAATCGAAAGCTCCAGCTGTGCCGCCGGCACCCGCAGGGCGAGGCAGTTCCCAGGGTGGGGTCAGGTCTACGCAGCCAGAGACGAGAATCGCACTGAAGGCGATGAAGCACACCACGACGCGCAGCTCGGACGTGTCCTTCGCATGCGGTGTAGGGGTCTGCGAACAAACGAATCTCCCCTTGGGGCAACGCATGGCCCTGGGATCGTCAGGTTCGCATGAATATTGAGTTCGCTTACCTTCGGATCGATCGAGACCGAGAGCTATCGCTGAACCCACTCGTTGGCCGCAGGGATTCTATCTGCATTCAGAGCGTGGGCGACTGGCGCAGGTAGCTTTCCAACCCGTCGAACGATCCTGTCCAACCCTGGGTCATGCTGCCCCGGGCCTTGGTGAAGGTTTCCCATTCCACCCCTGTGACCTCCCCAAGCGGCTGCCAGGTGACCGTGACACGCGTGCGGGCTGGGCCTTCCGCGCTGAATTCAACCTGGGTCAGCATGGTCTCGGGCCAGGTCGCGGAAAGCGGGTGGCGGGAGACGCTTTCGTTTTCATCGCAGAACTCTTGGGTGTGGACGATGCGATGTGGGCGATCGACCTCAAGGTACTTCACCCGGCCATACATCTTCAGGCTCCTTCCGTCGGTCATCAGGTAGAAGGCGCTGCCGCCCGGCCGAACATCCGAACGCATGAACTGCGTGGTCGTGCCAGCTGGCGAGAGCCATTGGGAGGCATGCTTCGGGTTGGTCCAAACTTCGAACAAGGTTTCGAGCGGCGCATCGAAGGTTCGGTTGATGACGAAGTTCTCCTTGCCGGAGATGCCCTTCTCCAGAAATTCAGCCAGGCGATCCCAGGTGGCGTCGCCGCCCGCCTTCTTGATGAACTTGCGGGCTTCTTCCGCGGCCTCGGCCGTCGGCAGCCGCATGGTCATGTCCATCTGGGTTCCGCCCTTGACCTCCGAGAACACCACGGTCACTCGGAACATGGGAGCACGCTCATCGTTTCCGCCATGGTCGTAGACCAGGCGCGCGTATTCCTCGATTTCCAGGTACAGCGTCTTGTTGGGGTAGTCGATGCCGTCCGGTCCGTGCATGGTGTAGTGCCAGATTCCTCCTGGCCTGAGTTCCTTGCTGTGCGTGGTGAGCGAGAATCCCCGCGGCCCCCACCACTTTGCGACCTGATCGGTGTCGGTCCAGGCATTCCATACGGTCTTCAGAGGAGCGCGGTAAACCCGCGTGAGCGAAATTTCATCTGCGTTGCTTTTTGCGGCCATGGCTCATTCCCTTCGATTTCGGTTGGGATGTTGGCAAAGTCGCTAGGGATTCATTCCAGTACCAGGGCATTGAAGGCCGACAGCAGGCGCCGGACGGCATCCAGCGCGGCGAATTCGCTGGGCTTCTTTGCGCGCGCCAATTGCACCACACTCTCAGCCGCTGACATGAGATCGCTGGCACCTGTGATACGCGCGAACTCCGGGCCGGCGCTTCGGCCGTAGTCATTCAACGCCTCATGGTACTCGCGCAACCTGGCCGCGCGTTCGTCGGCGACTTGTCCTTGGGCCTTGTGCGCGCGCAGCCAGGACTGGGCCGCCAATGCAACCCTGCGCATGTGCCAGGCAGCCTTTTGTCCCTCGTCCTGGCCCTGGCGCGAAAGCTCTTCGAGTTGCCAGGCCGTGCGCGCGGCGAGAAATTCGGCGCGGAAGGTCGCGGCCACCCGGCCTATCGCATCTAGCTTCTGCCCGCCCTGGGAAGCGGCCAGGAAGCTCTCGGCCGCGCTTTGCAGTTCGGGCATGGCTGGCTCCCCTGTGCCAGCCTCGGTCACCAAGCGCTGGCAAAGAGCCAGCTCCTCGCCGCGCAAGCGTCCGCGCCCACCGCTCTTCTTGCCATCGGCGCTGGCGTCGCCGGCCATGGCTAGGCAGTCGGCGTAGCGTTCGAGCTTGGCGAAGGCGTGCTCGATCTCGGCCATCGACCGCGGATTGTCGGGGTAATCGGCGGCCTGCTCGGCGGGCAAGGGTGGGGGATCGGTGGGCGAAGGCAAGGGCAGGGTGTGGCGAAGGCGCAGCAAGAGTTCAAGACCCGGCTTGGCCTCGAAAGCAAAGCGCCGGGTCACGCGTCCAGGCGCCGCCGCGTTGAGTACGTGGGGCGAGCCTGAATCCAGGGACAACTCGCGCTGGGTGGTGGGAACGTGATCGATCTGCACGCTGGCCAGGCTTGGCTCGACGGTCAGACGAAGCTTGGTGATCGCGCCCCGGTGCACCGCCGCGCCCCCGTCGGTTGTTGGGCGCAGATACGTGTACGCGACGCGGGCCCCGACGGCCAGCGTGAGCAGCGACAGCGCCATGACCAGCCGCGCTCGAGCGCGAGTGGAGAGCAAGCGCTCGGGCGCCATGGTGCGCTTGCCCTTGGCAGGGGCGCGTGGCCGGACGGACTCGTCGATCACGATCTCTCGCGCGATTTCGCGCACGATTTCACGCGGCTCTTCGCGCGGTGGGGTGGCGGGTCCTCGGCCCAGCGATGGGCGCACGGCCAAGGGCCCGTCAAGGTCATCGGCCAAAAGCGGCGAGGCCTCGCTGTCGGGTGGAGGCGCGAAGGGATCGGCGTTGCTGTTGGCCCGGCGGCGCCCTGACGGAGCGGGCGGTGCTGGCTCTTGCAGAAGAGCGATGGAGGCCGAGCCCTGGGCCGGCGGACCGTCGAGGTCGGCCAGCGAGATGCGCAGGGGATCGCCGACGGAAGCGGAGAGCATGACAGGGCTTGGCGTGACCTCGGCGTGGCCGTCCGAGATGGCGTCGCGCATGGCCGCCGCGCTGGGGAAACGGTTCTCGATGTCACGATCGAGCGCGCGAACCATGGCGGCTTCGAGGGCCGGGGAAATGTCCGGCCGCAGGCTGCGCGGCGCCGGGTACTTGCCTTCCAGCAGGCCGCCCAGAATCTGCGCATAACCTTCGCCGACAAATGGGGTACGGCCGCACAGCATTTCGTACAGGACGACGCCGGCCGAATAAATATCGGCGCGGTGGTCGATGGACGCCACTTGCCCGATGGCTTGCTCGGGCGACATGTAAAGCGGCGTGCCCAGGATCGAACCCACCATGGTGCCCGAGCCCTTGGTCGTGGCGGTGGCGGTGGCGCCAGGAACTCGGGGAATGAGGACCTTCGAGATGCCGAAATCGACGATCTTGACGAAGTTGGGGCGCTCCTCGCTGCTGAGGACGAAGATGTTGTCCGGCTTCAAATCGCGGTGAACGATGCCGTTCTTATGCGCGGCGGACAGTCCGCTTAGGACTTGCGCCATCAGGTGGGTGGCCAGCGAAATGGGAAGCTGCGGAGTCCTTTTTAGCGTGTCGGCCAGCGACTCGCCGTCCAGCAGTTCCATCACCATGAACAAAAGGCCCTCGTGCGTGCGGCCGAGATCGAAGACATCGACGATGTGTGGATGGCCGATGGCGCTTGCCGCGCGTGCCTCACGTTCGAAACGCTCGCCCAGCTGGACGTTGGCGCTCAGCTCTTCGAGCAAGGTCTTGACCGCCACCCGCCGTCCCAGGGCGGTGTGCATGGCCTCATAGACCACACCCATGGCGCCGCGCCCAACCTCGCGCGTGATCTGGTACTTGCCGTCGAGCAGATCGCCGGGCGACAGCGACCCCGGGCGCTTGGCCGCTATGGCCAGTCCTGTTAACGGACAGATCTTGGCTTCCTTGGGATGGGGACTACCGCAGTGCGGGCACGCCACCCTGCCAGGATATCAGCAGCCCACCGGCCTGTCAGGGAACCAGCCAGGCGAACGAGCCCATCGCCAAAGCGTTCAAAGCCCAACACATGGGGTGGTGAATTCCTAACACCTACCAGTTCATACATCGCACCGATCGCATGATTTCGCATGGTTACGGTTCTGTTACGCCTGGCGCGCGCATTGCTCGATAGTGGTTTCGCCATGGAATCGATCGCCACTTCTCGCCAGACCAACCGCATCTTTCCGCCCAACCGGACACGCACCGTGTCGGCTTTGGCCCTGCCCAAGGTGCTTCTTTGCGACCTGGACGGCACGCTGATCGACACCATGCCGATTCTGGCTGACCTGGCCACGGAAGTCATGGTGGGCATGTATGGCGTTCCCAAAGTGTTGGCCCGTGAACTTTACTTGACCACCTGCGGCTTGCCCTTCATTGCCCAGCTTGAAGACATCTTCCCGGGCGATGTGCGCAACCAAGCCGCCTCGGATCTCTTCGAGAGTGGCAAGCCCGCCCGCTGCAATGCCGCCCGTATGCCAGCCGACACGCGCGCGGCTTTGATCGAGCTGCGCCGCCGGGGCGTGCACATCGCGGTCTCGTCGAACAACGGGCGCGAAAACGTGGAAACCTTCGCCAATACCGCCGATTTCTCGTTCGACCTGGTCATGGGCTACGGCAACGGGCTATCCAAGGGCCGGCCGCACGTGCAGATGGTCGAGCGCGCGTTCGGCGTGGGCCGCGGCCAGATGCTCTTCATCGGCGACTCGCTTCACGACGGCGAAATTGCGAACGCCGAGGGCTTGTCCTTCGTGGGCGTGGCCGGTACCTTCTCCAAAGAGAGCTTCTTGCTCCGCTTTCCTGGACAGCCGGTCGTGCATCGCTTCTCCGAACTTCTTGGCCTCTTCGAGAGCCAAGCTGCCGCGGCCGTGGCTTCGTACTAGGACGCGCTATGAACGTCGTTTTGCTGGCAGCTGGGCTGGGAAGCCGACTCGGCATGCTTACCCGGGATCTGCCCAAGGCCCTGATTTCTGTGGCCGGCAAGCCGCTGCTGCTTCACGCGGTGTCCTTCGCGGCTCGTCTGCGCCCATCGCGCATCATCGTGGTGGGCGGCTTCTGCTTCCCGCAGGTGAAAGACACCCTGGAAAAGTTCCGCGCGGGCGACAAGGCCGCCGCTGCCCTGCCCATCGAGCTGGTCGAGAACACGAACTTCCGCGATGGCAATCTGGTGTCTCTCCTGACCGCCAAGCCGCTCATCACCGAGGGCTTTCTGGTCATGAACGTGGACCACATCTACCGGCCGAGCATCGCCGAGGTCGTGGCGCCCGAGGTCAGCGCGGTGACCGCGTTCATCGACACCGACCGGACGCTTGGCAACGACGACATGAAGGTCGAACGTGGCGAAGGTGGTCGCATCGTCTCCATCGCCAAGACCCTGACCCAGTTCGACTGCGGCTATGTCGGCATGTCGCGTGTGCCGACGGCGCTGCTCGGCCGCTACTTCGAAGAAGCCGATCGAGCGCTAGCCGAAGAAGGCCGCGCCATTCACGTCGAACGCATTCTGGGTCGGCTGGCCAAGACCGAATTGGCCCCTGCCTGCCGCGATATCAGTGACCACGGCTGGCTGGAAGTCGATACCCCCGACGAACGCGCGGCGGCCGAAGCCGCGCTGGCCGCCGGTCGCTGGGCTTGACGTTCGCATGAACGGCTCCGGCCAGACCCTCTGGTTTCCCTACGCCCAGATGCAGGGGCTGGAGATCCAGAACCAGGTCGTGCGTGCCGAGGGGGTGCGACTGCACCTGCGCGACGGCCGTACGCTGATCGATGCCATCGCCAGCTGGTGGTGCGTAATTCACGGCTACAACCACCCCGCGCTGAACGCGGCCCTGCGTGCGCAGGCCGACGATTTCGCGCACGTCATGCTGGGCGGGCTCACGCACGCGCCGGCACAGCGTCTTGCGGATCGGCTGGTGGCCTTGGCGCCAGCGGGCCTTTCGCATGTGTTCTTCGCGGACTCGGGCTCGGTGGGCATGGAAGTGGCCATGAAAATGGCCGTGCAGTACTGGAAGAATCTCGGCGTGCAGGGCAAGCACGCGTTCCTTTCCCTGCGCCACGGCTACCACGGCGACACCACCGGCGTGATGAGCCTGGGCGATCCCGATGATGGCATGCACCGCCTGTTTTCGGGCTACCTGCCCCAGCAGCATTTCGTGCCACCGCCCGAAGGCATGGGCGATGGGCGCGGCGAGATCCGGCGCTCGGTGGACGAGGCTTTGTCCGCGCTGGCCACGGCCCTGCGCGACCATGCGCACGGCATCGCGGCGCTGGCGTGCGAGCCGCTCTTGCAGGGCGCGGGCGGCTTCAACTTCTATCCGCCCGCCTACCTCACCGAGGCGCGCCGGCTGTGCGATGAGCACGGTGTGCTGCTCATCTGCGACGAGGTGGCCACCGGGTTCGGCCGCACCGGTACCCTGTTCGCGTGCGAACAAGCCGGCATCACGCCCGACATCCTGGTGCTCGGCAAGGGACTCTCCGCGGGCTACCTCGGTTTGTCGGCAACCCTGGCGACGGACCGTGTTTTTCAGGCTTTCCTGGGCGAGAGCAACGACAAGGCCTTCATGCACGGGCCCACTTTCATGGGCAATGCCCTGGCTTGCGCCGTGGCCCTGGAGAGCATCCAGATTTTCGAACGCGATGGCTACCTCGACAAGATCCGCCGCATCGAAGAGATTCTGCGCGAGGAATTGCTCGCCCTGCGCGCGGACACTATTCGCGAAACGCGCGTCTTCGGCGCCTGCGGCGTGATCGAAGTGCACGACCCCTCCGCGTGGCAAGGCCTCCAAGCCTTCGCGGGCGAACGCGGCGTCTGGCTGCGGCCTTTCGACAAGGTTGTCTACACCATGCCGGCCTATGTGATAGACGAAGCGAGCTTGCGCCAAGTTTGCAGGGCAATGTCCGCCTGGTTCGGGTCAGGCTAGGGGGTCATGGCTACCGCTGACGCCGCATCCGTGCTTCGCAATCGCAACGTCTTCCTGTTTCTGGCCGCGCGCTTCTGCTCGGCCATGGCGCATATGATGTTCAGCGTAGCCGTGGGCTGGCAGGTCTATGCGCTCACTGGCAGCGCCTTCGCGCTCGGCATGGTGGGGCTGGCGCAGTTCCTGCCGGCATTTCTGCTTTCTCTGCCCGGTGGTCTTGCCGCCGACCGCTTCGATCGACGCGGCCTGCTCCTGGCCTCCTTGGCGCTGGAGGTTCTCGTTGGGGCGGCGCTGCTGTCGCTGTGCCTGCATCCTTCGCCTAACCCCATTTGGATCTTTTGCGTGATCGCCTTCATCGGCGTGGGGCGCGCGTTCATGGCCCCGGCCAACGGATCGCTTCTGCCCTTGCTGGTGGTGCCCGAAACCTTTCCGCGCGCGGTGGCCTGGAATTCCACCGTGTTCCAAATCGCCACCATCGCAGGCCCGGCGCTGGGTGGAATTCTCTACGTGCTGGGTCCCTGGCTGGTCTACGGAACCGCCACTGCGCTGTTGCTGACGGGGTTCATCTTCATCGCCACCATGCGCGGCCGGTGGAAGGTTCACAACAGCTCCGCGGGATGGGGCGGATTGCTCGAAGGCGTGCGCTTCGTGTTCGCGAAGAAAGCCATCCTGGGCGCGGTTTCGCTCGATCTCTTCGCGGTGCTCTTTGGCGGGGCCACCGCGCTTCTGCCCATCTTCGCCCGCGACATCCTGCACACCGGACCGTGGGGACTCGGCATTCTGCGCAGCTCGCCCGCCATGGGGGCCGCGCTCATGGCCCTGTGGCTGGCACACTTTCCCATCCGTGGCCGTGCTGGCCTGCGCATGTTCGCGTGTGTGGCGGTGTTTGGTCTGTGCACCATCGTATTCGCGCTTTCGCACAACTTGTGGCTCTCGGTCATCACGCTGGTTGTTCTCGGAGGCGTCGATATGGTCAGCGTGATCGTGCGTGGAACCCTGGTGCAAGTCTCCACACCCGATGCCATGCGTGGCAGGGTCAGCGCGGTCAACATGCTCTTCATTGGCGCCTCCAATGAACTTGGCGAATTCGAATCGGGTGTCACTGCGGCCTGGTTCGGGGCGGTCCCCGCCACAGTGCTGGGCGGCGTGGGGACCTTGATCGTGGTTTTTCTGTGGTGGCGACTGTTCCCGACCTTGCGCCGGGCTGATCGGTTGGAAAATGCGGTCGATTAGCGGAAGACTACGCCCGGTGCGGCGCTGTGTGTTGCTGCTGGCGTTTATTCTCGTCGGTGCGGCCTTCAATTCCCAGACGCCCCCGACAGAGCGCAACGCCATTCTCATTTCGTGGGATGGAGCCTTGCGTGAGCACGTGCGAGCCGACCTGGCGCGCGGCAGGCTACCCAACCTCGCCAAGCTGGTTCGCGGGGGTGCGCTGGTGGATCTGGATGTGACCGGGCACCAGACCGACACCAAGTCTGGCCACGCGCAAATGCTCACCGGGTACGATCCTGCGCTCACCGGCGTGTACTCGAATGGCAAGTTCAAGCCCATCCCCAGCGGCTATTCGATCTTCGAGCGGCTCCATCAGGCCTTTGGCAAGCACGGCCTGACCACCATCATGCTCACCGGCAAAGATCACAACCTGGGCTCCAGCCCGCCCGGGCTGCTCGGACAGGGCGAGCCCTACTTTCTGGTTCGTCCAGGCATCACGGTGTGGGACGGCGACCAGATGCGGCCGGCCAGTGTGGTGGGCGAAAAGGCAGTGAACTACATCCGCGCCTTCGCTAACCCGGGCAGGTTCTTTCTCTTCATCCATTTTGCCGACATCGACCTGGGCGGCCACCGCGCGGGCGAAGATTCAGAGGCGTACGGCAACGCCTTGGCCGAATGTGATCGCTGGCTGGGCAGGATCCTGACCGAACTCGAAACCCAAGGCATCGACGGCCGCACCCTGGTCTATGTCAGCGCAGATCACGGGTTCGAGCTGGGAAGCAAGAATCACGGGAACGCGCCGCACATTTTCTTGGCCACCAGCGATTCCTCAGTGTCGCAGGCGGGCCAGCAGCGGGATATCGCACCGACCATTCTCCAGGCCATGGGCGTGGATCTAGGCAAGATCAATCCAGCGCTGCCCGGCAAACCTCTGGGCCTGGCTACTGGCCGCACTGGATCGGCACGGCACCAGGCAAGGTGAAGCGCGGGTGCGCGGGATCGAACAGCGAGCGATCGCTGGCATCGAGCGTGCCGCCGCGATGGCGCAAGGCCTCGGCCATGACGTCGCGAATGGGCAGCCCGATTTCGTAGTCGGCGCTGGCACCTGCAAAAAAGCCGTCGCCGCCGGTGGCCAGGAAGTCCGTGGTGATGACGGAAAGCGTGTCCTCGTCGCGGATGGGCGAGTCGTCCGGCCGGGTGATCACCACGTCCAGGCCGCCCTTGGCGCAGGCCGCGTGCACGCGCAGGCCTGACAGGGAAACCTGCGAAACCGCGTGGCCCAAACTGCGCGCCAGCAGACGGCGGAATTCACCGGCGGGCAAGCGCAGCGACGCGAAGGCATTGTCGAAGGGAAAGGTTTCATACAGCCGGCCATAGGTGAGCGGCCCGGCGGGCAGGGCTGCGCGCATGCCGCCGCCGTTGATCATGGCCACGTCGCTGGGGCGAGCCGCGCGCATCAGATCGGCCAGCAGGTTGCCAAGGGCGGTTTCCTGCTTGCGGTTGTGGGGCAGGGGGCGCAGCACCTGGACGTTCAGCGACTCGTTGCCTTTTTGCTGAGCCACCGCGAAGGCAGGCGCGTTCAATTGGGCCACCTCCTCGCTCTCGCGCACAGGGCCGCCCTCGTAGTCGCCAGCCCAGCAGGATTCGGCTTCGCCGGCTTGGCAGATATCGCGCGGCTCTTCCAGGTGCGAGGCAACGACCTTGCCTGACCTTCGGTCGATGGTCAGATCCACGCGGCCAAAGGCGCGTCCGTTGCAGTAGGACTGAATAATGGGCACACCGCCCACTCGCTGGGCGATGGCTTGATGCGTGTGCCCGGCCACGATGGCATCCACCGCCCCCTTGGGCAGCGCGCGCGCGATGGCGAACACCTCGCTCTTGGCGTCGCAGGAAGTGAGTTGGTCAGGCGCCGAGAAATCCGTGCACGCGCCGCCCTCGTGGACCACCACGATGACGACCCGCGCGCCTTGCGCTCGCAGCCTGCGCGCTTCGCGGGCGAAGGTCGTGGCCAGCGGCGGAAAGTCGAGGCCAGCCACATTGGCGGGCAAGGCCGAGCGCGGGGTCGCGGTGGTGACCCCGCCAATCAGGCCGATCTTGATGCCAGCTGCCTCGACAATAGTTGACGGTTTGAAGTTGGGCCACGCCACTGGCTTGCCTGTCTTGTGGTCCACCACATTGGCCGCCAGGAAGGGAAACTTGGCCTCGGCCGCACGTGCCTTGAGCGCGCCGCGGGGATCGTCACCCGGCTCCACCGGCGAGGGCGCAGGCCCGGCCGGCCCGAAATCGAATTCGTGATTGCCGATAGCCGCCGCGCTGTAGCCCAAGGCATTGTAGGCGCGCACCACCGGAGCGCCTTCGGCCAGATTCGATTCCAGCGTGCCCTGGAACATGTCGCCCGCATCGAGCAAGACCACCGCTCCACCGCTCTCCTTGCGAATCCTACGCAGGTTTTCCAGGTAGCCGGCGAACCGGGGCAACGCGGCGATGTGCCCATGCAAATCGCTCGTCCCAACCACCGAGATAGTCACCGTTGAAGGTGGCGCCGCGTGTACGGAGGAGGCAGAGGCAGCAAGGAAGAAGAGGGGAAGGAAGGCACGCATGGGAAGAGAAGTATGACGCCTCGGCCGCACAGGATCCGGATTTAACCACAGAGGCACGGAGGCGCTGAGGCTGGGCAAGAAATGGGTTTCCGGATCTCGGATCCGAACTTCCACAGTCTCCTCCGTCTCTGCGTGCTCTGATCCTCTGTGGTGAATCTCCGTCTCCCATCCCGAAATCGGCGAAAAGCGGCCGAGTCGTGCTAGGTTTCACGGATTATGTTCAAAGGAGTCATCACCGCGCTGGTCACGCCCTTGCGCAACGATCGGGTCGACGAAGAGGCCTTGCGCCGCTTGGTCGATGAACAGATTCGCGCAGGCATCGACGGATTGGTTCCCGTGGGAACCACCGGCGAATCCCCCACCCTCAGCAATGAGGAGCACATCCGAGTCATCGAGATCGTGGTGCAGGAGGCGAAGAAGCGCGTGCCCGTCATTGCTGGCACCGGAGCCAACGCCACCCGCGAAGCCATTGAACTGACTGCCGCGGCCAAGGCCGTGGGCGCGGATGGCACGTTGCAAGTCACGCCTTACTACAACAAGCCGACGCAGGACGGCCTCTACCGCCACTTCAAGGCCGTGGTCGACGCCGTGGGTTTGCCCATGGTGGTGTACAACGTGCCCGGCCGCACGGGGTGCGATCTTCTGCCGGAGACCATTGCCCGGCTGTGCGACCTGCCGCTTGTGGTGGGCGTGAAGGAAGCCACGGGCAACTTGCAGCGGGCGGCGCAGATCATCGCACGCGTGGGCGACCGCATGACCATGCTCTCGGGCGACGATGCCACGGCCATGCCGTTTTATGCGATCGGTGGCCACGGTTGCATCTCGGTCGTATCCAACGTGGTCCCGGCCGACATGGCCGCCATGTGGGACGCCGCCGCGGCGGGAAACTGGACCAAGGCGCGCGA
>Ga0302322_100004021_pt1 | contig 12714 bp, 11 predicted proteins | sample Fen_T0_2_FD_203757 | JGI IMG/M metagenome (GOLD analysis project Ga0302322, IMG submission 203757) | Peat permafrost microbial communities from Stordalen Mire near Abisko, Sweden - Fen_T0_2 | ecosystem: Environmental > Terrestrial > Soil > Wetlands > Permafrost | place: Sweden: Abisko...
GCGCCCGCGATCCACAGGGAGGAAGTCGGGAGAACCGGATGCGGCTCGGTTGCGACGGCCTTCCGTTCCGGCGGCGCTACGGCGACACGGGTGTTGCGCCCGGAGGCGTGGGGACGGGGCTCGGCCTCGGGCGGGCGGCGCTAGCGGAACGAATCCGCACCCATGACGCGCAGCGCGTAGCCCGTGGAGCGAACGTTTCGAAGACCCGGGTGCCCCGCGCCGATCAGCTTGGCGTTGAGGTGCGTCAGGTGCGTCCGCAGCAGGTCGGCGTCAGCGTCCGGGCGACCCGGCCAGACCGCGCGGAGCAGCGTGCGGTGGTCCACCACATCGCCGCGCCGCAGGGCGATCAGCACGAGGAGCTCGAACTCGGTGGGCGTCAGCACCAGACGTGACTCGCGCACGCTGGCCTCGCGCCGACCGGGCTCCACAATCAGGCCGTCTGGGAGCGGCCCCGCCGGCGGCGCCTGGCTTGGCCCGCCGGCGCGCCGGAGGATGGCTCGGAGCCGGGCGAGCAGCTCGGGCGGGCGAAAGACGGCGTTGATCACATCGTCTGCGCCCGCGTCGAGCAGGGCCACGACGACTCGGTCGTCGGGGTGCGCGGACAACGCGAGGATCGGCAGGCGGACACGGCCGAGGATTCGCGGGATCAGCTCGATGGCCGGGCCGTCACCAAGCCCATCGCCCACGATGACGAGGTCGGGCGCCTCGTCCGCGACGCGGGCGAGCGCGGACGCGCCGCGATATGCGGTCACAGCCTCCATGCCCGCCTCGCCGAGGACGTGGACGATCTCGCCGACGCGGCCGGGATCGCCGTCCGCGACGAGCACCCTGACGCGGGCGTCGGCCGCGCGGACGACCCCACGCCATACCCCGTCCCCCGGTCCGGTGGCGCTCATCAGGCGGCGATGACGCCGGTCGCGCGCGGCAATGGGCTGGTCGACACGGGCATGCCTCATCCCTCCACGTGCTGTCGTCCGGGGCTGAGCGCACGGACCTCCCGGGCCGCGCAGCGTACCCGTCTGCGGGGCGGAGGTCCATCCCGGCAGGCGCACGGCGGGGTTGCGCGTGGATTGCGATGCCCCTCGACGCCCGGCCACGTCGTCCGGGACCGTTTTGAGGCTTCGCCCAGGTCGCCCCCGGCCGCTGGCGCCGCGACCCCGCGGCTCCGGACGGGTATGATCGCGGCAATGACCGACCGAGGGAACCCGAGCTCCGAGGCCGCGGCTGCCTGCCCGTTCGTCGCCTTTGACGACGACCGTGACGCACGGTCCACCGCGCCGGACCATCGGCACCGCTGCTTTGCGGAAACCGTGCCGGCCCCGCGTGCCATCGCCCACCAGGACGCGTACTGCCTCTCGCCCGCGTTCGCGGTCTGCCCGGCCTTCCAGGACTGGGCGCGCCGGGAGGCTGCTGCGGCTCGCTCCGCCCCCACCGCGCCCGCGCCCGACCCGCGACCCCGGGAGGTGGACACGTCCGGCCCGGTCCCGCTGCCGCCCGTCGAGCGAGAGCCTCGGCACGCTCCCGCAAGCGCCGCGCAGCCGATCCCGCCGCGCAGGCAGCCCCCTCGCGACTGGGCCGCTCCGCCGCCGTGGGCCGGCGATGGCGACGACGTCGAGCCGCCGGTCAGCACAGCGCCCGGAGCCATCCCGGGCTGGGGCGCCGCTGCCGCCGCGGGCGGTGCCGCGGCCGCAGGCGCCGGCTCGCGGTCACGAGGTCAGGACGACTGGGGCGGCTCCTCGCGCGGACTGGCGGACAGCTCCGCTGCACGGATTGCCGGGCCCGACCGGGACCTCCCGGAGCCGGCTCGCCCGGTCCCGTCGTGGGTGGCCCCCGAGGACGACGCGGACGACGCGTACGACGATGACGCCTACGACGAGTCGCCGTCTGCCGCGGCCCTTCCGCCCATCCGCCCGCAGTCTGTCGCCTCCAAGCCGCCCGCCTCGCGCTCCGCCGCCCCGGCGCCGCAGAACCGACCGGTGTCGCCGCCCCGGACGACGTCGGCGCGTGACGGCGCCAAGCCAGTGCCGAGGGACGCGCAGGAGCTGTTCGGCCCCGCATGGGAGCGCCCCCGCAGGTTCGAGGCCTATCCATCGCTGCGGACGCGCGTCGGCCTGCCGTCCTTCGGGCGCGCGCCGGGTCTCGCGCTCGCGGCGATTGCCGTCGTGATCGCCGCGGCCTTCCTGTTCTTCGTCTCGCCGATGATCCTCGGCCTCGGCAAGGACCACTCGGGCGCGGGCGCCTCAGCGTCACCGTCCGACGAGGCGTCCGCCGGCCCGAGCGCCACGCCGCGCCCCACCGCGGTCCCCAAGCCCACGCCCACGACGTACACGGTCGTGTCGGGCGACACGCTGAGCGGCATCGCGCAGAAGTTCGGCGTCACGACCAAGGCGCTGCTCAAGGCCAACCCGCAGATCAAGAACGCGAACTCGATCAAGGTCGGGGACGTGCTCAACGTCCCGGCGCCCGCTGGCGCAGCGCCGTCCGGCGCGGTCACCGGGGCCTCGCCGTCTCCCGTCAAGGGGGCGTCAGCCGCGCCCTAGGCGGGTGCACGGACCCGGGGTGGGCGCGGGTCAGCCCGGCCAGCCAGCCCGAGTGACGGGCGCGGGCGACCCTCAGCGCGTTCTGGGCGCCAGGTTGATCGAGGTGATCTTCCCCGCCTCGACGCGGAACTGGGCGTCGAGCGCCTGACTGGGCGCACCCGGCCGGACCACGATGAGGTCGGCCTGGTAGGTGTTGCCCATGTCGCGGACCTCGCCCGGGACCATCTTGAGGCCCTTGTCGGCGCGCAGGAACCAGCCGCTCACCTGCTCGATGCCGCGCAGCGTCCGGGAGTTCTCACCCACGTGGACGCGCATCTCGCAGCGCTCGTCCATGAGCGCCACGGCGCCCTGCACGTCGCCGCCGTTCAGCAGCTCGAAGAAGATCTCCATGGTGTCGGTGGCTCCCATGGCGCGGAGTGTACCGGGACAGGCGGAACCTCGGGGCGTCGCGTCAGGGACCGGCCCGCCGACGCCCCTGCCGGACGCTAGAAGCCCCCGCCGCCTCCGCCGCCTCCACCGCCGCCGCCCCCGCCAAAGCCCCCGCTGAACCCGCCGCCGCCGGAGCTCGAGGTGCTCGGCGGCGGCGTCCCGATCGTTCCGAGTGCCGCCGTCATCCCGCCGAAGTCTGGGATGGGCGAACCGCTCATGAGGCCCGGCGCCATGCCGCCCGGCGAGCCGAAGCCGCCGCCCGCCGCGCCGCCGATGGCGCTGGGCAGGTACCACATGGGCAGGTAGGCCTGCCGGTTGCCGGCCACGCGATCCTGCGCCGAACGGCTCAGCACGGCCTCGACCTCCTCGTTGAGGCCCAGCGCGACACCCCAGGCGACCGCGTCGTCGGGGCTCTCGATCATCGGGATCGCGGCGGTGGTGGCCACGTCGGTCATCGAGCGCGACATCGCCATGGTCTTCTGGAGCGTCCGCCGATAGGCCTCGAGCATCGCCACGATCACCGCGCCGTCCTTCGTCCGGGCGGGCATGGCGTTGCCGATGATGCCGAGGGCGATCGCCGAGATCCCGATCGACACCCCGATGAGCACCACGCCGCTGGCGGGCAGGACCCACCCCACGATGAACACCGGGATCGCCAGGATGAACAGGACGACCGCCCCGGCGATCCAGTCCGAGGACACCTTGGACGGCGCCGAGCGGTACCAGCCCTGGGCGACGAGATACGCCTCGAGCCGGTTGGCGAACTCGGCCACGGCCGACGACAGCTCGGTAATGCGATCGGGCGGGAGGTACGCCTCGCTGCCCGCCGCCTGGCCGACCTGCTCGCTCAGGTACTGGGTCGCGGGGTCGATCGGTCGGGCGCGCGCACGCGCGATCCGTGCCTGCTCTGCCGCGTCCCCCGTCACCGCGCTGCCGGTGTAGATGCCCAGCCCGGGCTTGGTCGAATCGGCGGCCGGCGGTTCCGCCTTGAACGCCATGAGGCCGCGCACGGCGAGGTCGAGGCTCGCCGCGGTCATCGTGCGGCGGTCGGCGCCGCCCTGGCGCATCGCGGCGCCGGCGGCCGGCGTGAGGCCGGGGGGCGGGGCGGGCATCAGGATCGAGGGGTCGTCGAGATAGACCGGGTCCCGCCCGATGCGCCACCATCGCAGCAGCCCGCCGCCGATGAGCAGGACGAGGATCAGCGGCGCGACCACCAGGCCCAGCACCGCGTTGATCTGCCGCGCGGTCTGGAGCTCCGCGGCGTGCGCCGGGGTGGTGATGGCGGCGATCTTCACCATGGCCGCATCGAGGGCCGCCGGCACGTCGCAGACGCGCAGCTCGGGGAGCATCTCGCTCTCGTAGATCGCCTGGAGATCGTCGGTCGAGGCGTACGCGGCGAGGTAGCCCGCGCCGCCGTAGAGGAACACCTGGCCGTGGCAGGTGTTGCCCTCGTACATGTCCAGCATGATCACGAGGCCGTCGTCGAAGCCCTTCCGCCCGACGCCCCACTGGTCCATGAGCGCGCGAGCCTCGCTCGCGGTGGTCGCGTTGTCCCAGGGCTCCGGGACGAGCTGGGTGTACACGGCCACCTCGGCGCCCGTGGCCGCCTTGATCTGGCTGATGTGCGACTCGGTCAGGCCGATGACCGTCGGGTCGAGGACGCCCGCGGTGTCATAGACGTGCTGGCCGTCGACCGGATTGGGAAACGGCGGCCCGTAGGCGAGCATCGTCGGCGCGAGCGCGAACAGCAGCACGGCCGTCGCGCCAAGCAGCGCGGGGAGGGACGGGACGAGACGCGGGACGCGGGGGTGGTGACGCACGCCGCCACGATACGTCCCCCCAGCCATCGCCTACCAGCCGGATGCGCGCCCGCGCGCCCGACCGAGGGCAAGCGCCCCGTCTGCCTCGAGCAGCACCTGCGGGATGGCCGGCCGTCCGTTGTAGGTCATGGCCATCGAGGCGGCGTAGGCGCCGGTGTCCGCGATGGCCACCAGATCCCCGCGTCGCAGGGGCGGCAGGTCGTGGAGCCCGAAGGTGTCGGTGCCCTCGCAGACGGGGCCGTCGACGCGAACGGGGCCTACGTCGAGGACCGGGCCGTCGGGGACCACCGGTCGGCCGATCGAGGTCAGGGCGGCGATGCCGTGGTGCGCCCCGTAGAGCATCGGCCGGATCAGCTCGGTCATCCCGGCGTCCACGACCACCACCCGCCCCCAGCCCGCCCGATCGCGGACATGCAGCACCCGCGCCACGATCACGCCCGAGCGCGCCACGAGGAACCGCCCGGGCTCTGTCGCCAGGCGGGCCGGCCGTCGTTCTGCGGGGAGGGCAGCGAGCAGCCGACCCGCCTCCTCGGCGAACCGACTCGGCGGCGGGACGCTCCCGGGGGCGCCCACAGGGAACCCCCCGCCCACGTCGAGCGTGTCCATCCCGGCGCGGCCGGCCGCCAGCAGGCGCAGCAGCGCGAGTCCCCTCCGAACGGCGTCGCGCCACGCGTCCACCGCGCCCAGCTGCGAGCCGACGTGGAGATGGACGCCGCGGATCGCGAGGGGCCCGTCCTCTGGCGTCTCGGCCACGGCACCGGTGAGCTCGGTCTCGGTCATGCCGAACTTGCTCGCCTCGTGACCCACCGCGAGGCCGGCGTGCGTCTCGGGCGTCACCGCCGGGTTCAGCCGGAGCAGGACGTCGAGCCTTGCCCGTCCGTCTCGACCGAGCCCGGCCCGGCCGGCCATCGCCGCCAGCGCCTCGAGCTCGTCCGCGCTCTCCACCGCCACCCAGCGCAGCGGCGCCCCGTCCGCCGCGGCTCGCACGGCCGCCCGCAGGTCCCCGGCACTCTTGCCGATCCCCTCGAGCGTGATCCGCCTGTTCGGCAGGCCAGCCTTCCGCGCTGCCGCCCACTCGCCGCGCGAGACCACGTTGGCGTCGAGCCCCATCCCGCCGAGACGCTCCACGACCGCGGGCACGTCGTTCGCCTTGAGCGAGTAGGCACGCAGCCACGGGTCGGGGAAGGCGGCCCGGAGCTCCGCCGCGGCCGCCTCGAGCGCAGCGACAGCCGTAATCCCGATGGGCGTGCCAAACCGGGCTGCGGCCGCGCGCAGCTGGCCGGCGGTGGCCGGGAGCGGGGAGCCCGAGGCGACGGCCTCCGGCCCGGAGACGCCCACGATCAGTCCTTGACGACCAGGCCGATGACCGCGGTGATGATCCCCAGCGCGATCGACGCGATCAGCGCCGTGCCGATGACATCGAACGTGAGGCCGTGGGTCGGCCAGCCAGCGATGGTGAACCCGAAGTCCACGATGGTGCTGAACACCCACGCGACGCCCATGAACAGGACGACGTTCATCAAGATGCCGAACAGGCCGACGGTCATGAGGTTGATTGGGAACGAGAGCAGCCTCACGACGGGCTTGACCAGCCCGTTCACCACGCCGAACAACGCCGCAATGATGGCCAGATGGACGTAGTTGCCGTCGTACTTCACCTGCGGCAGGAGCAACGTCAGGATGGTGAACGCGATCGCGGTGGCGGCGATACCGAGGGCGATTCCCTTCATGCGGCTCCCTCCGAGCGGTGGACGATGCGCCCGCCGATGAGGGTGGCGAGCGATGTGGTGCCGATGATGGCAGACGCGCCCTCCGCGAGGAGGTCGCGGTCGAGCACCGCGAGGTCGGCGTCATACCCCGGGGCGATGCGGCCGTGGCGGTGCTCCTCGAAGGCGGCGTAGGCGGAGCCAGCGGTGTAGGCCTCGATGGCGGTCTCGACCGACAGCCGCTCCCCGGGGAGCCAGCCGCCCTCGGGCGTGCCGGCGGCGGTCTGGCGGGCGACGGCGCTGTGGATGGCGATCCACGGGCTCCACGGCACCACGGGCCAGTCGGAACCGAACGCGAGGCGGGCGCCTGCGGTGCGCAGCGTTCCCCATGCCCAGGCGCGCGACGCCCGCTCGGGGCCGACGTTGCCCGCCCACAGGTCGGTCTGGTTGGGCGACGGGTCCGCGTGGAACGGCTGCATGGAGGCCACGACGCCAAGGGCGGCGAATCGCGGAACGTCCGCGGGGTCGATGGTCTCGATGTGCTCCACGCGGTGCCGGCGAGGATGGGTCCCGGCGATCACATCCCGCCGATGGGGGTCGCCGTGCCAGGCGCCATTGGTGCGCGCCGCGTGCTCGTACGCGTCGAGGATCATCCGCACGCCGCGGTCGCCGATCGCGTGGGTCTCGATCTGCCAGCCGCGCCGGTCGGCCTCGGCCACGTGGCGCTTGAGGTCGTCGGGTTCCCAGTTGGGCAGGCCCGTGCTCGTGTCGCCCTCGTAGGGCGCGAGCATCGAGGCGGTGCGGGCCTCGATCACGCCATCGGCGAATGCCTTGAGGATCCCGCCGGCGCAGAACGCGCTGCCGCGCCGCGGGAAGGCCGCCGCCTCGTACGCGTCGAGCCGGTCCGTCCACTCCGCGAACGAGATCCCGTGCGAGAGGTCGAGCGCCGAGCGCACGCGCAGGGGCAGCGCGCCCTCGTCCGCAAGCCGCGCGAAGAACGCGAAGTTCGCGAGATCGCCCATCGCGTCCTGCGCGGCCGTGATGCCGTCGCGATGCAGGCGGGTGATCGCGTCGGCGACCGAGACCCGGTCCTCGGCGTCGGTCGGCTCGGGGATCACGCCGTCGATCAGCTCCTGGGCGTCCTCCTTGAGCACACCCGTGGGCTCGCCGTCCGAGTCCTTCACCACCACGCCCGTCGCCGGACCGACCGTGTCGCGCGTGATGCCGGCGAGCCGGAGCGCAGCCGAGTTCGCCCAGCCGGTGTGCCCGTCGTAGCAGCGGAGCCAAGCCGGGCGGTCCGGGACGATGGCGTCGAGCAGGCGCCGGTGGGGGAGCCCGCCCTCGAACGCCGAATAGACCCAGCCGCGACCTCGGACCCAGGCTCGATCCGGGTTGGTGGCGGCGTGGCGGGCGACGGCGGCGAGCGTCTCGTCGGCCGTCTGGATGCTGAAGAGGTCCGCATCCCCGAGCTGACGGGCGCCGTAGCGCAGGTGGATGTGCGCGTCGTCGAGGCCGGGGATCACGAGGCCGCCCCGCGCGTCGATGAGGTCGCCCGCGCGTCCGAGGTCCGCGTCGGTGCCGATCCGGGCAATCCGCCCGTCGACCACGTGCAGCGCCGTGGCGCCCGCGTGGCCGAAGACGCGCCCGTTGACGATCGTCAGTTCGCTCCTCATGGCGCCGAGTCTACGCGGGCGGGCCGGACCATCGGCGCCCTGGTAGCACGGGGCGACCCGGCACGAGCGTCGCCGCCGCACTCGTACAGGGCGTGAAGAAGCCCGCCGGCAGGGGGGCGCCGACGGGCTTCGGGGGACGCTGGGAGTTCGTCAGTAGGCGACGACGCTGGAGTCCTCGGTGATCCAGACCTGCGGGGGGCCGTCCACGCCGGCGCGGTGCATGACCTCGGGGAGGGAGGGATCGGCAGCGAACGCCTTCGCGCCGTCGAGGGTCGCGAAGTCGTTCACGATCACGATGGCGTTGGGATCCTCGATCGAGCGGGTCACGGTGTGGCCGGTCGCGCCGTGGCCCCTGCGCACCTCGCCGTGCTCGGTGAAGGCGGTGAACCACTGATCGTAGTCGGCGACGTGGTGCTGGACGATCACCTTGGCCATCTGGGGACGCTCCGTTCGGCTGCTTGGTGCTCCACCGGCTGACTGCCGGTCGTTAGGTCCCTAACCATATAGTTCGGCAACAGATTGTCAAGCCCCTAATTATTAAGCTACGATGTCCGCATGGCCAAGGTGACCCTGTCAGACGACTTCTACGAGCAGACCCCCGAGGCGAACAGGCTTGCGACCGAGGCGGTCATGAACACGATCCGCACTGCGGACCTGCTGTTCGACCGGATTGGACAGCTGCTCCGGCCGCTCGGCGTGAGCTCAGCGGGCGGGCTGGCGTTGGGCCAGCTCCGCGACCACGGGCCCATGTCGCCGTCCGAGCTCGGGGAGCGGCTCATCGTGACGCGCGCGACCGTGACCGGCGTCGTGGACTCGCTCGAGCGGCGGGGCTACGTGCTGCGGTCGCCCAACCCGGACGACCGCCGGGGGATCATCGTGGAGCTGACGCCCGCCGGTCTCGACGCGGTCGCCCAGGTCCGCACGATCATCCACAAGCAGGAGCGTGACTGGATGGGCGCGCTGTCGGAGACCGAGCTGGCCTCCTATATCGAACTGATGCACCGGATCCAGGACAACGTCTCGACCGAGGGCTGAGTGGGCTCGCCGCGGGCCCCGGCCGCGATAGACTCCCCGCGACCGATGCACCGACGCCGGGAGACCTCGTGACCGCCTTCGACGACCTCGCCGCGCGCTTCCTCGACGAGCACTTCGCGGCCGATCCCGTGACCGCCACGATGGTCGGCGACCACCGCTTTGACGACCGCTGGCCCGACACGTCCGATCGCGGCCGCCTCGACCGGATTGCGCTGTACGACCGGTGGTCGGCCGCCTTCGCCGCGCTCGACGTCGGCACGCTCACGCCCGACGAGGCTATCGACCGCGACCTCGTCCTGGGCGAGCTCGCCCGCTACCGGTTCTACGAGGCGGAGCTGCGCGAGGACGCGTGGGATGCGCTGGGATGGGTCTACCTGATTGGCGCCGGGCTCCACGCGCTGATCTCCCGCGAGTTCGCGCCGCTGGCCGATCGACTCGAGGCGTTCGCGGCGCGGCTGGAGGCAGTGCCCCGGATCATCGGCGACGCCCAGTCGGTGCTCGGCTCGCACCCGACCCGCGCCGTCTCGCGGCTGCATGCGCGCGTGGCGGGGGAGCGGGTCGCCGGCGTTGCCGCGCTTGGCGAGGAGGCGATCGCCCTGGCCGAGGCCGCACCGGACGATGCGGCGGTGGCGGCCCTCCTGCCTCGGCTGCGGGCGGCGGCGGCGACCGCGACGCCCGTCCTCGAGGGGATCGGCGCCCACCTGCGGACCGAGGTGGCGGCACAGGCGACCGGCACCGCTCAGCTCGGGCGCGACCTCTTTGCCGCGAAGCTGCGCTACACCCTCGCCGACCCCGACATCACGCCCGAGGCGATCCTCGCCCGCGCCGAGCGCGAGTACGCGGCCGTTCGCGCGGAGATGATCCGCATCGCTCGCGAGATCTGGGGTCACTGGTGCGGGGAGCGCCCGATGCCAGTCGACGAGGGCGTCCTTGTGCGGGCGGTCCTCGACGCCATCGCCCTCGAGCACCCGGAGGCCGACGATCTGGTCGACACGTGCCGCGCGCTCGTCGCCGACATCGAGGCGTTCTGCCGGGAGCGCAACGTCATCGCCATCGCCGACGAGCCGCTCGAGGTCCAGTGGACCCCGGAGTTCATGCGCTCGTTCGCGGGCGCCATGCTCGACTCGCCCGGCCCGCTCGACGTTGGCCAGAAGACGTTCTTCTCCATCACGCCGGCCCGGCCGGAGTGGGGCCCCGACGAGGTGGAGTCGTGGCTGCGCGAGATGAACGACCGCCAGCTGCGACTCCTCACCATCCACGAGGCCGTGCCGGGCCACTATCTGCAGGGCGCGTACGCCAACACGTCGGGCGGCTCGTTGGTGCGCCGCGTGTTCGCCTCGGGGCTGTTCGCCGAGGGCTGGGCCGTGTACGTGACGCAGGTGATGCTCGACCGGGGGTTCGCCGGCGAGGACCTCGCCCTGTGGCTCGCACACTGGAAGTTCTACCTGCGCGCGGTGGTCAACACCATCCTCGACGTTCGGATCCACTGCTTCGGCATGACGAGCGAGGATGCCCTGGCGCTGATGGTGGACGGCGCCTTCCAGGAGCGGTCCGAGGCCGAGGCGAAGGACGAGCGGGCGCGGCTGTCGTCGACGCAGCTCTCGACCTACTTCGTGGGGTCGATGGGCTGCTGGGACATCGAGGACGAGGCGCGACGCCGGGCGGCCGAGGCGGCCGGCGCGGGCCGCGACGCGGTGCCGGCACCCGTCCTGGTGGGCGGCTACCTCGCGACCCCGGGCTTCGACGAGCGGGCGCACCTCGAGGCTGTCATCTCGCACGGTGAGCCGCCCATCCCGCTGCTGCGTCGCATGCTCCTCGGCCGCAGCTGAGGCGCGACGGGCTCGGGTTCGGGCTCGTCGCCGGCGCACGTCGCCGACTCCGCCATTCGATACAGGCGCCCAGGCGCGGGCTCGATGTGTCGTCCGGCGGATTGGCAGTGGGGTCCGCCGAGCGCACGCTGCCGCCAGCGCGATCGGGACTGACCGTCGCGTCAGGGAGAGGGAGCCGTGGATCGCTGGCCGCGATCGTTTCGCGCGTGCCGGGCCGCAGCAGCTGCTGCAGCCGTCGGCCTTGTGTGGGCCGCGCTGAGCGCGTCGATCGCGCTCGCCGACGGCGGGCCGCATACCGTGTCGGACAACAGCGGCATGAACCCCACGACGGGGACCTGCGGGGGGTGCCATCGCGCCCACACCGCCAAGGGCGCGAACCTGATCAACGCAGCGTCGAACACGGCACTCTGCCAGACCTGCCACGGGTCCGGCGGGCTCGGCGCCACCACCGACGTCTCGAACGGGGTGCTGGCAGGGACGACGCAGGGCCTCCGCGGCGGCGGGTTCAGCTACGCCCTGATGGACACGTCCTGGACCGCGACTGCGGGCAACCCGGCGACCTCGCGGCCGGCGACCTCAGCGCACGTCATCGACGGGCTGACGGACGTGACGATGTGGGGCAACGGAGCCCTCGGCACGGCGAACGCCGGCACCACGGTCAAGCTCGAGTGCACCAGCTGCCACAACCCGCACGGCAACAACAGCTATCGGATCCTCCGGCCGATCCCGATCGATTCAGGCGCCACCGGGGGGATCACCGTCGCGGACGGCACGGGTCTGGCCTACACCGTGGCGCGGACGAACAACCGCTACTTCGGGGACTCGTACGCAGGCTGGCCCTGGACCTACTCCATGACCCAGTGGTGCGCGCAGTGCCACACCCGGTATGACGCCGTGAACGCCAGCGCAGACGGCATGGGCGGCCCCGGCCACACCAACTCGGGTGATCTCCTGTTCCCGTATCGACACATGACGCGGTTCGAGAACTGGACCAACTGCGGCGTCTGCCACAAGGGACCGGGGGGCACAGGCCGAGCGCCCGACCCGCTCGGCGTGGGCTCGTCGGGGTTCTCGCATGAGCCTGTCTGCCTGTCGTGCCACGTGGCGCACGGGTCCGCGGCGCAGATGGGCGTGTCGGCTGGCGCCGTCGCGTGGCCCAACGGCGCGACGACGCCGAGCGGCAACGCCCGCAGCTCGCTCCTGCGCCTGGACAACCGAGGCGTCTGCCAAGGCTGCCACGACCCCACGAAGTAGGTCGGCGAGCGCCACGGGGGCGTAGCCACTCCGGCGCTTATTGGCTCGATCGGCCGCGCCGGCTCTGGAAGGGGATGCCTGGCCGCGCCGGGCCGCGCCGGGCCGCGATACCGCCAATGGCGGTGCTACGCACCGAAACGCCACGCAGCACCGCCCGGCCTGGTATCCAGCGGGGATCCCACGCTCAATGGGCCGGACAAAGGCCGCGCAACACCGCCCGCAGCGGTATCTCGGGACTGCAGATCCGAGGAAGGACGCGACGACTAGCGCGCCTTCTTGGACTTGTCCTTCTTGGCGAGCTTCGCCTTCTTGTCCTTGCCTTTGCCCTTCTTGCCGCCCTTGACCGGCGCGGGCTCGGGCTCCGCGACCGGCTCCGGCTCCGGCTCCGCGACCGGCTCCGGCTCCGGCTCCGCGACCGGCTCGGGCTC
>Ga0302322_100004022_pt1 | contig 12711 bp, 13 predicted proteins | sample Fen_T0_2_FD_203757 | JGI IMG/M metagenome (GOLD analysis project Ga0302322, IMG submission 203757) | Peat permafrost microbial communities from Stordalen Mire near Abisko, Sweden - Fen_T0_2 | ecosystem: Environmental > Terrestrial > Soil > Wetlands > Permafrost | place: Sweden: Abisko...
GCGATAGCGAGCGGGTTTCAAATCCTTCCGATAGGAAAATGAACTGACGTGCTCCGGCGCCGTACGTCGGAGAGGGGGGTGGATGTAGTTAGCTGTCCGGTAGTTCGCTCGCCCGAGAAGCAATGAACTCAGGGGGAAGAAAACCAATTCAGAGAAGAAATGAAACGCGTACCCCAACATTCAGCTCGCGGCGAATGGTGGTAATGTACCTTAGGTTGTTTATTTGTCAAATAACAATTAGTCTGTCGTCGTCGATTTGAGGCCGAACGCGCGCGCAGACCAGATGTCGTCCAGCCAGATTGTTCGGCGCAATCGCATCGCATCGCATCGCAGCGCGTCGCGATCGCTAAAATGCCTGATTGTGCAGACGAATCGCTCGACGCGCATGCGCTCGCAACCGTGTCGGTCAATGTGGATACGACGTTCGCATCGCCTGCCGGTCCTCACAAGCGTCTCGCCAGGCTTTTGCGATCAACCCGGCCAACTCAGACATGTATGAGGCAGGTTCGTCCGATGGTGCGATGCGCAGCATGAAGGAGCCGGTGGAGACATCACACACCTCCGTCAAGACCGGAAAATCGAAACCGAACGAGGTGGCGTGGACGCCGTTTCTGCCAAGATCTCGATAGGACGACAGCGCCCGATCGATCAGAGAGGAGATTGCAGCCGACGTGACCCAGTTGCTGTCGTGCAAGGAAACGAACATGCCGTGGTGATAGCGCCGAACCTGAACGCGCTGTCCGGCAAGCTCTCGCGACAAGGTGTCGGCCAGCACGGCCGCGTTGTCGGCAATCGCTGCGGTGCGCCGGGCGGTGAGGATGAGGAATTCTTCGGACTGTTCGACTGGGAAGAACGAGGCGGGTGACGCTGCGCTGCCAAAGGAGCGGATCGCGTCCGGGAGAAGGTGCCGCAATCCGTCGATCACCTTTGTTCCGCCGGCTGCTTCGCACAGAACGACGGACCCGAGCCGGCCGTATTCCGATCCCAGACTGTCCAGCTTGAGATGGCTGCGGATGAGGACCGTCGGAATCCCGAGGCGAGACAACGTCTGGACGACGTCGACAATGCGGGGCGCGGTTCTTGCGTAGCAGGTGGTATCGAACACGGCGAGCACCACTTTCATGGTTCCCAGAAGCGACAATTCCGGCAACCAGTCGGCTGCTGTGATCGAATCGAGGTGCGCCACAATCGCCGTCGAGGAGGTGCATGCCTCGGCGGCGATCGCAGCGAATGACGCGCCGACGCGTACCATCAGCTTGCTGGTGTAATGTTCGGCAACGTGGCGCGTTTCAAAGTAGGCATCGCTGAGGGTCCACAGCTCTGCGGTCGTGACCAGCAGACGATCGGTCGATGCGAGCACTGCCGCTGCCGCCGCCATGCCGGAACACAGAAAATAAGTGGACGGGGAGGCGAAGACATCTGAAGCGCTGGTGCCGACGTAGACGGGGGGACCGGAGATGGTGAGATCGAAACGCTGATAATTGTAGCGGAATCCGATGTCGGCAATCCGGAACGACGTCCGGCCACTCCAGTTGGTTTCGGATGCGAAGCTATCCGTATCGACGGCCGAACGCCGAATCGCTCGCGTGAGATGAACCTTGTGGAGCGCGACGCCGCAGAGCGCCGGGTCCGGTGACGGCGTCGTCACGGCGTGCGAAAGCAGCTCGCATTCACGCGCCTTGCGCTGTTCATAGTCAGCGAGCGTTTCCAATTGCCAGCACCCTTGCTCTTTCTATGCCGTTGAAGGAGGTGTTGAACGCCGCCGCATAGCCCGAGATGCCGCCGAATAACAGCCAGCCGGCGTCCCCGGCCGGCGCCGCGAATTGTGACCCACCGCAGCGGAAGGTGCCGAGATGGTCTGCCTCGTAGCAGGTGGGACCAGTCACGATGATGGTCTCACGTGGCGGCGGCGCACCCCACCAGCGCAGCAGCTGCGGGATAGTCCAGCGGAGGTGGCATTCGCGGGAGAGATCGACCGCCGCCAGCGTCGCCTTCAGGTCCGGTCGGTCGCGCGTCCATAGCAGGCGGCAGAATGCATAGCCGGCGCGTGCGGTCAGCCAGGCGCCCGGTTCGAAGATGATCTCGACGCCCGCTGGCACGATGGCGCGCACCTGGCGGCACATGTATTCGATGTCGCTCACGCTTTCGCTGCGGAAGCCGCCTCCGAGGTTGATCCGGCGCAGCGAAGCCTTGAGCTTCCGCGCGAGACCGACCAGCCGCGACGCTGCCGCGACATGACTTCCGGGCTGCCTGGAGTCGCCTTCGACGTGACAATGCAGAACGGCGAAGCGCGGGTGGGCAGCGATCGCCGCGAGGCCTGCAGGGTCGTGTTCCGAGAAGCCGAACCGCGACATCGCGCATGGCGCGCCGCTGGCCGGCGCGGGCAGTTCGAGGCCGATGCGCGCGCCGATTTCGACCTCGGTGGCCCAGCCCGAGAGGCTGTCGAGCGCGGCGAGTTGCGTATAGGTCTCCACGTTGATCGAGAGGCAATCCACGCAGCGGTCGGCTGCGTCCGCACCCGCACCTGACAGCAGGGCCGGACCGCTCATCGAGACGTAAGGGATGCGCAGGGTGCTGCCGCCGGCGCGGGACCAGTCGCGCAATCGGCGCAGTTCGCCGACGTTCGAGACATCGAAGCCGTCGCCGGCGTGCACGGCCATATCCAGCAGCGACGGGGCCGGCAGCGCTTTCGCCGCTGCGATGAACCGGACCCCACAGGCCTGGCCGATCCGTGCCAGTGCATCCGCTGCATCGCGCAGGGCAGCGAGGTCGAAGATCAGACAGGGACCAGGATAGTTGCTGCGGAGGCTTTCCAGAAGCGGCTCGATCCGCGGCATGGCAGAGCGCCGACTCACGACCGGGGCCCGACCTGGAAAGCGATACTGGCGCTCCAGCGACCCGGCCGCTGCGCGGTCCAGGGCTCGACGCGGTGGCGGTTGGCGGGGTCCAGGGGTAGCAGAATCGCGCTGTTGAAACGCGGTTCGCACCTGTGCTGCCGGCCGTCCCGTCCGAACACGACGAGGCCGCCTCCGTCAGCCGGTGCATAGTCCTCGTCGAAGTAGGTTACCAGGTGGCACAAGCGTTGGCCGACGGCGTCGGTATGCTCGGCGATGTAATCGCCGCGTCGGTAGCGCGCGAACTCGACGCTTGTCACGCCCACACCGCGACGGTCGAACACCTCGCCGACCCAGCTAGACAGGGCAGGCGTCAAGATCGCGAAGGCGAAGAATTGCCGCAGCCAGCGCTGATGCTCGACGGCTATCGTCGGCGACGAGCCGAGTTGCTGCTCGATGCCAATGGCGCGGTCGTGGCTGCTGAAGCGCCGCGCCAAAGCGGCTGCCTCGAACTGGTTGTCCGATGCGGTGCGGACGCCGCCGCTTTCGTCGTACAGCACTAGCAGGCGTTCCCACTGCGGCAACGCCCGGACGCTGGCAGCCAGCGCCCGAAATTTTTCGGGATGCCAGAACCCGTCGAGTTGCAAGACTGGAGAGATCTCGTCATGAACGCGGCGCCGTAACTCGTCGACGGTTTCACACGACACATGTCGCGCGTCGATCCAGTTCGTCCACATGTCCGTGGCCGATGATGTGGCCGTAGCGACTGTCATGGCGCCGCCACGAACACGTCGCGGCGGACCAGTTCGTCCACCAGGAACGCTACGCTTTCCGCCCGCACCGCGCCGACCGCGAGTTCGTCGCGTGTGAAGCTCGGACCGATGGCGGCAGCCCGCTCGACCAGCGGCTGCAGGCCCGCCGGTCCGTCCCAGCGGTTCTGCGTGCGCCAATTGAAAATGCGTACGCCGCTGCAGGTCTTGGTGATGTCGTTGTCCTCGACCGCGACGCGGATACGGCCGCCCTGGATGGCCTGCCCGCGCTGCCCGTCCTGGGCACGCCCCATGCCGCGCCGTCTGGCGTTGACGCGGTCGGCGAAAGCGGTGTAGCGCTCGATCACCGCTGCGCGCTGATCTTTCGACATTCCGTCGTCAACGATGCGCAAATGATTGCTGGCGAATGTCGCCTGGCCCGAATCGCCGGTGGGGTCGGCGACCGTGATGCCGTAACGCTCGGGACTGCGCCCGATCTGCGAAGACCGCGTTGCCTCGAACGGAAAGATCGCAACGCTGGCGAGGAATTCTTCAAGTTCCTCGAGGCGCCTCAGGCTGTCCATGGCCTCGTCATGGGTGGTGGTCGGCAGGTCGGGAATGAGATTGACGTAGAGTGCGATGCCGGCCGCGTGCGCCTCCTTGAGGAAGCGGGCGTTGTCGTCAGCACTTGCATATTTGTGGACCAGCTTGAGCAGCCGGTCGTTCATGGTCTCGAGACCGATGACGAGATGATCGCACCCAGAACGCGCCATGGCTTCAAAATGCCTGCGGTCAAAATGGCGATCGACCATTGCGAATGAGCCCCATTTCATGTCGAGGCCCTGCTCGATCGCAAGCTCGGAGAACTTGAGCGCGAAGCTTGGTGGGATGGCTTCGGTGATCAGCGAGAAACGCCGGGCGTCGTGAAGCGAACGAAGGTGGCTGACCTCCTGTACGAAGCTTGCGGGCGTGCGGCCCCTGAACTTTGGGCTGCCGTCGTAGAGTTCGACGAAATCGCAATAGGCGCAGCGTCCCCAGTAACAGCCCCGGGTCTGGACCACGCCGAGTTCCGGATCGTTCAGCTTGCCGACCAAGTCGGGATCGTAGGATGCGAAGGGAAGCCGGTTCAGGGCCGGTCCCGGCCCGGGCGGTTGATGTATGATCCGGCCGTCACGAGGACAGGAGGCGCCGGCGACGCGATGTGGTTGCCACGCCATCGCCCGCGCCTGCGCCGCCAGTGCGAGCAGCGGCTGCTCCCCGTCGTAGCGAACGATCGTGTCGATCGCCGGCAATGCCTTGAGGATCATTTCGATCTCCCACTCGCGCATCAGGCTCATGGTCGGCCCGCCGAGCACGATGCGCAGGTCCGGCCTGATTGATTTCACGAATTCGCAGAGGATCAGCGCCGGAAACAATTGTGGGCCCATCGCCACGGAAATGCCCGCCAGCGACAGATCGCGCTCGCGAAGAGCGCCGAGATCGACGGCGCGGAAGAACGCGCGATACCACTCCACCAGCGGGTCCGCCGCCCTGAGTTGCGCGAGCGCTTGTGCGACCGGGACATCAACGAGGTAGGGCCGCGCCATCACGGACAGCAGATAGGCCGGCGTTTCGTTGCGTTCCGAAAATCGGTGGCGGCCCAGACGGTCAAACAGTTGGGCGCGGTTCTTGGCCAGCAGTCGGGCGGCGACCGCTGACATGTCGCTGTGCTCGAGATGGCGGCCGCCACAGAAGAACCTGCCATTGGCGGCGGCCGCCAGCGAGGCCGGTTCCAGCAGGTGTTCGGCCAGCAGTTCGTTGAGGTCGAGCTGCAACACATGATGGCCCGCGTGCGCGAGCGTGCCGGCCAGCACGGCAAGCGACGGATAGTACGAGCCGAAACCGGAACTCACGATCGGCGGAAATATCAGGGCAACGCTCATGACATCGCTCCCTCTCGGACCAAAGGCGGCCTGAAAATGCCGTCCGGGCCAAGCTCCAGCGCGGCTGCCTGTTCGGAGACGAGACATTTCGAGACCGCGCGCGCAATGGGAACGAGCGGCGTTTCTTCCTGCATGATCCGTTCGGCCCGGCAGCATGCCGCGAGCCGGTCCTCGCGGTCGAATGACTGCTCGGCTTCCGCCAACGCAGCGCCAAAATCCGCTCGCTGCAAGTCAATCCAGCCGGATGCACGCAGATTGGCGAGAAAGCTGGTCGGGTCGGGGTAGGCGGGCTGCACCAGCGAGTAGAGCAGGTCGACGGTGGGGCGTGCCAGGCACGCAAGATAGCTGCGATAGTCGAGTGCCCGGGTTTCCACGCGCAATCCGGCGCGCGACCTCAAGCCCTCGGCGATATGATCGGCGACCGTTCTGTTAGGGTGGAAATCGGCGTAGCCCAAAACGAGGCAACCAAGGTCCGTGGTGATCTGCGCCGGTCGAACATCGTCGGGATCGGCGGCCGTCGCAACGGCCTCCGGCGCATTCCACAGCGCCGACATGCTGCACAGCGGTGACAGCGATCCGGCAAGCGCCTCCGCAATCATGCGGCGGGGGATCGCCCGCGCGATCGCGCGACGTGCGTCGCGGGCGTCAGCGCCGCGGAGCAATTCAGAGGCGAACAGCAGCACGCCGCCCAGCTGGAGGTCGCGCTGGCGCAGCGACGCCGAACCCCGATAGCGGGCAAGATCCCGCAGCGGCAGGTTGGGATTGCAGGTCACGTCGACCGCACGGCGCTCGAACAGGCGGACACCTTGCTCGGGCGAGTCGGTGACGACGAATATGACCTCGTCGGGACCATCCGCCCACAGCCGATCGCCGACCTCGTTCTTGCACAGCACCAATGCGCGTCCGCCAAGCCCGCCGACAAAATTGTAGCATCCGGTGACCGCCTCCGGTCGTTCTGCAACCGGAGAAAATATGTCACTGGTCAGCATTTCGGGAAAGCATGCCACCGGTCGGGTCAACTCGACATCGAGTGCATCGCTGCCGACCCGAGACGATTTGGCGATCAACGCGCCGAGCCACCCCAGCGGGCCGCTCGCTCGTGTGCACGAACGGACTAATCCGTCGTTGATGTCAGCCAATGTCAAACCCCGGCCGTTCGACCAGATCGCGGTTTCGTCGGCAAACAGACGCCAGATTAGGCCGCCGTCGCGTGGCTCGGCACGGCGCAGGATGCCTTCCTTGACGGGCCGGCCCCATTCCGCTGATCGGAAAAGCGTTCGGCTGGTGAATGCAGTCACGAACCTCCCCGCGAAATCTGCAATTTGGAGAGGGTCGATCGAAGCCGGGACGACATCAATCTCCAGCACCAGGGTTTTCCCACTGTTCGGAAAGCCAGTTTGCATGATTCAAAATGTTATACAGCGACGGCGTCAAATACTACCTTTTTCTTTCTACCAGTACGTGTATATTCGCTTCACCTGTATTGTCAGGCATCGCGTTCAAAAATTTTTGCAACAGGGAGATCGGAATGGCAAATCCAAGTGGTCCAGCTGGGAAATCAAACATTGCTCCCGTATCGACGCCGGCTACCATGCCGGGCATCACGATTGAAGGATGGGACATCAAGGACGCGGACCTGGTCAAACTTCTGGAAGACACTGCCGAATTCTTGAAAAATGCACATTCCAGCAACGCGTCGACCGGCCTCGACGACAAGGAGATGGTGTTCAAGCGCGTGGATACCGGAGACCTGTTCACGATCGCCCATCGCAGCTGACTTCGTGTGCATTGGTCTTGAGGCATGCGGAGAGCTCGTTGTCACAAGGGCGTTTCTGGCTTGCGCCAGACATCCATTATGTCGCAGCGCAAGACCGCATACTGATTGCCGGCGAGCGAAGTGTCCTCGAAGTCAGCGGTGCCGGGTCTCGTTTGGCCGGTGGCATCGCTGCCTTGCGAAGCGGGGCGACGTGCGACGAGTTGACTTCGATCTGCGGGCCCTTGCTTGCACATCAATTGATGTCTCGTCTGGCGGAGAGTGGATGGCTCGTCACCGAATGCGATGAGGCGGCTCGATCCGGGCAGTTCGGACAAGTCGTCGGCTGGTTCGCCAGCAAGACGTCGCGTCCGCTCTCAGCGATGGCACGACTATCGAGCGCGCGCGTTGCCATCATGGGTGTCGGCGGGCTCGGTACGCAGGTGATCGAGCATCTGGCAGGATCGGGACTCGGTCAATTCGTTCTGATCGACGGCGACGTGGTCGAGCCGTCGAACTTGAATCGGCAGTATATGTTCGACCATGGATGCATCGGGCGGCTCAAGGTCGCGGTGGCAGCCGAGCGGATCGTCGCCCGCAATCCCGCAGCGGATATCAAGACATATCCATTGTTTCTTGCAACCGCCGCCGACCTCGCAACGCTCGACGGCGACGCGATTGATGTGTTTGTGAACTGTGCTGACCGCCCGTTGGGTATCGATCAGACAATCGCGGGGTATTGTGCGCGGCGGGGTCTGCCTTTCGTGACGGCGGGCGTCGGACTGAACCGTGGCTATTGGGGGCCGTTCCTGATTACAGGTACGACGTGCAACTGGCACACGTTCATATCGTCCCTCCAGGACGCTCTGCCTGGGATCGCTTCCGCTGTTTACGGCTCGGCCGCATGCACGTCGTCTTTCGGCCCGTTCAACAGCATCATCGGCTCCTTTCTGGCCGCAGATGTTGTTCGCTACTGCAGCAACATCGCAAAGCCAGCCTCGCTCGGCCGCCGCATGTTTGTCGATTTCGATGCGTTTCGGGTAAGCTCGTTTCCTGACGAATCACGGGATCCTGTCGCGGCGCGGGTTGCACCGGTCGACGCAGCCACCAAAGCCCAAATATGAGTGATGCTTCCGAAAATCCGACCACCCAAGCGTGGTTGTCTGCGGTGCGCGGCAGCGAGCGTCGCGTCATGTCTTCGATCTGCACATTTGAAAACCACGGGGCCTACGAGGTATTCAAGAGTGAGGAGTTTCCCAAATTCTATGCCGGAAACGGCATCGCGATCCTGCAACCCTCCAACGACGATATCGTGCATTGGGTCGCGGTCTTCCACCGTCATTTTAGTGCCACGCAATTCCGACATCTGACGTTGTGCTTTGCCGAGGACGCTTGGCGGGATGCGTTGGCCGAGCAAGCAGAGCAAGCCGGCTTCTCGCAGAGTATCGAGGTGCCATTGGCGGCACCTGCAGAGCGATTGGCCGGAGATGGCGAGAACGAACCGTCGACCACGACGACGCGGCTCTTGCACTCGCCAACGGATATGCAGGCCCTTTATCGGCTGCATCTCGACGAATCGCGCGATCTCGACTGGTTTATCGATGACGATGATTTCAAGGGCTTGTTCGCCAAGACGCTAGCGGTGTCCGAGCGCGTCGGAATTACGTGGCTCGGAATCGACGCTCCGCACGGTGACGGCTTGATCTCTGCCCTCGGCTACTTCGACCACACCGGCGTCTGCCGTCTCCAGGAGATCATTACCGCAGAACCCTTCAGAAGAAAGGGTCTTGCGACCCGTCTCATCAGGGATGCTGCGACGCGCGCTACGGCGAGGGGCATCGGCGCTGTCGGGCTGATCACGGAATTGGACAGTGAAGCGCATTCTCTCTATCGCCGTCTTGGATTTGTCGATCTCGGGCGCGAGATTACGTTGATGGCGTATTCCCGTTTTGCCGGTGGCTCGTGAGTGAACTCGAAGGTGTCTCACGCGCCGGCTGAAGCTCGCCTTCGAGCGGTAACGCCGGAACGCTCATTCTGAAGTCCTCGCTTTGCCGAAGATCGAGGACTTCACGATCCGCCGCGTCCGGAGAGGCTAGAGGACAAGGTCCGTCGCATGTGGCAACTGCCAAGAGCAGCACAAGGACGGAGGCGACCGGCCGCTGCTCATATCGCCGCTCTCGTCGCCTGTTGGCTCAATTGAGATCTCGATCTGAAGGCCAGCCCCGCGGTTTCTCCCGAGGTTGGAGCTCGTCCCTGCGGAGAGAGGCGAGCCAACGTGCGACAGCTTGCCGGCGCTGCGCCGCTAGATCAAGGCAGATCCGCTGGTCCGTCTAGCCCCGCTCTTTGACTCGGAAGTTTACCGGTACGGTGAAGCTCAGCCCCTCATCGGCTACCAGCGGCGGCGGTTGCGGCACAGGGTCCGAATTACGCACCATCGCGAGCGCGGCTTCGTCGAAGGCGAGGTCACCCGATCCCTTGACGATGCTTGTCGACAGCACGTGGCCGAGCCTATCGAGGACAAACGCGACGGTGATTTCTGTCGTCTTCACCAGACGGTGCGAGGGATATCGCTTGTGCTTGTCGAGGTGGGCCACCAGCTCCTTTTGCCAAGTCGAGCGGACCCGCTGTGCGCTTTCGCCCGCGCCAATCGCTGGAGCAACTGAGCTCGGCGCCTCTTGCGCGGCTTGGTTGGTCGGCATTGCTGTTGCTTCCGCCGCGACCGACTCGGTCGACGCGCTGGTTTGCACGGTGGCCTTCTCGGTTTCTTCTTCCTTGGGCTTTTTCGATTCGTTCTCGGTCACGATCCGGTCGGGATCTTCGGCTTCATTCGGCACTGCCTGGGGGAGATCAGTGTCCTTCACGACAGCCTTTTGCTCGGCGACCGCCGCCGATGCTGTCGATGCATCGGTGTCGGGTCCTGGCGGCAAATCGGTAGCTTCGAGCCGAGGCGAGGTCATCTCGAGTCCGACTTCGAGCGCCTGCGCGCCCAGTGAGGTATCCAGATCGTCGGATTCGAAATGAGCAAATGCCAGCGCGGCACAGCCCAAATGAATCCCGGTCGCCAAGACCGAACCCATCATCCAGATTCGCTTTGAGGGTTTCATGATCAATCTCGAATCCAACATCGTTTTCCTGTCTCCGTTTCTTGGTTTCGGACTTACGGTTTCGGATTGTCAGGCGGTGGCGCGGCGTGCGACCCGCTGTCGGGCACTCCCTCCAGCGTAACCAGCTTGACCTTGGTAAAGCCGCCAACGCGGAGCAATTCCAGTACGTCCATCATCTCGCCATATGGCACGGCACGGTCAGCGCGCAGAAAAATGAAGCGGTCCTTGCTGCCGTCGCCAGAGGCGTCAAGCGAGCGCACCAGATCGACCCGCTTGACCACGTTCTCCCCGATTGCGACGGCAAGATCGGCCTTGATCGAGACGTAGGTCGGCTTGTCCGGCCTCTTCTGCGGCGTCGCGGACGATGTTGGTAAATCGATCGGAAGATCGACAGTGGACAGCGGCGCCGCCACCATGAAGATGATCAACAGGACCAGAATGACATCTATGAAGGGAGTGACATTGATGTCATGCGTTACGTCGAAATCGTCATTGTCGTCGGCACCCTCGGAGATCGCGACTGCCATGACTCACTCCGCCGCGCGCGCATGCGCGCTGCCATAGGTGTGATCCAGATCGCGGGATAGCAGCCGTCCGGCCGCGCCCGTGGCGCGGGAGACCAACTCCATGTAGTTCTTGGTGACGCGGGAAAAGTGATTGTAGATGATGACGGCGGGAATGGCGGCTACCAGTCCGATCGCCGTCGCCAGCAGCGCCTCGGCGATGCCAGGAGCGACCACCGCCAGATTGGTGGTCTGTGACTTCGAGATACCGATGAAGCTGTTCATGATGCCCCAGACCGTTCCGAACAAGCCGACGAAAGGCGAGATCGCGCCGATGGTCGCGAGCGCGCCCATCCCGAATTTGACACGGCGGGCTTCGGCGCGGGACAGCTCGGCGAAACTGGATTGAGCCCGTTCCTTGATGCCGCTGTCATTGAACGCGGCCTCTGACATCCGAACCTCGCGTAACGCGACCGCCAGCAGGCCACCCGTCAAGCTGTCACTGGACCCCAGCGCGATCTGCGCCTCGGCCAGCGACTTCGAATCAGTGATCCGGTTCAGTGCGGCCTGCAGACGCCGTCGAGCCAAAAACATTTCGATGGTCTTCGAGGCCGCGATGGTCCATGTGGTCAGAGAGGCGAAAGCCAGCAACATCATCACGGCTTTGACGAGGATGTCTGCGTTAAGAAACATCGACCACGGTGACAACTCGTGCAGACCACCCGTTGTTGTCGGCTTGATGGGTTTGCCGCCGCCGTCAGCGGGCAAGGGCTTCGCGTCCGATGTGGGCGGCGATAGCGGAGTTTGCGAAGCATCGGGCGCGACCGCGGCCGCTTGCGGCACCGGCGACGCTGGCACTGCAGCGTCAGGTAGCCCTGGCGCGCTTGCGGCCGGCACCGGCTCGCCACTGCTTTGCTGTGCCACTCCTGGCGACGCCAGCGTCACCGCCAGCAACGCGGCGATTGACCCGATACTCACTACGAAGCGCAACATGTTCATACCTCGACTCAATACCGAATGAGATTGTGATAGATGCCGGTTAGTTTGTCGGTCCCTCGACCGTCTCGCTCGAAGCGCTCGACCGGGCGCGGGATCGCGCCGTCGAGATCGAAGATCATGCGTCGCGCACGGCGATCGCGGATCATGGCTTGCGGCCAGCAAGACGATGCGAGGGAAGCGCCGTTGATAACAGGTGTAACAATTTGAAGGCCTGACGCCGCATACATTTAAGAGGCCTCCGGCCGACAGCTTGATCCCGCGTGATCCATGGGCGCCTCGCCCAAGAGTTCACCACCATCATATTCGTCGGGTTCGGCCGCGAATAACGTCGCCGACAGATCGGTGCGAATTCGTAGTGCGGCCGGATCGTCGCCACGCACAGTGTTGTCGACATGACTGCCGAACGGATGACATTGAGCAGCTACATGGCGATTTAACAATGGCGGAGAGATCCGCAGCGGAATAGCGGCCGCTACAAATGGAGGATTTCCGGTCAGCGCCGAGTTGATGTGATCGTCGGGTGCCCTCAACACTTCGCTGGCCGGAGGAAGCTGCTGGTCATGCTTGACAAGCGCCGATTGCGATCTCTCCGTTGGAGGCCCGTCCTCCCGATCGTGGGCGTCCGCGGAGCGGCGAAACCCCGCCACGTCAGCCCGGCCCAGCACCCCCGAAATGCAAACCAACATGACTATGCGCCCCCGCGCGTTTGTATCGTTCCGCTGGATCGATCATCAGGCGAGTCCAGGCCGTTAGATCGCACCTTGCCACGTGTTATAGAGCGAGCAGCGCCCACGGAGGCAGTAGCCGCCTCAGAAGACAGCGGATCCTGATTGGTACATCGCGTCGG
>Ga0302322_100004023_pt1 | contig 12711 bp, 10 predicted proteins | sample Fen_T0_2_FD_203757 | JGI IMG/M metagenome (GOLD analysis project Ga0302322, IMG submission 203757) | Peat permafrost microbial communities from Stordalen Mire near Abisko, Sweden - Fen_T0_2 | ecosystem: Environmental > Terrestrial > Soil > Wetlands > Permafrost | place: Sweden: Abisko...
CGGCGCAGCCCAGTTACTAAATCTTGAATTGGCTGACCCCGACCTTAAAGAATATACCCAGATCATTATTGCCGAATCTGACCGTCTCCAAGGCTTGATGGACAAGCTACTAGGCCCGAACAAACCGCCAGACTTTAAGGTAATCAATGTTCACGAGGTGCTGGAGCGGGTCAGGCAGCTAGTGGAAGCAGAATCTTCAGGCAACCTCAGTATTATTTGCGATTATGACCCCAGCATTCCTGACATCCGTGCAGACCGGGATTTGTTGATACAGGCAGTCCTGAATATCGCCAAGAATGCCGTCCAGGCTCTTGATGGCAGCGGCATAATTATCCTAAAGACCCGAATTCAGCGAAACCAGGCCCTTGGTCGACAGCACCATAAACTGGCCGTAAAAGTGGACATTATCGACAATGGCTCCGGTATTGATCCAGACATCATGGAGCGGATATTTTACCCGATGATTACCGGTCGCGCGGATGGTACGGGCTTGGGCTTATCTATTGCCCAGTCATTAATCAATCAACATAACGGCCTGATTGAATGCCACAGCGAACCCGGCAATACGGTTTTTTCGATTTTGTTACCCATTTAAGTGCAAGGAGAATTGGCAATGAACAAGCCTGAAACTGTCTGGATTGTTGATGACGATAAGTCTATCCGCTGGGTTGTTGAAAAAGCCCTGCAAAAGGCGGACATTAGCACCCGAAACTTTGCCGCCGCCCGGGACTTATTAGATGCTTTAGAAGCCGACACGCCGGATGCCTTGATTACTGATATTCGAATGCCGGGGATGGATGGTTTACAACTACTGGATAGAATCCAGCAAAGCCATCCTGAGCTGCCGGTGATTGTCATGACCGCCCACTCTGACCTTGAAAGCGCTGTTTCGGCATTTCATGGCGGCGCTTTTGAATACTTGCCCAAACCGTTCGATATTAAGGAAGTCGTTGACCTTGCCCATAGAGCCGTTCAGCATGGACGGCGGCACAAATTAGACGAGCAAAAAGAACCAACTGCACTAGCCACTACGCCTGAAATTATTGGCGCAGCACCCGCCATGCAGGAAGTGTTTCGCGCCATCGGGCGGCTGGCTCGATCCCACATAACCGTACTTATCAACGGCGAATCAGGGACGGGCAAGGAGCTGGTTGCCAAAGCGCTACATCGGCACAGCCCAAGAGCCAAAAAACCCTTCATTGCCCTGAACATGGCGGCCATTCCAAAAGACTTGATGGAATCAGAGCTGTTCGGCCACGAGAAAGGCTCTTTCACGGGCGCGCAAGCCCGTCGCTCAGGCCGATTTGAACAAGCCAACGGTGGCACCCTATTTCTCGACGAGATCGGTGATATGCCCGCAGAACTGCAAACCCGCTTGCTTAGGGTGCTTTCCGATGGGGAATTTTATCCGGTAGGCGGACATACCGCAGTAAAAGTAGACGTGCGGATAATTGCCGCAACTCACCAAAATCTTGAAGTGTTAGTAGAACAAGGCCGTTTTCGGGAAGATTTATTTCACCGTTTAAATGTTATCCGCATTCATATCCCGGCACTACGGGAACGAAAACAAGACATTCCCTTATTGCTGCGCCACTTCTTAACGCAAGCAGCACAGGAACTTAACACGGAAGTTAAATTGCTGACTCAGGATGCGGAAAGTTTTTTGAGTGGCTTAGAATGGCCGGGTAACGTCAGACAGTTGGAAAACAGTTGCCGCTGGCTTACCGTAATGGCATCCGGTCGGGAAATCCAACTGGACGACCTGCCACCTGAATTGCTCAATACAACTTTGGTTACTGAAGGAGCTGTAACGGACTGGGAAACATCTCTCTGAAGCTGGATCGACCAACAACTTATCAAACGCGCCCAATCCGGCGCGTCCAGTCACAGCGATGTCGCCAAACAAGCTATTCCCATCGTGGAAGGCATACTAATTAAAGCCGCTTTGGATTTCACCCGTGGACGGCGGCACGAAGCTGCCCTGTTATTAGGTTACGGACGCAACACGCTGACCCGTAAGATAAAAGAGTTGGGTATTGATGAGTGAATATTTCAAAATTCACAGTTTTACCTTATCAAATATAAAGTCGATCCAATAATTCTTTACCACTGACAAAATTAGCAGTGGCGCATTTCTCACTAATCATTCTGCCCATTCGGCAGAAGAACCGTTGATAAGGCCATACCGTCAGGTAGTGTTTGAAAGCGGTATGATTTTTCACGATATTGATAATCCGCTCCGCATTACCGGGAATTGTTAATTGCTTATTGTTTGTCGTGGCATCTGCATTCTTCTGGAAAAACACCGTAATGTTGCCACCATCTGCGGAAACTTTATGTTCCACCCCAGTAAAACCAACTTTCTCACCGAGTTTACGCAAGGTAGCTAGGTTAAAATTGAAAATATGCGCTTCGTGGAACGTACTTTTTGGCGACTGGCGGGTTGCCTCTATCGTCGGCACTTCCACCACCAGAACGCCTTGGGGTTTGAGCAATGTGTGCAGCTTGGTCAAAACGTCGCAGGGGTTTTCGGTATGCTCCAACACATGCCAGATGGTGATCAGGTCGAAAGACCCATCAGACTGCAGGATGTCCTGGATAAAGCCGACTTGAATATTCAAGCCGTATTCTTGCCTGGAAAACTCGGCATAGCCTTTGTTTGGCTCTATGCCGCTAACATTATGACCGAGCGATTGCAGTAAGTAAGCGAATTCGCCACCGCCCGTTCCAACATCCAGAATTTTTATTGGTTGGGCTATCCATTTATCCAATAACTTACGTCGATACAAAGCAACTTTTCCAGCGCGCAGAATGTGTTTCGGTTTAGGTGAATACGTACCTTTATAGGCGACCCGGTAATCATCCTCATAAAAGCCACGGAGATTATGTGGCAAAGGGTCTGACCAGACCAGCCCACAATCCTTACATATCACTGTCCTTATCAGTTTGTCGCTGCGGCTATGGTTGGCAAGGACAGAGACCTCCGTACCACCACAAACATTACATAGATTTGAACACGTTTCCTGATGGTTTTGTTGCATTGATTGCTCTCTGAAGTGATGAATTTTAAGGTGATACTGTTGCTGAAGTCCTTTCTCTCTAGTCAAAATATCACATTTTAATGTGCCGCGTTATTTCGAAGTAGTCAGGATTTAAAAACGATCACTCCATTCTGCACCGATAAGGCCATCCCCCCGAAAAAGCTCCCTGTAGATATTGTGTCATCAAAAACTTCAAATCAACTGGGTTTTTAACATACTCTAAGCTTTTTATCCTGTAAAATCTTCCATTTTTTCCTAGCGCTCATGGCACAAAACCTAAACCGCATCGCCTTAACGCCCGGCGAACCAGCAGGCATTGGCCCCGACTTGTGTATTGCCTTGGCGCAATCCGACTTGCCCTGCCAACTGGTTGCAATAGCAAGCCTAGACTTGCTGCAAGAACGTGCCACGCGTTTAGAATTACCTTTAAAATTAATTGAATTCAATGGTGACGCGCCCATTGAAGCACACAAAGCTGGACAACTGTCCATAATGCCCGTAGACCTTATCGCGCCTGTTAGCGCGGGCCAACTAAACGCCGCCAATAGCCGTTATGTATTAAAGACGATCACCAAAGCCGCGCAAGGCTGCATGAAAGGCTTGTTTGCGGCTATGGTCACAGCACCCGTGCACAAGGGTGTTATCAACGATGCCGGTTGTGCGTTCACTGGACATACCGAATTTATCACCGATATAACGGGCGGTAATCCGGTGATGATGCTGACAACCCCAGGCTTGCGGGTTGCCTTGGTGACCATACACTTACCGTTGGCTGAAGTAAGCAAGGCAATTACCCATACCCGTCTGAGACAAGTTATTCGAACCCTGGATCATGACCTCCGCACCCGTTTTTCTATCAACAATCCAAAAATACTAGTATGCGGCTTGAATCCACATGCAGGGGAAAACGGTTATATAGGCAGGGAAGAAATTGACATTATAGAACCCGTACTGAATGGCTTACGTAAGCAAGGCATCAATCTTGAAGGCCCGTTACCCGCAGATACGCTGTTCACCCCCAAATATCTTGATAAGGCCGATGCCGTCTTGGCGATGTACCACGACCAAGGTTTGCCGGTGCTAAAACACATGGGGTTTGGGAAGGCGGCGAATATTACTTTGGGTTTGCCCATTATCCGCACCTCCGTAGATCATGGCACGGCGCTGGATTTAGCAGGCACGGGAGCGGCTGATTCAGGCAGTTTGCGTTACGCTCTTGAAACCGCACTGATGATGGCTAATAACCATGACTAACACGATACATACCCCGCGTAAGCGCTTTGGTCAGAATTTTCTGCATGATTACTCCGTTATTGCCAACATTCTCGCCAGCCTGCAAATCAAACCCGGAGATCACTGGGTTGAAATAGGGCCCGGCCGGGGCGCTTTAACCGAGCCTTTGCTGGATAAAAACATCGTCCTCGATGTGGTGGAACTGGATAGGGACTTGGTAAGCCTACTAAAAAATAGATTTAAAGGGCGGACTCAATTAACCATTCACAGTGCTGATGCCCTGAAATTTGATTTTTCAACGCTGGTTAAGCAGGAAGAAAAACTGCGTATTATCGGAAACCTGCCATATAACATTTCTACGCCCTTGTTATTTCACTTGTTGGAGAATGCTGCTTGCATTACAGACATGCAGTTCATGCTGCAAAAAGAAGTGGTTGACCGCATTTGTGCAGCGCCCGGCAGCAAAAAATACGGACGGCTTAGTGTGATGATGCAATATTACTGCTCAACGGAGTGTTTGTTTTACGTTTTTCCTGAAAGCTTCGATCCATCACCGAAAGTCATGTCAGCCGTCGTAAAATTGATACCCCACCCTAAGCCGCCTGTGATGGTCAATGATCTAGCCCTATTCAAACAAGTCGTCACCCAGGCTTTCTCTCAGCGACGTAAAACTCTTAGAAACTCACTCAAAAAGCTAATCAGTGAGGATTGCTTTGTTAGCTTAGGCATTGATCCAATTGCACGCGCGGAAACTATTTCCCTGCACGAGTTTGCCAATTTGAGTAATTGGTTAAGCGAAAATCCCCAGTTAGCCACAAAGAATACTGAATAAATCCATCCTGTATTTTTCAGCGGTCACGGATCCATACACCGCAGGAATCGCGTATTAAATCAGCGATTCCTTATGTCAGGAGACAAAAAAACAATGTTGTAATTATCTATTTTTTAGATAAATAAATCTGTTTATATCGTTTTATTATTGCTAAGCCTTGCGTTAGGATGTCCCTCAATAGAATAAGAAAGGTGACTCATAGAAGAAATTAGCGCTTTTTAGCGGCGCTGTAAGGCTTAAGGTTACCTTGTTTGTTCCAAGTTCATATCCGTATTGAATTGAGGTCAGGCCATGTTAAGTACCAGCCCCCCAACAGCCTTATTTTACTCAGGTTTTACCGTGCCGCCATCGCTCCCGGGAACAATGGCTAGTTTTTTGTTAATCCTGTTTTTTGTTTTGCTATCGGGATTAGAATACCGCTTTCCCAGAAAAAAACTTCCAGCAAATAAATTACGTACATCTTATAAAACCAACATAGGTTTGTTTATCTTCAACAGCATGGTGCTGTCGTTGATATCGGCTTCAACATTACTGGTGTTGGCGGAACAGAATTCGAATCAGTGGTTATGCGATCACTTGCCAGCCCCTGTATGGCAAGTGGTTGTGTCGTTTTTGCTATTCGATTTTTCGCTTTATATTTGGCACAGGGCGAGCCACAGGTTTGATAAGCTTTGGCTATTCCACAGAGTCCATCACAGCGACCCGTATTTGAATGCCTCAACGGCTTTTAGGCTTCATCTGTTGGACGTGATTATTATCACGTTAGTTAAGGCTACTTACATTGTCATATTTGGTTTTGATAAGGCTGTCGTATTGGCGAATGAGTCCATAAACACCTTGTTCCTGATATTCCACCACAGCAACCTGGCATTCAAGGGCGAGAGGTTTCTGGGTTACCTGATTATTGTGCCGTATTTACACCGTGTCCACCATTCCACACAACGTCATGAACATGACAGTAATTACGGTGCAGTGCTTTCACTTTGGGATCGTTTATTTGGCACTTTAGCCGAGCTGGAACCTAAAGAAATCGGTATTAAAGGGGAAGTCCCGCTGGATTTCGTCGACCTGATCAAGTTTGGATTTTCTGTGAATTCGCCAGCACCGAAACAACACCTAAGCTTGGATGTTTTAGAAACAATGATTGCTGAGGCAGCCTACTACAAGGCAGAAAAACGCAATTTTTATCCGGGTTATGAAATTCGTGACTGGTTAGAAGCAAAAAGGGAAATTATCAAGCAGGTTTATGGCGACAAAACTATCGGAAATCGGGCGAAGAATAAGGTTCCCGATTTTTCGAAAGATCAGGTTTGTTGTTAGTTGGTCTGATTTAGATTAGAGGCACACAAACGCGCAGATCATTATCCATTTATTAGATAAATAAATCTGATTATATCGTTTTAATAAAAATATAAACCGCATTACCATGTACCTCAACACGAAAGCAGCAATAATTGATTAATTATTTCTGACCGAACAGTTAAACCAGTATTGCCAACTTATCATCGTGGTTTTCGAATTAAGGAATATTTGAAAATGTCCACCTCCTTGCAAGGATGCCGTTAGGGCGGGAGTTAAACCCCGCCCATTTTTTTCGCTACCGTCGCTATGTGTATCAACAAATAATTGACCAGTGGTTGAAGCCAGAAATTAAAAAAAATAGCTAGAGGAATACAGTTATGCCGTTACATGATTTGGTTGAATATTTTAATGGCCGCTTCGGGCGGGAACATCGCTCCAGTTATCGACCATTTATCTTGAAAGATAAAAAAGTCAGGGGGCTATTCGGGCCGATACTGATTGACAGTCGTTTTTCACCGATACGACACACGGTGAAACCTACAAACATTATCGGCCATGCCGCACAGATTGAAGTTTCCACCCACGCCACACAATATTTGTGCGAAAACGAAATTGAAAACCTGTTAGCCAATAATGAAAAACAGCCGACCAGTTTAGAGTCCATCATTAATTTTGACCGCTTGTCGCGTACCGTACACATGCTCAATTTCCTGACCTTATTGCCATCGCACAGCAGCCTTTTTTTGGAGGTCGATCCGCGCCACATACTGGGCATAAAACACGATCATGGTGTTTATTTTGGTGAAGTCATCGCCCAGTGCGGCTTGAATACCCAATACGTTGTTATCGTGCTGTCGGTGCACAGCCAATATGCGCGTTATTATCGAGAATTGCTTGCTGGCCTGGATAATTACCGCCAATTAGGTTATCAAATTGCACTTAAATTTGACTATCGGGCCAAGGATGAAACAGTGCTTGATTTGATTACCAAACTATCCCCGAATTATGTCAGTGTGTCGGCAAACTATCTCGACCACGGTAATGATAGCGTAGTACTGGATAATTTAGATGAATTAACAACGGTGGTGGCCTCGGTCAATGGGCAGAGTATTTTACAAAAGGTTGACCAGAAAAAAACCCATTCTTTGGCTCGCAGTGCCAATTTTGATTTGGTAGAGGGTAGCTACTATAGGGCGATAGCGTTTGATTATTTAGGCAAGCTGGAAACAACTGGACACCCATTAGAAGCGAATCAATCTTAGTTTTGGGATTCAACCCTTAAGCTGCACTTGTCCAGTGCAGCTTAAGGGTCTAACTCACTACTTTGGTTCGCTTTTTCCAAACGCTCCAGGCTGACAAACATTGGGTAAAGCCTGGAATGGCAAGGCTGTCCTGGATTTGGTAACAACCCAGTGTTGAAGCCGACTGTGGCATATTTAATGCTGCTTATTTATGTTGGGATAAATGCCCAACATTATCATTGTTCATAGCTATAGGAGAACGCCATGATTTCAATAATTGTCTTCACGGTATTCATAATTCTGTTTTTGATCGGTTGGCAACAAGTCGAGAGTGAGCATAAACCGCATTGAAGCTGAAAGAGAAAATCAACATTCAACAAGGCAGGACGGGTATAGGTTGTCTCCGTCCTGCCAAGCGATACGAGAAAAAACCAATATTTTATTTTGGCAATACCTGCAAATATCTGTTTGGACAAGTATTTCCCTGGCCGGAACTAGTTTACGCAACAAACTAATTTGTGGCAGCAATGAGGCCTGTCGTTCTTTTTAGTTCATATTTGTCGATATACCTATCTAATTATATCGTTTAGAAAAACACAAACTCCCTCGTAACATGATAGCCATCGTATTAAGTAGGTGGGTAAAGTTATGGGCTATGAAACAGGTCATAATAAAAGCCCTGATTGGGGAGTAGAAAACTTGGTGGTCGAACTGCGTCAATTACGTTTACGTTCGTTAGAAAGCCGACACCGCCAGAATTTTCCGCCTAAGCTGCCTTCACGAAAAGTTTTAAGCGCCATCCTAGATAATTTGGGTGCGGTCATGTTCCCTAATCGTTTGGGTTTGCCTGACCTTACCGATGAGGGTATTGATTATTTTGTGGGCCATACCCTTGATAGCCTGTTAAAGGAATTAAATAATCAAATCCGTCTTGAGTTGCAATTTGTGGCCGAGCAGCAAGCAGGCATCAATGACACCCAAGCGAGGGCTATCAGCATTACCCGCCAATTTGCCGCACAACTTCCAGCGGTGCGGGCCTTGATTGACACCGATATTCAAGCCGCTTATGAGGGCGATCCGGCGGCTTTGAGTATTGACGAAGTCCTGGTTTGCTACCCAGGCATCACCGCCATCATCCATCACAGAATAGCGCATATCCTTTACCAACTCGGCGCAGGGTTGGTTGCCCGTATTATTGCCGAGATAGCCCATTCCGCCACGGGCATTGATATCCATCCTGGTGCACAAATCGGCGAGAGTTTTTTTATCGACCATGGCACCGGCGTGGTCATAGGCGAAACAACAGTGATCGGGCGGCATGTCCGCCTGTATCAAGCCGTTACCCTGGGTGCGAAACGTTTCCTAAAAGACGATAACGGCATTCTTGTCAAAGGCAATGCCCGCCATCCTATCGTTGAAGATGATGTCGTCATTTATGCGGGCGCCACGATCCTCGGCCGTATCACCATTGGCCGCAGTTCGACCATCGGCGGCAACGTCTGGCTTACCCATAGCGTACCCCCTGACAGCAATATCACCCAGGCCAATGTGCGCAGCAAATCATTTGCTGGCGGGGACGGGATATAAAGTGAAATTAAGAAAGGCTCAAAATAATAATATCAACCGTTGAACCCAGACCTTCGGTTGGGGAACAATCTTTTATAACACAACAAGATAGGAAAACATTATGTCTGATATCCATGAAGGCCAATCGCATACCGCGTTAGGCGATGTCGCCGCACGTACACTCGCGAATGCCACCAAAACCGTCCCTATGTTGTCAACCATCACCCCGCGGTGGTTGGTTCACCTGTTGCATTGGACACCCCTTGAGGCAGGTATTTATCGGGTCAACAAAGTCAAGAATGAAAATGACCTCCTGGTGGATTGTTCCAGCCTCGATGAAAAAGAACTGCCGCAAACGTTTGTCGATTATGAAGAATGGGGCCGTGAGTACCGGTTGAATGCGGTCAATACCGTACTCGACGTGCATACGCGGATCGCCGATTTGTATAGCAGCCCCCATAACCAAATCCATGAGCAATTGCGTTTGACTATCGAAACCATCAAGGAGCGCCAAGAAAGCGAGCTGATCAACAACGCCGAATATGGCTTGCTCAACAACGTAGCGCCAGCGCAGAAAGTACAGCCGGTCAAGGGTGGCACCGGCGCGCCCACGCCCGATGATTTGGATGAACTGATTTCCCGTGTTTGGAAAGAACCCGCGTTTTTCCTGGCCCATCCACAGGCTATTGCAGCGTTTGGACGTGAATGCACCTACCGGGGCGTACCGCCCGCTATTGTCACCCTGTTCGGTTCACAGTTTTTGACTTGGCGGGGCCTGCCGATCATTCCAAGCGATAAAGTTAAAGTAACAAAGGGCAAGTCCAATATCCTGTTGTTGCGCACCGGAGAAAGCCGCCAAGGCGTGGTAGGCCTTTACCAGCCCAACCTGACCGGCGAGTTGAGCATGGGGCTTTCAGTCCGTTTTATGGGCATCAACCACAAGGCGATCGCCTCTTATCTCATCTCGTTGTATTGCTCGCTGGCGGTGTTGACGGATGATGCGCTTGGGGTGCTCGAGAACGTTGATGTGGGCAAATATCATGAATACAAGTGAATTTGAACAAGCCAATCCAGCGCAACCCGGCCTTACGGAAAATTTAGGTGCCGCATCGTTGCCCGATATAGGCCAGCTCACTAAACTTGCCAATGAGCTGTTTTTAGCGCTGCCCTGCGATGGTTCGGGACTGGGTATTGCGTCATCGCACGTACCGTCAGGCTTGGCTTCACCTGTGGCTGGCCTAGACAAAGTCGGGGTGACAGGTATTACGCCGCAAGGCTTGGGCCTGCCAGGGGAGGCGGAGGTGCGCCAATTTTTCGCGTCGCAAAAGCCGTCTTTCGGGAGTGTCCCGAACAGTATTGATACGGGCTCGATTTATGGCAATCCGCCTTCTTCAGCGACGGCCCATGGCTTGCCATCGTCTTTGGCGGGCCTGGATAAGGCCGTGTTGGCCGGTATTTTTCAGCACGATTTTGGACTGCCTGGAGAGGCTGAACTGCAACAGTTGCTGGTGACGCGCCCGCCTTCTGGAAGCAACCTTCCTGGAAGTGTCGATACCCGTCCAGTTCCTGCCATCCCGTCTTCGGAGGCGGCACACGAATCGGCTGCCGGATCGCTGGCAGATAGCGGCAAATCCGTGGAAGCGGGTATTTCACCGCAGGCATTGGAAGCCGAAGTGCAAAAACTTTTCGCGGCAAACACAGCGGCCACTGGGAAAATGCCGAAAAGCGCTTCGGGCAGTTCGGTTCCTGGCCTTCCCGCTGCTACGGCAATCCCAGGTTTGACCGGTTCCTTGGCTAACTTGGACGCTTCGTTGATAGCCGGCCTTTCACCGCAGAGTTACGGCCTACCGGGCGAGGCAGAGCTGCAACAGCTTTTCGCTGCGTTTCCTGCACCCTCCGGAAGTGTCCCGGCAAGCGTGGGGTCGAGCCCAACCTTCTACTTTCTTGATGAATTGAAAACCGGTGGGTTTAATGCGCCAGCGCTGGGTTCTGCCCATCCGCCTTTTGATGTGCATGTTGTCCGTCGTGATTTCCCCATTCTCCAGGAGCGCGTGAACGGCCATCAACTGGTTTGGTTCGATAATGCGGCAACCACGCAAAAACCGCAAGTTGTCATTGACCGGGTTTCGTACTTCTACGAACACGAAAATTCCAATATACACCGCGCAGCTCACGAATTGGCGGCAAGATCAACGGATGCTTACGAAGGCACGCGGGATACGGTTGCTCGCTTTATCAACGCGGCTTCATCCTCTGAAATTGTGTTTGTTCGCGGTTCCACCGAAGCCATCAATCTGGTCGCCCAAAGCTGGGGTCGTCAGTATATCGGTGAAGGCGACGAAATTATCATCAGTTGGCTGGAACATCATGCCAATATTGTCCCGTGGCAGCAACTGTGTGCGGAGACCGGCGCAATTCTTCGGGTGATTCCAGTAGATGATGACGGACAAGTGTTATTGTCCGAATATCAAAAACTACTAAATTCCCACACCAAGTTAGTGTCTTTTACGCAAGTCTCAAATGCCTTGGGCACTATAACACCCGCCCAGGAAATGATCGCCATGGCGCATCGTGTCGGCGCCAGGGTATTGCTGGATGGCGCTCAGTCTGTTTCGCATTTGCGCGTTGACGTACGGGCGCTGAATTGTGATTGGTTTGTGTTTTCCGGACATAAAATTTTCGGCCCAACCGGCATCGGCGTGTTATATGGCAAATCGGAACTACTCGAATCCATGCAACCTTGGCAAGGCGGCGGAAACATGATTGAAGATGTGACTTTTGAAAAAACCACATATCAACATGCGCCAGCCAAATTTGAGGCAGGCACCGGCAATATTGCTGATGCAGTCGGTTTAGGGACGGCTTTGGAGTATCTGACAAAAATCGGGCTTGAAAACATCGCCCGCTATGAACACGAGTTATTAGCTTATGCTATGCACGTGTTGCAAAGTATTCCGGGTTTAAGGTTGATTGGCACGGCTGCTGAAAAAACCAGTGCCTTGTCATTTATTCTGGCAGGTCATAATAACCAGGATGTAGGGGCTGAATTAAATAAGGCAGGAATCGCCGTGCGTTCCGGGCACCATTGTGCCCAGCCAATCCTTCGCCGCTTTGGTTTGGAAAGTACCGTTAGGCCTTCTTTGGCGGTTTATAACACTTACGACGAAATTGATTGGCTAGTAAGTGTTCTGAAACGGATTCAATGCAGTAAATTTAAAATTGGCGACTAATCACCTCTGTTAAACGAGGTACAAAACTTACCAGGAGTCGGAGTCCAGGGCGGACAAGATTCGGAATCAATACCCGGCTCATAGGATGTCTCCGTGATAATACTCGCACCAAATCCTAGGCGGACGTAGGTTTTGATGACATCGAAATCTGCTGCCGTAAACCGTAATATCTCGTTCATTACCTTCATTATCCTAAAAAAATCAGTTGAGGTGTGCTGTAGTCCGTTCGTGCTGAGCTAGTCGAAGCATAAACGGACTACAGCACA
>Ga0302322_100004024_pt1 | contig 12710 bp, 13 predicted proteins | sample Fen_T0_2_FD_203757 | JGI IMG/M metagenome (GOLD analysis project Ga0302322, IMG submission 203757) | Peat permafrost microbial communities from Stordalen Mire near Abisko, Sweden - Fen_T0_2 | ecosystem: Environmental > Terrestrial > Soil > Wetlands > Permafrost | place: Sweden: Abisko...
CTTCCTTCCAGCGTCCTTGATCCTGGCCACCGGCCTGGCCGGATTGCTGGTGGCCATCCGCCGAAGGAAGGGCCTAGCGCTGGTCGGTTTGTGCGTTCTCCAGGCCGTGCCATGCCTTATCTTCTTGGTCACCGACCGGTATCGACTGCCTTCCATGGCGGTGTGGTCGTTGTTTTCGGGTTTCTTCGTGACCCTTGTGGCCGATGCTGTCCGGGACCGGGCCTGGCGCTCTGGCAGCACAGTGTCCGCCTTCGCGGTCTGCGTTGCTGTGGTCTCCAATTTGAATTTCTTCGTGGTGAAGAACCCCGCCTATCGGCCCCACCTCAATCTCGGGTTCATCTATGAGACGCAAGCAAACTTTGGTCAAGCCCTGACGGAATACGCAGCGGCCCTGAAACTCGTCAAAGAATCTCGGACGCCCGACCTCAAGACCGAATGCGAACTCACCTGTCGGCTCGGCAACGTGCAGATGACTTCCAACGACCTGGTTGCTGCAGAGAAGAGCTTCAACCAGGCCATCGCCATCAACCCCAGTTCCGTTCCCGCGTATTCCTACCTGGGCACGCTCTACGACAAGAGAAAGCAGACTGATCACGCCCTCCAGATGTTCCGCCGGGCGCTCGAGATCAACCCTTGGGATGTCGTCAGTCTGAACAACCTTGGGCTTCTCTACCTCCACGACGACCGGTTCGATGAGGCGGTCGCCACACTCAACCGGGCCATCGCATTGGCGCCCGAGAACTCGGCCGCGCACAATGACCTGGCCTATATTTACGGGAAGCAGGGCAAGTACGACCTGATGGAGACGGAGGCCAAGCGCGCCATTGATGACGCTCCCGAGAGTTCAGCAGCCAGGTACAACCTGGCAGTTCTCTACCTCAACACTGGCCGCATAGAAGAGGCGATGGCGCAATACCGCGCGATTGTGCAGGCCACGCCGCGCGACTCTAGCAATGCCTACAATCAACTGGGGATCATCTACGCCGAAAAGGGCGACTTGCGGCAGGCAATTGAGAGCTGGCAGAAGGCGCTGCAGGTCGATCCGACCAACGAGCGCGCCCAGGCCAATCTCCATCAGGCTCAGTTGATGGTGCGCTGAGGGACAAGCACGTGCGCGCTGCTTTGGCGCAGTTATGGTATCAGGGGATTGTCTGCACCATGAACACTCTCCACCACGGCATCCTTGTCGGTTTGTTGTCCCTCATTCTCGGCCGCGCTGCCGGCCCCGTGGTTGCCGCCGACACCAGCCCGCGCGAACGCCTGCCGGCGGACTTCGGTTGGCGCTTCCATTTGGGAAACGATTGGGGGGCGGCGCAGAACTTGGCCAAAGCGGGCAGCGGGTACGGTCCCGCCAGTGTCGATTTTAGCGACGCCAGTTGGCGCCGCGTGGACTTGCCGCACGACTGGGCGGTCGAGTTGCCCTTCGATGCCAAAGCCGACGGCGCGCATGGCTTCAAGCCCGTGGGCGACGGCTTCCCGCAGAACAGCGTGGGATGGTATCGCCGCACCTTCGCGTTGCCAAAGAGCGATGCTGGCCGTCGTTTGTGGCTAGAGTTCGACGGGGTCTTCCGCGACAGCACGGTGTTCGTCAACGGATGGTTCGTCGGTCGCCACGAAAGCGGCTACGGGAGCTTTCGATATGACATCACCGACGTCGCGAACGTCGGAGGGAAGAACGTCGTCGCGGTTCACGTCGATGCCTCGCAATTCGAGGGCTGGTTCTATGAGGGCGCGGGCATCTACCGCCACGTGTGGCTGGTGAAGACCTCGCCGCTCGCCATCGCCCCGGACGGTATCTTCGTCTACAGCCGCTTTCCGAACAATGTCCCGGTGGGGCCGGCCGAGATTCATTTGCAAACACGACTGGGCAATGCCAGCGGAAAAGCCGCCCAGGCGACCGTGACATGGACGCTGCTTGGACCGGACGGAAAGGTCGCGGCCAAGGCCGAGCGCTCCGCAAAGGTCGATGCCGCAGGCTCGGTTGAGGTGGAAAAGGTGGCCGGGGTGCGCGCGCCCGAGCTGTGGACACCCGAGACGCCCAAGCTCTATCGCCTGGTGACCGAGGTCGCAAGCGGCGGGAAGGTCACGGACCGCGTGGAAACGGAGTTTGGCATTCGCACCGTGGCTTTCGACCCCGACAAGGGATTCCTATTGAATGGAAGGCCCTACGTCATCAAGGGCACGTGCAATCACCAGGACCATGCCGGCGTCGGCTCGGCCATGCCCGATCGGCTTCAATATTTTCGCGTGGCGAAGTTGAAAGAGATGGGCAGCAACGCTTACCGGACCGCGCACAATCCGCCCACGCCCGAGCTACTCGAAGCTTGCGACCGCCTCGGCATGTTGGTCATGGACGAAAGCCGGCTGCTGGGCAGCGACGTGCTGCGTGCGCATTGGTTCGAAGAGTTTGTCCGTCGCGATCGCAACCATCCCAGCGTTGCCATCTGGTCCATCGCCAACGAGGAGTGGTCGGTTCAGGGGACACCGGCGGGCCGTCAGGTCGCGACCAGCATGCAAGATGCACTCAAGCGCCTGGACCCCACGCGACCCGTGACCTACGCCGCGCCCATGGGCAACGAGCTCGCCGGCATCAACGAAGTCATCGACGTCCGTGGATGGAACTACCATATCGGCAAGGACATGGATGACTACCATGCCGCCCATCCGCGACAGCCGAACGTCGGCAGCGAACAGGGCAGCACCGTCTCCACCCGCGGTATCTACGCCAACGACAAGCAGCGCGGTTACGTCAGCGCGTATGACGACAACAAGACCAGCTGGTCCAGCACCGCCAAGGGCTGGTGGAGCTTCTTCGACGCGCGTCCCTGGATGTCGGGCGGTTTCATCTGGACCGGCTTCGACTACCGCGGAGAGCCGACGCCCTACGGCTGGCCTTGCATCAGCTCGCACTTCGGTATCCTCGACACCTGCGGATTCCCCAAGGACAACTTCTGGAACTACCAGGCCTGGTGGACCGAAGAGCCGGTCCTGCACCTCATGCCGCACTGGACTTGGCCAGGTCGGGAAGGGCAAGAGATCGACGTCCGCGCGCTTTCCAATTGCGACGAAGTCGAGCTGTTCCTCAATGGCAAGAGCCTCGGTCGGCAAACCATGAAGCGCGCCTCCGAGCTCACGTGGAAAGTGGCCTACCAGCCCGGCGTTCTTTCCGCCAAGGGCTACCGGGGTGGCCAAGTCGTCGCAGAAGCCAAGGTCGAAACCGCCGGCGCACCCGCGGCGCTCAGGCTGGTGGCCGATCGCCAGGCCCTCGCTGCCGATGGCGAGGACATCGCCGTCGTCGCTGTGTCGGTCGTCGATGAGGCGGGCCGCGTGGTCCCTGCCGCGGCGAACCCCATCACCTTCAAGCTGGAAGGCCCGGGGCGAATCATCGGCGTGGGCAACGGTGACCCCAGCTCTCACGAGCCTGACAAGTTCGTTGCCGCGCCGACCTTGCGCACGCGCGCACTGGACGACTGGCGCTGGAAAAAAGTCGCCGATTCGTACGTCCCTGATTTGCCGGAAGTCTCCGCCGATGTGGACGATTCACGGTGGACCAAGGCCGATGTGCGCAGCGAGCGCGGGCCGCTGGGTCCGAACGACAGGGCGGTCTTTCGCAAACGGTTGACGGTTTCAGCGGAAGACTTGTCGGCGTCGGGTGTGGAGCTGTGGTTCGGCAAGATCGACGGAGGCATTGCGCTCTTCCTGAATGGTCACAAGATCGCCCCGACCGGCGATCCCCGTGCACCATCGGTCTACGACGTGAAAGCGCTGCTGCGTCCCGGTGAGAACTCGGTCGCGGTGACCTTGGCCAGCTGGGGCGACGTTGCGGGTATCAACAAGGGCGCGCTGCTGCGTTTGGTAGACCAGCCGCGCTCGCCCGAGTGGCACCGCAGTGTCTTTGCCGGACTCGCGCAGACCATCGTCCAAACCACGAGCCAAAGCGGCGCGCTGAAGCTCACCGCACAGTCGAGCGGGCTTGCTGGGGCAACGATTTCGCTCGTCACACGCGCCAGCAGCCGGCGCCCGCTGCTGCCCTAACAAGGGCGAGGGTTGTCAAGGCCGCGGGCGTGGCGCAATACTCGGCGCGAACACCCCATGAAGCTGCATGTGGACGACAAGGTTGGCTACCAGGGCATCGACTACCGGGTCGATGACATCCTGACCTACACCCTTGCCGATCGCGGCCTGCGCCTGGCGCGGCTGGTGGGGGCGGGAGTAATTCGCTTTCTCGAACCAGCGACCGACGGCTCGGCCGACCGCGCCCTGGTGCTGGCCGAGATCGCGAAGCTCGACATCACGACGCCGCCCCCGGACACCCTCTATCACCGTGGCGAAAGCTACCTGCTCAAGATTTCGGGCGCGGCCACGGTGACGAACGCGGGCGGCGATACGCGGACCTGCAAGCTGTGGCGCTACCGCGCGGCGGGCGATCAGTTTCTGCAAATCGAACAATGGCCGGAAGAAGTTCGCATGTTCGCCGGCGCATCCGTGCACGTGGACATGCTAGAAATACGCCCCGCAACGCTCAAGAACGGGACTGATACCGCGTGAGGGCCGAGGGGCTTTGCCCCACGGTCCTCTTCGCGGGAACTGAAAGAACCCTCTCAGGGTTCTTTCGCAAAAGGAGACACGACATGTACAAAGTGGTGCTGCTTCGGCACGGCGAAAGTGAATGGAACCGCGAGAACCGCTTCACGGGTTGGCACGACGTCGATCTATCCGAGAAGGGCCTCGGCGAAGCCAGCGCCGCGGGGAAGCTGCTCAAGGCCGAGAAATTCGATTTCGACATCGCCTTCACCTCGGTGCTCAAGCGCGCCATCCGCACGCTGTGGATGGCTCTTGACGCCATGGACCTGCAGTGGATCCCGGTCCATCGCAACTGGCGCCTCAACGAGCGCCACTACGGCGGCTTGCAAGGCCTGAACAAGGCCGAGACCGCGGCCAAGTACGGCGATGCCCAGGTCAAGATCTGGCGCCGCAGCTACGACATCCCGCCGCCGCCCCTGGAAAAGACCGACGAGCGCTACCCCGGCCACGACCGCCGCTACGCCGACCTCACGCCGGCCCAACTGCCGCTGACCGAGTGTCTGAAGGACACCGTGGCACGCTTCCTGCCCATGTGGCACGAGACCATCGCGCCCACCATCAAGAGCGGCAAGCGCGTGATCATCGCGGCCCACGGCAACAGCCTGCGCGCCCTGGTCATGTACCTGGACAACATTCCCGAGAGCGAAATCGTCGAGCTGAACATCCCCACCGGCATCCCGCTGGTCTATGAACTCGACGAAAACCTCAAGCCCATCAAGCACTACTACCTGGGCGACCAAGCCGCCATCGCTGCGGCCATGAACGCGGTGGCTAACCAGGGCAAGGCCAAGTAGCCGGATTCACTATTCAGAACCGGCCTGCCAAGGCCAGGCCGCGGAGGGCGCCCGGTCCGCTTGGCGCCACGACGGGCACCAGATTCAGGTCGTACAGACCGTGCCTGACGTTGGAGCGCCGGGCGGCATCGGGCGCGTTAGCGACGTCGTAGATCGCCGAGAACAGAGAAGCAATGACCAGCGTCGTGCCAAGAATCATCGTGCCGCTCGAGTCCTTGGGCACACAGGACTCGTCGCAGAACGCATTCTCCAATGCGGCAGATACAAACGCATAGGCTCCAACGGTGAGGCCGACCAGTCGTAGAACGCCCACGCCCCAGCCACGCAGGCGCTCACCCGAATAGGCATAGCCGACGCTGGGGCCCAGCGTGAGTCCGAAGGCCATACTGCTGCCACCCACGATGGCCGCGCCGGGCGCCCAAGAACTACTATTGTTGTATGCAGCGGCCACCACCATCGTCAGCCCACCTAGCAGAGGCCCGAGCGTGAACCACCTCGACAAGCGCTGGGCCACGACCGGCGAGCGATAGTCCTTCCAGTTCGCAAGACCCGAGGCTTCTGACTCCGCGTCCGGGTTGCCGAGATCATGGCCGTCGGCCGCCCTGCTGATTGCAACCGCGAGTTGTGCTTGGGCAGCGGCCGGCCAAGCGCAGCACAGACATGCAACGAATACGGTGGTTCTTACAACAGGTAACATCGCTCGCGCACCCCGCAGCCTGATCGAAGTTTCCATGGAGCTTGGCTAACAGCAAGTCCAGGGCCAACCGTTTGCGAGCGGGGTGGGTCAGCAAACTCGCTGAGAATGTGCCGACAACGTTCGCCCGCGCGGTGAAAAGTGGACAGTGTCTGCCAGCTTCTTGCGCCTTGGGTCGGACGCTACATCGCCGCGCCAGGCTTTTCGTGGTCCATTTCCAGTTTGAGGGCTTTGAGCGACAGGTGGATCTCCACGATGAAGATGACGATGGATCCAATGAGCGTGAGCAGGCAGGCCATGAAGAACAGACTGACCAAGAAGCCGAGGATGACCGCCGATTCCCATTGCATCAGCGCGGTGAAGAACAGCGTGATGATGAGCAGCGCCGCGAAGAGCACGCTGGTGGCACCGAGGATGATGGAAATCTGAATGAGGTGCGCCCGCCGGTAGAGCACCTCGACCTGGCTTCGCAGGTGGCGCCGGTCGGGTTCACCCGCTTCGGGCATCTCGTGGATAAGTTGACGCAAACGATCCACCGCGCGTCCGAACCGGTTGGTCAACGAAAGCAGCAAGAGCCCAACCCCGGAAATCAAGATCACCGGCCCCACCGCCACTTGCAGCAGCGGAATCAATTCGCTCAGTCCTTTGCCTAGCATGGGCGGCAAGTCTACTCCGTCGCCGGGCCCGAATGCCCGCGCTTCGCGATGGATTCGCGCTACCCTTGCGAGGCGTCCGAAACGTGGAGTTACAGCATGAGCGACATCGCGTACCGACAGGGGAATGACTTGTCCATTGCGGATGTGGTGGACCTCTATCGAGCCTCGACACTGGGTGAACGTCGTCCCATCGACGACGCTGCCATCATCGCCGACATGATCCGCCATGCGAACCTGATCGTCACGGCATGGGATCGTGACCTGCTGGTTGGAATCGCCCGAACCCTCACCGACTTCTCCTACGTCGGCTATTTGGCCGACCTTGCAGTCCGCGTCTCGCACCAGGGTCGTGGCATCGGGACAAAGCTCATCCAACGAACCCGAGGGCTGATGGGCGACCGCTCGATGCTCGTTCTCTTGTCCGCGCCAAAAGCCGCTGAGTATTATCCGAAGGTTGGGTTCAAGAAGCATGACAGCGCGTGGATCCTGGGCAAGAAGGAGCCCCTATTGGATCGTTCCCGACGTCAACCGAACGACGGCAAGGATTCTGGATAGCGACAGAATGAAGGTCCTTTTCGTGTGCAGTCGCAACCCATAGGAATCCAAGTGACACACCTGTGAAAACTCGGACACACTGTTCATAGTTCGACACGGACCCGACTGCGGCCGCGCAAATTCGGGCCGCAACCATGCGACATCGCGTCGCGACGGCTTGGCAGCTCGATTGCAATTCAGGCCGCCATGTTCAAAACATCACGAAACGTTTTCCTTGGTAGCCTATTTGCCGCTCTCGCCTTTGCGCCCCTCGCACAAGCGGCCGCACCTCGAGCCGGCAGCAATGAATTGCGCCTCGAAAGCTCCTACATGATTCCCGGAATCAGCGTCGTAGGCCTGACCTACCAGTCCCGCAGCACCACCGGGTTGTCGTCCAGCTCGACCCTTTTCGGGGCCGGGTTCGCCTACGGTCGCTTCCTGACGGACAACTTCGAGATCGGCTCGGCCATCACCCTTCTCCGTCTTTCAGGCAGCGCCAGCAGCGAACAGTGGAGTTACGGGGTGTCTCCCTTTGCTCGTGCCTTTGCCATGGTTTCCGAACGCATCGCCGTGTTCGGCGGCGCCACGGGCGGCGTCCTGCGAACCGACTCATCGAATGGTAGCGACGCCACCCAACTGAGCATCGGTGGGGATGTGGGGGCCGAGCTCTTCATCGGCGACTCCTGGTCGCTGCGCCTTGGGCCCACCTACCGGTATATTCACCAGAGCACCAACACCAGCGCTGGATCGGGCACGAGCTCGGCCAACGTCTACGGTGTGAACTGGGCCCTAGCCGGCTATTTCTAGTCGCTACTTGCCCGCACGCTGTTCGATCACTTGGTACGCCGCCGAGAGTTTTTGCGCCAGTTCGGTGGCGGACTTCAGCTTCTCGGGCGAACCGGTGTGACGGTCGGGGTGGTACTTGCGCATGAGCGCGCGATACGATTTGCGAACCGTGGTGAAGTCAGATCCAAAAGGCACTTCCAGTGCTGCGTAGGCGCGCCGGAGCTCGTCCTCGGGCGAGGGCTTGCGTGCCTGGGCGCTGCTGGAAGCGCGGGCACTGCCAGGTCCACTCTTGTCGGCTGGCCGCGCGCCAGCCGCTGCACCTCTCGCCTGCGCCTGGCGGGCCAGGTGGCGCCGCTCGATCTCGGACTCCAGCTCTTTGTCGGTTAGTTCGTCCAGGCTGAAGCGGCGGTACAGATCCTCGTCGGGATCGCTTTGCGGAATGCGCTCTGCCTCGGCGGCGCGATCGAGCAGTGAATTCAGCTCCGATTTCGCCAGATTGAAAAGCCGCTTGCCGATACTCATCGCATTCGAGTCTAGCGCAGGTGGCACCCCTTCCATCAACGGTTATGTCGCGTGGGGAGCCCGCCAGCTTTGCTGGCGGCGTACCATCGCGCGAGGCCGAGCGAAGCGAGCGGGGGTGTGTAGGGCGGGCAAGGGCCGAAGGGTATGGAAACCCTTTCAGGGTTTCCATCAACGGTTATACGGTTCGCCGCGAATGATCGAGAGAGCGCGGTAGATCTGCTCGCACAGGAGCACGCGCGCCAACCGGTGCGGCAGGGTCAGCGGTGAAAGCGAAAGCCGGCGTTTGGCTTGCTTGACCGTGACCGCGCCAAGTCCGTCGGCGCCGCCAATCAGAAATGCGATGGCCTTCGTGCCCTGGACCATGCGCTTTTCCAGGTACTTGGTGAATTCGGCCGTGGTCCAGGCGTCGCCACCAGGTTCCAGGGCGATGGTCTCGGTGCCGGCAGGCAAGCCCCGCAATAGGGCCGCGTCCTCTTCCACTTCCCCCACATCGACGGGCACGTGGCGTCGGATGCGCGTGCAGTATTCGTCGCACACCGACTCAAGCCGCCGGTCGCGCATCTTGCCGACGGCCCGAATCAGGATCTTCACGGCTAGGTATCGCGGCCTGGCGCCGCATCGGCGCGCGCCTCGGCTGGAATCTGCAACTTCACCCGAGGAGCGTCGATCCACAGGCTCTCGATGTCGAACACCTCGCGCAGGGGGTGGTAGAAGACGTGTACCACCACGTCGCCGAAATCGATGAGCACCCAGCGCCCGTTGCGCACGCCTTCGCGGCCGATGGGGCGGCGGCCACGCGCCGACAGGGCCTCGCACACCCCATCCGCGATGGCATCGACCTGGCGATCACTGCGGCCGCTGACCACCACGATGAAGTCCGCGTAACTAGAGCGGCCACACACGTCGATGAGTACAGGCTCGACGGCCTTCTTGTCGAGCGCGGCCGCGACGGCAGCTTTGGCCGAAGCCAGGGACTCGCGTCGCTCGCGTTCTTCGCCAGGACGAAGCGCCGGAACATCCAGCTGCAGCTCGCGCGCTGGCCTCGCCACTGGCCGCTTGGCCTTCGGAAAACCCTTGCCGACATTCTTGCCGACATTCTTGCCGACACTTTTGCCCTGGGAACCTCGGCCGCCCTTGCCAGCGCCCTTACCACCTTGGCCGGTCTTGCCCTTGGCAGGTCCTTTGACTTTCGCCCCCCCTCTGCCCACCGCTTTCTTCTTGGTTGCGGCGTCGGGCTTTGTGGCTTTGCGTTGCTTGGTGGCTGGCTTGGGGGATTTCTTTTTCGTCACGTGGCTCCCATGCTAGCAAAGCGCGCGGCGCTCCTCAATCGGCGCGCGCGTTTTTGTGGGAAACAACCTGGGCGGGTGCTTTCGAACTCATCATCGCTGCCAACGCTCTTCGAAGGCGCGGACCAGACGGGTCAGGTGGTCGTTACCGGCATGGGCCAAGGCCGCTTCGACCGCATGCGCTGCCCGATCCAGCCACGCGGTATCCCCGCTCGCTTGCTCGGGAAATGCGTCGAGCACGTCGGGATTGCCCCCGCTGTGCACGAAGCGTTCGCCCAGCCCGCTGATGCGCTGGGAAACCCAGCGCGGGGCCTCCAACAGCGAACGCCCCAGCACACGGCTGCCTTCGCGAAAGGCGGCCAACGTGGGTGCGGCCTCGCTTCCCTTGGCAGCCAGGCATTCGCGCAGGCGGCTGGCATCGGCCAAGGTGATCTCGCCGCCCACGTGCAACTTGGCGCAGTAGTGGTCGAAAAGCGTGGCACGGGTGAAGGTCTGGGCCATTTCCTCAGCACCACGTCCGGCGGCCACCAGGGCCAGAAACTTGCGGCCCGCGAACTTCGCGATGACGGCAGCCGCCGCCACAAAGGTCAACTTGGAGGCTGCGCCCTGGCCCTTGCCCTGGGCAAGAATCGCGGCCTGCGCGGGCGGAAGGTCCACCTGCCGGCCCGCCGCCAGCTTGACATACAGCCCGGCGCGCACGCGGCCAGCCAGCACATCGTCCACCATGGGCACGGGCAGAAAGCCGCGGATGGCGCTCGACAGAAGCGCGCGCCGAACGATGAGCCCGCGATGCAGCGCCAGGTGCGCGAGCTGCCCCGCATCGGCCACAATCACCGGCTCGGCGTGAACCTCGGTCACGTCGCGATTCATGGCCCCGTCTTCTTGGCGGCCGACACTGCGCCGAGGCCGCCCAGCAAGGCCTTTTCCTCAAGGATCGTGCGCTGGCGCAAGCGCAACGCCTCGGCCTCGGGCATGGCGATGTCAGCCACCCGGCCCATCTGATCGAGGGCGGCCGACACCGCGACCTCACCGGCAATGGCAAGCTGGTCACGCACGGCCTTGAAGCCTGTCTTGCACGTGAAAGCGAGCGGCAGGTGGCTTGCGGGATCCAGGGCCACTTGACCTTCCAGGGTCTTCACATCGACAGTGTCGCGCCACTGGCGCAAACCTTCCGCGGCGGGAAATCCCGCCGGCAGATCGGCAAGACGAGTGCCCAGCCGCAATCGGTAGGCACCTTGTCCGGACTCGTCCACCTCGACCTGGCGGCGAACGATTTCCCAGGCGGCCCAGGGCGCGCCCAGGGCTTCGGCAAGGAAGCGCGCATTCTCGGAATCTTGGGCGGTGCGCCTAACCATCTTGCCGTAGCGCAAAGCCACCGCCACTTCGCCACCCACGCGGACGATCTCGCGACCGCCGTCCTGATCGTTGCTTTCCACCAGGCGGAAGTTGCCCTGCTTGTCCATCCACAGGTCGGCCGTGGTGGTGATGGTGGACGGGGAGGCTGGCTTGGCCCCGTCGCCAGGGTCAACTTTGCCGCCGCCTTCGACGTGGAAGGTGGTTACGGCCCGCAGATGGCCGCCGCCTGCCTTGCGCAAAGCCACCGAAAATCCTGCTGGCGCAAGGGCGCCATCCAGGGTCTCGAGCCCACTGCGCGTGGCCGCCGTTTTCTTGGCGCCACAGCCAGCCGCCGCGACGGCAAGAGCCGCCGCCAGGAGCGTGGAAGACAGCATGAAAGTAGGGGAGGTCCGCATCGAGAGGCGGCGAAATCTACCACCAAATGATACCGTCTTGACGTGAACCCAACTCTTGGCGAATACCTGGCGGCCTGGAGGATTCCGGCGCTTGCCGCCGCCGCCGTCTTTGGCGCCATCTGGGGCAGTTTTCTCAACGTGTGCATCGCCCGCATCCCGCGCGGCATGTCCGTGGTCACGCCGCCCTCGCACTGTTTCGCCTGTGGCGCCCGCGTCCTGGCCCGCGACAACGTCCCCATCCTGTCCTACATCCTGCTGGGTGGGCGGTGCCGGCACTGCGGCGCCAAATTTTCGGCCCGCCACGCCGCCATTGAAGCCCTCATGGCCGGGCTCTCGGTCCTGATCTTCTGGTGCTTCGCCCTCGATGCACCGGGGCTGCCTCTCGGCGTGCGGGTCGCGCGCTTCGCGGTCTATTTCGCGTTTTCGGCCGTGCTGGTGGTGCTGACCTTCATCGATCTCGACACCAAGCGCCTGCCCGACCGGATCACGCTGCCGTCGGTAGCCGTGTTCTTCCTGGGCGGCTTTGCGACCGGGGATGTGGCGTGGTTAGAGCGCGCCATCGGCGCCGCCGCCGGCTACGCGGTGGTGCGACTGATCGCCGACGCCTACTACTACAGCACCGGTCGCGAGGGCCTGGGCCTTGGCGACGGCAAATTGCTCGCCGCCATGGGCGCGCTGCTGGGATGGAAGGCGCTGCCGCCCATCGTGTTTTCCGCCTCGTTCATCGGGATTATGGTCAGCGTCCCGGTGTTGCTGGCCCAGCGGCGCAAGCGCCCGACGACCAGCGCAGAACCCGCCACCATCGTGCCTGAAGAGCCAGGACTGACCAGTTCGGCGGAGAGCGATTCTCTACCGGCCGTGACCGACGAACCGTCGCTGCCCGCAACCTCGATCCGGCGGAGCGAAGTTCCCTTCGGCCCTTTCCTTGCGGCCAGCGCCCTCGGCTACCTCTTCCTGCACCAGCAGGTATGGTCCTTCATCGAGCGCACCGTGCTTGGCGGCTAACGAATGCACCGGGCGGCCTCGCTGGACGTGGTCCTTCGTTGTAGGCTCGTGACTTCATGAAGGGATTTCTCCTCGGGCTGCTGGTGGCCGGGCTGGGT
>Ga0302322_100004025_pt1 | contig 12709 bp, 8 predicted proteins | sample Fen_T0_2_FD_203757 | JGI IMG/M metagenome (GOLD analysis project Ga0302322, IMG submission 203757) | Peat permafrost microbial communities from Stordalen Mire near Abisko, Sweden - Fen_T0_2 | ecosystem: Environmental > Terrestrial > Soil > Wetlands > Permafrost | place: Sweden: Abisko...
CGACCAGAACGTTTAGACAGAATAAACGGAATAGACCGTATAAAACGCAGTTTCTCTGTGCCTTATCATTCTGTAGATTTTGTTCCTTCTGTCTAAAATGAGACGCTTTATCTACGAGCTGCTTGAATCGTTTCGCATCGCCTGGACTCAGATCCGGGCGAACAAAATGCGTTCAATGCTCACGGCGCTCGGCGTGATTATTGGCATTATTGCGGTCACGCTCATGGGCACAGCCATTTTAGGGATAGATGCTGGAGTGGAAAACAGTCTTTCGGGCTTTGGTGATGACGTGCTTTACATCACAAAGTGGCCCTGGCGCGATGCATCAAACGATTGGTGGGAATTCCGCAACCGGCAGCCCATCCTCCCGAAATACGCAGACCGCTTGAATGAATGGATCGAGGCCCATCCCGGCGGCCCCCTCAAATTGGCGGTGCCCACCGCTGACACAAACGCGACAATCTCCCGGGGTGATGTTCGCGTAAGCAACATCTACGTCCAGGGCGTTGGCTCGGATTTGCCTCGGATTATTCGCTCGGATATGAAGGAAGGTCGCTTTTTTAGCGAGATCGAGGGCCGCAATGCCCGCAACCTCATGGTCCTGGGGGTCGACGTCGCCAATGCCCTTTTCCCGAACGAATCGCCGGAGGGAAAAATCGTGCGGATGCGCGATCAGCAGTTTACGGTGATCGGCGTCGCCGCCCGGCAGGGCAGTTTCCTCGGGCTGTTCAGCTTTGACACGATGGCGATCATTCCGATCAACACCTTCAGGCGTTATTTCCCGGTCAATTGGTCGGATCCGGAAGTCCGCGTTCAGGTTGACGTCACGCGTATGGAATCCGCAAAGGATGAGCTACGTGGCGTCATGCGTCGTGCCCGTCAGCTCGGTCCGGAGAAGAAGGATGATTTCGAGATCAATAGCCAGCAGGTGGTGCGCGAACAGTTGGAACCGATCAAGAAAGGAATCACCATCGCCGGTCTGTTTATCACGAGTTTGGCTCTGTTCGTTGGGGCCATCGGCATCATGAACATCACCTATGTCAGCGTGAAAGAGCGCACCAAGGAAATCGGCACGCGCAAGGCGCTCGGTGCCCGCCGCCGCACGATCTTGCTCCAATTTCTCATCGAGGCGGTTAGTATCTGTCTGATTGGTGGGGCAGGCGGCCTGCTGACTTCGTGGGGACTGGCCTCGCTGGTCGGGCAGATTTCGGCGACGTTTCCGTTGGTGTTTTCGCCCGCGCTGGTGGCAGTCGGATTGTTTCTCTCGGTCATGACCGGCGTGCTCAGCGGTTTTATCCCTGCGCTCCAGGCCAGCAAACTCGATCCGGTTGTGGCGTTGCGGTACGAATGATTGGATTTTCGAATTTGGAATTTCGATTTTCGATTCAAAAGGCACGCCATGACTGAAGCTGAACTTAAAGATAGAACCAAAGCTTTTGCTTTGCGCATCTTGAAATTGGTGGATGCATTACCGGACACAAAATCCGGTCGTGTTCTGGCGAATCAGCTTGCGCGCTCCGGGTCCTCGGTGGGCGCAAACTATCGCTCTGCTTGTCGCGCCCGATCAGTTGCGGATATGGCATCGAAGCTCTCCATCGTGAAAGAAGAGGCCGATGAAAGCGCGTTCTGGCTCGAGTTGATCTGCGAAGTTGACCTCATGTCGCGAGAGAAGATCGCTCGATTGCATGCCGAAGCCGGAGAAATCACCGCTATCATGGTAGCGTCGCGCAAGACGCTGTTAGCACGAGATCGAAAATCAAAAATCGAGAATCGAAAATAAAAATGCTCTTCATCGAAATTCTCCAGCTCGCCTTCGCGGCACTCAAAGCGAACAAGATCCGTTCGGCTCTGACGATGCTGGGCATCTCCGTGGGCGTATTCTCCGTCATCGGTGTGATGACCGTGATCGCGGGGTTGCGGGGACAGGTTGAGGCAAATCTGACCGTGCTGGGCTCGGCCAGTTTTCAGATCAGCAAGTGGACGTTCAATTTTGGCAATGCCAACGACCGGTTTCGCAATCGGCGTGATATTACTTATCCGATGGCGGATCGTTTTAAGGAATTAATGGGCGACAGCGCTCGGATAAGTCTTCGCATTCAGCGCGGCGGCTTGCGGGTGGTGAAGGGCGACCGTAAGACAAATCCGAATACGCAGCTGGTGGGAGCGGACGAAAATTATACCACTGCCTTTAATTATGAGGTGGCGAACGGACGGAATCTCAGTGCGGAGGATGTATTGTTAGGCCGGCCGATTTGTGTGCTGGGTGAGGACGTCGTTAAAGTGGTTTTCCCAAACGAAAACCCACTTGGTCAGTCGGTGCGTATCGCCGGACAGAATTACACCGTCGTCGGCCAGTTTGTGCCGAAAGGAACATCATTCGGCCAGAGCCAGGACAATTTTGTCCTCACACCGATCACCCGCTGGATAGCGATTTACGGGCGGGCCGGACGATCGATTGGCATTAATGTGCAGGCGCCGAATCAAGCCGACCTTGTTGCCACCCAGGACAAGGCGATCGGCGTGATGCGGCTGGTGCGCGAACTGGATCCCGAGGACAGCAATGACTTCGAGGTCTTAACCAACGAAGCGCTCATCGAATCCTTCAACAAAATCGCCGACGTGATTTCGATCGGGGCGTTTGTCATCAGCGCGATCGCTTTGCTGGCGGCCGGGGTTGGCGTGATGAACATCATGCTGGTGAGCGTGACCGAACGCACGAAAGAGATCGGCGTGCGCAAGAGCATCGGCGCCAAGCAGAGAAATATCCTCATGCAATTTCTGATCGAGGCGGTTGCACTTTCGATGATCGGAGGACTGGCCGGCGTTGCGGTTGGCGTAGCTGGCGGCAGCGCGGTGGCCATATTTATGAAGGGAGCTTTGGTCATGCCGTGGGGTTGGGTGGCGGCGGGCATGCTCGTCTGCGGTGGCATCGGCGTGGGCTTCGGATTTTATCCGGCCTGGAAAGCCGCCCGGCTCGATCCGATCGAAGCACTGCGTTACGAGTGAGCTGGGGAGAGAGGTTTATCGACCCGCTGGCCACCTTTTTTGGGATTCCTCAAGGAATTGCTAACAGAAGGTGGAGCCCGATCTCCGAGCGGGCCATTCGACGTTGAGGTTCGATCGAGCTCAACTGCGCGTTAGGGACAACGCGCACTACCTCATCTTCAATATGCTCTCGATCGTGGATATATCTCAATCAAAGCCGGCCATCGCCAATCCTCATACAGCTCCTAGCGGTAATAGCCCGAACCATTCCACGAGAGAGATCATCAGCCAGCGACTCGAGTCTGGAGACAGCCAACCGTGCTCGCCTTACGGCAAATCGCGATCGGTCTTAAGCCCGGCCTTGATTTGATTCTTCTTTCGAAAACCTCCGGGCGATTCGCCGATGAGCCGTTTGAAAACGACGCACATGTACTCGACGTACTCGAAGCCGCTGAGTTCAGCGATTTTCTTGAGCGGGAAGTTCGTTTCGATGAGCAGTTGGCGGATCTTGGCGATCTGGACGCGGCGGATTTCAGTTTGGGGGGAACGGCCCAGACAGCGTCGGAATTTCTTCTCCAACTGACTGCGAGAGGCAAAGGCGGGCTTTAATACCTGTTCAACGGTTATACCCCGGCAGGCGTTTTCGCGGATGAAGCTGAGGGCGGCGGCGACGTTCCTGTCGTCGATAGCCAAGATGTCGGTGGAGTGTCGCTCCACGACGCCGACGGGTTCGATGCGGATATCGAGGCTCTCCGGTTTGCCTCCGCGGATCAAGGTGTCGAGCAGCTCAGCGGCGCGGTAGCCTGATTGAAAGGCATTGGTTGCGACGCTGGAAAGCGGCGGGTAGGCCAGATCGCAACGAATGGTGTCGTTGTTGGCTCCGAGCACCGCAACTTCTTCGGGCACGAGCAGGCCGGCGTTTTGTGCTGCGCTGATCACTTGCAGCGCTCGCAGGTCGCCGCAGGCCATGACGGCAACGGGCTTTGGCAGACGACGCAGCCAGGCCCCAATGAGGGCGGTTTGCTTCGCGTCCCAGACCGGCGTGACGTCGCCTGGGTATTCAACATCGAATACGTTACAGGCGTGCCCGGTCAGGGTCAGCCCTTCAACAAATCCGTCGCGTCGTTCCCGTGACCAACCCTCGTTGATAAAGCCGCAAAACCCATAATTTCGATAACCACGCTCAATGAAATGCTCGGCACCGCGATGGCCCATGCCGACGTTGTCTGGGCGGATTTTGGGCACGTCTGGATACAGCGGGGTGTCGTTGAGGTCGATGAGCGGTACTTTAAGTTCGGCGCAAATTCGCACGAGCGCGGGCGTCGTGTGCCGGCTGATCACGCCGTGCCACTTCTTTTTGCGCAACCATTGCGGATCGTTTTCGGCGCGCGCCTCGTCATCGAGAAAGGCAGACCAGGGCCGGTGCGACCGTTCGTAATGAGAGATGCCTTTGAGCATGGCAGTGCATTCCTCAAAGCGGGTCATGAAGACGAGGAGCACGTGGGGTCGCACGGGCGGACGCTGCGAGAATCTACAACCTGATGCAAGCGCTCGCGTTTGCCGCGGACCTCGCGATTAGTCGCCAGGCCCGCCGGTAACGCTGAACGCGAGATTAGCTGGCGGCAGGTGCCGCGTCGGCGGCCGCACGACGGGACTTCAGATCGGCGGAGATCTGGGCAACCTTGGCTTCGCTCAAAGGGTAGAGCACGACCAGAATGATTGCGGAAACGATGCCGATTCCAGCCGGAATAACACTCATCAGTCGCAGCAGGCCGCTGAGCGATTCGGGGGTTTGCGATGTGTTGGCTTGGAAACCTACACTCGACATTAACCCCAAGGCCACGGCAGCGCCCAAAGCCCAACCCCATTTTTGAGAGAAGATCGAGGCGGAGAAGATGAGCCCGGTCGCGCGGCGCCCTTTTTTCCACTCGGCATAGTCCGCGGTGTCGGCGTACATGGCCCAAAGTAGCGCACTGAGAGGGCCACCGGTGAGGGAACCGATCAGGTTTACTCCGAAGATCGCCAGCAGTTGATCGGGTCTAAATAGATAGAAGGATGCTGTGCTCGTGATCGCGATGGCGAAGAGCGAGACGAACGCTATTTTTTTTCCGACTCGACTGACGAGAAAGGGCAGCCCGACCACTCCGAGCAGAGATGCAATTCCTCCTGAGCCGTTGAACATGGAGCTCAGGCTTTCGAACTGCCATTTTTGCGTGCCGCCGACGACCGGCAGCCACGAGGGCAAAGTGACCGTTTGTTCGCCAACGTAATATTTAAAGTAGTGAACCGTCACGCTGCCGCGCGCGGCGACAAAGAGGATGAAGGTGAAGGTAGCGGCAAGGAGCACGAGCCATGGCCAGTTGGTAAAAAGATCGCCGAGATCGCGCAGAACAGAGGTTTTCTGCGCGACCGGCGGTTGCACGCGTTCCTGTGTATTGAAAAAAGTGAGGAGGAAGAAAACGATAGCGGCCGCGCCGATGATAATGAAAGTGTATTGCCAGCCTTGAGCGGCATTTCCATGGCCCAACCATTTCACACAAATCAAAAGAAAAAATGAGACGACAATATTTCCACCGAGAAAAGCGCCGACAAATTTGATCGAGGATAGAGAGGTGCGCTCAACTGAGTTGGGCGTGATCACACCGAGCATGGCCGTGTAGGGGATGTTGATTGCGGTGTAGAGCAGCATGAGGGCGTTGTAGGTGAAGAAGGCCCAGATGAGGCGGCCGGTGACCTCGGCCTTGAGCGCTGTGGCCATCGCGCCGAGGTTCTCAAACCAGCTCGAGACAAAACCCACGTGAAGGGCGCCAAAGAGATAAGCAAAACCCTTAAAGCCCCCTGCGATGGCTCCAAATCCGGCCCGAACCAAACCGGCGAAGCCTGATTCCAATCGAATCACCATTGTGTCTCCCGGGGTTGTAAAGGTCAGCACGCCAGCTAACGCGAAGGGTACGCACAACCAGAGCAGGTAAGGCCGGTATTTACCCCACCGCGTCTTGGTTCGGTCGCCGAGCATGCCCATGATCGGGTCGAAAAAGGCATCAACGGAACGACTCAGGCCGAGCAAAGCGGCAGCGGCAAGGGCGCTGAGGCCGAAGACGTCCGTGTAATAGAATGTCAGATACAGCATGAACGTCTGCCAGTAGAGGCAGGACGCGAAGTCGCCGCAGCCATAGGATACTTTTTCGCGAAACCGGAGGTTTTCTTGGACAGTCATGGGGTGATGGTGGCGGTTGGGGTTGGTTAATGCTGGGGAGTGGCAGAACTAAACCTTGCCGCGACGGGCTTCGAGCTGGGTGCGGATCTCGGCCATTTTTTTCTGAGTCAGCGGATAACGCCACAAAAATAACGCAGCCAGGCAAACGCCGGTGATCGGGATGCCGGCGAGCAAAGCGCGGATCCAGAAGATGGACTCAGGACTCTGCACGGTTTTGTCAGCCGAGAAACCAGTAAGCGCCAGGACCTGACCGGAGAGAAAGTAACCGAGGGCATTGCCCGCTTTGTTCATCCAAGAACCGCACGCGGAGAAGGCGCCTTCACGACGTTTGCCGGTGTTGAGCTCGTCGTAGTCCATGATGTCCGCGCCAATTGTTTGATCCAACATGTAGTAGCCCGCGGCGGTGAAGGCCATCGAGGCTGAGGCGCAAACCTGGAGCCAGGGCAACGACGGTGAGTAGAGAAACCAAGTGGCGCCGTACGCGGCGAAGCCGATCCCGCAGGTCAGCAAGATCGTCGGAAGTTTTCCGAGACGACGGCAGATCCAAGCGAGCGCAGGCACGCCCAGGAACCCGCCAACCATCCAACCGGCACCAATCACGCCGTTCCAATTGTTGCCAAGTTTGGTGTCGCCGCCGGCGACATAATAAACCGTCGCATAATAGCCAAGAGAGCCGACCATGCTGGAGCCGAGGGAGAAACAGAGGCCTGCGATTATCTTTAGTCGGAAAGGCCGGCACTTCATTGTTTCGTAGATTGATGCTTTCAACGAAACCTTGTCGGTTTGTCGGGCGGCGACACTGGCATAGTAGCGTTCTTTCACGTTGAAGAACACCATCAGGCCGTTGACCAGCATCAGCAGGCCGAGGATGCCGCAGAAGACTTGTACGCCGAGCAAGATGTTCTGCTTGCCCGTGGCCGCGTCGTAGAAAATTGCTAGGTTGGTGAACGGCAGCCCGATGAAAAAGGCGACCTCGAAGACTTTTTGGATGGCGCCCTTGAACGACATGACACTCGTGCGTTCGTGGTAATCAGGCGTGAGTTCGTTGCCCAAGCTCTGATAGGGCATGTTGAAGCAGCTGACAAACGGGATGTAGACGAGGCTCGAGCCCAGCATCCACCAGAACAGCTGATTGCCGGACCAGCCGGAAGGTACAAAAAACAAAAGCGGCAGGCCGATGCCGGCAAACAGCGCTCCGACCAGAATGAACGGTCGACGGCGGCCGAGGCGGGTCCGCGCATTGTCTGAGAGCCAGCCAAACAGCGGATCGGAAAGTGCGTCGACGAGCCGAATGAGCATCAGAGCCGTGCCGACCAAGCGCGGCGAGAGGCCGAGGAAAATTTGGAAGACGGGATACGCTAAATTCGGGTAGAGCCAGTGGCCCCACATGTCGATGGAGCCGCCGAGTCCATACGAGATCTTGGTCCGCGCTGGTACGCGATCTTCAGGCGCTGTGGTGGAACTAGCCGGGGTTTGCGGGGGCATGGTCGAGGTTGAGACTGTTTTGGGCTGGGGTGAAAGCGGTACCTGAAAATCGAATACATGTCGGCGAACGAATACTGCATCAGCTACTCAAGCAGGGTGGGGCTGAGCTCGTGACGCACGGGAATATGCAGGACCGGGGAAGTGAGGCCTAATTTCTCTTTCAAAAATGAAAATTCATGGCCCAAGGTAGGGACGGACCGCCGGGCCGTCCGGTTGGATGTGCGCGCGGTGGGTAACGTTATCGGACGACCCGGCGGGTCGTCCCTACCTCAAGAACCGTTTTTTGTCATCGAATGCAAAGCGGTCTTATTTCTTCAAGGGATTGTCCTTGATGAACTGGATCACTTCCTGGGCCTGACAGAAGCACACGGCGGATACCGTGTCGGCAGCTCCGTAATAAATGGCGATGCGGCCGGTGGCCGAGTCGCACAAACATCCGACCGGGAAACAAACGCCAGGGACAAAGCCGGCGAGCTCGTAAGGCGCCTCCGGACAGAGCAGCGCTTGGTTGGCTGACGCGATGACCTTGGAAGGATTTTCCAGATCGAGGAGCATCGCGCTCATCGAGTACACGAAGCCGTTGCAGGTGCCGGTGACGCCGTGATAGAAGAGCAGCCAGCCTTCGTTGGTCTCGATGGGCGACGGTCCAGCGCCGATCTTGGTACCCTGGAACCAAGGCCAGCCGCGCCCCATGATGTGGCGGTGCTTGCCCCAGTAAACCATGTCGGGACTCTCGCTCACGAAGATGTCACCGAAGGGTGTATGGCCGGTGTCGCTCGGGCGGCTGAGCATGAGAAACTTGCCGTTGACCTTGCGGGGGAAGAGCACGCCGTTGCGGTTGTAGGGCAGAAACGCGTTTTCGATCTGCTCGAAATGAACAAAGTCCGTTGTTTTGGCGATGCCGATGGTTGGGCCGTGGTAGCCGTTGCACCAGGTGATGTAGTAGGTGCCGTCGACCGGCGTTACCCGCGGATCGTAAGCGTATTCATGGCGGATGACCTCAGGATCATCGTTCTTTAGGACGATGGGCTTGGGTTCGAAGGTCCATTTCAAGCCGTCAGGGCTGCGGCCGACGTGCAGGTGCGGAACCCGGTCCATGCCTTCGGTGCGGAACACGCCAATGAATTTACCCTCGAAGGCAACGACGGCGCTATTGTAGATGCCGGTGACCTGGGGCAGCGGACGGCGGCCGATGACAGGGTTGGCGTCATAGCGCCAGACGATGTCTGGATTGCCGGCAGGTTTTGGCTGCCAGGGAATATTCGGTATGGCCGGTGCGTTAATGACCAATTTCATAGTAGTGTATTTCGGGTAAGGGGATTTGTCGGCGAGGGAAGCCAGAAAATCGCAGCAAGACTATAGAATCGAACTGCGTGTGGGTAGGAGACTGGTTGCGCGTAAATTGAGATCGATTTCCGGCTTAGCTGGCCAGTGCTTTATTCGCGCGGATGAGGGCGAGGCGCTGGTCCACGCTTTTTCGCGTGGTTAGGCCGTCCTCGGGGGTGTTGAGGCACCAGTCGACGAGTTGGGCGACCGTGGTGCGGGCGGCATAGCAGCGCGTATCCGAACCGCCGTAGTACATGATCACCGTGCGCTGCTTGTCAGGAAACTCGACCCAGCCGTTGGTGAACGTGACGTTGGACACATCACCCACGCGTTCAGAGAAATGCGGCGAGACGATGTGGCCGCCCGGGCGGGCGATGACCTTCGATGGGTCTTCCAGCGAGGTCATGAACATGTACATCACGTAGCGCAGTCCGGCCGCACAACCGCGCACGCCGTGGGCAAGGTGGAGCCAGCCTTTGTCGGTTTTAATCGGCGCCGGCCCCTGGCCGTTCTTGACTTCCTTGATCGTATGGTAGGCGCGGGAATCGATAATCTTCTCCGGTCCGGTCACACCAGTGGTGATATCCTTGCAGAGTGTCCAGCCGATGCCGCCGCCGGAGCCGACGTCGATAAAACCATCCATCGGGCGGGTGTAGAACGCATACTGGCCGTCGACAAACTCGGGGTGGAGGACGACGTTGCGTTGCTGCGATGCCGGTGTCTTTAGGTTCGGCAATCGGTCCCATTTCTTGAAATCCTTGGTCCGGACCATGCCGGCCTGGGCGACCGCCGAGGAGAGATCGCCTGGCGCGGCCTTAGGATCTTTCGACTCGGAGCAAAACACACCGTAGATCCAACCATCCTGGTGGAAGGTTATGCGCATGTCGTAGAGGTTCGTTTCGCCTGGCATCTCAGGGATGTCGCAGGGCTCGTCCCAGAAGCGGAAGTTGTCCACGCCGTTCTTGGATTCAGCGATGGCAAAAAAGCTCTTGCGATCGGCGCCTTCGACACGGGCGACGACGTGCGCTTTTCCCTTCCAGTAGAAAGCGCCGGGATTGTAAGCACCGCCGACGCCGAGCCGCTCCATGAAGAACGGATTGGTCTGCGGGTTAAAGTCGTAGCGCCACTCCAGCGGGATGTGATGAGCGGTAACGACCGGGTATTTGAACCGTTGATACACGCCGTTCTCCCAGGCCGTTTCAACGGGGTTCGGACGCTTGAGGAATGCCTCGTGAGCGGCGCGGACTTTTTTCACGCGCGCGGCGAAGGCGCGCGCGGCGGGCGATGTTTTCTTTTTCATAAAGCGATTAAGAAGAATTTTTATGGGGAACTCAGGAAATCAGGAACGGAGGTGGAAAGGAGAATTGAATCTGGAACACTGGAACTCGGGAACGGATGAAATTTGGCTCGGCGCGGTCTGGTTCTTCTTCCCGAGATCAAATTAATAAGGCAGGAGATTTTTATGGGGAACTCAGGAAATCAGGAACGGAGGTGGTGTTTCTGACAGAATGTACAAAATGGAAGGAATGGTTTCAGAAACTCGGGGTACCGATTCTTCAGTTGATTTTGTTCATTCTGTCTAGATCGGTCGGATCTGTTCCAGTTTTCCTGAGTTCCCCATTAATTGGCCGCGATTGCGCGCAGGCGGCTGGCGGCTTCCAGGCAGGCGCGGCCGTTGTGGTAGGGGCATTTCCAGAAACTGACTTTAAGGTGGCCAGGCAGGACATTTCCGGCGCGGTCGACGCCGCGAAACCACTCGCCGTGGGTGCGATCAATGAGGCGCGTTTCAATGAAGTCCCAGGAGCGCAATGCGGCGTTAAGAAACCGTTCGTCGTGGAAAAGCTGATACGCGTCGAGAAACCCGACCACGGCTTCGGCTTGCGGCCACCATTCCTTGGCGGTGTCGGTGACGCCGGTGTCATCGCCTGCGTTGAACACGGCGCCATCGGTGTCGATGCCCTCGGACAGCGTCACATTGGCAATCTTCAAGGCGATTGGTTTGAGCCGCTGATGGATCGCCGGGTCGCCAAGCACCGATGCCGCCTGAATCAACAACCAGCTCGCTTCAATGTCATGACCGTATGAAACCACATTGGACCGCGGCGCCCAGTCGTTGGCGAAGAAGAGCTGCAGGTGATGAGTTTTCGGGCAAAGTATCCGGGTTAGCATTACGTCGATCAACCCGGTGAGGCTGCGTTTGAGGCCGGGATCGTCCCAGGCTCGCAGAAGATTCGTGTAGGCCTCCATGACGTGCAGGTGGGTGTTTTGCGATTTGGGCTCGTTCAGGTCGATTTCACTTAGCCGCACATCGTCGATTGGGGTCCATTCTTTGGAAAATGCTTCAAGGTAACCGCCACACGTTGGTTCTAGCGCATGGCTCTCCAACAGTTGATAAAGCTCGATTGCCTGATCGAGCGGCTTCTGCAGGCCTGAAGCCCGGTGGTATTCGGTGAGCGCGTAAATGGCGAAGGCCTGCCCGTAAACCTGCTTGCGTGTTTTTAGCGGCGCACCGTTGGCCGAAATTGACCAGTAATAGCCGCCGTGCTCGCGGTCGCGGAAATTTTCCTCCAGATCGATGTAAGCCCGGTGCGCCATTTCGAGAAACGCCGGATTGGGATGCTGGAGGCGGGCAGCGGAAAACGTCCAGAGGATGCGCGCGCTAAGCAACGATCCGCGCGGCACCGAATGATCGACCGTGAGATCGTTCGTCAATGAGCCGTAGAATGCTCCTCGCTCCTGATCAACCACCTGCTTGAGCCAGAACGGCAGGATGTCTTCCGTGAGTTCTGTCTCGATGCGCTGCGCGTAATTGCGGAGAGAAGTTGGATCCATGAAAGGGAAAAGAGCTCAGCCGAGCGTCACCACGACGCGGGAATCATTGCGGAGTTTTTCGGCGGGGATGATGGACCCGGGAATCGGCTCGCCATCGACCGTGAGGGTTTTCACGCCGCGGCAAACCCCTTTGGGATTGCGGACCTCAATGGCGATATTCTTCTCGCGATAATGGCGGCGCATGGTGAAGCCTGGCCAGGTCTTCGGAATGCACGGATCAATGCGCAGCCCTTCGGCTTCGGGCCTGATCCCCAACAACCAATGGGTAGCACTATAATAGGCCCAGGACGCGGTGCCGGAAAGCCACGGCACACGGGCCGCACCTTCATTGCGGTTAAATCGGGAATACGTCGTCTGGCAGTGGACGTAGGGCTCCACTTGTCGGATTTCCGCCCGGTCGTTGTAAGCGGCCGGAAGAAACGCGCGGTAATATTCGTAAGCCTGATCGCCATTGCCCTGCATGCACTCGGCGATAACACCCCAGCTCTGCGTGTGCGAAAAGATACCAGCGTTTTCCTTGATGCCCGCGTTGAAGAGCGTGGCTTTCATGATCTCGCGGTCGGCCTTGATGAAGGGAGGCGCGCACAACATGACGCCGTATGGCGTCGCGAGTTTTTCCTTCATCGTCGTTAACGCCCGCACAGCCTGGGCGGGCGTTGCGGCCCCGCTCATCACGGCCCACACCTGCGTGTTCATATAGACCTGGCCTTCGGCAAAATTCTTCGTGCCAAATACGGTGCCATCCTGGCCGATAGCCCAGATGAACCACTCGCCATCCCAACAGACTTTTTGGACCTTGCTGTCGAGCGCTGCGAGCTCGGAGCGTGCCCAGGCGGCCTCTTGCGGTTGGTTGAGCATGCCGGC
>Ga0302322_100004027_pt1 | contig 12708 bp, 16 predicted proteins | sample Fen_T0_2_FD_203757 | JGI IMG/M metagenome (GOLD analysis project Ga0302322, IMG submission 203757) | Peat permafrost microbial communities from Stordalen Mire near Abisko, Sweden - Fen_T0_2 | ecosystem: Environmental > Terrestrial > Soil > Wetlands > Permafrost | place: Sweden: Abisko...
GCATTTGCCGCAGGCGCTGATGCAGGAGATCAGGACCCGGTCGCCGGCCTTGAAAGCGGTCACTGCAGCGCCGGTCTTCTCGACTATCCCCACGCCTTCGTGGCCCAGGATGCGGCCGGGCTGGCAGGTCGGAACGTCACCCTTCAGGATGTGCAGGTCGGTGCCGCAAATGGTCGTCTTGGTCACCTTGACGATGGCATCGGTGGGCGCGGTGATCTCCGGCTTCGGACGGTCCTGCAGTTCCTTCTGACCCGGACCGAGATAGACGAAGGCTTTCATGATGGACATCCTTGCTTGTGGTGAGCCGGCCCCTATGGGCGGGATGCTCACACGATCGGTGCGCAACTGCGGTTCGACCAGCGCGAACAATTGCGCCTGAACCAAACCCCGCGGCAAGAATGGGCTCCTGGTGCCTGCGGGTCTGTGCGTTGTCGAACACAGAACACGGCACAACAGAAAACTCCAATGTATGAAGGGAAAGGTCGCTGCCAAGCACCAGCTAACCAACTCTGATCAATGACAGCCGAGGTGCGCGCCAAGGGTAGCAACACCTCCTGAACCGCGATTGCGCGCGCCGGCAATCCAAGGTAAATGCACCTGGTATGGTTATGTTCGATATCGCACAGTCAAACTTGTGGCTCGCACTCAAACTTCAAAAATGAAAGCAAGACGGCAACAAGAAGAAGCGTGGTCGTGCAGTTGGATCGAAAATTCGCACCAATAGCGATCGGCTTCAATTGAGGAAAGGCACATGCGCGCACTTTCTCCGTCCTGAAGCAATTTGAAAAAGCCCATATCCGAATAGCGGCGCCCGTCGGCAGTTGAGATTTTCTTTTTTGCCCATTTCGATAGCGTCGACAACGCTTCTCTCCGCCAGACTCTTTACGAAGGAACTCCACCATGTCAATACATTCAGCATTGAAGTCACATACCTACGCCCGGGTTGCGATCGCCGCCATTGCCATAGCAATCGCTGCCAACGCAGGCGCCAAAGGTGGTGAAATGTCTAGGTATCAAAATGCCGAGAAGCTGGCCAAGGCACATATCGCAACGTTCGATACGCTGGATTTCGACGTATTCACGCACCAAAAGTGGGACCGGCTCAAGGAAAGCCACTCGCGCGATGTCGCCGTGCACTGGCCGGACGGCCATATCACTCACGGCATCGACAAGCACATCGAGGATTTGAAGGCTATGTTCGTCTACGCGCCTGACACGCGCATACAGGAACATCCCGTAAAGATGGGTCAGGGGGAATGGACCAGTGTGATCGGAATCATGGAGGGCACATTCACCAACCCGATGCCCATAGGGGATGGCAAGACCATCCCGCCGACGGGCAAGGCCTTCAAACTTGTCATGAGTACGGTGAGCCACTGGAAAAACGGCGTCATGGATGAGGAATACCTGTTCTGGGACAACCAGACGTTCATGAAGCAGGTCGGACTGGCCCAGTAGACGCCGATAGCCCATTGATCGGCGAACAACATATTTGCCCGGCCCCCCGCAAACCACAGTTGCGTCACCCTGACCATGTCCCACTCAAACCATCCGCACCATCCGCGTACCACGAAATTGGAGCCAAGACCATGAAGACCGACGTACAACTGCAGCAGGATGTGAGTGCCGAACTGAAGTGGGAACCTTCGATACACGCCGAGGATATCGGCGTCGAGGTGAAGGATGGCGTGGTGACGCTGGCTGGCCATGTCCCCAGCTATGCGGAAAAACGCGGCGCCGAAATGGCCGCGCAGCGCGTTGCCGGGGTCAAGGCACTGGCCGTCGAGATGGAGATCACCTTGCCGGGACCGAACAAGCGCACCGATGCCGACATCGCCCGCTCCGCCGAAAGCGTCCTGGAGTGGCTGGCACCAGTCGCGCAGGACTCGGTCAAGGTGATGGTCGAAAACGGCTGGATCACCCTATCCGGTGAAGTTGACTGGGAATACAAGCGGCAGGCGGCGGTCAACGCGGTCCATTACCTGATGGGCGTCCGCGGCGTCACCGACAATATTGCCTTGAAGGAAGCGGTGTCCCAGGGCTCGGTGAAGTCGGATATCGAGGCGGCCCTGCGGCGGCGCGCTGCGGACGACCTGCAGAACATCAAGGTTGACGTGCGCGGCGGCGACATCACCTTAAGTGGATCGGTGCACAGCTGGTCCGAGCGCGACCTGGCTCGGCAAGCCGCGTGGGGTACTACCGGCGTGCGCAATGTCGTCGACAACCTTTCCATCGCCTACTGAAACAGGAAAGCGCCGAGTCTGGCCTGACTTCCGTCGCCAGGCAACTACATCTTAAATCCGCGCTCGCACAGTTCGGGCCGCACGTCCAACGCACCCTGGGTTTCCCTTGACCGAACAGAAAGCTCCCATGAAGACCGATATGCAATTGAAGCAGGACGTTCTCGACGAATTGAATTGGGAATCGGCTGTCAACGCCGCGCAGATAGGCGTAGAGGTAAAGAATGGTGTCGTGACCCTGGTGGGCCAAGTGGGCAGCTTTGCGGAAAAGTGGGATGCCGAACGCGCCGTCCTGCGTATAGCGGGCGTCTCGGCACTGGCCGTAGAGATCGACGTCAAGCTGCAAGGCTCAAGTAAGCGTACTGATACCGACATCGCACAGGCAGCCAACCATGTGCTGGCGTGGACGACGGCCTTGCCGAAGGATGCAGTCAAGGTAATGGTCGAAGATGGCTGGATCACCTTGTCCGGTGAAGTGAATTGGGAATATCAAAGAGATGTCGCCGCCGCTGGCGTGCGCTACCTGATGGGCGTCAACGGAGTCAGCAACGACATCAGCCTAAAGCCCGCGGTTTCCTTAAGCGCCGTCAAATCTGACATTGAGACCGCCCTGAAGCGGCGCGCAGTGGATGGGTCGCAAGACATTGCAGTCGGATTGCAAGGTACTGATGTGACGCTGAACGGGTGGGTACGCAGTTGGTCGGAACATGATCTGGCAATCCATGCAGCCTGGGGCACTCCGGGAGTGAAAAAGGTTGTTGACAACCTGACCGTCACCTACCGAGGCTGATCGCGGGACCGCCACTTGATGCCCCAAGTCGCTTGCAGCACATTTCGAAACACCCATTATTTCACCAACACTATCTGAGGAATGATCATGGAAAAAGAAAAGTCGTCTGTCTTTGTGTTCAACACCCACGTTGAAGCGGAAGAGGCGATCCGCTCGCTGAGCAAATCCGGATTCGATGTCAAGAAGCTGTCCCTGGTCGGCAAGGGCTACCACAGCGAAGAGCATCCGCTGGGCTTCTACACAACGGGTGACCGGATCAAGACCTGGGGTGGCATGGGCGCGTTCTGGGGAGCCCTCTGGGGCTTGCTGTTCGCGCCGGCCGTGTTTTTCCTCCCCGGTGTGGGGCTGGTTGCGATGGCTGGGCCATTGGTCGCAGCTCTGGTCAGCGCATTGGAAGGCGCAGTCGTCGTAGGCGGCGTATCTGCCTTGGGCGCGGCACTGATGCAGATCGGCGTGCCCAAGGATCAGGCGATCAAGTATGAATCCGCGCTGAAGGCGGACAAATTCGTGCTCGTGGTGCACGGGAACGCCGAAGATGAAGCGAAAGCCCGCTCCGTGCTTGCAGGCGCCAAAGCGCCACAAACCGTTTAGAGGCCAAACGTCCCGGCGCGAACGGCAGCCACAAACAGGCTGAAATGGCGTCGTGACATGGACAAATTCATGAGACTGCCATTGCAGATCACTTTTCTGAATTCCGATAGCTCGGAAGCCATAGAGGCATTGATTCGACAGCATGTTGAGAGCCTGGATACGGCTCGCCGGCATATCACCAGTTGCCGGGTCGCCGTGGAGGCCCTGCACCAACACCATCACCCGGGCCATCATTACCAGATCCGAATCGACGTTACAGTGCCGGGCCGGGAATTGGTGGCAAGCCATGAATCGGAGGAGCATCAAGCCTCCTCCGACATCAACGTAGCGATTGACGACGCCTTCGACTCCATGCGCCGCCAACTGGAGAAATACGAAAGCAGTCTCCGGGGCGACGAAAAGGTCCATGAGAGACCGCCCCACGGAAAGGTCTTTGAACTCCATCCGGAAAGTGACTATGGATGGATCAAGACATCTAACGACAGAATGATCTACTTTCACCGCAATAGTCTGATCGATGCGGATTTCAACCAACTTGTTGTCGGTTCTGAAGTGCGCCTGAGCGAGGAAATGGGCGACAATGGGCCGCAGGCGAGCACCGTGCACCTTTTTGGAAAGCATCACGTCATTGATTTATAGAGATCTGGGCCCGCGTGACAACGCGGCCATCAAACGGGAATTTCCGGAGCTGGCCTACCGCTTCTGGCGCGTCTATCTAGCCCACGATGCCTATGCGGTTCGCACAGCACTGTCACTCGATCCCCCAGGCGCTGGTGCGAAAGGCCGGGCCAAGAGTTACTACAATCCGAGGCCGTGGACTGGCGGCTGTACGGATTCATCCCTCAAGGCCGGGCCGTTCGGCCGACCAAGCTGGACGGCTGCGACAGTTCAATCGGCACAGGCCCGCGCGGTGAAACACCGTACGAATCTCATTTCAACGGAAGCAACATGATTCCCGCCACTCGTCAACTACACGACCTGGGGCAGCGTCTCTGGCTAGACAACATCAGCCGGCCGTTGCTGAGCAGCGGTACGCTCACCCGCTACATAGCCGAACTGTCGATTACTGGCCTGACCTCGAATCCGACGATTTTCGAACAGGCGATTGGCCAATCCGAAGCCTACGACGACGCCATCCAGGTGTTGTACGCTGCGGGTCTTTCCCCTGAAGACATCTTCTTCGAACTCGCGCTGGAAGACCTGACCCAGGCTGCCGAACTGCTCCGGCCGCTGTTCGATGCAAGCGGCGGCAAGGATGGCTGGGTTTCTCTCGAAGTCTCACCTCTGCTGGCCGACAACACAGCCGCGACAATCCGCGCCGCCGCGCAGTTGCATGAGCGGGCCGAGCTGGCGAACCTGTTCATCAAGATTCCCGGCACGCCAGAAGGCCTGCGCGCCATTGAGGAAGTGATCGTCGACGGCATCCCCGTCAACGTCACCCTGTTGTTTTCACGCGCGCACTATCTGGCGGCGGCTCACGCTTACATGAACGGCCTCGAACGCCGTCTCGCCGCGGCCCTGGACCTTGCCGTCGACAGCGTCGCTTCGTTGTTCGTCAGCCGCTGGGACGTCGCGGTCAAGCAGGAAGTGGCATCGCCGTTCCACAATCGCCTTGGTATCGCCGTCGCGATGAGTACCTACAAGGCGCACTGCGACCTGCTCGCATCCGACCGCTGGCAACGGCTTGCGAATGCCGGCGCCCGGCCGCAGCGCCTGGTCTGGGCAAGTACCGGCACCAAGGATCCGGCGGCCCCCGACACCCTCTACGTCGAGGCCCTCGCCGCGGTCGGCACCATCAACACGATTCCAGAGAAGACGCTCCTCGCCTTCGTCGACCACGGCAAGGTCGGCCGGGCCTTGCCCGTCGATGGTGGGTACGCCGAAGCAGTGCTCGAGGAGTTCAGGCGCGAGGGCGTGAACGACGAAGCGCTGGCGGAGCGATTGCAGCGAGACGGCGTCGATGGCTTCGTGAAGTCGTGGCACGTGCTGCTGGGGCAGGTCAGGGAAAAGTGTCTGGCGGCTGCATCCAGGCAGTCCGTATGAAAATCCGACGCACCCTAGCAACGCCTTAGATACGCGCCAGGTTATTGGATTTCGGTGCTAAGCACCCTGAAGGCGGCCGGTTGCAGGGGGTGAGGTTCGGACGCCGGCTTGCCCTGATAGTGGAATTGGGCATAAAGGCATTCCAGCGCCTTGCGAACAGAATCCGCGCCCACTGGCTCCGCAGCGCGCAATTCAAGCTGAAAACAGATCGTTCCGGTGACCTGGAACTGCTTGGGCCAACCGCCGTTTGCACCCGGCAGCTCCATCGCATTAAAGTCGAGCACTTTTTCCTCCAGGAGTTCGGCCCGTAATTCGGATGGAAATGATTGCCAATTGATGCCCAGCCAGCATCGCAAGCCCTTTTTGCTTCCGTCGAAGGTCACCGAGGGAAACAGAAAATTGCATTCTCCGATCACGACCGTCCGTACCAGCCCCTCACTTCCGGTCAACCTCGCGATAAAGGTAAGTGCAGCATTCTCGATCGGGCCAAACGCCTGTCCCTCCTTGTGGCGTGCTGAAAGGGCCGCCGCAATCTCCTTGATTTTTGGGGGGGGCGCATCGAAATCGCCTGGCTGGACTTCCTCCCAGGTGACCCGCTGGGGCATTTGCGCGTAAGCGGAGCCAAGCTCGCCGGGCGAGGCGGACTTGCCGGTGACTAGGAGCAATTCGGGGTGCTCGCCGAGCTTCCTTTCAATGCGCGCTAATAGGGTATTGATCTTGGTCATAACCGCTCCTTCGGACACCAACTCTGGACTGGCGCGCTGGACGGCCGGACAGTTGCAGCACAAGGCCGAGGTCACTGCTCCTGGCTACATGAACGCCTTGTCACAAAGGCCGCACCCGGGGCCCAGCAAACAAAGCCTATCGTAGCGACCTGCGGCGGCGCGCTCTGTACGTAAACGAACATAAAAGGCGATACCGGATTGTCAGTGCTTGTCACGAATGAATGTTTCTTTTACTTCGCAAGTGCGACACCGCACTGACAATCAAAATTGCGTGCGGTTCAATGCGAAAGACGGCGCTTCGGTAAACCGTCTTCCCCAACCCGGGACTTCCTGCCGAGGACTGCGGAAGTCCAGTATCCATCTCCAAAATGGGAGGCTCTATGATAAGCAAACGACCAATACTCCATCTTCCGCGCAAAGGTTTGCTTGCGGTTCCAGCTGCTGCCTCCGGGATGTCGGTCGGCAAAGCAGAGCATCCGGGAGTGGTGCCGGCAAGCAACGAGTCGGGGCCGCAGCTAGTCGTTCTGCTCTCGCGCAAACTCGTGCCGCTCCTCTCCCATGTAGGCAATTGATGTGCGATGGTTCGCCCACCGGCACATCTGGACGCGGCATGGTGGCGGTCGATAACCCTGGGAAACGCTCCAGCAACGGGTCAGCCTAAACCCCTCAAGAGGGCGCCAGCGAAATCGGGTAGCCTGCGCGCAAATATGACCCGACCCCGGCAAAAAAGCCAAAGGCGAGACCTGCCAACCCTGTGCATTCATTGAACATTCTGAACAACTTGCACCATTTCGCCACCGCTGTCCTATTGGCGGTCGGCGCTTTGCTGCCCATCATCGACCCCTTGGGGGGAACGCCGATCTATCTGGCCATGACCACGGGCCTGACGCCCGCGCAGCGAAGTCCGATGGCCAGGACTGTGTCGGCGAACAGCTTTCTGCTGCTACTCGCGTCCAACCTGGTCGGCGCTTATGTGCTCGATTTTTTCGGACTGTCAATTCCCGCCGTCCAGGTGGCTGGCGGGCTGGTGGTGTGCGCGATTGCCTGGTCCTTGCTCAACAGTCCGAATTCGCCGCCCGCGATCGCCGGCGACGGGCCGCCGGCGGCAGTGACGGAAGACTTCGGCCTGCGCGCTTTTTATCCCCTGACCATGCCCCTGACCGTCGGCCCCGGCGCGATTTCGATTGCCCTCACCCTGGGTGCCAATCCGACCCGCGGCGTGCCCCTGGTGGTGACGGCGCTGGGCCACGCATTGGGCATCCTGATCGTCACTGCCAGCATATATCTTTGTTATCGCTACGCCGATCGTATCCTCAACAAGCTGGGACCGACCGGTACCGGCGTCGTCGTGCGCCTATCCGCATTCATCCTGCTGTGCATCGGCGTACAGATCTGCTGGAACGGGCTGCACGGGCTAATTATCGGCGCCTTCCCATCGGCCGCCTGACGACGCCCGCGAAAACGCCATGGCAATTTGTCGGGCGGAAAAATGCGGTCGGCGTGCCATGCAGAGACAGTCGTTTCGGCCACCGCCTAGGGTGTCTCGTACCGCTGCCTGCTATGTTCGACCGCGCACAGAATTGCCAAGCGGGAGCGCCTAGAGTCGCGCTCTGTGCCAAGGAGAATCAATTGCTCGACTACTCGATAATGAAACCCGAAGGCGTTTTGGTGCTCGAACCGCATGCGCCGCTGAGCAAGGAGGACTTTGCTGGCCTCGCTGCCGCCGCCGACGCCTATCTCTCCGACCATGCCAAGCTTCACGGGGTGCTGATACACGCGAAGGAGTTTCCTGGATGGGAAGACTTCGGTGGATTTACCGCACACATGCACTTTGTGCATGCGCACCACAAGAAGATAGAACGCGTCGCGGTGGTCACCGACAGCAAGCTCGGCGGCTTGGTGGAAACCTTGGGCAAGCACTTTGTTGCAGCCGAGATCAAGCATTTCGCCTTCGCCGACAAAGGCACGGCCTTGGCGTGGCTGGCGAAGCCTTAAGCAGACCAGTCCAATGCCCGCGACCGGCCAGGCAGCGATGCGCGGGCCTACTCGACTCCGGGCCAAGGACCAGTAAGTGGCACGGCGCTTCAGTCCGAATCGCTACGCTGTAGATGTCAACCAAAAAGGAAACTTAAAATGCCAACCCCAGTTCGCGCTTCCGATACGCCTTTCGCAATTGCGGTCGAGGAAGGCAAGGACTACTGGTGGTGCGCCTGCGGGCTGAGCAAGACCCAACCCTTCTGCGACGGCTCGCACAAGGCCGATGGGGTCTTCAACCCGGTCAAACACACCGCGGCCAAAAGCGCGACCGTCTATTTTTGCGGTTGCAAATCCACCGGTAGTCCGCCCCTTTGCGACGGGTCACACAATAAGCCCACATGAACGCCGAACACGAGGCGGCGTAGCCCCTCATCCCGGAGGTGGGCAACGGATACGGCGTGATAGTCCCCAATACCGGCTGGCGCCCACTGGGCACGGCCTGACTGGAGGATGGGACCCGGCCCTGTTCTGCCGGTTTGCACAACCAAGTCGCCTGAATCCAGTCGACTGGTGCACCGGCCGCGCCTCCAGCGCTCGAAGCGCTAGCTGACGGCCGGATCGTTCGAAAGGTGCTACGCAGAGAATGAAATACAAGGATTACTACCAGATCATGGGCGTGGCCCATGACGCGACCCAAGACGATATAAAGAAGTCGTACCGGAAACTCGCCCACAAGTACCACCCGGACGTTTCACCGGAAAAGGATGCCAAGGAGCGCTTCCAGGAAGTGGCGGAAGCCTATGCCGCCCTGAAGGATCCCGAAAAGCGCGCTGCCTACGACAATCTGGGCAGCCACCAGGCAGGCGACGAGTTCCGGCCCCCGCCAGACTGGGGGAGCCGCGGCGGGACGGATGGCGCCGGCGCGGGAGGTGGAATCCACTTTGAGGACTTCGGCGATCTGTCCGATCTGTTCGAGCAGTTCGGCGGGGGCGGACGCCGCGGCGCGCAACATCGCGGCGGTTCCTTTGCAATGCCCGGCGCCGACTTCGAGGCCTCGATACAGATCAGCCTGGACGATGCCGCGCATGGTACCGAAGTCAGCTTGGATCTGTCCATGCCGGAACCTGCGGCCGACGGTTCCCTGCGCCGGGTGCCACGCAAGGTCGTCGTGCGGATCCCGATAGGTGCCACCGACGGACAGCGCCTGCGAGTGCGTGGCAAGGGTGGCGCGGGGTTCGGAGGAGGCGCCCCGGGCGACCTGTACCTGGACATCCATCTGGCGCCGCACCGCCTGTTCCGTCCCAGCGGGCACGACCTGTACATCGAATTGCCCCTGACTCCGCCGGAGGCAGTGCTTGGCACCACACTGGAGTTGCCAACCCTGGCCGGCAAGGTCGAACTGAAGATCAAACCCGGTGCAGCATCAGGGCAGAAGCTACGCCTGACCGGCAAGGGGCTTCCGACCTCGTCGGGCGGCCATGGTGACCTATTTGCGGTAGTGCAGATCGTTGTGCCAGCCCAGCCCAGCGAACGCGAAGCGGAACTCTACAAGGAACTGGCAGCAGTGACACAATTTAACCCCCGCGCCTACTTTGACTCCGGAGAGCAGGCATGAAAAACACAATCACCACTGGTGCATACAACGTCCAGTTTCTCGATGCGACGGCGTACTTAGACGCCGAGGAAGTGCTGCTCCTGACCGGGCTTTCATCCCAGGAGCTGGCCGAGTTGGCTGACCTGGGCGTACTGCAGGCAAACAACGACGGTCGTTACACTGCTCAGATAGTCGATATCGGGCGACGTGCCGTGAGCCTGCGCGACACCTTCGAACTGGACCTTGCCGGCCTGGCTTTGGCATTGGGTCTGCTGGCACGCATTGATGCCCTCGAAGCGCGCCTGCAAGAGCTGAGTTGCCAGTTGCCACGCTAGCCACCCGGATTACTCGAAGAATCCAGGCAAGAACGGCCATTCTCATTGTGTCAATCGCTGGGGGGTACCGATTGCGATATCGACAGGCCAAGCAGGACGATCACGGCAAGCGTCACCAGAAAGAAGGGATTCTGCGGAGATGCCATCGCCCTGGGTCGCTCGAGCGACTTGGCAATCGCCACTGTCAATGTCGCTGCCTGGCGATAACAAGTGCGCTTGACCCGATCGCCCACTCGTTCACGGCTCACTCAAGGCAGCGCGGACGGCTTGTTCGAGGTGCTCCAGACCGAACGATACGTCGACCACCGCGCCGTTCAGGATGAAAGTGGGCGATCCGTGCAAGCCAATCCGCTCGCCGCTATGGCGATGCTCGTGCACACGCTGTGCATATATATGGTCGCCCATCTCGGCATTGAAGCGTCGCATGTCGAGATCGAGAATTTTGGCGTAGTGTCTCAATGCAGGCAGATCCAAATGCTTGGAATGGGTGAAAAGTAGGTGATGCATAGGCCAGAACTTGCCCTGCGCCGCAGCCGCCTCGGCCGCTTCTGCGGCGATTTCTGCGTGGGGATGTATTTCGACGAGAGGATAGTGGCGAAAGATAAACTTCATCTGGCTGCCAAAAACCTCGACGAGATGGCGGGTCAGCTGCTCGGCTTCGACGCAGGAAGGACATGCATAGTCGCCATATTCGACCAATACCAGCGCGGCGTGATTGGAGCCGGCAATGTGGTCGGTGGCCAAAAGACCCGCATTCTGGATCGGACTGAGTTCAGTAGTGATCATACATACCTCAGGTGAAGCACTGCGTTGCGAGGAGTCACACACGGAGTAGTTTGTGTCCCTCGTCAAGTGCGGGAAAGAACAGTGGAGATCGGACTCGGCCTGGCACGGTATTGCAGCGTTTGAGTGTAATGAACCGACCTGAAGTCCTCTGTGCGTCAGCGCACAGGGCAAGCCCAGCCCGCGTCTCGATAGGGCGGCGGCGGACTTGCGGCGGCGAGTTGCTCTTGCTATGCGTTGGTATTGGTCTTACGCGGGAGCCTGTCAATCCGAACCGGCGAGTAGCGATACTTGCCGGCACGAAGCTACGGTTGGTCGCTTAGTATGAAATGGCGAGGTCGTTTTGGACTTCGGTTACCCCCGGAGCACTCCATGCCGCCGACCCCGCCTCTTCCTTCTCAATCCAGGATCGGGCCGTTCCCCTGAGCGTCACCTTGCCGCCAATAGCTGACACGGCTATGCCTTTTGAATCGATTTCCGCGTCGCGCTTGAGCGCTTCCTCAATCGCATCCTGCACCAAGCCGGGCTGTACGCTCGGCTTGAGCACGATTTCGTTGTCAATTCCCGTTACCCCGGAGAGAAACTTGAGCGCGTCCTCCGCCGATTTGCGCTCGTATTCCCATTTGACTTGGCCCGTAAGTGTCACCCAGCCGTTTTCGACCGTCGCTTTGACGGTATTGGGTACCCACACATGCCAACTAAGGGCGAGCGCGGCGGCCTGCGCGATTTCCGTGTCCTTGCGGTTATGCGTCCCGACGCGATTGACGCCTAGTTCGTCGGCAATTGCCGTGACGCCCTCAACTCGCCGAGTCGCCCGTTCCGCGGCCCACTTGTCGGCGTAATGCGGAACCGAGCCGGTCAAGGTCACGACGCCATTGTCAGTGGCCACCTTGATGTCGTCCGAGTTGACGTTCGGCTCCCAAAGGAGTTGTTCGATTACCTCAACCTTCAATTGTTCGTCCGTTTTCATTTCGCATCTCTCCATCGCCGATGGCGATTGAATGTCAACGCCTTTCAACACCAAAACGGAGTTGATTGCGTCTGCCCGGTCGGTAACCATCCACTGGTGCATGGGGAGGTCCCCGACTAGGCACAAAAAGTCAAATTGATGTATTCATGAGGCTACTTGCTGTGAGGCCTGGGCCTGTGGCAACGAATTCTCGCGAACCTGGGGCGGACCGTCCGTCTTCGAGCCTTCGAAGATCTCCCTGGCGTTTTCCGGTGAAGTGACTGAAATGTTCCCTGGTCGGCTGAGCGCAGCCTGTCAACCCGTACGGCACCTGAGCACTTGCTCAATCGGCCACCTTTAAGACAATCTTCCCGCGTGCTCGTCCGGTCGCACTGAGTTCTTGCGCCGCCCTTGCTTCCGCAAGCGGGAATTCCTTTTCGATCAATACCCTGAGCTTGCCGGCATCGATCAGCCCCGCGATCTCGCCGAGTCGGGCACCGTTGGGGGTGATAAAGACGTACTCACCGCGCGCGCCTTTTTGGCTGGCAAGGGCGACGTCCGGAGCGCTGACGATCGAGACCAGCACACCACCCGGCCTGAGTACATTCCACGAGCGCGTCTGGGTGTCTTCGCCAATGGTGTCGAATACGACGTCGATCCCTGTCAAGACCTGACTGAAGT
>Ga0302322_100004028_pt1 | contig 12706 bp, 10 predicted proteins | sample Fen_T0_2_FD_203757 | JGI IMG/M metagenome (GOLD analysis project Ga0302322, IMG submission 203757) | Peat permafrost microbial communities from Stordalen Mire near Abisko, Sweden - Fen_T0_2 | ecosystem: Environmental > Terrestrial > Soil > Wetlands > Permafrost | place: Sweden: Abisko...
ACTCGGCCGAGGGTCAGGCCTACGCCGGCGCCATCACTTCGGTCATGACCGCCGAGGCCTACCGCCAGAGCGCGATCATCGCCCGCGACCACGGCGGCCCGTTCGCCGAATACCACAAGAACGCGGGCCCGTTCCTTCGGGTCATCGAGAAGCATCGCGACGCCGCCCACGGCATCCCCGACAAGCAGAGCGTCCCCGCGGACCTGCATCGCGCCGCGCGCGACATCTGGGACGAGACGCTCTCGCTGGGCCAGACCAACGGCTACCGCAACGCGCAGACGACGCTGCTCGCCCCCACTGGCACGATCGCTTTCATGATGGATTGCGATACCACCGGCATCGAGCCGGACATCGCTCTCGTCAAGTACAAGAAGCTCGTCGGCGAAGGCTTCCTCAAGATCGTCAACCAGACCGTCCCGGGCGCCCTGCGCAAGCTCGGCTACACGCCCGAGCAGGTCGATTCGATCGTGGCCTACGTCAACGAGCGCGAGACGATCGAGGGCGCGCCCGAGCTCAAGCCCGAGCACCTCACGGTCTTCGACTGCGCCTTCAAGCCGGTCAACGGCACGCGCTCGATCCACTACCTGGGCCACCTGCGGATGATGTCGGCGGTCCAGCCGTTCCTCTCGGGCGCGATCAGCAAGACGGTGAACATGCCCGAGGCGGCCACGCCGGCGGAGATCGAGACGGTCTACCTCGAGGGCTGGCGCCTGGGCCTCAAGGCGATCGCGATCTACCGCGACAACTCGAAGCGATCTCAGCCGCTCATGACAGGCAAGAAACTTGATAAGGAGCTGGAGCTGGCGGCGCCGATCGCTGCCTCGGCCCCGGTTGAGCCGAAGCCGTACCGACGCCGCCTCCCCGCCGAGCGGACCGCGATCACGCACAAGTTCGATATCTCCGGCCACGAGGGCTACATCACTGTGGGCCTCTACCCGGACGGCCAGCCGGGCGAGATCTTCCTCAAGATGGCCAAGGAAGGCTCGACGATCTCGGGCCTGATGGACACGTTCGCGACCACGGTCAGCGTCGCCCTGCAATACGGCGTGCCGCTGCACGATCTGGTCCACAAGTTCGCCCACGTCCGGTTCGAGCCGTCGGGCTTCACCGCCAATCCGGAGATCCCGATCGCCAAGTCGATCGTCGACTACATCTTCCGCTGGCTCGGCTCTCGCTTCCTTCCTCCGGAAGATCGAGCGACGCTCGGCCTAGTCGACCGGTCGGCGACGGCCGAATCTTCGGTGCAGCCGCTGACCCTCGGATTCGGCGGTCCGGGAGCCGCAGGTTCTGGTGGCGCCGGGACTTCGGGAAGCGCCGGGGCCGCCGCCCCTTATGGCGCCCCTGCGCAAGCTTCACCGCTGAGTGGCGGTACTCCCGCCTCATCGGACACCGGGCCCGCCGGCCCGGCGGCCTCCTCGCCGGCGCCTTCGGCGTTCTCGAGTGGCACTCCCCCAACCGCGACAGCCACGACGACCCCCGCCAGTGAGGAGCTCTCCGACCTTCCCCACTCCGCTGCCCCGGGCACCAACGGCAACGGGAGTGGCAATGGCAACGGCGCCGCGAAGACCAACGGAAACGGCACCGCCGCCACGCGCGCCCTGATCGGCAACCTCGGCATCGGCAAGACCAAGGTCACCTTCGCCGCCCAGGCCGACGCCCCCTCATGCGCCGACTGCGGCTCGATCATGGTCCGCAACGGGTCCTGCTATAAGTGCCTCAATTGCGGGTCTACGAGTGGGTGCTCCTAGCGGAGGTCGGAATCCCAAGCCTGGAACTCCTGTTGTACTGTCTCGCCTTTCTTCCTCAGGATCGTGGGCGCAGAGATCTGGCAATAGGTTGCGCCGCCCGGTCGTACCGATCGCGACGTCCAGGCCGATCAGCTTCTCGACGGACTCCGATCGATGCTATTCGGGGCTGCCATAGTTAGCGCCACCTATGGGGGCCGCCGGACGTCCTCAAGGCAGCGCCTCAGCGAGGGGCGGACGGGTAAGAGGGAGCGGCGATGTACATGAGGGCGGTCGGGCGGAAGGCTCGCAGGCACGGCCGGTCAAATTCGGAGTCGGGATTGTGGCGCCCGTACTCAAGTGCCCGCAAGGTCGCGGCAATCCTGACCGCCACGCTGCTAGTTGCCGCGTGCGCGGGAGCGGTTGCGACACCCACGCCCTCCTCCACTCTGGAGCCCACGGCGGCGGCATTGCCCTCCGGGTCGCCCGATCTGACGGCATCGCCGGACGAGTCCCCCACCGGCTCGGCAATGCCTGTCGACTTCGCGGTTCTGTTGGGCAATGCGAAGCCTGTCGATCCCGCGACCGACTGGGGCTTGAGTGCCGGCACAGAGATCAGCGACTTCGGGCTCGACCTGTTGCGCCAGTTCGACTCGAAGGGCAACCTGTGCGTCTCGCCCACGAGCATCGCCCTTGCGCTAGCAATGACCCGGCCCGGCGCCCGCGGCGCGACCGTCCTCGAGATGGACAAGGTTCTTCATTCATTCGGCGGGGACGCCCAAGCCGGCGAGATCGTCGCCCTGCTGCAGCAGCTGTCCTACACCACCAATTACGACGACTCGGAGTTCTATTCGGACGACCCGCATGCCACACCGGATCACTCCGCCGGTCCGACTGTCGAACTCGACATCTCCAACCAGGTCTTCGCCCAAGAAGGCATGACTATCAAGCCGGCCTTTCTGGATGCGTTGAGCTCGACCTTTGGCGCCGGAGTTGGACAACTCGACTTCTTGGCCGACCCGGAGGCGGCACGGCAGACCATCAACCGCTGGGCCAGCCTCCGCACCAAAGGTCGAATACCCGAAATCCTGCAACCGCGTGACGTCGACCACACCACCCGGATCGCGCTCGCAAACGCGATCTACCTCAAAGCCGGCTGGGTGATTCCTTTCGATCCCGAGAAGACCGCGTCGCGGCAGTTCACTCGACCGGACGGATCGAGGGTATCCGTTCCGACCATGGCTCTGCAGGCCAGGCTGGACTACGGCGCCGGCAAGGGATATCACGCGGTGGAGCTGCCCTTCTCAGAGGATACGATGTCGATGACGATCGTCGAGCCCGACGATATGGCTGCCTTTGTCAAGAACCTGACTGCCGCAAAGCTCGATTCGCTCGTTGTCCCGAATTCGAGCTACTCAGTGGACCTGACCCTGCCGAGGTTCTCAGCCAATACGAGGGTCGAGCTGTCGGAGACCCTGAAGGCAATGGGTATGAGAACCGCATTCGATCAGCAGGCGGCTGACTTCTCGGGCATCACTGAAGACGAACGCCTGTACATCGGATCCGTTGTCCATCAGGCGAACATCGACGTCGTCGAGGAAGGCACCACAGCGTCGGCAGTTACCGTCGCTCTGGGCAAAGGCGTGATGGGCGACCCGGGGCCCATCACGCCTCCGCCTCACGTCGTCTTCCATGTGAACAAGCCGTTCCTCTACTTCATCAAGGACAACACGGGCGCGATCCTCTTCATGGGCCGGATCGACGATCCCTCGACCTTCAGCTGAAGGCGGGCCGGTGAACCGGCATCACCTCGGGATCTTCGCAACCGAGTATCCGGAGCGCGCATACATGATCACGTAGGCGTTGCCGGACGAGTCGAAGACCAGCCCATTGCCGCGTAGGACATCATTGCCGAGGTCCGGCGTCTCCATCGGGAAGCCGGATCGCAGCTTGCCATTCGGCTCGAACCTACTCGCGTGGACCTGTTCGTCCACCTGAAGGCTTACGCGGTCGCGACCTCAGAGTCTCCTCGCTGTCAAACCCCACGCGCCTGGTACGAGGGGCTCAGCCGACACCCCGATTGCGTCGAGCCACCGACGCCGCAGCGCCGGCCAGCGCTGCGACCCCTAAGGCAAGCGTCGTCAGACCCGCGGACCCGAGGCCGATGAGCGGGACCGGCGAGGCTGCCTGCAGGTTCGTCGAGAACTGGAAGCCGTACCGCCAGGTTGGCGACAGCGCCGTGAAGGCCGGCTGAAGCGAGCTCGGGAGCCAGACCGCCGCCAGGTTCGGATAGTCGAAGGCGAAGAAGAGCGCGGCCAGGGCGCATACGGCCACGACCAGGCGGCGCGGGTTGCGAGCCGTCAGTGCGAGCAACGAGCCGGCGATCCCGGCGGCCACGAGCGCGGGCACGAATACAGCCGGCAGGCCCAGATCGCCCGTGGTCGGCCCGCACACCATGCCGCCGAACGCGCCACTCGAATCCACTCCGGCGAGGCCGCACAGCTCCGGCCGGAGCAGCCACAGCGCCGCCGGCAGCAGCAGAACCGCGGCCACGGCGCCCCTCGCCAGCCTCCAGATCCGTGGCGTCGGCCCGCGCCACAGCTCGGCCAGGAAGTAGGCCAGGCCCAGAAGAAAGAACGGCAGCGCCGTGTAGAAGTGGTATTCGAACGTGGACCGGTCGGTGCGCGACCAACCGAGCCACAGCCACAGGAAGGCCACGGAAACCAGGCCGAGGGCCGGGCTTCGACGTCTGAACGCCTGCCACGCAGCGAAGGCCATGCCAGGGATCGCGAGCCACCACAGGACGACGTTGCCGCCGTCGTGGATCGCGGAAGCGGCGGCGCCGGTGGAGGCGCCATCGAACCACACGGGCTTGAGATCGAGGGGCCAGGCCCACCACGGCGAGGCGGCCGGGTGCGAGGCCCGGAGATCGTTGTGGTAGTCGAACATCTGGACGGTCAAGTCCCACAGGGTTTGGCCGGTGTGGCCGGCCGGCCAGGCATCGGCGCAGACCCCGGTTGCCGCGTCCACGTGCCAGCACGCGATCGCGGGCAGTGGCTCGGCGGATTGCGGCTGCCAGGGCATCGCCCACGGGATGTAGAGCGCAACGTAGATGGCAAGGGGCACCAGGATGAGACACGCTCCGGTCCAAGCCCCGGCGATGGAGAAGCGCAACTCATCACGAGTCCAGGCGATCGGCCGCCAGACGCTCGCAGCTGAGGCCGCTGCCGTAGCCGAGAGCATGATGAGGAAGAAGGTGAGGTTGGGCGACCCGGGCTCGGAGGCGATCGCCTGCCAGCCCAGCACCCCGGTCGCGACGGCCAGGCCCAGAATCGTAGCCAGCCGGCCGAGCGCGGAGCGCATCAGGACGAGCATGACCATGCTCGCGATGGCATAGACGGCGACCCACTCGGAAGCAAGCGCCAGCCCCAGGACCGTGCCCAGTAGCGGCAGGCCGAGCCAGAAGACGAGCCGGTTCCGGGGAAGGTTCAACCACAGAGCAGCGAAGATGACGTAGGCCAGCATCAACAGGCCGCCCGCATAGACCTCGTTCGTGGCGATGCGCGACTGGGCGAACAGCATCCCGTCCGCGACCGAGAAGAAGGCGACGAGCATCCCTACGCTTCGCCGCCTGAACAGGATTCGAGCCAGCAGGTAGAGACAGACGGCCATGAGCACGCCGAACAAGACCCCGATCACCCGCCAGGAGAAGGCGAACTGCCCGACATCGACCGAGGCGATAGAGCCGTCCGCGGCGAAGGCGAGCAGCTCCTCGCGGTCCGACTGCGGCGCGGCGGCGTTGTCCAGGCCGATGGCGATCGGCTCGAACGGCAGCGATGCGTCCGAGAAGACGGCGTTGCCCTTGGTCTCGATCGCGTAGGCGGTCCAACCGGTGCCATCCGGCGTGCGGCCGAGGGCGTGCGCGATCTTCGTTGCCTCGTCGAACACGACCGTTGTGACGGCGCCCGGCATCGCGGCGAGCGGCTGGGCGGCCTCGAGGGAGAGGGACGGCTTCGCACCCGCAGCCACGTCGAGCAACAGGACGGATTTGCCCGCGGCAACGTACACGCGGTATGGCTCGCCGGTGGCCTCGCGGTCGAACGCCATCGATGTGGCGGCGGAGCCGGTCGCAACCGTGGATTCGATCGTGAGAGTCCGGGCGTCCAGCAGGGCCACACCGCCGCCGTGGGCGACGAGGACCTCTGGGTCTACGCCGGCTTCGGGTTTGGCCGATGCGGCCGGCGACGGCGCGAAGTCCGCCGCAGCCGGGATCGTCGCCCGCCCGACTATCGAACCGCCGGCGGTCGTGTCTATGGAGACAACCTCACCGGCCGAGTCGGCGACCAGCAGATACGGCGGCGCTCCGGCGAATAAGTGCGCGATCGCGAAGCTTGCCTTGACGGGGAGTTCGGCCGGTGCCTCGACGGCCCCAACCCGGCTCGCCCGCAGGTCGTCGAGCAACCTCGTGTCGATCGCGTAGATCGCCCCTTGGGCGGTGCCCGCGTAGAGCAGCCCGCCGGCGGTCGGATTCGAAAGAGCATCAGCGCCAGGGATCGCGTACGTGTGCACGAACGAGCGCGTGGCCAGGTCGTACACGCGCACGTCCGAGCCAGTGGCGACGAAGATTCGATCGCCACCCGTCGATCCGTCGGCGGCGGTCCATGCCTCCTGCACGATCGCATCCTCTACGGCCACTCCCAGTCCGGTCGCGGCCGTGACTCGGTCATCCGAAAAGAGCGTGGTACCCGCGGCCATGGCGTACTTGGACAGCATCGGGTCCGTCCATTCGTAGATGTCATGCGGCGTCGCGTAGCGCCAGTCTTGAAGGAACTCCGCAGCGCTGCGGGCGTAATAGGACTCGTCGTAGTACATCTGAGTCGGCTGGCCGAGCCCGTACATGCGAGTCGAGAGCAGGACGACGAGGAGTCCCACGACGACCCAGCCGTCCAACCTGTCGAGCCGGCCGCGCGGCTCGGAGTCCGGCGGCTCTGCGTCCGGCGGCTCGGCTTGAGCCGGCGCTTCGTCCTCGACTGCGGCGGTCGCATGTCCCTCGGCCTCAGCGGCGAAGATCCCGAGGACTCCCACAGCCACCACGACCAGGCCGATCGGCGCGATCCAGAAGCCGGGCCCCTCGAGGGGCGGCCACGGCGCCAGACCCTGCCCGGCGAGATCCACGATCCGGGCCAGATAGGCGGCAACGGCCACCGCGAGCAGTCCCAAATAGCTCGCCGGCCGGTCGACCCAGAGCGGCTCCTTGGCCGCGTATCTGACCGTCGCCAGGAGGATGCAGCCGGCCGCGGCGACGAAGACCGCAAGGCCGCGAATGTCGGAGATGCCCGCGGCGCCGCGAGCCGGCAACTCTCCCGGGCCGCCGCCGATCCCCCACCACGGCAGGAGCACGGCCACGATCGCCAGCGCGGCACCGCCGGCTACCAACCACCGCGCCTTCGCTGCGCGCGCCGAACCAACCCACACGGACAACACGTTGGGCCTCCCTCGGGAATCGATCCACGTGCTGACCCGGCCCCCTCAACCCGGGTCAGCGCGCCGCTCAGATGGCGAGCGGCTCCAGCACGAATGTGATCGACGGCGAGGGGGTCGGCGAGGCGCGCGATGGCGACGCCAGAGACGGTGTCGGAGATGCGCTGGCGGACGTCGACGGGGAGATCGAAGCCAGCGGCTGGTTCTGCGGCCCGTGGAGCGGCGGCGCAGCCGACGCGAGGGCGATCGCGAGAACCACTGCGGCTGCCAATCCCAGGACGAGGCGCAGGGACAGCCACCCAAGCGTGCGCCCCGCGGCGCCGCCCGAACTCAGCACTGCGCTCAGCCGTGGCGCCGGCCGCAGCGACCGATCCAGTTCGGCCGCGTGCGATTTCATGGCGGCCCGAAGGACCAGCTCGAAGTTGTCTGCGCTCATCTGTCGAACACCTCGGGTCGCTTGCGCAATGCCGCCACGCCTCGCGACAGATTCGTCCGGACCCCGGCCGCGGAGAGGCCCATGATCCGGCCGATCTGCTGGTCGCTGAGATCGAAGAGGTACCTCAGGACGATCGCCTCATGCTGCCGCGACGACATGCAGTCGCGCAGTTGGTTGAACCAGACGGCCGCCTCGACCCCATCGATCGGGTCGGCGGCTCTCATCTCCCGATCGGAAGAGGCGCCCTGGCCCGAGAGCGACAGCCAGCCCGGGATCCGGCGTCGGCTGCGGTCGATCACGATGCGGCGGGCGATCAGGAAGAGCCAGGGCATCGGGTCTCCCGCCGGCCCTCGTCCACTCTGCCAGGCGGAATAGGCGCGCCGAACGGCCTCCGCCGCTATGTCCTCGGCATCCTCGTGGTGCCGTACCAGCACCCACGTGTAGCGACACAACCGGGGCCAGGCGGCCAGGTACACCTCCTCGAAGGCGCGATCGGAGGCCAGCCCGACCGTTTCGGCAGGTCCGGCTGTCCTCAAGAACCAGCTCCCCTCGTGCGCGATGCTCACAACCTGATAACGGCGCAAGAGCGAAGTTTGTGTCACGGGTGGGCGCCCGAAGATCGCTCTCTTGCGCAGCGTCGGTCCCGCGGCGGCGCGCCCTGATCGGGCATCTGTCGTCGACTGTCAGGGGACCGGCTACCAGACGTCGCCGGCGCGCCAGTCGCAGCTGATCGGCGCGGCGAGGTCCAGCTCGGGCGACGCGCGCGTCGGCAGCACGAGGATGTAGCCGTCCTCGTCGGGCGTCCGGCGCGAACCCTCGGGCGTGCGCACCCACGAGGGTCCTTGCCAGGTCAGCCAGCCGAGCCGCTCATAGAAGCTGTGGCGTCCCGTGCCGAGCGCCCCCAGCTCGAACCGCTCGCGGATGTATGCGTCGACTTCGGCCATCAATTGCGAGCCGAAACCGCGGCCTTGATGAGCGACGGCCGTCGCGACCGCCTCGACGTAGCCGGTTCGCAGCGGACGTCCATCGACGTGTAGTTCTCGCTCCACCACCGAGGCGTGGGCCACGATTTCGCCGTCGAGCTCGAGCAGGAAGTGCGAGCCGCCGACGGCGTGCTGCCAGTCGTCCTCGGTCATCGCCTCGTCTTCGTCGTCGCCGAAAGCCGCCCACAACAGGGTGCGGATCGCCGACACCTGAGCGGGAGTCAGAGCTTCGGTCGGCAGCCGGGAGATTCGGGCGCGCCCCGCCGCCTTCGCTGCCTTTGCCGCTTCGTCCGCCGATCCGTCCCGCATGATCAGCTCGACACCGTCTTCTCGAGGCGGCGGTCCGGGACGAGCCACCACAGGGCGACGGCCACGTAGAGGCCGTATGCGACCCATGAGTTGACGAAGGCCAGCGGGACCCCGACGGCGTAGGCAACGACCGATCCTTTGCCCTTGAAGTCGTCGCCGACTGCGATCGCGAGTACGGATTCGTTGCCGTGCCGGGCGATCAGTGCCCGGACCAGGATGTAGTAGGCGATGGCCGCGAACAAGAGGTCGGCGCCGTAGAGGGCCACCGGCCACGGCGCGAAGCTCGTCTGTCCGAGCCAGCTCGTCCCGAACGGGATGAGCGACAGCCAGAACAGCAGGTGCAGGTTCGCCCAGAGCGTCCGTCCGTCGACCTTGTCGACCACCGACAGCAGGTGGTGGTGGTTGTTCCAATAGATGCCGAGGAACAGGAAGCTGAGCACGTAGCTCAGGAAGGTCGGCAGCAGAGGACGCAGCGACTCGAGCGTGGCATCGTGGGGCGGGTTCAGGCCCAGCACCATGATCGTGATCAGGATGGCGACGACCCCGTCGCTGAACGAGGCCATCCTGGCCTTATCCATTCGAACTCCCGATGCGGTCGGGCGCCAAGCCCGGTAGCTCGAATCCTGACCGGACGAGCCGCCGTCGCCCGCGACCGTCGCGGCAGGCGGGCCAGTTGGGACGTGGCGCTGTCCGGCGGGGAATTCGCGGCCCGGGGTGTCGATCCGAGCCGGTCCGGGGCGTCGGTTGGGCAGGACGACCGAACAACCGGTTCGTTCGACCAAGTCCAAGCGAGGAGATCGACCGATGGCAACTCATGTGATCCACGTCGAAGTCGTGGGCCGCGACGGACCCAAGCTCCAGAAGTTCTACGCGGACGCGTTCGGCTGGGGTCTCGACACCAACAACCCCGACGGCTACGGCATGCACCGCGACGAGAACGGCATGACTGCCGGAATCGGCAAGAGCCCCATGGGCGGCGACGGGCACGTGACCTTCTACGTGCACACCGACGACCCGGCCGGAACGCTCAAGCGCGTCGAGCAGCTCGGGGGCAAGGTGATCATGCCGCTCACGCAGGTCGCACCCGAGACGACGATCGCGCTCTTCTCGGACCCGGAAGGCCACGTCGTCGGCCTGATGTAGTCGCGACGCGGGGCGGCAGCGCCCGGATCAGGCTCGGGCGGAGGAACGCTCTTGCGGGGCTCCGCCCGAGCCGCCTCGCGCGCGGAGCCGTGGCGGCGGGTCGTGGCGTGCCGAGCCGAGCCGAGCCGAGCCGCCTCGGGCCGCGCCAGGCGGCTCAAGGTGCGATGCCGAAGGGGTAGGCGGCAGACGAGAGTGAGATTCACTGCCACGATAGGCGCGTGGCAGACCATCCAGTTCGGGCGGATGCGCCCGGCGACTCGGCCGGCGGCCGGCACCGCGTCGTCATAGTCGGCGGAGGCTTCGCCGGGCTGTACGCGGCGCGCAAGCTCGGCCGGGATCCCGCGGTCGAAGTCACGCTCATCGACCGGCGCAACTACCACCTCTTCCAGCCGCTGCTCTACCAGGTCGCCACGGGCGCCCTCTCGCCGGGCGACATCGCCCAGCCGCTCCGAGCCATCCTGCGGCGGAACAAGAACACGCGCGTCGTTCTCGGGGAGGCGGTCGGGCTCGATCCGGTCGATCGCCGTGTCGCCCTCAGCGACGGCGGTACGGTCGACTACGACACGCTCCTGGTCGCGACCGGGGCGCGGCATGCCTACTTCGGCCACGACGAATGGGCCACGCTGGCGCCGGGGCTCAAGACCATCGAGGACGCCACCGAGATCCGGCGCCGGATCCTGATCGCGTACGAGGCCGCGGAACGCGAGGCGGACCCGTTGCGTCGCGCGGAATGGATGACGTTCGTGGTGGTGGGCGGCGGCCCGACCGGCGTGGAGCTCGCAGGAGCGCTCGGCGAGATCTCGCGCGACACCCTGCGCCGGGACTTCCGCTCGATCCGGCCGGCCGACGCCCGGGTGCTCCTCGTCGAAGCGCTCGATCGCGTTCTGCCTACGTACCCCGAAAGTCTCTCGCAGTCGGCGGGACGCCAGCTCGAACGCCTCGGCGTGACGGTGCGGACCGGGACGAAGGTGACCGATATCGACGAGAGCGGGATCGCGGTGGTCGTCCAGACCGACGGCACCGAGCGGACGGAGCGGATCCCGACCCGCACGGTCCTCTGGGCTGCGGGCGTGCAGGCGTCCAGCTTCGGGCGGAGGGTCGCCGAGGCGCTCGGCGTCGAGACGAAGGTCGATCGGGCCGGCCGGGTGCCGGTGGACGCCGACCTGACGGTGCCGGGCCACCCCGAGGTCATGATCTTGGGCGACCTCGCGATCGCGAAACGCCAGGGTGGCAAGCCCGTGCCGGGCGTGGCCCCCGCCGCGATCCAGGAGGGCACCTATGCCGCGGATTCCATCCTACGGCGCGTCCGGGGCCAGACGCCCGAGCCCTTCCGATACCGAGACAAGGGAGATGTCGCGGTCATCGGCAGGCTGTCCGGCGTGGCCGACATCCGCTGGCTCGGCCGGTTCGGCCGCCGGAGCGGCTTCCTCGCGTGGGGCATGTGGCTCGGGGTCCACATCGTCTATCTCATCGGCTTCGCCAACCGGCTCGTCGTGATCATCCGGTGGGCGTGGAGCTTCCTCACTCACGGCCGCGGAACACGGCTTATCACCGGCGAGCCGCATCTGCCGCCGATCAAACAGCCCGAACACCTGGACTAAGTCCAGCCCGCGGGCATCCGGGATTTGCCCGGAGTTTCCAGGAGGCGAACATGGAAAAGTCGGGCGCGGGCCAGGGCCAATCCGGACCGGAGCTCATCTCGAAGAGAATCGCCGAACTCGGGGACTGGCGGGGGGGAACCCTCGGCAGAATGCGCAAGCTCATCAAGGAAGCGGACCCGGACGTCCTCGAGGAGTCGAAGTGGGTCAAGCCCCAGTCGCCAGGCACCCCGGTCTGGTCGCACGACGGGATCATCTGCACCGGCGAACCCTATAAGGCTGTCGTGAAGCTGACCTTCGCCCGGGGCGCGTTCTTGGACGATCCGGCCCGTCTCTTCAACTCGAGTCTCGAGGGCAACCTGCGCCGCGCGATCGACATCCACGAAGGAGAACGAGTCGACGAGTCCGCCTTCAAGGCGCTCGTTCGCCAGGCCGTCGCCCTCAACAGTTCCAGCAAGTCGAAACCTTCGAAGAAGGCGAAGTCCTGAGGGATCCCGAAGCGCGGGAGGACACGTGAGCAAAGATCGCAGTCTCGAGATCGTCGGGGTCTCGAAACGATTCGGGGACACGGTCGCCCTCCGGGACCTGAGCTTCGATGTACGCGCTGGCGAGCTTTTCGGGTTCGTCGGGCGCAACGGCGCGGGCAAGACCACGACCATGCGGATCGTGCTCGGCGTGCTCGGCGCCGATGCGGGCGAGGTGCGATGGGATGGCGCGCCGCTCGACTTTGCGGCACGACAACATATCGGGTACATGCCGGAGGAGCGTGGGCTGTACCCGAAGATGCGGCTGGCCGAGCAGCTGGCATACCTCGGCGAGCTTCACGGCATGGCGGACTCGGAAGCCCGGGTCTCGGCCCTGCGGTGGCTGGATCGCTTCGGCTTGAAGGACAGGGGCACCGACGACCTCCAGGCGCTCAGCCTTGGTAACCAGCAACGTGTCCAGCTGGCCGCCGCGCTGGTCTTCGGTCCGGACGTCCTGGTCCTCGACGAGCCGTTCGCCGGGCTCGACCCGGTGGCCGTCGACGTCATG
>Ga0302322_100004030_pt1 | contig 12703 bp, 10 predicted proteins | sample Fen_T0_2_FD_203757 | JGI IMG/M metagenome (GOLD analysis project Ga0302322, IMG submission 203757) | Peat permafrost microbial communities from Stordalen Mire near Abisko, Sweden - Fen_T0_2 | ecosystem: Environmental > Terrestrial > Soil > Wetlands > Permafrost | place: Sweden: Abisko...
CGAGGCGCGCGGCATCTTCCCGGGGCTGACGGTGGAGGAGAACCTCCAGGTGCTCCTGCGCGACCCCGCGCTGCGGGCCAAGGCGTACGATCGCTTCCCGATCCTGGGGGAGCGGCGCAAGCAGGTGGCCGGGCTGCTTTCGGGCGGCGAGCAGCAGATGCTGTCGCTCGCGCCCGCACTGGCCGACCCGCCGCTCGCGCTCGTGGCCGACGAGCCCACGCTCGGCCTCGCGCCGCTGGCGTCCGAGGTCGTGATCGAGGCGATCCGCGAGCTCCGTGACCTCGGCGCTGCCATCCTCCTGGTGGAGGAGAAGGCGAGCGAGGTGATGAAGGTCGCGGACATCGTCGCCTTCATGGAGCTCGGCCGGGTGGTGTGGATGGGTCCGCGCGAGGACGCCGACGAGGAACGCCTCGCCGCGGCCTACCTCGGTGGGATCAAGCACGACCCGGAGGGCTGACCGTGGACGCTTCCGAGTACCGGTCGTACGACGCGCTCGGCCTCGCCGCGCTCGTCGCGTCCGGCGCGGTGAGTGCGGCCGAGGTGCTCGACGCCGCGATCGCGGCGATCGACGCCCGCAACCCCGACCTCAACGCGGTGGTGTCGCGTTGCGACGCCGCGGCGCGCGCCGACGTGGCGCGCGGCCTGCCCGACGGCCCGCTGACCGGGGTGCCCTACCTGATCAAGGACCTGAACGCGCACGTCGCCGGCCTCCCGAGCACCCAGGGGGTGCGGCTCTTCGCCGACGTCGTCGCGGAGCGCGACAGCGAGTTCGTCGCGCGGCTGCGTCGGGCCGGGATGGTGATCCTGGGCAAGACGAACACGCCGGGCTTCGGGTCGAGCACGAGCACCGAGCCGGGCCTGTTCGGGCAGTGCCACAACCCGTGGAGCCTCGACCACGTCGCGGGTGGCTCGAGCGGCGGCGCGGCGTCGGCCGTGGCCGGGGGCATCGTGCCCGCCGCGCACGCGACCGACGGCGGCGGCTCCATCCGCATCCCCGCGTCGTGCTGTGGCCTGTTCGGCCTGAAGGTCACCCGGGGCCGCATCACCCACGCGCCGTACGCGGGGGAGGGCTGGAACGGCATGTCGGTCGGGCACGCGGTCACGCGCTCGGTGCGCGACAGCGCCGCGCTCCTCGACGCCACGAGCGCGCCGTTCCCCGGTGATCCGTACGTCGCGCCGACGCCGGCGCGTCCGTACCTCGACGAGGTGGGCACCGATCCGGGCCGGCTGCGCGTCGGCCTGCTCGACCGTCAGCCCGGCACGGGGCTCGAGCCCGACGCCGACTGCCGGGCCGGGCTCGACGCCGCGGCCCGTCTGCTCGACACCCTCGGCCACCACGTGGAGGCGGCCGAGTGGCCCGAGCTGCCGATGCCGCCCGCGGCGATGACCGGCACGATCTCGTCGACCCACATCGCGAACGCGGTCGACCGCCGGCTCGAAGCCCTCGGTCGCGACCTGCGCGATGACGACCTCGACCTGTGGATCCACTTCATCGTGGAGCGCGGGCGGGAGGTGACCGGCGAGACATACGTGCAGGCGGTGGCGGCGATGCACGCGACCGGGCGGGCGATCGCGGCGATGATGTCCGACTACGACGTGCTGCTCACGCCCACGCTCGCGATCGTGCCGCCGAAGCTCGGGATCCTCGACCCCAACGGCGACTTCCTCGGTGCGCTCCCGTACCTCGGCGCGATGAGCGGGTTCCTGGCGATCGCGAACATCACCGGTCAGCCCGCGATGAGCGTTCCGCTGCACCGGTCGGCCGACGGCCTGCCCGTGGGCATCCACGTCATGGGCCGCTTCGGCGACGAGGCCACGCTGTTCCGTCTTGCCGGACAGCTCGAGCACGCCGCCCCCTGGACCGCCCTCGCCCCCACCCCGTGAGGCAGGGAATCCGGACGCACCATCCGATGATGCGTCTCCCACCCACGCTGCGCGTGGGGTGAGGGACGCATCGATGAACTGTGCGTCTCAGAGGAGGGCCGCGGCGAGCTCCTGCCAGTCGCGGCGGACCTGGGCGCCGTCGGTGTAGGGGAGGACCTGCAGACAGACATGGTCGGCGCCGGCGTCGATGTGGGCCTGCACGCGAGTGCGGACCGTCTCGACATCGCCCCACACGACGATCGCGTCGACCAGGCGATCGCTGCACTGGGTGATGTCCTCCTCGGTGAAGCCGAGGCGGCGCAGGTTGTTCGCGTAGTTGGGCAACCCCAGGTACCCGGTGATGTTCGCGCGCGCGATCTCGCGGGCCGTGGCGGCATCGGTCTCGAGGATCACCTTCTGCTCGGGCGCGAGCAGCGGCCCGGACCCGAGCACCCCACGCGCGAACGCGGTGTGCTCCGGGGGGACGTAGTACGGATGGGCGCCGCGCGTGCGCGCCGCCGCGAGCTCGAGCATCTTCGGGCCGAGCGCGGCCAGGCACCGCTGCGGTTCCATCGTCGGCTGCGCCGCGAGGTAGAGCGCGGCGTCCATCGCGTCGAGGTAGGCGCGCATGGTCGACAGCGGCGGACCGTACGTCTGGTTGCGCATGCCCTCGACCGCGGGCTGGTGGCTCACGCCCAGCCCGAGCAGGAAGCGCCCGGGGAACGCCTCGCTCAGGGCCTTCCAACCCGACGTCATCGTCATCGCTCCCCGCGCGTAGATGCTGGCGATGCCGGTGGCGACCGTGATCCGCTCGGTCCCCGACAGCAGCAGGAACGCGTTCACCATCGGGTCGCGCCCGACGGCCTCGGGGATCCAGATCGCCCCATAGCCCAGTGTCTCGAGCTCCGCCGCCATCTCCTGGGCGACGGACGCGGGCTGTGCGTCGAGTGCGAAGGTCCAGATGCCGAGTCGTCCGAGATCGTCGTTCACGGCTGCACCCTATGCTCCGGGGACGCCGCGGCCCGCCGCCCGGCGGAGGGGGTCACCATGCTGGAGTTCGCCGCCGTCGACTTCGACGAGTTCCACACCCGCACGCTTCCCGAGCGGATCGGTGCGGGCAACGGTGCCCTCGCCGGACCCGACGTCGCCGGCGCGCCGGCTCTCGCGTTCCGGGTGGGCGATACCGCCTACACCTACGTCCCGGTTGCCGGCACCGTCGAGGTCCGCTCCGGAAGCGAGGACGCGGCCACCGTGGTCGAGCTCGACCCGGCGACGTTCTCGGACTACGCGAACGAGCTGCGCACCTGCTTCGGCCTCGTCTACGGCGGGGAGGGCGTGCTCGCCGCCGGCGCGTACGACGACTGGTTCCGCTGGGAGCCTGCGATCCGGGCGCTGTACGCCGGCCGGCCGCTCTACGACCCGGCGTGGGTCGACGGGCTCGACCTGCGGCGGACGTTCACCCTCGCCGACGCCGACGCCGACATCGCGGCCTTCCTCGCCGCGGCGGGCTTCGCTCACGTGCGCGGCGTGTTCGGCGCGGACGAGATCGCCGAGCTCGTCGCGGAGGTCGAACGACTCCAGTCGGTCGCCACTCCGCACGACGCGCGCTCCTGGTGGACCACGGTCGACGGCGACGCCGCGTGCTGCCGGCTCATCTACGCGAACGAGCGGTCGGCGCAGATCGCCGCGCTGGCCGACGACCACCGCCTGCGCCGCTTCTGGGCCGTCACCGGTGAGGACCTCGTGCCCGAGCTCGACTGCCTCGACGGCATCGGCGTGGTGATCAAGCAGCCCGGGGCCGACTCGGGCCTGGCCGACCTCCCCTGGCACCAGGACTGCGGGCTCGGTGGTCACTCGGTGCTGTGCCCGTCGATCGCGGTGGGCATCCAGCTCGACGCCGCGACCGCCGAGACCGGCCAGCTCCACTTCCTCGCCGGCTCACACCTCGGGTCGTCGCACCAGCTCCGGGAGCGCGATCTCGCGCACCTCCCGACTGTCGCGGTCGACACCGCGGCAGGCGACGTCACCCTCCACTACGGCCATGTGCTCCACGCCGCGCCCGCACCCACCGGGCGGGGGATCGGCCGGCGCGCGATGTACGCCACCGCGACGCGGCAGGAGACGATCGAGTTCGTGGGTGCCGGCCGGGGCTACAACGACGTGCTGTTCGCACTCGACGGCCAGGTCCGCAACGTCGACGAGTTCGTCACCACCGACTGAGACCGGCGTACGACGCGCCGGTCAGCCCCCGAACGTGATCACCGAGCGCGCGACCGTCCCCGCCTCGGCGTCGCGCACCGCGTCGGCGAACCGGTCGATCGGGAGGCGTTGGCTCACGAGCCGGTCGAGGTCGAGGCGGCCCGCGCGGTAGAGGTCGACGATGCGAGGGATGTCGCGCGCGGGCACGTTGCTCCCGCCCACGCAACCGGCGAGGCGACGCTCCATGAACAGCGAGGTGCCGCTGATGGGGATCGTGCTCCCGGGTCCGGGTGACCCCACCATCACGCACAGCCCGCCGGGCCGGGTGAGCTCGAACGTCTCGGCCACGAGGGCAGGGTTGCCCACCACCTCGAACGCGATGTCCACCCCGCCGGGCGCGATCGCGTGCACGGCCTCGCGCATGGGGCCCGCGCTCGCGTCGACGCAGTGCGTCGCGCCGAGGTCGGACGCGAGGTCGAGCTTCGCCGCGAGGGGGTCGATCGCGATGATCGTCGAGGCACCCGCGAGGCGCGCGCCCTGGATGACGTTGAGCCCCACGCCGCCGCAGCCCACGACCGCGACGCGGTCCCCGGGCGCGACGCGCGCGGTGTTGAACACCGCGCCGAGCCCGGTGGTCACCCCGCAGCCGGCGAGCGCGATCACGTCGAGGGGGATCTCGGGCGGCACCACGACGGTCTGCGCGGCGCGCACCACGGAGAACTCGGCGAGCGACCCGATGCCGACGAACGGGTAGAGCGCGGTCGCGCCCTGGTGCACGCGGGACGAGCCGTCGGCCATCTGCCCGAACATGCCGGCCGTGCGCTCGGCGCCGTTGCAGCTCACGATGTCGCCCGTGCGGCAGTGGTGACAGTGCCCGCACGGCCCGTAGAGCGCGATCACCACGTGGTCGCCCACCCGGACGCCCTCGACGTCGGGCCCGACCGCCTCCACCACGCCCGCGCCCTCGTGCCCGAGCACGAGCGGGAAGGTGGCCACGGTGGCCCGGCCGTGGAGCACGTGGAGGTCGGACCCGCACACGCCCGACCCCGCGATCTTCACCAGCACCTCGCCGGCACGGGGCTCGTCGATCTCGACGGTCTCGAGCGAGTGCCCCGCGGCGGGGTCGTGCACGACGATCGCCTGCATGCCGCGCAACCTATCTCACACGGTTGACTCAAACGATCGTTTGAATCAAGATGCCGCGACGGTCGCGGAGCGAGCGACGCCATGGCGATGGTGAGGGGGAACGATGAAGCATGGGTTCAAGGTCTTCGACGCGGACGCGCACGTGATCTATCCGGCCGACATCTGGTCGCGGTTCCTCGACGAGAAGTACCGCGACCGCATCGGCCGCAAGGCGCCGCCCGGCTTCGACCACTACAACCCGGTGACGGTCGACGGCCGCTGGTCGCAGCACCCCACGAGCATCTACGGGAACTTCCAGAAGGCCATCAACTGGACGACCGAGGACATGGTCGCCCAGTACGGCTCGATGGTGATGGAGGGCTTCACCGGCGACCGGGTCGCCAAGGCGCTCGAGATCGAGGGCGTCGACGTGATGGTGATCTACGGGCCCGAGTACGACATGTGGCTCGAGGGGATCGACCCCGAGCTCCAGGCTGCGATGGCGCGGGCGTACAACCGCTGGGGCCAGGAGATGCGCGAGGTCTCGGGCGGGAAGGTCATCACGTCGGGTCCGATCCCGCTCAACGACGTCGGCCGTGCGGTGGAGGAGATCCGGTACGCGCACGACCACCTCGGCATCCGCTGCTTCTGGACCCGGCCCAACCAGTTCAACCACCGCAACCTCGGCGACCGGTACTACGACCCGGTCTACGAGCTGCTCCAGGACCTCGACTGCGCCTTCGCCACCCACGAGTTCATGGGCCTCAACGCGCCGACCGCAGGGTCCGACCGCTTCGACACCTTCACCGAGTGGCACACGGTGGTGCACAGCCACGAGGCGCAGCACGCGTGCCTGTCGATGATCGTCAACGGAGTGTACGAGCGCTTCCCGCGGCTGCGGGGCGCGTACATGGAGGCCGGCTGCGGCTGGCTGCCGTCGTGGCTGCACCGCATCGACGAGCACCTCGAGCTCGCCGGCGCGCAGGAGTTCCCCGACCTCACGATGAACGCCACGGAGTACTTCCGGCGCAACTGCTGGATCTCCACCGAGTGCGAGGACCCGTTCGTCGCCGACGTCATCCGCTGGCTCGGCGACGACCACATCGTGTTCGAGACCGACTTCCCCCATCCCGACTCGAAGTACCCGCACGCCACCGACCACTTCCTCGACCTGCTGCCCGAACAGATCACGGACGCGTCGAAGCAGAAGATCCTGTGGGACAACGCCGTGGACTTCTACCGGTTCTCCGACGGCTACCTGCCGACCGAGTTCACGGAAGCGAGCGTGAGCGAGCGCGACGTGGTCGCGTCATGACGGAGACCATGACGCGCGTCATCTCGGCCGACTGCCACATCACCGAGCCGCCCCACGTGTTCGACCGCGTGCCCGCGCACCTGCGCGACCGAGCGCCGAAGGTGATGACGGGTCCCGACGGCGGGGAGGGCTGGAGCTTCGACGGCACGCCGCCCAAGCGCACCCTCGGCGTGGAGGCGATGGCGGGCCGCACCGACGGCAAGGTCAGCGGTCTGCGCTACGACGAGATCCTGCCGGGCAACTATGACGGCGTGGCGCACGCGGCCGACATGGATCTCGACGGCATCGACGTCTCCGTGGTGTATCCCGCCAACGCGATCTTCACCTACATCGAGCCCGACCGCGAGCTCGCGCTCGCGTGCATGCGCTCGTACAACGACTGGCTCCTCGACGACTTCCAGGCCGCGGCGCCCTCTCGCATCGTCGGCCTGCCGATGCTGCCCGTCGACGACGGCGCCGACGTCGCAGTCGCGGAGCTGGCGCGGGTCGCGGCGAAGGGGGCGCGGGGCGCGTTCATCCCCGGCAACCCGGTGCGGCCGTACCACGACCCGTACTACGACCCGCTCTACGCGGCTGCGGTCGACCGCGGGCTTTCGCTGAGCTTCCACCGCACCTTCGGCGGCCGTCCGGCCGAGGCCGACTGGGACGAGCTGGTGAACCAGCAGGTCACCGTGAGCGGCACCGTCTACCGGTTCTTCTCTGCGGCGAAGCCGTTCACCTACATGACCTACGGCGGGGTGTTCGAGCGGTTTCCCGAGCTGCGCATCGTGGGCGCCGAGGTCAACTGCTCGTGGCTCCCGTTCTGGGCCCAGACGATGGACCAGTGCTTCGACAACCCCTTCTACCGCGCCACCGGGGGCGTGCGGATCGACCGGCGGCCGAGCGAGTGCCTCGGCGTCAACCTGTTCGTCACGGTGCTCGACGACGACCTCGGCTTCCGCATGATCGCCCAGGGGTTTGCACCGGAGCTGGCCGACTGCTCGATGTTCTCCACCGACTATCCCCACAGCGTGTGCTTGTGGCCCAGCTCGCAGGAGCACATCGCGCGCCTCACCGCGGGGATGGCCGAGGCCGACCGTCACAAGGTGCTGGCCGGCACCGCGGCGCGCATCTACGGGATCTGAGGTCGAGGATGCTGCTCGAGGATCGTGTCGTCGTGATCGGTGGCGCCGGGCCCGGCCTCGGCCGGACGCTCGCGCTGCGGTGCGCCGAGGAGGGCGCGCACGTGGTGCTCGCGGCGCGCACCGCGGCCACGGTGGACGCCATCGCGGCCGAGGTGGAGGCCGCAGGGCGCCGCGCCCTGCCCGTGCCGACCAACGTGGTCGACCGCGACCAGGTGCGTTCGCTCGCCGAGCGCGCGCACGGTGAGTTCGGCCGCATCGACGTGCTGGTGAACGCGGCGTTCCCACCCACGCACCGCAAGAACGTGCTCGAGATGGACGACGAGTACCTCGACTTCTGGCGCCACTGCGTCGACGTCGCCGCGTACGGCACGCTGCTCGCGTGCCGGTTCGTCGGGCCCTACATGGTCGACGCGGGCCGGGGGTCGATCGTGAACCTCACCTCGATGTCGAGCCGCCTCGCGTACGCGGGCCGCAGCGACTACGCCGCGGGGAAGGCGGCCGCGCACCGGCTCGGCTGGGCGCTGGCCGACGAGCTCGGTCCGTTCGGGGTGCGGGTGAACGCGGTGGCGCCCGGCCTCATCTGGAGCCCGGTGCTGGAGGAGTGGATCCAGATCACCGCAACCGCGGAGGGCATGACCTACGAGGAGAAGCTCGCGCAGCACGTCGAGGAGATGGCGCTGCGCCGCATCGCGACGGAGGACGAGGTCGCGAACGCGGTGCTGTTCTTCGCGTCCGACCTGTCGTCGGGGATCACCGGCGCGACGCTCGACGTCAACGCGGGCCAGCTGTTCCAGTGAGCGAGGGAAGCGAGCGAACCATGGAGGTGAGCGAGGGAAGCGAGCGAACCATGGAGGTGAGCGAGGGAAGCGTCGCGGTGCACGACTTCTCCCAGGTGATCGACGGCCACCCGGGCCCGGCGGCGTCGGGGGAGTGGCTCGACAGCGTCGACCCGGCGACCGGCGCGGTGTGGGCGCGGGTTCCCGCGAGCGGGGCGGCCGACGTGGACGCGGCCGTCGACGCGGCGCGTCGGGCGTTCCCCGCCTGGGCCGGGCTTCCGGCGCTGCAGCGCGCCGCGCACCTGCGTCGGATCGCCGAGGTGCTGGCCGACACCACCCACCAGCTCGCCGAGATCGAGACGCGCGACAACGGTCGGGTGATCCGGGAGACGCTCAATGGCGACCTACCCGCGTGCGCGCAGATGTTCCATTACTTCGCCGGCGCGGCCGACAAGATCCACGGCGACACCGTGCAGGTGGGTTCGGCGAGCTTCAACTTCACGCGCCGCGAGCCGTACGGCGTGGTGGGCGTCATCATCCCGTGGAACGCACCGCTGTCGCTCATGTCGGCGAAGGTCGGGGCGGCGTTGGCGGCGGGGAACACCGTGGTCGTGAAGGCGGCCGAGCAGGCGGCCTGCTCGGTGCTCGCGTGGGCCGCGCACGTTGCGCGGGCCGGGATCCCGCCGGGCGTGGTCAACGTGGTCGCGGGCCTGGGGGAGGAGGCCGGGGATGCGCTGGTGCGCCATCCGGGCATCGGCCGGCTCACGTTCACGGGCTCCACCGGAACCGCGCGGGTGATCAACGCACGGGGAGCCGACCGCATCCGGCCTCTGCATTTCGAGCTGGGCGGCAAGTCGGCCAACATCGTGTTCGCCGACGCCGACCTCGACGCCGCGGCCGCGGGCATCAGCACCGCGGCGGTGTTCACCGGCGGGGCCGGGCAGACCTGCGTGGCCGGGTCGCGCATCCTCGTTCACGAGTCGATCCTCGACGTCGTGGTCGAGCGGGTCCGAGGGATCGCGGCTGGGCTGCGGCTGGGCGATCCGACTTCACCGGAGACCGACATGGGCCCGGTCGTGTCGGCCGAGCAGCTCGACCGCGTGCGCGGCTTCGTGGAGGGCGCGCCGGCCGAGGGTGCGGAGCTGCTGTTCGGCGGGCGGGTCGGCGGCGACGCCCTGTTCCCCGCGGACTCTCCGCTCGCAGGCGGGTCCTGGGTGGAGCCCACGCTGTTCCGCGTGTCGGACAACGACCTGCGGATCTGCCGTGAGGAGGTGTTCGGGCCCGTCGCGGTGGTGATGCCGTTCTCGTCTGATGAGGAAGCGCTCGCGCTCGCGAATGCCACCACGTACGGGCTCGCGGCCGGTGTCTGGACGAACGACCTCTCCCGCGCCCACCGGATGGTGCGCGACCTCGACGCCGGCTCGGTGTGGGTGAACGCCTATCGGCGCATCCACTGGGCGCTGCCGTTCGGTGGCTTCGGCGACTCCGGCTACGGGAAGGACTCGGGCTGGGAGAGTGTGCTCGAGAACACCCGCATCAAGACGAGCTGGATCGAGATTGGCTGAGCACCCACTGCGCGACCGGGCGGCGATCGCCGGGGTCGGCCGCACCGAGTACTCGCGCAACTCCGGCGTGAGCACGCTCACGCTCGCGCTGCGCGCGATCCGGGCCGCGCTCGACGATGCCGGGCTCACCACCGCCGACGTCGACGGCGTCGCCTGCCACCGAGTCGGCGACTCCGTGCAGGCCACCCTGGTCGCGCAGAGCCTCGGCATCCGAGACCTTCGGTACCACCTCGACCTCTTCGGTGGCGGGAGCCAGTCGGCCTGGGCCGTCGGCTCGGCCGCGATCGCCGTGGCCGCGGGCGTGGCCGACTGCATCGTGGTGTGGCGCTCGGTGAACGCGCGCTCGGAGTTCCGGATGGGCGGCACGGGCCGCGCCGCGCCCGACACGCTCGAATTCCAGTACCAGGCTCCGTACTGGTTCGCGACGCCCCCGCAGCAGTTCGCGATGTACACCCGGGCCTACCTCGACGCGTACGGCGTGGTGCCGGAGGACCTCGGCCGCATAGCGATCGCGCAGCGGGAGTTCGCGGTGCGCAACGAGCGCGCGGTGATGCGCACGCCGCTGACGATGGACGGGTACCTCGAGTCGCGACCGATCGTCGACCCGTTGCGCCTGCTCGACTGCTGCCTCGAGACCGACGCCGCGGTTGCGGTCGTGGTCACGTCGGCAGCGCGGGCACGCGACCTGGCCCGTCCGCCCGTGCTGATCTCGGGCGCGGCGTGCGGCGGCGGGCACACGCTGTTCTCCAACGGGCGCGGCGACCTCACCACCACGGCTGCGGCCGATCTCGCACCGCGCCTGTACGCCACGGCCGGGCTGAGGCCCGACGACGTCGACGTCGCCGAGCTGTACGACGCGTTCACGCCGCTGGTGCTGCTCCAGCTCGAGGACTACGGGTTCGCGCCGAAGGGGGAGGCGGCGGGCCTGGTGGCCGACGGCGTGACCGCACTCGGCGGCCGGATGCCGGTGAACACGCACGGGGGCCACCTCTCCGAGGGCTACGTCCACGGGCTCAACCACGTGGCCGAAGCGGTCGACCAGCTCCGAGGTGACGCCGGCGAACGCCAGACGCCCGGCGCCGAGGTCGCGTTGTCCACCGGGCAGCCGGGCTACGTGGCCGGCACGACCTCGGCCCTGCTGCTGCGGAGCGACCGGTGAGCGAGCCGCGCGGGCCCGTTCGCCCGCGTCCGTTCGTGGAGCGCGACTCCGCCGAGTGGTGGGCCGCGCTCGCCCGCCACGAGCTCCTCGTGCCCAGGTGTGGGGCGTGCGGCACCTGGCGCTGGCCACCGCGCGCGATCTGCGGCCGCTGCGGCTCGCTCGACTGGGCGCTCGTCGCGGCGTCGGGCCGGGGCACGGTCGCGAGCTGGGTGGTGAACCGGCACGGGTTCGGCGGTGCGTTCCCGCTGCCATCCACCGTGCTGCTCGTGCGCCTGGCCGAGCAGGACGACCTGCTCCTGCCGGGCGGATGGTCCGGGTCGACCGACGGGAGCGACCTCACCATGGGCCTGCCCGTGACGGCCGGGTTCGAGGACGTGCCGGCGGACGAAGCTGCGGAATCGGTGACGCTGTTGTCGTGGGCCCGAGCGGAGGTGTCGTGAGTAAGGGGATCGTCCGGCCGTGGGAAGCAGTCGACTACTCGCGGCTGACGCGCGAGTACGTGCCTGCGCCCGAGTACTTCGAGACCACGTACCTCGCCGATCCCGACGCGATCGCGGCCACGCAGCTCGCGCGTCTGCAGGACCGCGCCCGGCGCGCGGTGTCGGTCCCGTTCTTCCGCGACCGGTGGGCTGCGGCCGGCGTCGGCCCCGACGACATCCACACGGCTGACGATCTGTGGCGGTTTCCCACGTACACCGTCGATGACATCCGCAAGAGCATCGATGCGCACCCGCCCTACGGGGATTACCAGGGGGTGCTGCCGGTCGATGCCGTTCGCGAGCCGATGCGCGCGTTCATGTCCGGCGGCACCACCGGCAAGTCGCGGCCGACCTTCTACACGCAGTGGGACCGTGAGGTGGGCGCGCTGCTCACGGCGCGGGCGTTGTACCAGCAGGGGATCCGACCCGGCGACGTCGTCCTCAACTCGTGGGCGTACGGGCTGCACAACGGCGCGTTCTCGTTCGATGAAGCGCTGCACCGCTGGCTCAACTGCGTGGTGCTCACCACGAGCACGGGCAACGTCACGAGCACCGAGCGCCAGGTGGAGCTCGCGATCGAGTACGGCGCGTCGGCGATCTGCACCACGGGCGACTACCTGCTCCGCATCGCCGACGCGGCGAAGGCGATGGGGTACGACCCCAAGGTCGACCTGAAGCTGCGCGCCCTGCCGAACATCGGCGACCCCGACGTGATCTCCGATACGTTCGGCGTCGAGTACTTCCGGTCCTACGGGTTCCACGAGGTGCAGTGGGTGTCGGTCGAGTGCCCGGCGCACGACGGCCTGCACATCTTCGAGGACGCGTACGTGGTGCAGATCGTCGACCCGGAGACGGGGGAGGAGCTCCCCGACGGCGAGCTCGGTGCGATCGTGATCACGGAGCTCTACAAGACCGGATCGCCACAGTTCCGGTACAACATCATGGACCTGTCGTGGCTGTACCCGCGCGGGCAGTGCGCGTGTGGATCGTGGTTGCGGCGCATGGGCCCGTTCTCCGGACGCGGCGACAACATGGTGAAGCTACGCGGCATCAACCTGTGGCCCGAAGGTGTGGGGGAGGTCGCCTGTGCGGTCGAGG
>Ga0302322_100004031_pt1 | contig 12703 bp, 13 predicted proteins | sample Fen_T0_2_FD_203757 | JGI IMG/M metagenome (GOLD analysis project Ga0302322, IMG submission 203757) | Peat permafrost microbial communities from Stordalen Mire near Abisko, Sweden - Fen_T0_2 | ecosystem: Environmental > Terrestrial > Soil > Wetlands > Permafrost | place: Sweden: Abisko...
CGCTGCGCGGGCGGCCCCGCCCACGCCGGCGGACCGAGGTACTGGGTCGATTCACCCAGCTGGGTACCGACCGCCAGGATCACGTCGGCGTCGAGGTGGGCCGGCGTGCCCCACGGGAAGGTCATCCCCACCGACTGCGGGTGGTCCTCGGGGAACACCCCCCGCGCCCCCGCGGTGGTCATCACGAGCGCGCCGGTGCGTTCGGCGAGCGCCCGCAGCTCCGCGCTCGCGCCCGCGGCCGACACGCCCTGGCCGGCCAGGATCAACGGGAAGGCCGCGTCGGCCATCAGTGCGGCCGCGTCGGCCACCGCACGCGGGTCCGGCGCACCCGGACGCGCGTGCCGGCCCGCCGTGCTCGTGTCGACCGGATCGGCGACGACCTCCGCCATCACGTCGGTCGGGATCTCGATGTACACCGGTCCCGGACGCGCCGCGGTGGCGTGGCGCACGGCCTCGCGCACGATCTCGGGGATGCGCGCGGGGTCTTCGACGCGCGTCGCGTACTTCGTCAGCGGCACGGCGGCCTCGAGGAGCGGGCCGTACTGAAACCGGCCCCGGCGCACCGCGTGGAGGGACCGGCGCACCCGCTGGGTGCCGATCGCGACGACCGGCCAGCCCTCCATCCACGCGCAGGCGAGCCCGGGGAGCAGGTTGGCCACGCCCGGGCCACCGGCTGCGCCCACCGCGGCGAGCCCGCCCGACACCCGCGCGTAGCCCTCGGCCAGGTGCACCGCCGCGGACTCGTGGCGCGGGTGCACGAGCCGCATGCCCGCCCGTTCGGCGCTGCGCAGCATCGGGCTCTGCCCGATGTCGGGGATCGAGACGAGCACGTCGATCCCTTCGGCCCGGAGCGCGCGCACCAGCAGCTCGCCGCCGTCGACGTCGGTCATGGAGCCCTCCCCTGCCACCTGACTTAGGTTCTCCGGACGCTAGAGGTCCGGCGTGGGTGGGGCCAGGGCCCTTGGTCCCGGACGCGACGAGGGCCGGGATCGCTCCCGGCCCTCGGTCGAACGTTCTGGACCTGCTGGCGTCAGGCCATGGCCTTGGCGCGCATCGTCTGGTATTCCTCTTCGGTGATCGAGCCGTTCGCCTTCAGCTGGTCGAGCTTGAGGAGCTCGTCGGCAGCGCTGGTGCCCACCATCTGGCGGAGCTGCTGCTGCTGGGCCTCGAACTGCTTCTGGTTCCGCTCGGCCATCCCCTTGGACTGGGTGATCAGGTACACCAGGATGCCGAGATAGATGAAGATGAACACGAAGATGAACCAGGCCGCCTTGGCCCAGCCGCTGATGTCGTGACGGCGGAACAGGTCGGCGAAGACCGTGATCAGCAGCCAGAACCAGACGACGAACAGGAAGATCCACAGGAGCCAGAGCAGGAACTCGCCGACGGACGGCGTGCCCGCCGTTGTGGCAGCTACGAGAAACGACATGCTTTCTTGACCTCCGAATTTGGATGTTGCCCGCACTCTGCCACACTTCGGCCGTGATCTGCTCCATCCGAACGGGATGAATCCGCCTCCCACCCCGCCCGCGGCCACCCGCAGCGTCTCCATGGCACTGGCCGTCACGGCCACGGCCCTCACCGCGGGCGCCACCATCCCGCTGCTCCCGCACCGCCTCCGGCCCGCGGCCGGCCTCGGCGTGACCGCGCTCGGTGTCGGCCTCGCCGCGCGGGGTGGGCTCGACGCGGCCACGCTCGGTCTCGATCCCGGTGCGACCCGCACCGGGACCAGAACCGGCGCGGCCGCGGCCGCGGGGATCGCCGCGGTGGTCGGCGCGGCGGCGGGCCTCCCTGCGACGCGCGGCCTGTTCGCCGACGCCCGGGTGACCGACGCGAGCCGGGGCCGCGCGGCCTACGAGGTGCTCGTTCGGATCCCCGTCGCGACCGCACTGGCCGAGGAGCTGCTGTTCCGGGGCGTGCTGCTCGGCGCGTGGCAGGCCGCGGCGGGCACACCCGTCGCCGTCACGGTGTCGTCGCTCGCGTTCGGGGTGTGGCACGTGCTGCCCGCACTCGAAGCGCACGCCCACAACCCGGCCGGTGCCCGGCTGAGCGCCCGAGCGGAAGACCGGATCAGCGCCGGAGCCGGCGGGAGAGCCACCCACGTCGGCGGCACGATCCTCGCCACGGCCCTGGCCGGCGCCGCGTTCGCCGCGCTCCGGCTCCGGTCGCGCAGCATCGTCGCGCCGGTCATCGCGCACGCCGCGCTCAACCAGCTCGGATACCTCGCGGCGCGGTGGGCGCACTCCCCCGCAGCGGTCACCGCACCTGCCACTCAGTCCTGAGCGCCGCCACTCGCCGCGCCGCCCGCCGCGGCGAGGTCCTGGGCCGCGATGCGCTGGACCACCTCGATCAGGTGGGCGTCGGGGTCCTCGCCCCGCTCACGCGCCTCGCGGTACAGCTCGGCCACCACTCGGGCCGCGAGGCTCGAGCCGAGGCTGCCGTGCCCCTCGATCCACTGGGTCCGGATCAGCTCCCGCTCCTCGAGGAACCGCTCGAGGGCCGCGAGCTGGTCCTCCGTGGCGGGCATGTCGAGCACGGCTCGGAACATCGGGACCAGCGAGCCGCGGTAGTCGTGGCCGTTGTCGTCGAAGGTTCCGGCCGTGACGTTCGTCGAGTTCTTCATGTCGACGAGCACCTGGAGGAATGTCGTGGTCGGCATCCAGGTCATCCCGGGCGGCACCTCCGTGGCCCGCTCGTCACGGTCGGCGAGCCACGTCGGCTCCTGGATCGCGAGCGGTGGCCCGAACAGCGCGACGCCGTCGTTGTGGTGGGTCACCATCACGTAGCGCGTCCGCTCGCGCGCCTCCGGGGAGAGCGCGTCCCACTCCGTGATCCCCGAGACCACCGCGACGAGCGACCGGTCGACGTCGGCGCGGTCGTCGTTGAGGATCCGCTCTTTCCACTTCGAGAAGTACGGCGTGCCGATCCAGATCGCGTGGTCGATCCCGGTGTCGACGAGGCCCTGGGTGCCGCGTTCCTTGAAGGCGTCCTGGCTCGCCCACGACCCGAGGCTCTCCCCGAACAGCACGACCTTGGGTCGCGCGCCCGCGGGGATCCGATCGAGGCGCTCCGCCAGCGCGGCGAAGAACGCCCGGTAGACGCGCCGTCCGTGGCGGACCCGGTCGAGCGACAGCACCGACGGTCGGGCCGAGTACTGGATCGAGCAGGTCGCGCAGTCGCCGCGCGCCAGCACCTCGAACGCGCCCGACGCGGCGTAGTTCAGGTAGCCGGTTCCGGTCGGGCACATGATCAGCAGCCACTCGCGGTCGAACGCGGCGGTGCGGTCGAGCTCGTCGATGAGCAGCTTCACGCGGGCGTCGTCGTCGGGGTCGCTCTCGAGCCCGACGTACGCGCGGATCGGCGCGGCCCGGGCCGGCTCTCCGAGGACCGCTTCGATCTGCTCGGTGGTGGTGACGGTCCACACGAAGCGACGGCCCTGGCGCGAGAGCGTGGTGAAGTCGACGAGGCTCTCGTGGCTGCCCGAGAGCAGCGGGTTGGGCGGCGGGATGTCGAACGCGGCCTCGAACGCCGTCTCGCCGTGCTCGATCTTGCCGAGGGTCCGCTCCACCATCTGCTTCGCCCCGAAGCCGAGCGCCGCGAGGGTCGCGATGTGTCCGACCGGGCGCCACAGCGCCTCGTTGCCCGGCAGGGCGCGGGCCACGGCCGCACCGACGGCGTCGGCCACCCGGTGCTCGAGGATCCCGATCCCGGTGAGGACGGCCGCCGTCCCCAGGCCCAGGCCGAGGGCCTTGACCCGGTTGTCCTCGGGCCCGGGCGTGGGCACCGTCGCGTTGGCGACCTCGACCGCGTCGGTGGCACCGGCCACGACCGCCGCGCCCCCCTGACCCCGGAGTCGCCGCGCCACTTCCACGCCCATCACCGCGGCACCCGCCGCCGTGACCGCGGCAGGGAACCACTTCGACCGTCGTCCGCGCACCAGCTCGGAGAGACCCACGCTCAGGGCCCCGGCCGCCCCCGACTGCGCGACCCAATGGCCCGCGGTGCGCACGCCGGCTCGAGGCAGCGGTTCGCGCGGGCTCGGCGCGAGGAGTGCCTGCACGGCGAGGCCCGCGGCCATGGCCGCGGCGTCGACGCCGAGCGTGGCCCGGTTCCACTTCGACTGGTCGTCGCGCCCGGCCACCACCCACGCCACCATCTGCGCGGTCTCCTGGACCAGCTCGGCGACCGCGGTGTTGAGGCTGAACGCGAGCCCCGTGATGATCGCCTGGTCGGACGTCGCTCGGGGCATGAGCGTCCGCTCGAACGTGAACGGAAGATCGGCCAGGGCCACGAGCCGGCCCGCTCGTCCCGCCGGCTTGGCCACGGTCAGGCGCGTTCGCAGCGTCATCGCGCCATTGTGGTCAATTGCGGGTCACCACTCCAGCCGGAGCCCCACGGCCTGACGGATGGCGGCCGAGAAGTGCAGGTCCACGTCGTCGGCCATGCGATAGTCGGGGATGCGACGGTGGAACTCCTCGATCGCCACCCGCAGCTCGAGCCGGGCGAGGTGCGAGCCCAGGCAGCGGTGCGGGCCCGCGCCGAACGCCACGTGGCGGTTCTTCTCCCGGGCGAAGTCGACCGCGTCGGCATCAGGGAACTCGGCGTCGTCGGTGTCGGCCGCGCCGATGATGATCACCGCGGTGTCGCCCGCCTTGATGTCGACCCCCTGGAACGTCGTGTCCTGCGCGATCAGGCGCGGGACCATGACCACGGGCGTCTCGGTGCGGAGCAGCTCCTCCACGACCGTGTCGATGAGCGTCGGGTCGTCGACGAGCGCCTGGCGGCGGTCGGGGTGCTGGGCCAGGTAGGCGACCATGCAGTCGAGCGTGGCGGTGACGGTGTCGAGCCCGCCGAGCATGAGCAGGTGGCACATGCCGAGCTGCTCGGCTCGGGTCAGCGGCCGGCCGTCGACCTCACCCACCGCGACGCGCGACATCAGGCCGTCGTCGGGGTTCGCCACCTTGTCGTCGAGCGCGCGCTCGAAGTAGGCGTTGATCTCCGAGCCGACGCGGTCGCGGATGCGCTGCGCCTCCTCGGGGTCGGTCGTGTCGGGACGGATGGTGTCGTCGCGCCACTGGAGGAACCGGGGCAGATCGGACTGCGACATGCCCATCAGCCGCAGGAAGATCGACGACGGCAGCGGAGTGGCGAAGTCCTCGTGGAAGTCGCACGACCCCGCCTCGACGAACCCGTCGATGATCTGGTTGACGAGCGCACGCACGTCGGGCTCGAGCTCGCGCATGCGGATGGGTGAGAACTCGGGGTCGAGCATGCGGCGGTACTTCGCGTGCTCGGGCGGGTCGACCTGGAGCGGGATCAGCGGGTGCTCCTGGCCGATGTTCACCGCGCCCGGCGCGGAGGAGAACACCTCGGGGTGCTTCAGCGCCCACATCACGTCCTCGTACCGGCTCACGTAGACCGTCTGGCTGCCGTCACCCATCCAGCCGGCTTCGCGCGTGACCGGGCACTCGGACCGGATCCGCGCGTAGGTCTCGCGCGGGTGGTCGGCGGCTTCCTGCGAGTAGAGCAGCGACGAGACGTCGGTCACGGGTTCTCCTTGGGTGGGGCGGGTGAGATCAGGGCGGGGTCGGAGATGCGCAGCGCGCGTCCGCAGAACTGCCACAGGTACTCGGCCTGGTCGCGTGGCGCGACCCGTCCGAGCGAGACGTCGTGGATGCCGTCGAGGATGAGCGAGAACACGGTCTCGGCATCCCGTTCGGGCGTGGGGCTCTCGGCCAGGCCCGCGCGCGCGGCGGTGTCGATCTCCCGCGCGAGGACGTCGACGATCGGCGCCAGCGCGGCGCGCATGTCGTCGGGACGCTCCTGGGAGAGCCGGCGGTGCTCCGAGACCAGCACGCGGGCGTACCCCTCGGCGCCCGGGAGCGTGGAGAGCTCGAAGAGGTGGGTGACGCACGCGCGGATCCGGTCGGCGGGCACGCCGTGCGCCGCCACCTGCTCGCCCAGGATCTCGGCGCCGATGCGGGAGTCCTCGGCGAGGAGGGCGACGAGGAGGTCGTCCTTGCCCGCGAAGCAGCGGTAGAACCCCTTCAGCGACGACCCCGCCCGGGCCGCGACCTCGTGAACGGTGAAGCCCGGGCTCTGGCGCTCGTTGGCGAGGTCGCGGGCCGCCGCCACCAGGCGCCCGGCCCGCTCGAGGGAGCGGGCCCGTGCCGCTTCGATGGGCGTGCCGGTCGGAGACCGGGGCTCGGGCAGGGACTGGGAGAACACCGTTCTCCATTGTGCCAGGCCCGTTCGGAGGGGAGAAATCGGCGGGCGATCAGTAGGTCATCCGTGTGTCATCGTGGGCAGATGACCACCGATGCCGTCACCAACCCGTACCTCGCGGGCAACTTCGCCCCGATCGACCACGAGACCACCGCCGTCGACCTGCCGGTGGCGGGCACGCTCCCGGAGGCGCTCGACGGCCGGCTGCTGCGCATCGGCCCCAACCCGGTGGCCCCCGTCGACCCGGCCACCCACCACTGGTTCACCGGCACCGGCATGGTGCACGGGGTGCGGCTGCGCGGCGGGCGGGCCGAGTGGTACCGGAGCCGGTACGTCCGCTCCGACACCGTCACGCAGACGTTGGGTTGGCCCGCCGTCCCGGGGCCACGTCACGGCATGGGCGACGGCACCGCGAACACCAACGTGATCGAGCACGCGGGCCGGACCCTCGCCATCGTGGAGGCCGGATCGCTCCCCGTGGCGCTGACCGACGAGCTCGAGACCGTCGAGCGCACCGACTTCGACGGGACGCTCCCGGGCTCGTTCACGGCGCACCCCAAGCGCGACCCCGCGACCGGCGAGCTGCACGCGGTCGTCTACTACTGGGCGTGGGACACCATCCAGTACGTGGTCGTCGGCACCGACGGCCGCGTGCGGCGCACCGTCGACGTGCCGGTCCCGGGCAAGCCGATGGTGCACGACTGCGCGATCACCCAGTCGTCGGTGCTGCTGTTCGACCTGCCGTGCCACTTCGACGTCGACGCCGCGATGGGCGGCACCCCGTTCCCGTACCGCTGGAACGAGGCCTTCGCCCCCCGGGTCGGCGTGCTCCCCCGCGAGGGCCAGGCGACCGACGTGCGCTGGTGCGAGCTCGACGAACCCTGTTACGTCTTCCACCCGCTCAACGCGTACGACGCCGCCGACGGCACCGTCGTGGTCGACGTGGTCCGCTGGCCCACGATCTTCGCCCAGGACGTGCGTGGCCCGAGCGACGGTCCCACCCGGCTCGAGCGCTGGGTGTGCGACCCCGCGCGCGGCACGGTGCACACCGACGTCCTGTCCGACATCAGCCAGGAGTTCCCCCGCCACGACGAGCGGATCCTCGGGCGCCGCCACCGGTTCGGGTACGCAACGGTCTTCGACCCCGACCCCGCGGGCGGCGTGCACATCGGCTCATTGCTGAAGCACGACCTCGACGCGATGACCACCGAGGTCCACGACGTCGGACCCGCGCGCTCGGCGATGGAGGCGGTGTTCGTGCCGCGCGACGCCGACGCCGCCGAGGACGACGGCTGGGTGCTGGCCTACGTGCACGACGCGGAGCGGAACGCATGCGACGTGGTGATCCTCGACGCGCAGGACTTCACCGGCGACCCGGTGGCCACCCTCCACCTGCCGGTGCGCGTGCCCTACGGGTTCCACGGCAACTGGGTGCCGTCGGCGTAACGCCTCAGTACGCCGCGGCGCGGTCCCGCCGGGCGCGGGCGCCGCCGGTGTACGTGGTCACGTCGACGACGAACGCGAAGATCACGAGGAACCAGCCGAACCCGGTGACGCCTCGCACCGGCGCGTAGGCGACCGCCCAGGCGAGCGTCGTCCACGGCAGGAAGAAGAACCCGAGCAGCGGGACCCAGAACGACCCGAACGCCACGTCCATCCGGGGGTTGTCGAACAGCCACACGAGGAAGATCGCGAGTCGGGGCGAGAGCGCCGCGGCGAGGAAGACGATGCATCCGCACATGGGGGAAGCGTAGACCGCGGTCGTAGATTGCGTCCGATGATCTGCGTCTTCGCCGGCTCGGCCCGCGGCGTCCCCGATTCCGACCTCGCGCTGGCCCGCCGGGTCGGCCACGCGCTCGGCGCGAGCGGGACCCCCGTCGTGTACGGGGGCGGCAGCACCGGCTGCATGGGCGCGTTGGCCGACGCCGCGCTCGCGGAGGGCGCGCACGTCGTGGGGGTCATCCCGCGCGGTCTGTTCGACCGCGAGGAGCTGCACCAGGGAGTCGACGTCGTGGACGTCGAGTCGCTGCACGAGCGCAAGCAGGTGATGCTCGAGCTCGCCGACGCGTTCGTGGTGCTCCCCGGCGGATTCGGAACCCTCGACGAAGTGGGCGAGGTGCTCACCTGGGCGCAGCTCGGCATCCACGGCAAGCCGACGGTCTTCGTCGACCCCGACGGCTACTGGCAGGGGCTGCTCGCGTGGATCGACACGGCGGTCGCCCGCGGCTACATCGCCGCGCCGAGCCGTGACTTCTACACGGTGGTCGCGGACGCCGACGGCGTGCTCCCGGCCATCGCCGGGTTCGCGCCGCCGCCGGCAGTGCGCGGCCCGCTGTCGCGCGAGCAGACGTAGTCGGGACGCCGCTCAGGCGCCGACCGCGGCGGGCGCCTTCGCCCGCATGAGCAGGATCGCCATCACCAGCACCCAGAGAGGGAACAGGAAGATCATCCCGGCCCACGAGATCATGGGGACGAGCATCACCACGCCGATGACCACCGTGATCCACGACCAGACCTTCGGGAACGCGCCGTGGCGGATCCCGACCACTGCGGTCGCGATGAGCAACACGCCGAAGGCGAGCGGCGCGGCCAGGCCGATGAGGGCGCTGCCCAGGTCCTGGAAGGTCGTCGCCGTCTCCACGGTCAGCTTCTGGTCGTTGTCGAGTCGCAACGCCGGCAGCATGGTCGCGGCGGATGCTACCGAGGAACCACAGCAGGGCTGCCGCGGCGAGGAGGAGCGCAACGCCGCCGATGAGCACCGAGGACTTGTGGTCGGTGTAGTACGGCACATACTTCGACGGGGTATCGACGAAGTCGGGACTGTTGCTCCCCGCGACCACGAACCCGATCGCGTAGAGCACGATGAATGCGACACCCGTGAGCGGCGCAAGCCGCTCGACCCGCGATTGCATCTCCGGAACCTCCCCCCAGGGGCCCGGGCCCACTCCCCGCAGAGCGGGTCACCGGGTCACCGGAAGGGAACGTCAAGCCAGGTGCGAGTGCGAGCCGGGGACGCAGACGGCGCGGACCTGCTCCGGAAGGCAGGCGCTACCGGTTGTCCTCGACCTTGATGTCGCGCAGCATCGAGGCGGTGGTGCCCTTCTCGCTGCGCGTCTTGCGACCTTTGTGCTGGCTGATGTCGACGTCGATCGCCTTGGCCCGCAGCGCTCCCACGGCGCTCTCCTCGCGCGGCATCACCGAGAACGGGTCGAAGCTGTAGATGCGCATCGCGTTGAGGTGCGTGATCATGTCGATCTCGTCGTCGGGCACGCCGTCGAGGCTCTTCATCAACCGCTCGGGTGACGTCGGCCACGTGCAGTCGGAGTGGGGGTAGTCGCACTCCCACGTGATCGACTCCATCCCGACGTCGTGACGGTTCTTGACGCCCGACACGTCGTCGATGAAGCAGGTGACCACGCGCTCCTGGAACAGCTGGCTCGGGAGCTGGTCGCCGAAGTCCTGGCCGGTCCACGCCTTGTGGTGCTCGTACGTGTAGTCGATGCGCTCGAGGAAGTAGGGAATCCAGCCGATCCCGCCCTCGGACATCGCGATCTTGAACGTCGGGAACTTGCGGAGCACCGGCGAGAAGATGAGGTCGGCCGCCGCCTGCACGAGGTTGACCGGCTGGAGCGCGATCAGCACGTCCATCGGCGCGTCGTCGGCGGTGACCACGAGCTGCGACGACGAACCGATGTGCATCTGCACCACGGTCTGGGTGTCCTCGCACGCGGCCCAGAACGGGTCCCAGGAGTCGGAGTGCAGGCTCGGCAGCCCGAGGTGCGCGGGGTTCTCCGAGAACGTCACCGAGTGGCACCCCTTCGCGGCGATGCGGTGCACCTCCGTGGCCATCAGCTCCGGGTCCCAGATCGGCACGAGGCAGTTCGCGATGAAGCGGCCGGGGTACTGGCCGCACCACTCGTCGATGTGCCAGTCGTTGTACGCCTGCAGCAGCGCGAGGGCCATGTCCTTGTCGGGCGTCATCTGGAACTGCCGCCCGGCGAAGCCCGGCCACGACGGGAAGTTCAACGACGCGAGGACGCCGTTCGCGTCCATGTCGCGGACGCGCTCGTGCACGTCGTAGCAGCCTGTGCGCATGTCGCTGAACGCGGCGGGCTCCAGCCCGTAGTCCTCCGGCGGGCGCCCGACCACCGCGTTGAGGCCGACGCTCTGCGACAGGTTGCCGAGGTACTCCCAGGCCTCCGTTCCGTCGTCGCGCACGATCAGCTTCGGCGCGAGCTCCTCGTACTTCTTCGGGACACGCCCCGCGAACACGTCGGGCGGCTCGACGATGTGGTCGTCGACACTGACCAGGATCAGGTCCTCGATCTGCACTTGGTTCCCCCTTCTCGTCCGTGCCGCGGCGTTCGCCCGCGCGGACTCCGGACGCGACGTTGCCATGCGCACGCCGCTCGGGCCAGCAAAGCCGCCGGGACCGACCGGGGCAAGGGACCAAAGTCCCGATAGGTTCCGGCGATGCAGACCCTTCACGGCACCACGGCGTTGCTCGTGGGCGGGGCCGGCGGCATCGGCCGGGCCTCGGCCCGCGCCCTGCTCGCCGACGGCGCCCACGTGACCATCGCGTCCCGCACGGCCGAGCGCCTCGCACGGGAGGCCGAGCGGCTCGCCCCGCTGGCGACCGAGACCGGGGGGACCATCCGCTGGACGGTCTGCGACTCGCTCGACGACAGCCAGGTGCGGGCCGCGGTGGAATTCGCGGCCGTGCCGACGGGGCGCCTCGACGCTGCGGTGGCGATCGCGGGCGGTGGTCCGCTCGCGCCGGTGCTGCGCTACGACCTCGAGACGCTGGAAGACACGTTCCGGCGCAACATCTCGTCCTTCTACCTGGTGCTCAAGCATGCGGGCAGCGCGATGGTCGCGAGCGGCGGTGGATCAGTGGTCGCCGTGTCGTCGATGCAGGCAGTACAGGCCGCGCCCATGTTCTCGGCGTACTGCGCGGCAAAGGCAGGGCTCGAGATGCTCGTGCGCTGCGCGGCCGAGGAGCTCGGCGAGCACCGCGTGCGCGTCAACGCGGTGCGGCCGGGGCTCACCCGCACCGACGCGACCGTCGGCATGTTCGGCGACGACGGCGTGATGGAGGCCTACATGGCCCAACAGCCGATCGACCGGCCGGGCGAGGCCGAGGACGTCGGCGGCGCGATCCGTTACTTCTGCGGGCCGGAGTCGTCGTGGACGACCGGTCAGTGCCTCGCCGTCGACGGTGGCACGATGCTGCGCCGGTTCCCCGACCTGACCGACTGGTACCGGGCCCGGCTCGGCGACGAGCAAGTCCGTCCGACCGACTGATCAAGCTGACCCGGCAGATCAGGCGGCGACGGCGTCCTGCTTGCCCACGGGGGGCGAGGCGGGCATGAGACCGCCCGGGTGACGCACCTGGCAGAGCCGCAACGCGGTCAGCGTGCGGATCACCCACCAGCCGGGGTCGATCTCGGTGCGGTGCCACGACAGCCGGGCCGCGGTGGCGCCGGCGTGGTGGTTGTTGTGGAGACCTTCGCCGGCGGTGATCGCACCGAGGATCCGGCCGTTGGTTCCCGAGTTGTCGTTGGGCCGGGCACCCCGCACATGGCCGAGGGAGTTGATCGCGCCGTTGAGCCCGACGTACGTCACCGCGTGGACGGCGGCGGCGAGCAGCCCGATGTACCAGCCGAACACGGCGACCAGCAGGCCCGCGCCGAGCAGCGGTCCGAGGGTCTCGCGGTCGAAGACGACGCGGTCCCAGCGGTCGCGGGGCAGGTCGCGCGTGTAGCGGTCGACGAGCACCTTGTTCTTGGCGGCCGTGCGGTACAGCAGCACGTTGGTGAAGAAGACCCGCCACGCGCCGAGGACGGCGGGGCTGTGCGGGTCGTCGACGGTGTCGACCGCCGCGTGGTGGCGACGGTGGACGCCCGCCCACTCACGCGGCCGGATGCCGCTCGAGAGCCAGATCGTCGTTCGGCAGGAGAACGCCATCACCGGATGCAGCCGCAGCGCGCCGTGCGTGACACTGCGGTGCAGGTAGATCGTGGTGACGAAGATGGTGAGCTGGGCCGTGGCCATGCCGATGACCACGGCCCAGAGCACGTCGTTCATTCACAGACTCCGCAGCGGAGTGGTAACGGAGTCGGTGGGACTCAGAGCGGGTGAACGTTCTGGGCTTCTTCGCCCTTGCGGCCCGGGGCGACGTCGAACTCGACGCGCTGACCCTCGGTGAGGCTGCGGTAGCCCTCGCCGACGATGGCCGAGAAGTGCACGAACACGTCGGGGGCGCCTTCGCGGGCGATGAACCCGTAGCCCTTCTCGGCGTTGAACCACTTCACGGTGCCGGTGGTGCTGGCCATGTCTTGCTCCCTTTTCTCGCCATCCGGGTCAGCGTCCGGAGGCGGTGTGTCGTCCTTCGACGGTTTGCCGGAGGACCGATGTCGCGTCTCACAGGGTCGAACCAATCCCCGGGACGCGCCCTGGCCGGGAGCGAATGGAGCAG
>Ga0302322_100004034_pt1 | contig 12701 bp, 7 predicted proteins | sample Fen_T0_2_FD_203757 | JGI IMG/M metagenome (GOLD analysis project Ga0302322, IMG submission 203757) | Peat permafrost microbial communities from Stordalen Mire near Abisko, Sweden - Fen_T0_2 | ecosystem: Environmental > Terrestrial > Soil > Wetlands > Permafrost | place: Sweden: Abisko...
TGGACATTCTTCCCATCGCAGTGATGATATACGCCTGCCCGTCCTTATCAACGAATATATTCGGATCGATTCCTCCAATGCCAGTCATCGGCTTTAGTTCGGGGATAAACGGACCGTACGGCTTGTCCGCAACGGCGACTCCGATTCCCCCGCGCCTCATGCCTTTTTCTTTTGAAGATGCAGGAAAATAGAAATAGTATTTTCCATTTCTCTCCATGCAATCAGGCGCCCACATACTGTATGTTGTAGAGTCGACCCAATCAACGTTCTTCTGGCTCACAATAATTCCATGGTCGGTCCAATCCGTAAGATTTTCTGAAGAGAACACATGATAATCTTCCATGCAGAACCAACCGACGCGCCCCTTTCCCTGAACGGCAAGAATATCATGCGATGGATAAAGATAGATTTTTCCCTCAAAGACTCTTGCAGTCGGATCGGCAGTAAATTGATCCATGATAAGAGGATTTTGTGCAGACGTATGGCTAAAAAAAATGACGAGCACCAATGCCAGGAAGAATAAAATGCGTTTGTAGTCTTTCATTGTCCAGACTCCATGGAATATTGTGCCAAATAGTATTTAGTATTTACAACCGATTCGTTATTTATCGTCATGTAGTAAATCCAAGACTGCATTTGCAAGAAAGATATATTCTGCACTGCCGCCAATCGTAACTTCATTTTCGCCCCATAAGAACGGCCAGTCATCTTTATTCTCAAGAAAGTCCGGTTTCAGCAGCATGACGCCAGGGACAATACCTCCGGCAATAATGGAGAAATCGGCCCTGTTATTTCCATAGGCAAGTTTTTTGGATCGGGTACCTACTGCTTCTACAAACGATACATTAGAATAAGGATGACAGCCAAAAATGTAATTTAATCCTCTGAGAACATATTCTTTATTCATGATCTCCGGAAATTCTTTATACGCATAATAATTGGTAATAGCAGAATTCACGACACTTCCGCTTCCACCCCAACCGCCGGATGATATCGGCAATCCATATGGATTTTTCTTTTCATTATCAACTATCGACGCTTTGTACTTGATAATGTAATTCTTGAGTTTCGCTTTATATGCAGCATCCATATAGGGAATAGCTTTCAACGCAGGATTGAGACTTCTGCTTGCAAAAAACATTTGACCAAATTCGCGCCCTCCATTCGGTTGTTCAAGCATCGTCCAGATTCTTTCCAGAAACCTGTCTGCATATTTCTTGTCTTTGGTCGTAATATATAATTGAAGAACAGCATCTATATCAGATCCCCTTCCCCACATCCTCATCATGGGATCTCCGGTATTTTTTGATTTCTTCGTTGCTTCATCAGCCTCTTCCACCAATCGCATTGCACTGGACAAACTCCTGTTGGCTAGATCGTCGTTAAAACCTCTCAGGGCACGGCATGCTTCAGCCAAAGCCGCAGCTGTTTGATAATCTAAAAACGTCATGCGGTTCGTGAATGCCCAGCGATCATCCAGCGTTCCGCTCGATCGACCGTCGGTTTCATATGGTTTGAGATTTGGATTGTATGGAAGATTATCGGTTTCATTTATTGCATCTCCCAGGTGATGGTATTGATGGAGATTTGGCACAATAATTCCTTGAACCGGATGGCCGATATTTTCACATTGCGCCACCAGGTTTAATGTACCATGCTCAATTTGCTGCAATAGATCCGGTTTCCCATCGGGACGATGAATATCGACATACCGGGTTTTCTGGTCAATGTAGGTTTCATCCCTGTCAACTTTAAAATTTTCCCATGCATCGACAAAACTTGATATCACCATGTCATGAGAACCCGTCTGAATATCAAAATCTCCAGCATCAAACCATCCACCAACCGCCATGTTCGGAATATGTTCCAACGGTTTATATTTTGTATCCGTGGTTGCACCCATCCGATATCCATCGAAGTGCTGATGATTCAGAGGAGCCTGAAGACAATCATCCAAGTATGGAGCGCCATGCCAAACGCGGTACGCCTCGTTCACTTCCATATGGTCCATTTGTACAGGGAACCAGACATCCAACGTAGGATGCCACACGTTATTATACACATTTGGAGCAATGTTGAAAGTATTTGTTTTGTCGTCACCATACCGGATGTAGTAAACACCGGGGTCCTGTACTGCGCTGAAATCAAACTTCACATAATTATAGCGAAGGTATTTTCCCCACATTTTTACTTCGCCTTTGAATTTTTCAACAGACGTACCTTCCTGAGTTACCTGGAATAGTGATGCCGTTTTCAATGGCGTATCATTTTTATCCAATTCGATAACGGAAACTTTTTCCTGATGAGGAATATATCCCACCTGGGAAAATCCAATATTAGGTTTTCTGATCCAGTTGGAAATAGCATGTGGCTCTAAGTACCACGTTAACACTTTACCGGTTTTATTTGCCGGAAGTAAACTGCGAACGATAAACCATCCATTTTGAGCCAGATTACGACCGTCGAAGAGCATCAAATCGGCATCCAGACTTTGAACTTTCACAAATCGTTCCGGGTCTTCTGGTGCCAGGAGAATTGTTTTACCTGTTGCTAATGGATACGGGACAATAAATTCACCACGGCCTCTATCATCAAATGTTGTATGGCCTGCGTACTGAGGTATTTTTTTACTCACCGGCTCCATTTTCGTACTGCCCGAAGGATACCTTGGGAAATTAGCAGGGCTCCCATCAATCAGATACGTCTTCTCAAAGTACGCCGAGGGTAAAAACTCGAGGTTGAAACCGGCATTTCCTTCAAGCGCTTTTGGGAGCGGCTTGTCAAGGAACACATTAATTTCTACCCCATTATCCCAAGCTGTAACGCTAATTTTAGAGTTGAAGTCAAAATCTTTATATCTCAATTCAACATTAATGGTTTTGTTTGCCTCATCCACTTTACGGCTCACAACCGATGGAACCAAGTCCCATTGTTCAGGAGTGTTCTGCAGTCTTACAGCACCACCGGTAGACGTTCGGACGCCATGATGAATAATTTCAATCCCGGCAGTTTTCTCATCGAAAAACATTCCGGTGTATTCATTACTATAGACAAGCACATTCACACCCTGCGCTTCAAAATATCCCAGGTCATTAATTTTCAGTTTTTGACCGAAGGCATAATGAGTCAGCAAAACAAAAGCACTCATGAGAATAAATGATTGTGATATATTTTTGAAAGCCTTCATCGATACTGTACGCTGGCACAATTTTGACATTCTTAAGTCATACATGGTGTTATTTTTCTTCTTCATTTTTTCCCTATCACATTTAGGTATGAGTAATTTTTAGCAATCCATATTCTGTCTTGCCGTTTGGGTACAGCTTGAAATTTTAAATTACGTGATTTCGTTCTAACATAGTATTCCGAAAAAATCTTTATAATCATTATTGTTCAGTAGGATACGAAATAATGAACTGATCCTGAACCAAAACTTTGCGATGATGGTTCAGTACATCATCTTAGTCTTTCTTCTGTTTTACGTTGTCAGGATCGAAAACGATTGTGGCTGGACCGCTCGTCACTGACCTTGGATTAGCGCAGCCTATTTTGGGAGAGTAAGGTTGAGCTTCGGGTGCAGTGCCGTTAATGAGAGATTCAGCCAAATGACGCATCGTTGTGATGTAGGATTTGTCGTATGGTTTTTTTATGTACACATAATGGCCACAATAAACTTTCGTGATTCCGTTGTCCATAAGCTTCTCCATTTTAAGACACGAATTTACATAGGTTTGCATCGGAGACAGCGGTTTGAGCTGCAGCCACACATGATTCGAGCCGAAAGCATCTCCTGAGTAACAGATACCCGCCTTTCTATCGAGGAGAACGATCGAACCCGGTGTATGGGCAGGCATGTGGCTTACTTCAATTTGTGTCCCACCTAAATCAAAGATATCTCCCTCTTTTACAAAATTTATCTTGCCATTGTACTTTCTTGACAACAATACAGTGTCAGCAGGATGCATCCATATTTCCTTAAAAAAATTGATATTGCCTGCGTGATCGCCATGCGCATGAGTAATCACTACCACCAGAGGTTTATTTGTGAAAAAACTGACGACGGTATCGAGTTTGTCAATTTTGGTCCCGGTGTCTATAAGCATTGCTTTTTGAGTTCCTTCCACCAGGTAGAGGGTGCAGTTGTCTGACGTTTCAATCACCCACATGTTTTCTTCGATCTTGGTGATAGTGATCTCAGTGCCTTTCAGGATCTGGCATGAAGTGAGACAGGAAAATCCTAAGCACAAAATCAGAATATGAATTACCGTAAGCATTTTCATGGTGATTCCCTCTTTTTCGAATTATGTATCGTTCAGTTCAGATGTCCCTTACTTACTGTGTTTCATTGCCTTTTAATAATTATTCATACAATGCTGAATTAAATTCTTTATACATAAAATATAATATTCATTTCCAATACTAAAAATTTCTAGAACATAATTTCCGTATCAATTGCTTACTTCCTACGAGTACAAATACATATACATGGATTGAATAGTGTTACCATAATATCATATAACATTTTAAAAAGCATCTGAAATAGTATTTATAGAACTTTGTCATTATATTGTGCCCTAGTCATGACTTCTATTTATAAACCCCAAAAAACTGGATGTCCTATGAAAAAAATGTCTTTCTTTCTTTTGTTCTTCCTGGTATCGGTCTTGGTAGCAGGCAATGATTCCAATCCTGTATTAAGTATTGATGGTGGCAAGATCACCGGAGTGACGACTCCAACAAAAGGTATTATTGCGTATAAGGGAATTCCTTTTGCAGCGCCTCCGGTTGGCGACTTGCGTTGGAAAGAACCGCAGCCCGTTGTGCCCTGGAGCGGTGTAAAAGTTGCAGATACATATGGTGCAGCAGCCATGCAAGTAACATGGGATCCTGAAAGTTTTTACGGCAAGGAATGGCGAGCCAGCGGCTCAGTTCCATTCAACGAGGATTGTCTTTATTTAAATATATGGACCCCCGCCGCAGGACAGCTGAATAAGAAACTTCCAGTTGCCATCTGGATTCACGGCGGTGGTTACCGTGAAGGATTTGCCTTTGAACCCGAAATGGACGGCGGTGAGGAATGGGCATCACGAGGTGTCATTTTAGTTTCAGTAACCTACCGTCTTGGTGTTATTGGTTTCTTCACGCACCCGCTTTTATCTGCCGAGAGTCCGCATCATGTATCTGGCAATTATGGTTTATTAGATCAGGTTGCCGCGGTAAAATGGATTCATAATAATATTAAACAGTTCGGCGGAGATCCCAATAATATTACCGTCTTCGGTCAAAGCGCAGGTGCCGGCAGTATTCAATCGCTCTGTGCTTCCCCGCTCTCTAAGAATCTGATCAGTCATGCAATAAGCATGAGCGGCGGCGGCCTAGGCAGCTTTAGAATGGGTAGTAGTTCACTCGATACTGCTCAATTGGCAAACAAAAATTTTATGGACTACTTTAAAAAAACAACATTGAATGAAATGCGTGCACTCTCTTTTGAAGAACTTACGAAAATGTCAAAAGACTATTCTGCCGCTACTAAAAACCGTGTGTTTTGGGGTCCGGTTGTAGACAATTATTTTATGGAAGGCATGTTCAGTGACATGGCAATTGCCGGAAAAATTGCAGACATCCCGTATATGTTTGGATACACCTCAAACGATTTAATGGATATGACAAAACCTGTTAGAGATTTCTGTGCATTGCGTGCAGAAAAAAGCAGCAAGCCTGCTTTTGCTTATTTATTTGCGCGCCAATTGCCTGGCGACAGTAGTGGAGCTTTTCACTCCTCTGATTTGTGGTACATATTCCATTCTTTTAAGCACAGCTGGAGACCTTTTAATGCTGGTGACCAGGAATTGAGCAAAAGAATTGTCGATTACTGGACCAATTTTGCCAAGTTCGGAAATCCGAACGGGAAAAATAAAGGCAACTGGTCTCCTTACTCTTCTCAGGTCCCCAAATTGATGTTGTTTGATGTGAATGGAAACGAAGCAGTCAGTACAATGACCGACAAGCCCGAATATAAGGGTAGTACTTTCAAATGGAGATAGACCGATCATCAGAAAAAAAATAAGAGAAGAAAAAAGCCTGGAATTTAATTTCAGGCTTTTTTCTTACTGAGTCTTTTCGTATTGAACAACGTTTTGCGTTGTACTAAATTTATCTTCCAACTACGCTGGGACTTGTCTATGGTTCGCCAAAAATTATACCTGGCGCAAGAATGAAATATTATCTCACTGTTGTATCAAATGATTATTCATGCTACATCAATTCATGTGTAATAGGAATCGGCACCGCAGCAGGTAAAGAATCCGCGGGTTTACCAAAAACGGTGAACTCTATAATTCCCAGCGGTGTGGTTCTGGGCCAGTCAGTCATTGTCAATCGAACGAAACGACATTTCATCGGAGGGATTTCTTCAAAGATGGTATTGCGCGAAAAATTGTTCTTTGTTTGATCAAGAGCCGGCACAAACGTCTTTCCATCCATCGATACATCAATCTTATATTGATAAACGAAAGATGGTGGCAGTGCCGGAACTAGTGCTGGAGTGGTTGTTGACGGCCTGCCGAAGCCACGTCTTCCATCATGAAACATCAAGCGCACACCATCGATGGTAAACAACTGCACCACATCAAAGCGTGTTGCCGGGGAAAGTTCAATCGTAAGAGTCGGAAATGTATCGGTCGATGCAGGTTCCCACCAAGTACCGCTGGAATTATCCACAGCATAAGCAGCTTCCCGCCCTGGTTGTTCGGATGAGAATCGTGACAGTGCATTCATAGCGCGTACCTTATTAATAGTCACGGGAACCGATCCGCTATTTCCTTTGGTCGGATCGCTCACGATACCGGGGCCCCATTGCGGCGTCTCGGTGACCTTTACCGAGATGGTACCATTTTTATCGAAAGTAATGCGGTCCATTCCAATTCGCCTTCCGCCCGGAGGGTTCGAAAGAACGATCGTGTAGAACTGCCAGAGATTTCCATCGGGTCCTTCAACAATACTCCCATGAGCGGTACCAGTGACAAGCCCATCGGTCTTACGAAGCAACGGATTGTTTGGAGCATAGGTAAACGGACCCATAGGCGACTTCGAGGTGTAGTACCCCTCGGCGTAAGTTTTCCATTGTGTTCCTGAAGCCGAATATTGAAGATAATATATGCCGTTGTGTTTTTGAAGCCATGGTCCTTCGATCCATGCAACATCAGCGTACTCATTCATCTCGCCATAACATTCCCAGACATGCTCGTTGTTAAATCCGAATAAATGTTTGACCGGGCCTGCGAATCTGCTAATGTCATTCGAATCAAGGGGCACAACGTAGATGCCGCTAACTCCGCGACCTGGGTAATAGAGATACGGCTTGTTATCATTATCAACGTAGATGTCCACATCAAAAGCACCATTCCAACCTCTTGCAACATCAGGTGTGTTTTTCCATTCTCCAAGGCTGGTATAAGGTCCCAATGGATTGTCTGCTTTATAGACAGGACAGTCATTGCCACACATATAAAAGCTTCCATTGTATTTAACAACATGTGGTGCGACAGGAACTTTTTCGACGCGCTGGAAAGACCAGTGAAGCATATCATCCGATATCCAAGCGCCACCGCCCGTGCAGAACATGTAGTACTTGCCTTTCTCCTGGATGACAGTGACATCTCCCGATGCAGTACCGCCTGGTCCAATGATCATTGGCAAAGGATTACAGTAACGAGCCGATTTCCCTATCTCCGGCTTTTGTGCAAAAGTAATTGAGGCAACCAGAATGGCAAGTATGAATAAAATGACCATCGACTTGTGATTCATATATCTCTCTTTTCTGATTAGAGTTTTGCTGCCATGAATATCTTTGAAGAATAAAAACTTCAGTCTTTCATTTTCTTTGATAATTTTTGAAACAAGTCCGGATCAAACTCTTCTAAACCAGTGATACCATACAAATGGTTGGCGGAAATCCATGGCAGCCAGAACCGATGTCCACCAACACCGCGGCCGGACCCGCCCGGCCCCATTCGCCAGCCCTCCTGTTGCCACCCAATTCCCTTCATGTCGTACTGGCGTCCCGGAAGTGCAACCATGGATTTTGTGTCGTGCAAAAGAACGCGCGCTACATCGAGGTAATGTTGGTCCTTCGTGTCTTTGTACAGCTTCGCATAGGAAGGCACTGCCCAATCCAGGTACTCATCGAAGCCGCCTGCACCGCGTGCGGTGATTCCCTGTAGCCCGATTGTTGGTACACCTTTCTTCCAATGGAGGTGCGCGTCATCGGCGTCTACTGGCATCGGGATATTCCAGATCAAGATCCAGCTTTCGGCGAAGTCCGCGGCCGCCTTTGCACGTTCCAACCATTGAGGTTCTTTAGTTGATTCATAGAGACTCAGAAAGGCTTCCAGGCTCAGCATCCCGGCTTCTTTGTCGGTGATATTTGGATTGTCACTTGCACCACCGATGAAGAGCCCCCTCGTTCCCCAGTTTGCCCAAACGTATTCGGCCGCGCGGATTGCCGCCTGTTTATACTTCGGGTCGCCTGTTTCTTCTGTAATCATTATCAACAGTGGCACGGGACAATAACTCGTCGTTCCTGTCGGCTCCGCGACTTCGTTACTTCCGGGTTTCCACCGTCGAGGGAAAGATCCATCCTCTCTTTGTTGAAGAATTAACCAGTCTACATAGGACTTGACCCAGTTGCACCATTCCGGATGCTGATTGCCTAGCGTCCTCTCACGTCGATATGCCCGCATAAGCACGCGCATGTCTTCCGTAACATTCCGGAGCCATGGTGCGAGCCATTCCTGCCGTTCACCAGTCCATGGTTTTCCGGTTGCAAGATCGTAGCCGGTCGCCTGAAGCGGTACTGTCGGAAGAGCCTGGATCATGGACGATATAATAGACAAGCCTATTTGGCGCATCTTTTGTCCACGTTCGGTTTTGTCGCGATCTCCTTCGCGCATTAACTGGTCAGCACACTCAATGTTCTTGCTCACGAAGCCCATCGCCGCCATCGTCCAATTCCATTGAACCTTGTTCGTATCAAAAGTGGCGACTGCAAAGGGTATGGCGGTACGCCCTTCGATTGTCGCGGCTTGTGCAGCCAAGTGGTCTATCAGAACACGACGCATCTGCTCGACGTCAATAAAGGTGATCGCGGGATTCAAAGTATTCCATGCCCATCGCCAGGTATTTCGAATCACATCTCGAAACGATTCGCTCTGTCCGAATCGAAATTTCACTTCGTAACTGTGCGCGACTCCTTGAACGATCGGGTGATAGCGCCGAATCCATTTCGGTTTTGCCGGTGTGTTCATGCCAAAAGTGTACATACTGGTAGTACCGGGAAACCAGAAACCAAACTTGATGGGACCATCGTCCGCCTGTGATGCCCCGAGTGCACCGAACTGAAATCTTGCATCTGTCATGACCGATTTCGAAAGCTTCGTTTCTTCGACTGTCGATTCGCCTCGCGGTGACGGATCCAGCACAGCGACGGAGGAACCATTGTTAAATGAGAGAGCAAACAGGGGAGCCGGAAGAATATCTTCACGCATGATGAATCGCCGCGCCGCGTAGTTCAGCGTGCCGCCAGGCGAGCGATCACCATTATACGTAGGGTCACCGTATAAGGCACCTGGAGCCATGTAATTCACGTCAAACCAGCCAACCGCAGGATCGACTGTGAGCACGAAAGATGAGCTGAAACCACCCGGAGCATGTCCCGTTACCTCCACCTTCCTAGACAGCGAAAGCACAGCACCGTTTATATTCCAACAGTCCAGTACACGAAACAGAACATTATTGCCGTATGCAATTTCAGCAAGGGCATCTATGCCGGAGGCTGAATGCTGAACCGTCTTGTATCTGGCGGCAAGCTCAATGATATCCGCTTCCGATTGAAACACTTCGAGCTGAACGGGCTTTTGTTGGATCAGGCTCGGTGCAGTGCCCCCGGAAATTTCTATTCCCCACCCACCATCTGCATCACGGACGAACGAGACTGTTGCTCCGTTCTGCATGTGTCCAAGATCCACTCTGCCGCTTTGTTGCGAGAACGCCGCTGGCACGATCAGAAATAATCCGAGTATAATGAACCTCATTGACATTTCAATTTTCCTCTTCTAGTAAAATATTATCAATAATTTCTTAAGAATTTAACTGGGTACGGTCATATTCGGAAATCCTGGAAGAGGTTTTTTAAAAACCAATTCCCCGTCGGTGAAACAAAATGACATCCTTTCAGTTGTAAGGTAAGATTATTTTGGGAATGTTATGAATATATAGCGTAAAATGGAAAGTATAAATTTTGTTATTTATCGCATTCCAAAATAGGTGGCTCGGAAAAAAGGAAAGTCAATAATTGAATATGTATATTGAAGAGACATCCGGTTATTCATTCATTGTCTTGTTGAGCGAAGCTGCACCAATGGCGCATGAGCCTCTAGTGCAGAAACATCTCGAATTGAATAAAATAAATCCCGTTACTTCGTTCAAGGTGACAGCGTTTTAGGCTTTTCAGATGACTCATGAACTTAGTCGTTGTCTATTCACCATTATGTGTTCGCTGGATTATTAAATTGCGCTGCAATCGATTAAATATTTTTTCAATTTGAAAATAATAATCAGAATAGTTAGGACCAATATGAATGCACCATATCGTCATCTGATATCCACGTTTCTTCTTTTCCTGTGTATCCCCATACTATCCCATGGCACTCTTAAGGCTACGCCTTTTGCAACTGTTCACATCTGGGAAATGCACGAAATTATTCTGAAAGCTGAAATGAAATATAACAATTACTACACAGATATTACTTGCTGGGTGGATTTAACAGGGCCGGGTTTTTCAAAACGTATATATGGATTTTGGGATGGGGCTAATATTTTTATTGTACGCATTGCGGCAACAAAACCGGGAAAATGGCAATGGATCAGCGGATCGGACCAGCCGGACGATAAAGGACTGAACAATCGCTCAGGTGAATTTACAGCTACCACCTGGTCGGAGGAAGAAATATCGCAAAACCCAAATCGTCATGGTTTTATACGTTCAACTCCAAACGGACATGCATTGCAATATGCCGATGGCACTCCTTTCTTTATGATAGGCGATACGTGGCTTGCAGGTACTACTTGGCGGTTGCCTTTCAGAGGCGCTATAACATCAAAGGAGTATGTTCCTGGCTCTGGAATCGGATTTGAAGACGCAGTGACGTATCGTAAAAATCAAGGATATAATTCGGTGAGCATGATTGCTTGTTTCCCAAACTGGGAATCGGATCTTTATGCCAGTACGGTTGCGGACTCCAACGGAATATTTTTACGAAACGCCTGGGAAAAATTTGATTACCTGGTTGCAAACGACAAGATGACATCGAAAAATATGCGTGATGAATATGGCAACAGACCATTTCAGATGTCACAGAAGTATAAAGGTGTTGCTGATTTTGATAATATTATTCCTGAATATTTCCAAAGCCTCGATAAGAAGATGCACTACTTATCAGAACAAGGTTTTGTTCCTTTGCTCGAGACTGTCCGAAGGGACATGGGCCCATCCTGGAAAGCGTATTTCGACTTCAATAAATCATTTGCTCGATATGTCCAATACCTGATTTCCAGATATGGTGCTTATAATTTTATTTTCAGTGGAATACATCTTGACTGGATTCCGAAAGAGTACAGCCTCACAGCAGATGAATTCAACAAGGCATTGACCTATCATTTAAACAAATATGGTCCGTTGCCTTTTGGACAACCTTATACAACACTTATTTCCAGTTCGACATATTCCGTATTCGGCCATGCGAAAGACTGTCCATGGCTCACCATGCACAGTGTGGGTAACAAACCGAGAGATCATCGCGTGGCTGATTCTTTAGAAATTCTTTTCAATCTTCAACCTCCTTATCCTGCAATAAACTTTGAACCGTATTATACGGGGTGGAATCATGAAATAAACGTGCCTAATGGAGAACGCCCGCCGGTAAATTCTGCACGTGATAATTATTTTTCGCGTGCGCAAATGTTCGGTTCTGTATTATCTGGCGGGCTTTCAGGTCATGTTCATGGAACGGCAGGGTATGATATAACAACAACAGGAGAACCTTCCGGTATGCGTCCTCATTTTTGGGAAGCATTGAAATATGAATCCGGTTTATATATGCGGCACTTAGAATCATTTATCTTATCGGAAGGAAGCAAGTATCAGGCATTGCAAATTGCATTCAAAGATCTTCATCCCCAAAAAGCCCCAGGAAGCCCCGCACAAGGGTTGGATGGTTGGTCGTATATGATGCGTACTCCTGAAAAAGATTTTGCCCTTCTTTATTTTGAACATCAGGCAGTATTACCGGAGCTAACCGGATTCAAGGCTCATACGGTATATTTGTTTCAATGGTTTAATACAGTCAACGGCGAATGGTCGAAAATAAAAATTATTGAAGCCGATAAAAAAGGGAAGCTTACGTTGCCACTATTCCCGGATGGACAGAATCCCTCTTCCATCGATTGGGCAGCAAAAATAAGAATTGAGGAGAAGTAAGGAACGTTCATATGATCCTCATACAATTGCCAAAATTTTATTTTAGAGAATCGAATAGACTGTTGATTTCCTTATCATTGAATGTCCGGACGACATCATTGGCATACAAAAAAAATAGATGCTCCCTGTCCGGCATCTATTTCCATAACAAACATGCCCTTATTTT
>Ga0302322_100004035_pt1 | contig 12700 bp, 9 predicted proteins | sample Fen_T0_2_FD_203757 | JGI IMG/M metagenome (GOLD analysis project Ga0302322, IMG submission 203757) | Peat permafrost microbial communities from Stordalen Mire near Abisko, Sweden - Fen_T0_2 | ecosystem: Environmental > Terrestrial > Soil > Wetlands > Permafrost | place: Sweden: Abisko...
GCGGCCAGCGCCAGCGCGTCGCCCTCGGCCGCGCAATCGTGCGCGAGCCGGCGGTCTTCCTCATGGACGAGCCGCTCTCCAACCTCGACGCCAAGCTGCGCGTCGAGACCCGAGCGAACATCCTCCGCCTTCATCAGCGCCTCAACACCACCTTCGTCTACGTGACCCACGACCAGATCGAGGCCATGACGATGGGCACTCGCATCGCGGTCATGAATGAGGGTCGACTCCAGCAGGTCGGCTCTCCCCAGGAGCTGTACGACCGGCCGATCAACCGGTTCGTTGCCGGCTTCATCGGCAGCCCGGCGATGAACTTCATCTCCGTCGAGGTCACCGGCACCGGCGACGCGATGGCCTTGACGGCCCCGAGCGTCAACATCCCGATGCCCCCGCAGTTCCGCGAGTCAATCGGCGCCGCGGGCCGCACTCTCATCGCCGGCTACCGGCCCGAGCACCTCGTTCTCGGACCAGTCGGCGGCGCAACGGCCGTCGTGAATGCCAAGGCCGAAGTCGTCGAGTACCTCGGCAACGAAGAGTTGATCCATGCCAGCTCCGGCGAGCGTGACATCGTCGCGATCGTCGACTCGGCCTACCGCGTTCGCCCGGGCGACATGCTCGAGCTTCGCGTTCCGCTGGAGAAGGTCCAGCTCTTCGACCCCGACACCAACTTCGCTCTCTCGTTTGGACCGGTCAGCGCCTGACACCTCCGTTCGGCGAGACCAACGCCCCGGCATCCTCGGCCGGGGCGTTGGTCTTTAAGCCGGGCCCGCTCGCCTATAGTTCGGCCATGACCGATCCGTTTGCCAACCGCAGGCTCCGCCCTTCGCCGACCGGCCGGCCCGAGCTCGATGCTCTCCTCACCGAGCTCGCCGTCGCCGACGCGGAACTCGAGGAGCGCGTGGTCAAGCGCGAAGACATCTACCGGGGTCGCGTCGTGGTCGTCGAGAGGGACCAGATCGTCCGCGCCGACGGTACCGAATCGTCTCGCGACGTCGTGGTTCATCCCGGAGCAGTGGTCGTCGCCCCGCTCGACGGCGATGGCCGGTTGTTCCTCGTGGTCCAGTACCGCTTCACCGGCAACGGCGCCATGCTCGAACTCCCGGCTGGGTCGCTGGACGTACACGAGGGTGTCCGCGAGGACGCCGAAGTCGCGGCGCACCGCGAACTCGAAGAGGAGACCGGCTACCGCGCCGGGAAGATGGAGCGGATCGGCGGCTATTACAGCGCCCCCGGCTTCCTGACCGAGTATCTGACCCTGTTCCTGGCCACGGATCTGCGACCCGCCGGCGGCGACAGGCTGCGCCCCGACGAGGACGAGCGGATCCGACTGGTCCGGCTGCCCTTGGGCGACGCGATCGCCGCAATCGACGCCGGCATCATCGAGGACTCCAAGTCGATCGCGGGGATCCTGCTCCTGGCCCGACGTCTGGAGGCTCCGAACCGCTGATCCACGGGGCTCGTTCCGCCGGCGCGTCAGCCCGCCTTGGATTCAATCCGCCTCAGAGCCCTCTGGTACGCCGCGCTTGCGGGGTTCATCGCCACGGCAAGCCGCAGATGGGTCCGCGCCTCGCCGAAACGACCCAGCCGCTCCAGACTGAGTCCCAATCCCAGATGCCCGTAGTGGGCCGACGGATCGACCTCGAGTAGAGCGCGGAAGGCCTCCTCGGCCCGAGCGTGCTGGCGGCTGTCGAAGTAGGCCCGGGCGAGGGCCTCGAGGATCGAACCCTTGCCGGGCTCCTCACGAGCGGCACGCTCCAGCACCACCGCGGCCTGGGCGTTGTGGCGTGCGCTCAGCAGCTCATGGCCGCGCTGGAGCAACTCGTAAGCGGTTTCTCGCTCTTCAGGCGACTCCTCGATCTCCTCCGGATCAGGCATCCTGCCGCTCCACGGGACCGGCTTGTTCGGTCGCAAGCTGGTCCTCCGGACGCCGACCGGACCGGGTCCAGACATACAGGGCGATCAGCAACAGCACACCTGCTGAACCCGCCGCGGTTCCGAGGATCCGGATCTGGCCTACCGTCGTCGCGCCGGTCCATGCGGAGTGGGCGGAATCGGCCAGCGAAACGGCCTTCCGGATATCGCCTTCGGCGAAGGCTTTTCTCGCAGCGGCCAGATCCGCTTCCGGATCCGTGCCGAGGAGGCCGACGGCCCTGGCAGCGCTCTTACTGTCGGTCCGAGCCTCTCGAGCCACGGAGAGACTGCTCAGGGCCTCGAGCTCGCGCTGTGCCTCGGTGAGTGCGGCGTCCGTGCCGACCGTCTCGAAGACGGTCTGTAGCGTTCGCGGCGGAGCGGTGCCCTCGTCCGGCGCCGTGTTCTCCACCTGGCGGCGCAACTCGAGGACGCCCTGCGCCTCGCTCAGCAACGCTCGGGCGGTGCCGAACTGCCAGCTGCCCATGGCCGCGCGGATGTCGGGCGGCATGATCCAAGAGTTGGTGGCTGCGGCTGTGGCGGCGAAGTCCGAACGGGCAGAATCCCTGTCGGGAAGCTGCGCGGCCTGGGACGGGGTCACGACCCACTGTTGCCAGATCGACGCGTATGACTGACCGGTGGTCTGCTCCAGGTAGTCGAGCAGGCGGCGCCAGTCGGTCACACCTCCAGGCTGGAGGCCGGCATCGCTACCGCCGGGTCGGTCGTACGCTGCCGTTCGAGCCCGGGACTGTGCCCAAACCTCGCGCAACCCGTCCATGCCGGCGGTAGAGGCAATCGTGCGCGCCGCCTCGAGACTGGCGGCGTACAGGTAGGCCTCCGTCGCGGTGCCTGCCGTTACGGCGGCCGACCAGGCGTTGAGGGGCATCGCCGCCGGAATCAACGACGCGCTCAGCGAGGGGGCGTGGTCGGGCAAGCCCATGCGCAGCACGGCCTGCTCGGCGTAGAAAGAAGCAAATCCTTCGTCGATCCAGCGGTCAGAAGCGAGATCGCCGTTGAACCACATGTGGGCAGCCTCATGAAGGATCACGATTGGATCGGCGAAGTAGGAGATCCTCGCGAGCGAAATCGCCGAGTCGTACTCCCCGGTGAAGCCGCCGATTCCCTGGGTCGTCGCCTCTTCGATCGTCAGCGACTTCGTACTCGGGTCGCCCAGACCGATCAGGTCGCGCATCACTGGGTAGCCGGACTGGAGCACCCGCGCGACCTGTTCCGCCCATCCCGGGTCGTCGGACCAGTACCGCAGCGTCACTTCCAGCTGCGCGATCGTGATCCTCGAGACGCGGAAGTTGCCGGACGGCACCGTGCGTGAGGCCGTGAACCAGGCATTTAGGGCCGTGGAGTCGGAGACCGGACCGGAGCTGAAGACCGTCTCGCCGGTGCTCGCAATCGAGCTCGTCAGGGCACCGAACTGCTCCTGGACGATGAAGCCCGAGGGAATGATTACCGTCACCGAGCCGCCCGGCGCGCCGGGACTGCCGAAGGCCGAGACCGGGAACGACATCACGTCCTGACCGATGCGGAGATCCCGGTCCGTCGAACCGCCCATGTCGACCACGTCGAAGTCGAGCGAAAACGAAACGCTCTGACCTGAGTAGAGCCGTTGCCGGAAAGCCACCGACACGACCACGCCGGACTGCGTGCCGACGCTGTCGGAGACGACCAGGGGCCGTCCGCTGTCGTCGAACGCAACATAGTTGGCGGTGGAGACGGGCAGGGTCAGCTGGAGGCCTGGGAAGTAGTACCTCCGGCCGCCGCTGTCGGCCGCGTGCGACGTGGCCTTGATGTTCAGCACGACGTGGATACGCCCAAGTGTCGGGTCGGCAGTCCAGGTCGCCACGGACGTGTACGACAGGCCCGACTGCCCGGCCTCCGCCGGCGCCGCCCCCCGCAAGAGAGTGGCGGCAGCGGCTATCAGGGCGGCGGCGGCAAGACCCCTCGCAAAGCGGCCGACACCACGAACCATCGCCGATTACCTCGAAAGCCGGACGGCCGGGCGGGTTCGCCCGCCGGCCTGCCGTGCTTGCCCCTTGCTCAGTCTTTCGCCTCGGCAGCGCGCCGGCTCTCGCCCGGGCCTTTGCCGCCGGCTTCGGCGGCGCGGGGCGCAAGATCGGACTCGGCCCTTGGGCCATCGCGGCCGGCCGAGGAATCCGACGCGGCCGTATGGGCCACGGGCCGGACGATTCGGTCTTTCGGCCGCTCGATCGTGGATCCGCTGCGGACCACGCGCGAGGTGAAGTCCGTGGCCCGGACGCCTTCGCCGATCAGCACGTTTCGACCGATTCGGACGCCTCGAGGGATGACCGCGCGCTTGCCGACCACGGTTATGCCGGTGTTGAGACGACCCGGCTCGCGCCGGTTGACTTCGTCGTAGTCGGTTCCCTCGCCGACGATGGCGCCCGGGCCGACCGCGACCTCCTTGTCGAGGATCGCACGATCGACAACCGCGCCCGGCCGGATGACCGAATCGAAGAGGACGATGGAGTCTCGCACGACGGCCCCGACGTCTACGACCACGCCGGGCGAAAGGACGGAGTTGACGACCGAGCCGTTGATCACGCAGCCGTGGCTTATCAGGCTGCGATGGACTTGCGCCGTGGCCCCGATCTTCGCCGGTGCCCGCTCCTCGGACCGGGTGTGGATGACCCACTCGCGGTCGTAGAGGTCGAGCTCCGGCGCATCCGAGAGAAGCGCCAGATTCGCCTCCCAGTACGACTGGACGGTCCCGACATCCTGCCAGTAACCGTCGAAGCGATAGCCGTAGACCCGGGCGCCGCCTTCGATCATGGCCGGGATGACGTCGTGGCCGAAGTCGACACGTGTATCCGAAAGCCACTGGTGCAGAGCACGCTTGGAGAAGACGTAGACGCCCATGCTGGCGAGGTCGCTCTTTGGCTGGCGCGGTTTCTCGTGCCACTCGACGACTCGGCCGGTGTCGTCCATGGCCAGGATTCCCATCCGCGTCGCGTCCGCGAGTGGCACCCGGCGGACGGCGATCGTGACGTCGGCGCGATGACGACGGTGGGCGGCAACAAACGGCTGGTAGTCCATCTTGTAGATGTGGTCGCCGGCCAGTACGAGGACCGCGTCGCCGGAAGCCTGGCCGATGACATTGAGATTCTGGAGGACGGCGTCGGCGGTGCCTCGATACCATTCTGCGACGCGACCGCGGGCGATGTAGGGCTGGAGCATCCGAACGCCGCCGGTATTGCGGTCGAGGTCCCAGGGACGGCCCATTCCGATATGGTCGTTGAGTGACCGAGGGTTGTACTGGGTCAGCACGACCACGTTGTCGATGTCCGAGTTCACGCAGTTGGAAAGCGTGAAGTCGATGATCCGGTACTTGCCGCCGAACGGAACGGCAGGCTTGGCGCGCATCGAAGACAGGATCGAAAGCCGTTCGCCTTCGCCGCCGGCAAGTATCACCGCCAGAGTGCGCTTCATCGGGCGTCCTCTAGGTCCAAGCCCGGTCGTTGCCGGGCACCCCCGATGCTATCACCAGCATCCCTGGTCCGACGTCCATCACCAATCGGCGCCCGCACATGCGACCCGGTCGGCTAGACGAAGAGGCGCGGATTCATGAACACGCCGTCCACGCGCACCGCCCAGTGGAGGTGGCAGCCGGAGGAGTGCCCGGTGGTGTTCTCCGTGCCGATGAGCTGGCCGGTCGACACCTGCGCGCCGACATAGATGCCGGCCGGCGCTTTGCCGGTCATGTGGGCATACCAGGTGACCATGCTGGTGGAGTGGGCGATGATCACGAGCCATGCCCTCGGTGGGGCGTCGTAGGGGTTGTACCCGACGAACACGATGACTCCGGACCCGGCGGCGTGAACCGCGGTCAGGCACGGCGCCACGATGTCGATGCCCTGGTGGAAGTGGGCGCAATTGCCGATCCGCGGCTCGCCGGGCCAGCCGGTACAGCCGAACTCCTGGCTGATCTTCCCGCCCATCGGCCACTGCAGCGCGCCGTTGTAGGCGGACGGGATGCGACCCTTGCCGCCCAGCTGAGCCACGAGCTGGTCGATCTTCTTCGCGAGTTTGGCGGAGGCCGCGCCGTTGGACTTGATCGTCGCCGCAAGGGCCGCCTTGTTCCTTGCCAGTTTGGCGTCGGCCGCTGCCTGTTTGGCCATCTCCGTGTTGATCTGGCGCTGGAGCGCGGCGATCTTCGCTCGGGCGCCGTTCAGCAGCGCCATCTGCCCGTCGAGATCGGACTTCTGGAACGAGACCTGGGCCGCCAGCTGGTTTACCGAAAGGCGGGCCGTTTCCACACTCTGCTTCATCTGGACGAGGTTGACCTGGTCTTCCCGGATCTGAGCCGCGAGGGCCTGGTCCTGAGCGCCGAGCTCCATGTAATAGGAGACATCGGACAGCACGTCGGTGATCGAGCCCGAGGTGAGAAGCTGCGACAGCAGTGGCGTCTGGTCGGTTTTGTAGGCGGCGACGAGCCGATCCGCCAGGATCTGCTGGCGCTGCGTCAGCTCAACCTGTTTCGCGTCTGCCCGGGCCGCCAGATCGTCGAGTTCCGTCTTGAGCTCGGCTTCCTGAGCGACCAGATCGTTGTAGCTGTGCTGGACCCCGTCGACCTGGACCTGGAGAGACGAGATTTCGCCCTCCATCTCATCCATGTTCTGGTTGATCTGGTCGAGGTTGACCTGGGTGGTGGCCATCTGAGTCCGCAGCGCCGCCTGCTGGGCGGCGATGGTCGCCAGCTGCTTCTTCTGCGCGGCGATGAGTCTGTCCAGGGCCATCTGCTGCTGGACGGCATCGGAGAGCTCGTTGGCACGGACCGGGGCGACCGGAGCGGGGACGCCTATCACCGGCATCAGCAGGGCTACTGCAAGGAAAAGCCAGATCCACCGGCCACGGTCGTGGCGGCGGGAGGAGTGTCGGTCGTGCATGGCAGTCACGTGCGAGCACCTCCGTTGCGGTGTGCTCTTTTGGTGCACACATCGCGGATAGGCCCGCCGGTGATGCCGTCCTTTGAAAGGGGCACAGACTCGGGACGACTCCGGCTACAACGCATCATACAACGCAATCCGCTTGGAAATCATCTACGTCGCAACTTCAGCTGGGGTTGCGGTTGGGCTAAGTCCTGTGAAGTTAGGTCGAATCTGGTGTACAGGACGACCGAGCCCGTCTCGGGGCCCCTTTCGGCCCTCGCAAAAGTGCCCCAATCGGTGCTAGCCTCTTCACTACTTCGTACTAATGTTGGACGCTGGCGGCTCCAGTAGCACCTCTCGTCCTGGTTCCGAGCGATGGAGGCTCACGATGCCGCTCTTTGGTCCCCCCAACATCGCCCAGTTGGAGGCCAAGAGAGATATCCAGGGTTTGATCAAAGCCCTGTCATACAAGGATCCGGGCGTCAAGATCGCCGCGGCAGACGCACTCGGCCCCGTCGGTGACCCGATGGCGGTGGAGCCGCTCGCGCAGCTCCTCCTCGATCAGGACGCGGGCGTCCGTCGAGCGTCGGTGCGGGCGCTGTCGGCTCGCGGTGGGGTGCGCGTCGTCGAGCCGCTGATCGTGGCGCTCCAGGACACCGACCCGGGAGTGCGCGACATCGCCGCTCAGGCGATATACCGACGCCTCATGACGGATCCGGACCAGGATGCGCGCCGGGAGACCGTCTTGGCCCTGGGTCGGATCAAGGCCGCCGATGCCGTGGAACCGTTGATCAAGTCGATCTCGGACCCCGACGAGACCGTGCGTGTAGCCTCCGTCAGAGCGCTGGCGTCGATCGGCGACGTCGCAGCCGTGACGCCGCTGGTAGTCATGCTGGCCCGCGAGCAATACCGCGCCAAGACGACCGGGCGGTCGAGCCTCGCCGTCGAACGGGCGGCAGGCCAGGCCCTCGACGTGCTGTGCAACGAGAACGCCATCGATGCGCTTCAGGCCGCCCTGGGGCACGACGACTCCGAAGTCCGCGAGCTGGCCGTCAAGCGGCTTGCCCGGATCGAGTCGCCGCTGGTCGCCAAGATGCTCGAGACGCGACTCGACGATGAGAACCCGGTCATTCGAAGGTCCGCCGCACGCGGACTCGCGGAAGTCGGCTGGAAACCGCCCGCCGACGAAACCGGTGCCCACTACTGGGCCGCTCTGCGTGACTGGCGCCGCTGCGCCGAATGCGGTCCGTCTGCCGTTCCGCTCCTCGTGGTGGCGTTCCCGCGGGCGCAGGCCCTCGAGCGGATCGACATTCTCGCGGCCCTAGTGTCCTTGGGCTGGGAGCCGACCGAACAGGATGCCACCGCCGCCACCTACTGGGCCACGCAAAGCAAGTGGGACAAATGCGTTGCGGTCGGTGCACCCGCCATCCCGGTTCTCGACGGCATCGTCGGCAGCGACCCGCGGTGGCGCGAGCGCGTCGACGCCGCGGCCGCTCTCAAGGCTTTGGGAGAGGAGCGGACGGCTCCGTTCGCCCGACTGGAACTCGTCCAGCACGCGCTCGGCGTCCTGGACGGAGAGGGCACCGACGAGGAGAAGCGCGCTTCGCTTACGACCTTCCTGGCCGAGGAGCATCAGTACGAGCCGTCGGCCAAGCAGAAGCTCGATTGGTGCGAGTGCGGCTATCCCTCGACGCGCATCCGCAAGGACGGCACGCGGGAGCTGATCACGGACGTGCTGGGATTCGAACCGGACGCGTCGGGCGCGCCTGCCTACTTCTGCCCGAGCTGCAACGCGAGCAGAAGCGCCACGGCCTGACGCCGGGCGGGACCGCGCTCAGGAGCCGGCAGGCAGCAGAGCGGCCCAGACCGCGCCCAGGATCAGGAACGGCCCGAACGGGATGTAGCTCTTGAGCGTGACGCGCTTCGCGGCGAGCAGCGCCAGGATCACGACGCCGCTCAGCAACGCTCCCACGAAGACCGCCAGAACGAGCCTCAGGCCGCCCACCAGCAGGCCGATGCCGGCCAGGAACTTCACGTCTCCGCCGCCGAACGCGCCTTCGCCGAAGGGCAGTGAAGCCGCATACAGCAGCAACGGGATGCCGATTGCGGCAGCGATCGCAAGCCACGCCGGCTGGCGGTTGACCAGCGAGTCGCCGCCCCAGACGAGCACGACTGCCCCGACGACGAATACGGGCAGCGTCAGCAGGTCGGGCAGGAGCTTCTGATCGAGGTCCGTCGCCATCATCAACACGAGCGCGGCGAAGACAGCGCCGAAGAGGACCCGCTCGGCCGCGTCGCCGAAGCGGATCGGGACCGCGGCCAGCGCCAGGGCCCCGAAGATCGCAACGACGGGCGTCCGCCAGTCCACGCTCCTGACCGAACCGTCCTCGTGAGCCGGCCAGCGCGCGGAGATGCGGTCCGAGGCGACTCCCCAGACCGCGCCGCACAAACCGAGCACGAGGGCGAGTGACTCCATGCTTTCGCTACGCCTTCTTCGCGCCGGCCAGGGCCAGCTCTACGAGAGTGGCGTGAGACACGCCCGTGGCTCCGGCCGGGGCGTAGGGCGTCTTCTTGCGGAAGTAGGCCGTTCCGGCGATGTCCAGATGGGCCCACGGCACGGTGACGAACTCGCGCAGGAACAGGGCGCTCTTGATCAGCCCGCCTTCCACGGAGCCCGTGTTCGTGAAGTCGGCGTACCAGCTGTCGAGGTCGGGCCGGTACTCCTCGACGAATGGCATCTGCCAGTAGCGCTCACCCGCGCGCTCGCCGGCCGCCGCCACCTGGTCGTACCAGGCTTGCGGGGTTCCGAACGTGCCGGTCATCTGGTCGCCGAAGGCCCGCGCGACGGCGCCGGTCAGAGTGGCGACGTCGACGATGTGCGTGGCGCCGAGCTTTTCGGCGTAGCACATCGCGTCGCCGAGGATCAGGCGGCCCTCGGCGTCGGTGTTGATCACGTCGACCGTCTTGCCGTTCATGGCTTTGACGATGTCGCCCGGCCTGGTCGAGTGCGGGCCGGGCATGTTCTCCACCGCCGGCGCCACGGCCAGGAGCGGCGTTCCGGGCGCAAGCCTGGCAACGGTGGCGATGGCGGCGATGACCGTGCAGGCGCCGGTCTTGTCCATCTTCATCTCTTCCATTCGATCCGCCGGCTTGATGCTGATGCCGCCGGAGTCGAAGCAGACACCCTTGCCCACGATCGCCAGATGCCGCCCCAACGCGTCCTTCGCGCTCGCGGCGCCGGATCGCAGAACGATCATCCGGGGCGGGTTGTCGCTGCCGCGCCCGACTGCGAGGAACATCCCCATTCCGAGCTCGGCTGCCTGTTCGGGGCCGAGCACGTCGATCGACAGTCCGTGGCGCTCGGCGATGGTGCGAGCCTCTTCGGCGAGCACGTCCGGGGAGATGTCGTTGGCCGCGCGATTGGCCAGGCTCCGCGCCAGATTTGCGCCCTCGCCCATCACCACGCCGCGTTCGGCAGCTCGAGTCAGGGCCGCGGGGCTTGCGCCCGGAGCGACGAGGATCAACTCGGCCAGCGCCGGCGGCGCCGACTTCACATTGTCCCGATAGATTCCGGCCGGCTCGAAGCTCCCCTCCACCACTCCCCGGGCGACCATTTCGGCAACTGTTTCGGCGCCGCCCTCGATGTGATCCGCCAGGTCGCCGAGCCACACTGCGAGGGTCTTGACCTTGCGACCGCCGAGGCGCCGCTCGATGGTTGATGCCACACGGATGACGACCTGGCGCGTCAACTCGTCCGCCGGACCGGCGGCGATGGCCATCAGCCGCCCCGCCCGCAATTGACCCGGCGCCATGATCGCGGCCGCGTATCGCTCCGCCTTGAGCTCCCCGAATTCGGTCACCGCATGCAGCTCGCCGCCCGACCTCCGATCGATCTCGCCGAGGGCCGTTTTGAAGTTCGGCTCGCCGGCGAATGGCACGGCCAGCACGTCCGCAGCCACGTCCCATGGCTGATCGGAGACGACACGCAACTGCATTACGATGGCCCTCCGGCCTGCTTGCGGCCCGGATGGCGGCCGCTTGCCCTGCGCCCCGGCGGACGGCTGCCGGCGACGACGTTGCGCTTAGTCTACCGAGTCGCCCCGGTCATGCCGGGCGCCGCCGGCGCACCTGCGTCTCGACCTCTATCGGCCGACGACGGTGCCGCCGGTGATGTCCGCCAGGGCGGACGCGAGCTGGCCCTTGGCCTTTTCGATCGAGATGCCGTCGGCGGTCAGGTTGCCGGCCATTTCGTACAGGACGATCTGCAGGATCGAGGTGCTGTCCGGCAGCAGCGCCTTGGCATCGCCGACGGCCTTGAGCGCGGCCGTCACCTGGACCGTGATCTTGCCCTTCGTGTCGATCATGGTCTGCCACAGCAGAGCCAGGGCGTCGTCCATGGTCTTGGTTCGGCTCAGCCACTCGTTCAGCGTCGAGACGTCGCCGACCTTTGCGAGCTCCGTTGCGATTCGCTGGGCATCCGCGAGCGAGACCGACGCCGTAGCCAGCCGTGCCAGAGCGTCCGGGTATCGACCCTGCGGGCCTTGCGTCGCGAGTACGAGCGCGTCCTGAGCGGCCCGGTCATGGGCGTTGATGTCGTCGGCGACCTGCATTGCGACCTTGCTGCCGTTCTGCATGGAGGCCCAGTCGTCGGCGAGCGGCGCGATCGAATCGAGGGCGGCGCAGACCTGGCGCCAGCGGTCGATCATGCTCTGGCTGTATGTCCTGGCCAGTTCGGCGTCCTGGCGCTTAGCCAGCGCAGGACATTCGAGCCGCGCCTCGAGTGACGCGGCACCGGCATCGATCGAAGCGACCGTCGCGTCGCCCTTCTGGTATTGGGTGTCCAGGCCCACCTGGTTTACCTGTGACAGGTTCGCGAGCAACTTGCGGGCCGTCTCGCCGAGCGAGGTCACGTCCTGGTTGAGGATCGCGAGATTGCGTATCCCGGCGTCGAGGCGGATCGAGAGGTCCTGGTCCGCGCCGTAGGTCAGCTCGGGCCGGTTGTCATTGGCGGGCGATTGGGCGGTCGCGGCGACGATGCCGGCTGAACCGAGCGACAAGACCGCGGCGAGCCCGATCCAGGCGAGGCGGATCAGGGCCCACGCCGTCCGCGACTTGAGCCTGGGCCGCCATCCCTCGTGGTAGTCGGCTTCGTCGAGGCCGGCCGCTTCGGGAACGAACTCGAATTCGTCCGTTGCGAGGCCGTTCCATCGGAGCGGCGCGGGAGATCGCCCGGCACTATCCGAGTCGGAGGGTGAGGGGCGATTCGAGTGGGACATGGTCGCGGCGATGCTACACCGCGGCGCCCTCGCCCGACCCGGGAACGATGGCCCCACAGCAAGATCGCGCATTCGACGTAGAGGGAATCCCTCAGTCGAGCGGGTCTTCGGCCGACGCCGAAGGTAGGGCCTCGCTTGGGCCCCGACGTCCAGTACCCATCGTCCACCCGCATTGACCCGGAGGCACAAGGGAACTTGGTGCCAGGCAAGACGGCGGAGATCCTCGCAGGCCTCCGAGCCGTCGCCCATCCTCGCGACCGGCTCGGTCGCATGCAGCTGCTGCTGCTTGCGCTCGGGCTTCTCGACGTCGCGGGCGTTGTCCTCATGGCCCTCGTATCACGGTCCGACCCTGCCGGGCTCACGCTTGCCGTCGTGTTCGCAGTGGGTTTCGCCGCCATTGCGCTGCTCACCGGCAGCATGGCCGGGTCGCTCGCGCGTTCTCAGGCGACTTCCCGGCGGGAGCAGATCCTGGCCGCGACCGGTCTCGAGCTGGTCGCGGCGTCGGATATTCCCGAGATCGCGGCCGCAGCGGTCGAGAGCGCCCTCGCTCTATGCGGCTCCACGAGGGGGATTCGCGCGAGCCTGGCGATGGCCGAGGAGCCGGCAGGCGGTCGG
>Ga0302322_100004037_pt1 | contig 12696 bp, 8 predicted proteins | sample Fen_T0_2_FD_203757 | JGI IMG/M metagenome (GOLD analysis project Ga0302322, IMG submission 203757) | Peat permafrost microbial communities from Stordalen Mire near Abisko, Sweden - Fen_T0_2 | ecosystem: Environmental > Terrestrial > Soil > Wetlands > Permafrost | place: Sweden: Abisko...
TGCAGGCCTTTTTCGATCAGGAGGTGCTGCCGCGCCATCGCGCCTGGCTCGAACACACCGCCGCTAGCCGCGAAACCGCGCCCTTCATGGCCGAGTTGCAGCACAAGGCGCGCGCGGCGGGATTATGGAATCTCGGGCTTCCCGAACTGGCGGGTGATGAGCCGGGCACGCGTCTTTCCAACCTCGAATATGCGCCGCTAGCGGAAATCATGGGCCGGCTATTCTGGGCCTCCGAAGCCTTCAACTGCCAGGCCCCCGATGTACCCAACATGATCGCGCTGCAGAACTGCGCCAACGCCGAGCAGAAGGCGCGCTGGCTGCGCCCGCTGCTCGAAGCAAAAACCCGCTCCGCCTTCGGCATGACCGAACCCGATGTCGCCTCCTCGGATGCGACCAATGTCGCGACAAGGATCGTCCGCGACGGCAGCGACTACATCGTCAACGGGCGCAAATGGTTCATCACCGGCGCCGCGCATCCGCGCTGCAGTTTCCTGATCGTGATGGGCGTGACCGATTCCGATGCCGATCGCACCCGCCGGCATTCCTGCGTCATCGTGCCAATGGATGCGCCCGGCGTCCGGCTGGTGCGGGGCCTGCGCTGGATGGGTTGCGAGGATCACACCGCGCCGATCGGCGAACTCAGCTTCGACAATGTGCGGATACCCCGCGAAAACCTGCTCGGCGCGGAAGGCGAGGGCTTTAAGGTGGCGCAGATCCGGCTTGGGCCGGCGCGCATTCATCATTGCATGCGTTCGATCGGACTCAGCGAACTCATGATCGAATTGATGATGGCGCGCTCGGCGGAACGCTCCGCGTTCGGGCGCACCATCATCCAGTACGACACGGTGCAGCGCTGGATCGCCGAATCGCGCGTCGAACTCGAGCAGGCTCGTCTATTGGCGTATCGCTGCGCGTGGCGGCTGGACCAGACCGGCCACCATGGCGCCTGGCGCGACGTCTCGTTGATCAAAGTCGCGGTTCCCGCCATGCTGCAGCGGATCGCCGACCGCGCCATGCAGGTGTTCGGCGCCATGGGCGGTTCCGACGACTCGCCGATCCATCAGGCGCTGGCCTGGGGTCGGCTGCTGCGGATCGGCGACGGTCCGGACGAAGTGCATCTGCGGCAGATCTTCCGGATGGAGGCGATGCCGCCATGGTCAATCGCGGACTCGCCCTATCTGGCGGCGCGTCCGGCGTGAACCGTGGTAATCGGCGGCAAGATATCCTGACATCCCCAAGAGGCGCTTTTCGATGACGGTCACGGACGAAAATCAAACCCTGCGCGGCCAGCCGATCGACAAGGAACGGTTGCGCCAGAAATACATGGAGGAGCGCAACAAGCGGCTGCGCGCCGACGGCAACGACCAGTACATTCAGGTCAAAGAACAGCTCGCGCATTATCTCGACGATCCCTATACGCCGGTTACCCCGCGCGAACCCAGGACGGATCACGTCACCTTCGCCTTCATCGGCGGCGGTTTCGCGGGGTTGGTTACATCGGCGCGGCTCTCGGAGGCCGGCGTCAGGGATATCAGGATCATCGAGAAGGGCGGCGACTTCGGCGGCACCTGGTACTGGAACCGGTATCCCGGCGCGCAATGCGACACCGCTTCGCTGGTTTATATGCCGCTGCTTGAAGAAACCGGGCACATGCCATCCGAGAAATACGCGCATGCGCCGGAGATACTGGATCACTGCCGGCGCATCGGCAGGCAATATGGCCTGTACGACAACGCGCTGTTTCACACCCAAGTTACGAACCTGGAATGGGACGAGGACCGCTCGCGCTGGGCGATCCACACCAACCGCGGCGACGCCTTCACCGCTGACTTCATCGGCATGGGGACGGGACCGCTGCACGTCCCGAAACTTCCGGGCATACCGGGCATCGAAAAGTTCAAGGGGCATTCGTTTCACACCAGCCGGTGGGATTACGACTACACCGGCGGCGATCCGGCCGGAGCGCCGCTGGACAAACTGGCGGACAAGCGCGTCGGCATCATCGGCACCGGCGCTACCTCCGTGCAATGCGTGCCGTATCTGGCGCGCGCTTGTAAGGAGCTTTTTGTTTTTCAGCGCACGCCGTCTTCGGTCGACGTCCGCGCCAACGCGCCGATCGATCCCGAATGGTTTTCGACGATCGCGACACCCGGCTGGCAGCAGCGCTGGCTGGAGAATTTTACCGCGAACCAGGCCGGCGGCAACGCCGAGGAAGATCTGGTCCAGGACGGCTGGACCGATTTGTCCCGGCGGATCCGCAGCAAGATTCAGCAGCTGCCGCGCGAGCAGCGAATCCCGAAAAACATGCTGGCGGCGTTTGAGGATTCCGACTTCGAGAAGATGGAGGAGATCCGTTCGAGGGTCGATGCCATCGTGGGGGATCACGAGACGGCGGCGAAGTTGAAAGCCTGGTATCGCCAACTCTGCAAGCGGCCGTGCTTCCATGACGAGTATCTGCAGGCCTTCAACGTGCCAGGCACGCATTTGATCGACACCGACGGCAAGGGTGTCGAGAAGATCACCGAAACCGGCGTCGTCGTCGCGGGCAAGGAATTTCAGCTCGACTGCATCATCTACGCGTCGGGGTTCGAGGTCGGCACCGAATACAGGCGGCGATCCGGCTTCGATATGTCGGGCCGCGGCGGCGTCAAGCTGTCGGCGCATTGGGCCTCGGGCATGCGCACCAAACACGGCGTCCACGTGCATGGTTTTCCGAATGCCTTCTTTGTACAGCCGACGCAGGGAGCCAATCTCATCTCAAATGTGCCGCACAACCTCACCGAGGCCGCCAGGACTATCGCCATGATGGTCGGGCACGCGCGGAAAAAGGGCTTCAAGGAAATCGAAGTGACGCGGGAAGCCGAGGATAAATGGGTCGAGTTGCTGCTGACGGGCGCGGGCCGGATGATCGGCGCGCCCGACTGCACCCCCGGCTATTACAACAATGAGGGACGGGAGCCGGGGCCCGCCGCGAAGCTGAATGTCGGCCATCCCGCCGGGGCCATGGCCTACTTTAAATACATCGACGCGTGGCGGCAAAGCGGCGAGTTCGAAGGCGTGGAGTTTCGCTAAGGCGGAACTAGTCCGACGAGACCGTTACGACAAAAATTTTGCACGAGGGAGGACAACAAGATGACCCAGGCACTTGCGAGTGAAGCGCCGAAGGAAGCCCCGAAGCAGGCCTCGCCATCTGTCATTGCGTCGCAGGCGGCGATGCTGAAAGCGCTGCCGTTCTCCGACACCGCCGATTTCGACGAGGCCTCGCGCGGCTTTATCGGCACGCTGGAGCATGCGCGGATTGCCAATCCGCAAGGGCGTGTGGTCTGGAGTCTGGAGCCTTACGGTTTTCTCGCCGATGAGACCGCGCCGCCGACGGTCAATCCGAGCCTGTGGCGGCAGTCGCGGCTCAACATGAACCACGGCCTGTTCGAGGTGGTGCCCGGGGTCTACCAGGTGCGCGGCTTCGACATCGCCAACATGACGCTGATCGAGGGCGACAGCGGCGTGATCGTGCTGGATACGCTGACCTCGATCGAAGGTGCGCGCGCGGCGATGGAGCTATATTTCCAGCACCGCGGCAAACGCCCCATAGCGGCGGTCATCTTCAGCCACACCCACACCGACCACTGGGGCGGCGCCCGCGGGGTGATCGACGACGAGGCACTGGCGAAAGGAAACATTCCGATCATCGCGCCGAATCTGTTCATGGAGCACGCGGTTTCCGAAAACATTATCGCGGGGCCTGCGATGTTACGGCGCGCACAATATCAGTTCGGGCCGTTCCTGGCGAAAGGACCGCGCGGGCAGGTCGATTGCGGACTGGGCAAGTCGATGGCGGCGGGTTCGGTGGCGCTGCTGCGCCCGACCGATCTGATCATGGAAACCGGCGACAAGCGCACCATCGACGGGCTAGAATTCGAATTCCAGATGGCGCCGAATTCGGAAGCACCGGCGGAGATGCATTTTTACGTGCCGCGCTACAAGCTCCTCAATCTTGCGGAGAACTGCACCCACAATTTCCACAATCTGCTGCCGTTCCGCGGCGCCGACGTGCGCGACGCGCTGGCCTGGTCGAAATATCTCGGCGAGGCGTTGGCGATGTGGGGCGGCAAGGCGGACGCGATGTGCGGCCAGCACCATTGGCCGGTGTGGGGCAGGGAGCGCATCGACACCATGATCCGCCAGCAGCGCGATCTCTACAAATTCGCCCACGACCAGACCATCCGCCTGATGAATCACGGCCTCACTGCCACCGAAATTGCCGAGACCATCAAACTGCCTGCGAGCCTGGAAGGTGCGTGGCACGCGCGCGGTTATTACGGCCACATCCGGCACAATGTGAAGGCGATCTACCAGAAATATCTCGGCTGGTACGACGCCAACCCGGTCCATCTCGATCCCTTGCCGCCGGTCGAGTCCGGCAAGAAATACGTCGAATATATGGGCGGCGCGGACGCGGTCCTCGCTCGCGCCGCCAGGGATTTCGCCAAGGGCGAATTTCGCTTTGTCGCCCAGGCGGTGAGCCATCTGGTGTTCGCCGAACCGGATAACCAGGCCGCCCGCGCCATCCTCGCCGACACCTTCGAGCAGCTCGGCTATGCCGCCGAGAGTGCGACCTGGCGCAATGCCTATCTGTTCGGCGCACAGGAATTGCGGCAGGGCATGCCGAAGGCATCGCCGCGGCCGCCGATGCCGCGCGAAACGCTGGCCGCCCTGCGCACCGGGCAATTGTGGGACGTGCTCGGCGTCCGCCTCAACGGCCCCAAGGCCGAAGGCAAGCACATCGTGCTGAACTGGACTTTCACTGATACCGCCGAGACGTTTGTGCTGACACTGGAAAACTGCGCGCTGACTTATAGCGCGGGCGCGCAGGCGGCGGCCGCGGACGCCGGGTTTACCCTGGCGCGCGGCACGCTCGACGAAGTCATCGCCAGGCAGACCAGTTTTCCGGAAGCGGTGGCAGCCGGAAAAATCAAATTCACCGGCAATGCGATGCGGCTCGGTGAGTTGATGGGGCTGATGGACGAGTTTCCGCGCATGTTCGAGATCGTCGAACCGCGGCGGACGGCGGTCAGTTAGCGCGGCGTTTTCGCCGTCATTGCGGGGAGCGGAGCGAAGAGCCTCACTCGGCCGGTGTCGACATCGACGAAAGCGGTGGCGCCGAGTTGGCCTCCTGTGAAGTTTCCTGCGAAACCCCCAGAGGCTGATCGAACTTGGTGAGCACCGGGGCTTTGCTATCGAAGCGGACGCGATAGACCAGCAAGTTCTCCATCACGCGCTGGACATAGTTGCGCGTTTCGGAAAGCGGGATCCGCTCGACCCAGTCGACCGCATCGACGTTGGGATCGCGCGGATCGCCGCGCGCCTTCACCCATTCGCGAACCCGGCCGCGCCCGGCATTATAGCCGGCAAAGGTCATGATGTGATTGCCTCTGTATTCCCGCAGCAGCGCGCTGAGTTCGGCCGCGCCCATTTGCGTATTGTAGACGGGATCGGAGACCATCTTGTCCCAGTCGTAGGTCACGCCGAACCGCTTGGCGGTGTCGCGTCCGGCTTCCGGCGTGACCTGCATCAGGCCGACCGCGTTTGCCGACGACTTGTCGCGCTGGTCGAACGCGCTTTCGGTACGCGCGACCGAATAGATGACGCTGAGGTCGATATCGGGAGCGATCGGTTTGTGCTCGGGAATTCCGATCGTGGGGAAGGCGTAAGGGTCCAGCGCCAGGCCGCGGCCGAGCGCGGTCTTGCCGATCTGCAGCATGGCGCTGGCATGATTGCGGCGTCCGGTCAGTTCGCCAAGCGCCACCAATGTTGCGACGTCGGCACTCTCTTCGGCGCAATCGTTCACGAAAGGCAGCACGAGGTCTCGCTCGCCGATCGCGTAGAGCATATCGGCGGCGCGCACGCGTTCGTCCCTTGGTGCGGAAACGTCAACCAGACCGGCCGCCGGCGGCGGCCGCAGCTCGATTCTGTCGAGCCCAAGCCTGGCGCGCGCAAGCTGTCCGTAATACGCGGTGGGATGGCGCGCGGCAGCTTCATAGCTGGCGCGCATCGCCTCGTTCTCGCCGAGCGCTTCGGCGGCGCGGCCGCGCCAGTAGTTCGCCCGCGCCAGCACGATCGGATTGGTTGCACCCTCGTCGATATGCGCGAAATGCCCGCGCGCCCTGGCGGGATCGTTGAGGTAGCGCAGTGCGATCCAGCCCAGCATGAAATGGAAGTCGGCTCGGTAATATTCGTTCGCCGGCAGTGCGGCGTCGCGCAACACATCATACGCAGTCTGGAACTTGCCCTGATCGAGCAGCTTGCGCGCGAGCATACGCCGCTCGCGCCACCATTCGTCGGTGTCTTGAAGCGCCATGGTCTCGGGCGCCGCCGCCAGCGTCAGCCGGGCGGCGTCGTCGATCTTGTCCTTGCGCACCATCCAGTGGATGCGACACAACGTATAGGCCAGATCCTTGCGGGCCTCGGTCGCAACCGCATCGAGCCGGTCAAGTGCCTTGTCCGCATTCGCCGTGACAGCACTACAGGCCTTCACGATCGACATCTCGTCGCTGCCGAGGCGTTTTGCGGCGCGCATCGCCCCCGAAAAATCCTTGGCGCCGATTCGCCTGTCCATGCGCGCCCGATGGTCGTCGCGGGTCAAGAGATCGCGGAATGTCTCGAACGCCTCGGTTTCAACGCGCTCCGACAATTCCTCCGACCGCCAGGCCGTGCGAAGCGCGCGTCCGGCGCCCTCACGGTCGCCTTCCGCGACAAGCACCCGTGCCAGCGCGAGCTGACCCCTGCCGCTCACAGGTTTGTCGCCGGTGAAATTGTGTACCGTTTTCGCGTCGCTGCGCTCCTGCCACAGCCGCGCCTCCGCGCGCCGGCGCAGCAGGCCCATGCTCGGCCAACCCGGATTATCGGCAATAAACGTGGCGTAGCGGCGGAAATCCGCTTCGCTATCGGAGTGCCGCAGAATGAACCATTCGACGAGCTTCTGCGCCGCCGGGTCGCCGATGGTCTTTTCCATCGCGCTCGCCTCGGCGGTCTTCGCCTTGCGCATCAGATCGATGGCATTCTTTACCGCTGCGAGGTCGCCCGACAGCGGTGGGGCCGGCGGTTTCCGGGATACATCGGTAGACGGCGCGGATCTATGCGCGACCCTGTCATGCGCCTTGTGCGCTGGTTTCCTGAGCGCGGCGGCGCGGTGATGCCCCGCGTCCGTCGCATCATGCGCCTTGTTGACATGCTGAATCGGCTTGTGACGATCGAGCGCTACCGCACTATCCGAATGCGTGGTGACCACAGCCAAGCTGAGGAAACAAGTCAGCAGCCCGAAGCGCTGGTTCATTCCGTGATCCCCTGCGAACTGTCGGAATCTACCACGAGATCGCATGATTTGTACGGTCAGAACGGACGCAACCACACCGATTCGCAAGTGTCGCGTTTGGGCAACAGCACGGAAAGGGCCGGCGCCGCGCCTCAAATCCCCAGATACGCCGCCTGTACCTGCTTGTTCCCGGCAAGTTCCGCGCTTGAGCCGTGCATGATCACCTTGCCGCTTTCCAGCACATAAGCGCGTTGCACCAGCGACAGCGCGCGGCTGACGTTCTGTTCGACCAGCAGGATGGCGGTTCCCATTTTGTGGATTTCGCCGATTTTTTCGAAGGTGACGTCGGTCATTACAGGGGCAAGGCCAAGCGAGGGTTCGTCGAGCATCAGAAGGCGCGGTTTCAGCATCAAGCCGCGGCCGACCGCCAGCATCTGCTGCTCGCCACCGCTCATGGTACCCGCGAACTGCCTCTTGCGGTCTGCGAGCCGCGGAAAGATGCTGTAGACCAGTTCCAGCGTCTGGGCGCGTTCCGCCTTGGCCTTCGGCACATAGGCGCCGATCTCGAGATTTTCCTGCACCGTCATTTCGGGAAAAACCTGACGTCCCTCCGGTACGTGGGCAATGCCCAGTTCGGGAATTCGGTGCGGCGGCAGCGAGGCGAGGTTGGTGCCGGCGAAAATGATGTTGCCGGATCGCGGCTTCACCAGGCCCGAGATGACGCGCAGCGTGGTGCTCTTGCCGGCGCCGTTGGCGCCGAGCAGGCCGACGGCTTCGCCTTCGCCGATCTCGATTGAGACATCCGAGATCGCGGGTACCGAGCCGTAACTGGCACTGACGCCTTGCAGCTTGAGCATCAGGGCTCTCCCGCTGCGGGAGGATGCACATAGGAGCCGAGATAGGCACGGATCACTTCCGGATTTTCCACGATCTCCTTTGGTGTGCCCTCGGCAATCTTCTGGCCGTGATCGAGCACCACGATGTGACGTGCGACTGCCATGATCGCGCGCATCACGTGTTCGACGATGACGATGGTCAGGCCACGCGCAGAGAGCTTGCCGACCAGCGCCACGGCCTGATCGATCTCGGCGGGATTTAATCCGGCCATGACTTCGTCGAGCAGCAAAAGCCGCGGCTGGGTCGCCAGCGCGCGCGCCATCTCCAACCGGCGCTGGTCGATCGTCGTCAGATCCCTGGCGGCGGTCAGTTCCCGCGATGAGAGGCCGACGAATTCGATCGCCTCGCGGGCTTTTTCGCGCGCCACCGCGGTATGCTTGCTGCGCAGGAACGCGCCGGTCATGACGTTATCCAGCACCGTCATGGCGCCAAACGGCTTTGCCACCTGGAAGGTGCGGGCGAGGCCGAGCGCGCAGACGTCGTGAGGTTTTAGGCCGACGATGTCGCGGCCAAAGGCCGAAACCGAGCCAGTGTCCGGCCGCTGAAAGCCGGTGATAAGATTAAAGCTTGTGGTCTTGCCGGCGCCGTTCGGGCCTATCAAGGCGACGGTTTCGTTCTCTTTCACCGTGAAGCTGACCTCCTGCACGGCGCGCAGGCCACCGAATCGTTTGCTGAGACCTTTGATGACCAGCGCATCTGCCATCGTCTTAAGCCCGCGCCGGTTTGCGGCCGGCATGGCGTTGCCAGGCCTCGCGCATCATGCCCATCAGCCCGGTCGGCCGCCAAAGGATCACCGCCATCAGGATCAGGCTGTACACTGTGAGCTGCACGCCGCCGATTGAACTGCCGAGCCAGCTCTGCAGCAGCGTCGAGGTGGTTTCCAGAAGAATCGTGCCGATCACCGGACCCCACAGCGTGCCGATGCCGCCGACGATCGAAACCAGCGCGGCTTCAATCGAGATGTTGAAGGAAAACGCGGTCGCGGGATCGATGAAGTAGATGTACTGCGTGTAGAAGGTGCCGGCGAGTGCGGTGAGAAACGAGGAGATCAGATAAATGTCGCGCTTGATCTTGGGCGCATTGACGCCGATCGCCTCGGCAGCATCCTCGTCCTCGCCGATCGCCACGAGGTAGTAACCCATCCAGGAGCGTTCGATCAGCCAGGTGATCGCGAGCCCGACCGCGAGCAGGCCGAGTACTACGTAGTAATAGGCGGCCTTGCTCTCGAACTGCATCATCAGCGGTGCGTTGCCGAGATTGGGGATGGTGGTGCCCTCGGCGCCCCAGGCCAGATCGCGGAACTTCAGGAAGATCAGCATCAGGGCCTGCGCGGTTGCGATGGTAGCGATGGTGAAATAGGGCCCGCGCAGGCGGAAGCACAGCCAGCCGATCGGCAGGCTCGCCAGCATCGCGACCACGCCGCCGGCGATCATGCCGATCCATGGCGAAATGCCGAAGTCGATTTGCAGGATGGTCGAGGTATAGGCGCCAAGTCCGAAATAGGCGGCATGCCCCAGCGATAGCTGCTTGGCATATCCGCCCATCAGGTTCCAGGCGACACCGATGAACGAGAACAGCAGGATCCGGATAAAGATGTCGATCGCAAACGAGCTTTTGACCACCAGCGGCAAGGCGATCAGTACCGCGATGCCGAGTCCGAGCCACAGCAGGCCGCGCGTGTTGACACCGCTCATCGCGCTTTCCCCCCGAGACCGGTCGGCTTGAAAGCGAGCGTCAGCAGCAGCAGCGCGAACACCACGATCAATCCGGAATCGGCGCCGACATATTGAATGCCGAGGGACTCGGCGACCCCCATCAAGAGGCTCGCGACCAGCGCGCCGATCACATTGCCGAGCGTGCCCATGACCACAGCGACAAAGGCCATCAGCACGAAGACCTGCCCGACGAACGGATAGGCCGAATAAAACGGCATCAGTAGTGAGCCGGCAGCCCCGGCCAATGCCAGCGCGATGCCAAGGGCGACGCAAAACACGCGGTTGGGATTGATGCCCATCAGCATCGCCACGTCGCGGTTTTGGGCGGCCGCGCGCATCGCCTTGCCGAGGTCGGTGGTGTGCAGGAACACCCAGAGTGCGGCGCTCAGCAGCATCGCGACGCCGAAAGCGATCAGTTTCGCCACGGGAATATAGAGTCCGACGATGTGGAATGCTTCATCCGAATAGGAGGTGTGCACGGTGCGATAGTTCGCGGTGAACAGCATCAGCGCGAGATTCAATAATAGCAGCGACAGTGCGAAGGTGAGGAAGATCTGCGGCATATCGTTCGGCCCCAGCACCCTTCGGATCAGGAAATGCTGGATCAGCACGCCAACCACGAACAGCACCGGCATCGACACAACAAGCGAGACCAGCGGATCGACGCCGAACTGGTTGGCGAGAAAGAAGGAGATGTACATTCCGATCATCACGAATTCGCCCTGGGCGAAATTGACGATCTTGACCACGCCGAAGATCAGCGTGACGCCGATGCTGACGAGCGCATAGATACCGCCGATGAGCAGGCCGTTGATGACGGCCTGGGCCACTGTCTCCCACATCTGGTTTGACCGGGTTTTACGTTTTCATGAGCGGCGCGCGGGCATCTTCCTTGGGAAAGACGCTGGCGAGATCGCCGTTCTGCCACTGTACACCGACCGGGCGGCCGTAGACGTTCTTGCCGTCGGGGCCGAATTTGACCTTTCCGCCCGGCGCCATCGCCGCATAGCCGGAGGAGACGTCGAGCGCCGACAAGGCTTCGCGCACCTTTTGCGGATCGGCGGAGCCCGCGCGCTCCAGCGCGTCGGCCAGCATGAAGGTCTGCGCCACCAGGCCGCCGGCATATTCGAACAGGAATTCGCCGGTGCGCTTCTTGTATTCGGTGTTCACCTTCTCGGCGTTGGGATCCATATCGTGGTTCCAGTGCGCCACGCCCTGCAGGCCTTCGGCGAGTTTCCCGACGTTTTTGTAGAAGTCGGGAATCACAAAGCCGCCGGAGCCGCCGTTGATCGCGATGTTGAGGCCGACCTGCTTGACGGTGCGCACGATCAGGATGAGGTCGTTGAGGTAGGAGACCGAGAACAGCGCATTGGCGCCTGACGACTTGACCTTGTTGATAAGGGGGCTGGCGTCGGTGAACCCGGCGGAATAGGGCTCGAACATCACGATCTCGACGCCCTCGCCGGGCGCCAGTTCCTTCAACCCGTTCGAGGTCGAGGTGCCGAACGCGGTATTCTCGAAGATCACGGCGACCTTCGGGGTGTCGCTGACGAGCTTTGACATTTGCAACTGCGCCCTGGCGAACTGCGAGGCACGCGCGAATGGCGTAAAGGTATAGGTGCGCCCTTTGTTGAGCTGATCCGAGCTCGAGCCGGTGATGATCGGAACCTTGGCGCGTTCGCAGACTTCGCTCGCGATCAGGGTGAGCGCGCTGGCGAAGCAGCCATGGATCGCCGACAATTTGTTGCCGGTGATGAGACGGTCGGTCTCGGTGCGCGTCACCGTGGTGTCGCTCTGCACGTCGGAAAGGATCAGATTGAGCTTGGCGCCACCGAGCGACTTGATGCCGCCGGCGTCGTTGACCATTTCGATCGCGAGCTTGGCGGCGGCGACGCAGCCGACCCCGATTTGCGCCATGCTTCCCGTGGTTGGATACAGCGCGCCGATATTGACGGGATCCGCAGCCCAGCCGCGCAACGGCACCGCGCCGAAGGCGCCGGCCGCGACCAACCCGCCGGTTTTCAGGAGAAATTTGCGGCGGCTTTGCTGTCTCGACAAGCTGCGATCCGGGCCAGCATTATTAATGACCGAATCCTTGCGATCTTTTTTCATGTCGTTTTCCCCCCGCGCGATCCCGGTACAGATGCCTGTCCAGTCGCTTGTTATTTGGCCGAATTCAAAATCATAAGAACATGTAATTCGCCAAGTTCAAAGCGGATATCGGGCCTGGGTCTTGATCCAGCACGCGACGCGGAAGCGTGCGCCGCAACATTATGCGCGATGATCCGGGGCTGCAATTTGCGCACACACGCTGGCGAAAACCCCTGGCTGCAAGCATCTCATTATTGGCAATCCGCAGCATGCGCACGCAGCAACGACGGCCGGAAAGTCCAGCCGTCGCCGCGCAGTAGGCTATTCGGCGCTGCTTACCAGCTTGATGCGCGGCGCGGCGGCATCCATCAGTTCGCGATAGGCGGCGAGATAGTCGAGTGCCATCCGCCGTGCCGTGAAGCGCATCTCGAACTGCTTGCGGATCGCGTCGCGATTCAGTTGGGGGAGACGGCCGACCGCCGCGACGGCGCTGGTTTCATCTTCGACGATGAAGCCCGTCAAACCCTCGTCGATGATCTCCGGCACTGAACCGCGGTTATAGGCGATCACGGGGGTGCCGCAGGCCATCGCCTCGATCATGACAAGCCCGAACGGTTCCGGCCAGTCGATCGGAACCAGCAAGCCGATCGCGCCGCTGAGAAAATCCGATTTCTCGTGATA
>Ga0302322_100004039_pt1 | contig 12695 bp, 3 predicted proteins | sample Fen_T0_2_FD_203757 | JGI IMG/M metagenome (GOLD analysis project Ga0302322, IMG submission 203757) | Peat permafrost microbial communities from Stordalen Mire near Abisko, Sweden - Fen_T0_2 | ecosystem: Environmental > Terrestrial > Soil > Wetlands > Permafrost | place: Sweden: Abisko...
ATGAGGCGTTCTATAGCCTGGATGCGGTCCTGCGGACCCTGTGGCGCTTGCTGGTCACGCGCAAACGCCTGCTGGAGTGGAATCCATCCGGCGATCAGGAAAGATCGAGCCGCACCGACCTTGCCGCATCGTTCCGCAACATGGGGGCCGCGCCCGCTATCGCCACCGGCGCCGCCGTCACCCTGGCGGTGGCGAATCCGGCCGCGCTGCTGGTGGCGGGGCCCATCCTGGTCCTGTGGATGGTGTCGCCCGCCATCGCATGGTGGATCAGCCTGCCCCTCGCCCGTCGCGAGTCCCGGCTGACGGCCGAGCAGCTCCGTTTCCTCGGCAGGATCGCACGCAAGACCTGGGCCTTCTTCGAGACCTTCGTCGGCGCCGAGGACCATTGGCTGCCGCCCGACAACTATCAGGAATACCGTGCCGGAACGCTGGCGCATCGCACCTCGCCGACCAACATCGGGCTGTCGCTGCTGGCGAATTTGTCCGCCTGCGACTTCGGTTACATCCCGGCGGGACAACTGGTCGAACGTACCGCCCATACCCTGGAGACGATGGCCGGGCTGCAACGTCACCGCGGCCATTTCTTCAACTGGTACGACACGCTGTCGCTGCAACCGCTGCACCCCGCCTACATCTCGACGGTGGACAGCGGCAACCTCGCGGGTCATCTGTTGACGTTGCGCGCGGGCTTGATGGCGCTGCCCGATCGCCCCATCCTGGAGACTCGCTGGCTGGACGGTCTTCGCGACACCCTGGAGATTCTGGCGGAGGTCGTGGGCAGCCCGGTTCCGGCCACACTGGCCCGATTCCGGAATGAATTCCTGCCCGCGTTCGGCTTGCGGCCGACCACGCTGCAGGCAACGAGGGTGCTGCTTGACCGGCTGGCGCTCGCCGCATTGGAGATCAGCGACGAACCCGGAAATGAGCCCGAGAGTCAGTCGGCCTGGTGGGCAGGGGCGCTGGCCCGACAATGCCGGACGGCCCTCGATGAACTGGCGTTCATGGCTCCGTGGACCGGCCTGCCATTGCCTCCCGACGGGTTCGACTACATTCCACAGATCGACACCATCCCGACCCTGCGCGGCCTGGCGGGGCTCGATGCGGCTCTGTCAGCACAACTCGCGAACCCGGGCGCGACCCCCGAGCTGGAGACCTGGCTGGCCGAACTGCGCCATCACCTCGACCAGGGCAGTGCGCGTGCCAAGGAGCGCATCGCCGCCATCCAGGGCCTGGCCCGGCAGGCCGGCGAATTCGCGGACATGGAGTACGGCTTCCTGTACGACAAGGCCGCGCGCCTGTTGTGCATCGGCTACAACGTCGACGAACGGCGACGGGACGCGAGTTACTACGATCTGCTGGCTTCGGAAGCCCGCCTGAGCGTGTTCGTCGCCATCGCCCAGGGGCAACTGCCGCAGGAGAGCTGGTTCGCGCTCGGGCGCCTGCTTACCAGCGCCGGCGGCGAGCCGATCCTGCTGTCGTGGAGCGGCTCGATGTTCGAGTACCTGATGCCGCAACTGGTGATGCCGACCTACGAGCACACCCTGCTCGACCAGACCACCCGGGCGGCGGTGGCGCGGCAGATCGAGTACGGCCAGCAGTGCGGCCTGCCCTGGGGCATGTCGGAATCCGGCTACAACACCGTGGACGTGCATCTCAACTATCAGTACCGAGCCTTTGGCGTGCCGGGACTGGGGCTGAAACGAGGTTTGGCCGAGGACCTGGTGGTCGCGCCCTATGCCACGGTGCTGGCGTTGATGGTGGCACCGGAGGCGGCCTGCATGAACCTGCAACGGCTCGCCGTCGCCGGGCTGGAGGGCTGGTTCGGTTTTTACGAGGCCATCGACTACACCCCGACACGGCAACGGCGCGGCGAATCGCATGCCGTGGTGCGCTCCTACATGGCCCATCACCAGGGCATGAGCCTGCTCGCCCTGGCCTATCTGATACTCGACCAGCCGATGCAGAAGCGCTTTGACTCCGACCCGCTGTTCCAGGCCACCCTGCTGTTGCTGCAGGAGCGGATTCCCAGGGCCTCGGCCTTCTATGTCCATACCGCGGAACTGGCCAATTCCCAGGCTGGCGCGAGCTGCGCCGAGATGCCGATCCGTGTCCTGGACAGTCCGGATACACCGGTCCCGGAGGTGCAGTTGCTGTCGAACGGCCGCTATCACGTCATGGTCACCCACGCCGGCGGCGGGTACAGCCGCTGGAAAGATCTCGCCGTGACGCGCTGGTTCGAAGACAGCACCCGCGACCCCTGGGGCACCTTCTGTTACCTGCGCGACCTGGAGAGCGGCGTGGTCTGGTCGACCGCGCACCAGCCGGTGTTGCGGCGCGGAGAAAACCAGGAAGCGATCTTCTCGGAAGGCCGCGCTGAATTTCGTCGCCGCGATCGCGGCGACGATTTCGATTTCGACACCCACACCGATATCGTCGTGTCGCCGGAAGACGACATCGAACTGCGCCGGGTGCGGATCACCAACCGTTCCCCCACACGCCGGACCATCGAGGTCACCAGTTACGCCGAGGTGGTGCTGGCGGCGCCGGCCGCCGACGCGCTGCATCCGGCGTTCAGCAATCTCTTCGTGCAGACCGAAATCGTCGAGTCGCGCCGCGCCATCCTCTGCACCCGCCGACCCCGCTCCCGTGACGAAGCGGTGCCGTGGATGTTTCACCTCATGGCCGTACACGACGCGGAGGTCGGCGGGCTTTCCTATGAAACCGACCGTTCGCGTTTCATCGGTCGCGGCCGCAGCATCGCCGCGCCGCGGGTCATGGACGACGCCGTGGCGCTATCCGGCAGCCAGGGATCGGTGCTCGACCCGGTGGTGGCCATCCGCTGCCGGATCAGCCTCGAACCGGAGCAGTCGGCCAGCATCGACCTGGTCTACGGCATCGGCGACAGCCGCGAAGCGGCCCTCAACCTGGTCGAGAAATATCAGGACCGGCGCCTGGCCGACCGGGTCTTCGAACTGGCCTGGACCCACGCCCAGGTGGTGCTGCGCCAGATCAACGCCGGCGAGGCTGACGCGCAGCTCTACGGGCGCCTGGCCAACACGGTGATCTATGCCCATGCCCTGCTGCGCGCCGACAGCAGCGTGCTGATGAAGAACCGGCGCGGCCAGTCCGGCCTCTGGGGCTACGCCATTTCCGGCGATCTGCCCATCGTCCTGCTGCGCATCGCCGATCTGGCCAACATCGAACTGGTGCGCCAGCTCATCCAGGCGCATGCCTACTGGCGCCTGAAGGGACTGCTGGTGGACCTGGTGATCTGGAACGAAGACCGCGCCGGTTACCGTCAGGTGCTGCAGGACCAGATACTGGGACTGGTGGCGGTGGGCGTCGTGGGTGTGGAAGGACAGGTCATGGATCGGCCGGGCGGCATCTTCGTGCGTTCGGTGGAACAGATCTCGGAGGAAGACCGGACTCTGTTCCAGACCGTCGCCCGCGTCATCCTCAGCGACAGCCGGGGAACCCTGGCGGAACAGGTCAACCGCCCCGGCGAGGTGGAAGTGCGGGTGCCGCGCCTGATACCCAGCCGGCCCCGGCAGGCCGAGGCGCCGGCGGGCTTCCAGCTGCCGCGACGCGATCTGATCCTGGCCAACGGCATCGGTGGCTTCACCCCGGACGGGCACGAATACGTCATCACCACCACCCCCGGTCATCCCACCCCGGCGCCGTGGTCGAACGTGCTGGCCAATGCGAGCTTCGGCAGCGTCATCTCGGAGAGCGGCCAGGCCTATACCTGGGGCGAGAATGCCCACGAGTTCCGTCTCACCCCCTGGCACAACGACCCGGTATCCGACACGGGCGGCGAGGCCTTCTACCTGCGCGACGAGGACAGCGGCCAGTTCTGGTCGCCCGCGCCGCTGCCCCGGCGTGGCGCGACGCCTTATGTCAGCCGGCATGGCTTCGGCTACAGCGTCTTCGAGCATACCGAGGCCGGCATCCGTTCGGAGCTGTGGGTCTATGTGGCCCAGGATGCGGCGATCAAGTTTTCGGTGCTCAAGGTGCGCAATGTCTCCGGCCGGCCACGGCGGCTTTCCGCCACCGGCTACGTGGAATGGGTGCTGGGCGACCTGCGGCCGAAATCGTCCATGTACGTGACCACCGAAGTCGATCCCTACAGCGGCGCGCTCTATGCGCGCAACCCTTACAACACCGAGTTTCCCGACCGGGTGGCCTTCTTCGATGTGGACGACGTGCACCGGACCAGCACCTGCGACCGCGCCGAATTCATCGGCCGCAATGGCAGCCTGGAGAATCCGGCGTCGATGGCGCGCACCCACCTGTCCGGCAGGGTGGGCAGCGGGCTCGACCCCTGCGCCGCGCTCCAGGTGGCTTTCGTGCTGGCCGACGGACAGAGCCGGGAGATCGTGTTCAGGCTCGGCATGGGGGGCACGCCTGGCGCCGACGACGCCAACCGGCTGGTGCATCGCTTCCGCGGCGCCGACGCCGCCCGACGGGCGCTCGAAGCAGTCTGGCTTTACTGGAACCACAGCCTCGGCGCGGTCCAGGTGGAGACGCCCGACGAGTCGCTCAATGTCCTGACCAACGGTTGGCTGCTTTACCAGACCGTCGCCTGCCGCATGTGGGCGCGCAGCGGCTATTACCAGTCGGGCGGCGCCTTCGGCTTCCGCGACCAGTTGCAGGACGCGATGGCGCTGGTGCATGCCGAACCGCTCCTGCTGCGCGCGCAACTGTTGCTCTGCGCGGGTCGCCAGTTCCGTGAAGGCGATGTCCAGCACTGGTGGCATCCGCCTTCCGGGCGGGGCGTGCGTACCCATTGTTCCGACGATTATCTGTGGCTGCCCCTGGCCACCTGCCGCTATGTCCTGAGCACCGGCGATACCGGCGTGCTGGAAGAATCCGTGGCCTATCTGGAAGGGCGTGCGCTCAATCCGGACGATGATTCCTATTTTGACCTGCCCGCCCGTTCCGGGTCCGTCGAGAGCCTCTACCAGCACTGCGTTCGAGCCATCCGCCACGGCCTGCAATCCGGGCCGCACGGGCTGCCGCTGATGGGCTCCGGCGACTGGAACGACGGCATGAACCGGGTCGGCATCCACGGCCAGGGCGAGAGCGTGTGGCTGGCCTTCTTCCTCTACGAAGTGCTGCGCCAGTTCGGCGCCCTGGCACAGCAGCACGACGACCCCGCCTTTGCCGAATTCTGCAAGGGTGAAGGCCGGCGTCTGAACGAGGCCATCCGGCAGCATGGCTGGGATGGCGGCTGGTATCGCCGCGCCTATTTCGACGACGGCACGCCGCTCGGCTCGGCCGGCAACAGCGAATGCCAGATCGACTCGATCTCGCAGAGCTGGTCGGTGCTGTCGGGGGCCGGGGACAGCACACGTTCACGCCAGGCCATGCAGGCCCTTGACCAGCGGCTGGTGCGCCGCGAAGACGGCCTCATCCAGTTGCTCGATCCCCCCTTCGACAAGTCGGATCTGGACCCCGGTTACATCAAGGGCTACGTGCCGGGCGTGCGCGAGAACGGTGGCCAGTACACCCACGCCGCCATCTGGGCGGCAATGGCCTTCGCCGCCCTGGGTGACCGGGCGCGCGCCTGGGAACTCGCCACGCTCATCAACCCGGCGAACCACGCCTCCTCACCGGCCGCCATCGAGACCTACAAGGTGGAGCCTTACGTGATTGCGGCCGATGTCTACGCGGTGGCGCCGCACATCGGCCGCGGCGGCTGGACCTGGTACACCGGCTCGGCCGGCTGGATGTACCGGCTCATTCTCGAATCCCTGCTCGGCCTGCGCCTGGCGGTGGACAAGTTGCATGTCGCGCCCTGCCTGCCCGCGCACTGGAGCGGGTTGAAGATCCACTACCGCTACCGGGAAACGGTCTACCACCTCGCCATCACGCAATCCCTTGCTGGCGACCGCGACCTGCGCGGCGAAACCCGGGTGATCGTCGATGGCGTGGTGCAGGACGGGCAGTTCATTCCGCTGGTGGACGACCACCGTGAACATGATGTGGAAGTGCGCGTGCCGCTGCAAGCAGATCGTGCCCCGGAATCCTGACCGTGGCGAGCATCCCGACGGACGAGCGCCTTGAAGCCGGGTACTCGAAGGCTGCGGATCGGACAGCCTTCGGCCGCTAGACCTTGAAGCGGCCGATCATCCCCTGCAGGGAAACAGCCAGTTGCTCCAGCCGGGTCGAGGCTGCCGAGCTTTCCTGGCTGGCCGAGCGGTTGTTTTCGGCCATCTGCGCGATCCGCTCGACATTGCGCGCAATGTCGGCGCTGGCCGCCTTCTGCTCCTGCACCGAGGCGGTGACCTCATCGACCCCCGAAGCCGTCTGCTGAACCGACTGGCTGGTGTGGGCGAGAACCAGCGAGAGACTGTTCACGAATTCGCGGATGACAGAGAGCGAGCCGAGACCGCCTTCGATCGATTGATCGACCAGCGCGGACTTGCCGTTCAGTTCCTTGGTCACCGAGGTGATCTCGCCGGCCGATTTCGAGGCCCGTTCGGCGAGCCTGCGGACTTCGTCGGCCACCACCGCGAAGCCGCGGCCCTGTTCGCCGGCACGTGCCGCCTCGATGGCCGCATTCAGCGCCAGCAGGTTGGTCTGGTCAGCGATCTCGCGGATCTGCTGGGTCATGCCGGCGATCGAATTGGTGTTGCTGACGAATTCCCGCACATTGGTGGCGATCGCATTGACGTCGGCCTGCACCTTGGCGATTTCCTGCTGCAATTCCGAGATGCTCTGGCTGCCCTTGAGCGCGTCCTCGCGGCTGGCATTGGAAAGCAGGCGCACTTCGTCGGTCGTGTCGGCAATGGAAGCCACGCTGACGCTCATCTGCTCGATGGCCGCCGCGGTCGAGGCGGCAGAATCCGACTGGCTGGCGGACCCGTCGGCGACCTCGCGGGCGGCGCTGGCGAGTTGCGATGCCGCACCGGACAGCTCGCCGGCGCTGGCGTGCACATTGCGCACGATGGCCTGCATCTCGCCGACGAAGTCGTTGACGCCGGCGCCGATCTGGCTCAGTTCGTCATGGTCCGCGGCAGGCAGCCGCTCGGTCAGATCCCCCTGCCGGAGGCTGGCGAGCTTGCGCATGATGCCCGCAAGGCTTTTCTGCAGCGATGCCGAGAGCATCAGCACCAGCGCGATGACGATGACCGCGACCACCGCCATCAACGGAAGGATGCTCCAGTACACGCGGGCCGACAGGGTCTTCGCCTCCTCGCGGGCGACCCTGGCGTCTGCCAGCCGGTCCGTCACGAATTTCTCCAGGGCCGTCTGGAACGGCTTGAACTGGGCGTTGTAAAGCGGCACCAGCCGGTCGTTGGCCGATTTTGCATCGCTGGCGGCCAGCTCGATCAACTGCCGGGAGTCCCTGTCGTACTGCGACCAGCGGGCGAGGATCTGACTGAACTCCTCGCGAATCCGGGGCCGTTTGATGACGCCCAGCACCTTGCCGTTGAGATCGCCGATATTCTTCTCCGCGTCGGCGAACACCTCGCGGGTTTCCTTGAGCGTCGGGTCCAGCATGATGGTCGAGATGGCGCTGGCCTTGATCTCGACCAGCAGCAGTGAATAACCTTCCCGCCGCTGCGCCGCGGTTTCGGCCTCGTGCATGGCGTTGAGGCCGGCGATGGTGGCGAACAGGATCATGCCCAGGCCGAGGATCGTCACCCAGGCCAGGATTTGCAGCTTCCTTCGGATCGTCATCTTGTTCCCTTTCTGTCATGCGTGGCAGGGCGCCGGCTTCGACCGAGCGCGTCTTGCCCGGTGCCTCAAGTTTCGTGATCGCATGGTACTGCGTCGGCCGCTCAATTCCGGGGCCGATCCAGCCACTGGAGCAAGGTCGCGAACAGTGTCTCGGGATCGACCGGTTTGGCGATGAAGTCGTTCATGCCGGCGGCCAGACACTTCGCGCGGTCTTCGGCGAAGGCATTGGCGGTCGTGGCCAGAATGGGAACCGCCTCGCGGCCGGCCAGCGCGCGGATCGCGCGCGTGGCCTCCAGTCCGTCCATTTCCGGCATCTGCATGTCCATCAGGATCAGGGCGTAGTCGTTCTGGCCAGCCATGCGCAGCGCCTGCGCCCCGTCCTCGGCGAGATCGGGCTCCAGGCCGGCGTCCCGCAACAACTGCAGCGATACTTCCTGGTTGATGGGCTCGTCCTCCGCAAGCAGCACGCGCTTGCCATGATGCTCGCGCAGCAGGATGGCTTCGGCCATTTCCCCATGCGTTTCAACGCTGGGCTTCAAGGCCTCGCGACACTTGCCAAGCCGTGCCGTGAGCCAGAAGGTGCTGCCCCTTCCCGGTGTGCTTTCGACCCCGACCTCACCGCCCATCAACCGGGCGATCAGCCGGGTGATGGCGAGCCCCAGACCGGTGCCGCCGAACCTGCGGGTGGTGGAACTGTCGGCCTGCTCGAAGGCCACGAACAGACGGGCCTGCTGTTCCGGTGACATGCCGATGCCGGTGTCGGCGACCTCGAAGCGCAACAGGTAAGCGGTGTCCGTTTCTTCCAGCACACGACCCTTGAGTGTGATGCTGCCGCGCTCTGTGAACTTGACGGCGTTGCCGAGGTAATTGACCAGCGCCTGCGAGAGCCGCGTCGGGTCGCCGCGCAGTGACTGTGGCATGCCGGAGACGTTGAAGAAGAGTCTCAGCCCCTTGCCCGTGGCGGCATCGCCGACGAAGGTCAGGACCGTGTTCAGCATGTCTGCCAGGGTGAAGTCCTGCTGTTCGAGAACCAGTTTTCCCGCCTCGATCTTGGACAGGTCGAGGATGTCGTTGATGAGCGCGAGCAGGTGCTTGCCGGAGGTGGTGATCTTGTCGAGTTGCAGCGACTGCTTTGGCGTCACGCCGGCACGACGCATCAGGTGCGCCATGCCGAGAATGCCGTTCATCGGCGTCCGGATCTCGTGGCTCATGTTGGCCAGGAAGGCGCTCTTGGCGCGGTTGGCGGCCTCGGCGGCGTCGCGCGCCTCCGCCAGTTCGACCGTGCGGCTGGCGACCAGGTCTTCGAGGTGGTGGCGGTGGCGATCGAGTTCCTCGCCCATGCGCTTCTTCTCGGTGATGTCCTCCTGTACCGCCACATAATGGGTGATGTTTCCGTCCGGCTGGCGGATCGGGGCAATGGTGGCGAACTCGACGTATTCGCTGCCGTCCTTGCGCCGGTTGATGAATTCGCCCTTCCAGGCGTGGCCATGGACCAGCGCGTCCCACAGGTCCAGGAAGGTCTGGCGCGGCGTCTTGCCGGACTGAAGGATGCGCGGGTTCTGGCCGATCGCTTCCTCCCGGCTGTAACCGGAATTGAAGACGAAGGCGTCGTTCACGTATTCGATGGTGGCATCCAGATTGGTGATGACGACGCTTTCCGGGCTCTGCTCCACGGCCAGGAACAGCGTGCGCAGTTGCTGCTCCAGCGCCTTGCGTTCGCTGATGTCGCGCACGGTGGCATGAACGAAAACTTCGTCGCCGACCTGCATGCGGGTCAGCAGCACGTCGGCGGAAAACGGCCGGCCGTCCAGCCGCTGGTGTTCCCACTCGAAACCGTGGGAACCGTCGCGCATGGCGGTCGCGATCATTTCCTGCACCTTATCGGCCGAAGGCCGGCCGTCCGGCTGCCAGGGCGGTGAAACATCCCACGGTCCCAGCGCCGTGAATTCTGCCTCGCTGGCCGCACCGAACATTTCCAGGGTCGCCGGGTTGGCCGCCATGAAATTCCACAGGGGCGGTCTCATGGTCATCAAGGCATCGCGCGAACTTTCGAACAACAGGCGGTAACGCTCCTCGCTGTCGCGCAGTTGCTGCTCGCTGCGCATGCGTTCGGTGATATCGCGCGAAAGCACGACAAATTGCCGGAGTGGTCCCTTGGTCCCCGATTTGCGGGCTACCGAGAGTTCGAAATAGTGCGGCCCGTCCGCCAGCGGCAGACGGATCGTGCGGCCATAGTCCTTGCCTGTCCGGCCCGCTTCCGCCAGCGATGCCAGGATGGTCTGCACCGCGTCGGGCGGCAGCACCTCCCGCACCGTGCGACCCAGCAACCGGGGGGCGGGCGCGGCCAGCAGGCTGTCCTGGGTCGCCTTGACATCGAGGTAACGCCCTTCCTCGTCTACCTCGAAGAGCAGATCGGGGATGGCCTGGAGGGTAGCGGACAGGTCCTGGGCGAGCCGGTTCAGCGCATCCTCGGCCTGCCTTTTCCCGGTGATGTCGCGGTTGCTGCCGCGCCGGCCAAGATAATGGCCAGCCTCGTCATGGATCGGGTGGCAGTAATGGCCGATCCAGCGCACCTCGCCGTCGCGGCGGACGATGCGCAATTCCAGTTCGACGCTGTCGGCCACCTCATGCTCGATATGTTCCCGATACAACTCCCTGTCCTCGGGATGGATGATACGCAGCATCAGTCCGGGATCGGCGAGATACTCCTCCGGCGCGTAACCGGACAGCCGCTGGCAGGCGGGCGAAATGTATTTGTAGCGCCCGTCCGTGCCCGTCCAGAAGATGCAGTCGACGGCATTTTCCGCCAGCAGGCGGTATTTCATTTCCGACTCTTGCAGGGCCGCCATGGCGGCGGCGCGCTGCTCGCGCAGGTCGGTCACCACCACGCAGGTCAGGTGTTGACCGCCGGTCTCAAGCAGGGTCAGGGACAGCAGGACCGGCCGCTGGGCCCCGGTTGTCGTCGACAGATTGACTTCGGCGGTCCCCGGCACCTTGCGTGCCAGCAAACCCGCCACGCGCAGACGGTCGGCGGTCGCCACCAGGTCGAGCAGGCGGCAACCGCGCAGCCGCTCGACGCTGTCTTCCATGAGGGTCGCGAAGCGTGGATTGCAATGCAGGATGAGGCCCCTGTCGTCGAGCGTCAGGCCACCCTCGTTCATCGCCTCGAAGAAGGTCTGGTAGGGCTTGTCGGCGCGCACCAGACTGACCACGCCGCCGGTCCCGACCATGGCATCGGCGTCGCCCTGGGTCAGCGCCTCCAGCGCCGCTTCCGCTTCGGCCAGCCGGGCGCGCAGTTCGGCCAGTTCGGCGTGCTCGTTGCGGGTCACGGCCATGCGCGGATCATCCCGTCCGGGGCTTCAGTTGCAGACCGACCAGCGCTTTCTCCGTGTTGGAAAGGTCGCCGATGATCTTGCGGATCGGTTCGGGAAGGACGCGCACCAGGGTCGGAATGGCGATGATCTGGTCGCCTTCGGCCAGCAGCGGGTTTTCCAGCAGGTCGACAACCTCGACCCGGTAGCGATCGGCCAGGTGTTCCTCGCAGATCCGGTGCAAATTGGAAATGGCGGCCAGCGACTTCGGCGACTGGCCGGCGATATAGAGGCGCAGTTCCCACCGGTCGGGGATCGATCGTTGCGCAGAGGTGTTGCCGGTCGTTTGATGGTTCACTTCGTCTCCGTCTTGCGTGCTCGGGACCGCGGCTGCCCGCGATCCACCCTCGGGCGCGGATTGGACCTGGTTGAGCCGCCGTCGTTCGGTACTGACTGCATGGCCGGATCGAAGAAGCGCAGGGTATTGCGACCGGCCTTCTTGGCCTCGTACATGGCCAGATCCGCTTGTTTGAACAGGGCCTCGACCGATTCCTCGTGGCCGGAAAACAGGCTGACGCCAAGGCTGGCTGAACACTCGAAGTCGAGTCCGGACAAATCGTAGGGCAGAGCCAGCGCCGCGAGGATCTTCTCGCCGGTGCGACGGGCCTGGCCGGCGGCTTCGCTGGCCACGGTGCTCAGGTCTTCCATCATCAGGACGAATTCGTCGCCGCCCAGCCGCGCCACGGTATCGTGCTCGCGCACCGCGCCGCGGATGAGCCGCGCGACCTCGATCAGCAACAGGTCGCCGACATCGTGGCCGCGCGTGTCGTTGAGCTGCTTGAAGTGGTCCAGGTCCAGAAACAGCAGCGCGCCGTATTTCCTGCTGCGGCGGCTGCTTGCCAGGGCCTGGCCGGTCCGGTCGTGCAGCAGGCGACGGTTGGGCAGGTGGGTGAGCGGGTCGTAGTAAGCCAGGCGAAGGATCTCGGCCTCCGCTTCCTTGTTCCTGGCGATATCGGAAAGGGTCCCGACATAATGGGTGGTGGTCCGGTCCGGCGTGGTGACGGCCGAAATGGTCAGCCATTCGGCGTAAATCGTGCCGTCGCGGGTCCGGTTCCAGATGGCGCCCTGCCAGTAGCCCGACTGGATGATCGACTGCCACATCGCCTCGTAGAAGGCCTTGCTCTGGCGACCGGATTGAAGCAGGGCGGGGGTCCGGCCTATCGCCTCTTCCGCGCTGTAGCCGGTCCGGCGGGTGAACGCCTGGTTGACCCGGACGATGACCGCCTCCGCGTCGGTGACGATGATGCCATCCTGCGATTCGAAGGCGATGGCGGCGATACGAAGCTCGGCCTCGGCCCGGACCCGCTCGCTCAGATCGGTGACCACCAGGCAGCGGAATTTCTGCGGCCCGTCCTCGATCACATTGAGCGAGAGACGCACCGGCAAAGGCGCGCCGGCCGAAACCAGCGAAACCTCGGCGGCCGCGGAGGCATCGCCGAGCAGCAGTTGCGAAACCCGGTTGCGGTCCTCTGCCCGCACGCAGGCAAGAAAGGAAGCGCCGCGCAGTGCATCGATCGGCCGACCGACCATGGCGGCGAAGCGCGGATTGCCATGCAGAACGACCCCGCTGCTGTCGAGCGTCACGCCGCCTTCGCCCATGGCGCGAAAGTAGGTGAGGTAAGGCTTCTCGGCGCCGGG